>JAABUS010002724.1_pt1 | contig 31937 bp, 23 predicted proteins | sample 5560161 | NCBI WGS metagenome assembly JAABUS01 (sample SAMN10711885, study PRJNA513376) | rock metagenome | isolation source: Antarctica rocks | place: Antarctica: Victoria Land, Trio Nunatak nord | collected 2016-01-04 | reverse complement strand
AAACATCAAAATCACTAGATCATGCAAAGATTTGAAAGACAAGCAGCTCGATCTCTATTCAATCACAGTCAAAGTTGAAATCTTCTATCGTCTTCAGCTATCTAGAAGCATGAAGCATATACATTCAATGTTCAGCTCAAAGTATCTACAATCTTCATCAAATGATTCTCTATCAGAACAACATTCTGAGCTCTTTAAATTGATGATCATTGAAGAGAATGAAAAGCACTGAGAAGTAAATGATATATTGAACTTCAGGCGATATAAAGAAAGACTACAATACAAAGTCAAATGAATCAAGATAAATTGTGACGACGAATGATACTATGTTGATAAAGAAAAATTCAATGACTCAAAGAAAGTTCTGAACAAATTTCACAAGCTATACTTAAATAAGTCGCACTAAATTGAAAACACGATGAATTTTTTGCTTTTATTTCTTTTCTATTCATGCAAACATGAATGTTTAAAGAGAAAGAGTAATGTTATGAACATGTTTGAATTAATCAGAGTTCAGATCTAATTCTAATCAATTTGATTAAGACAAGTCATGATGCTATGTCTAGTTTGAATCTAGCGCATCTCTTCAAGTCATTCTCAGCACTTCTTCTCGTTGTTCAGCACTTTCTTCATTCATCTCTTTCATCATTCTTTTAGACAAACACATCTGACATATTACATCACATCTGTATTGAGTCTAGCGCAGTCTCAAGCCATTATTTATAGAAGAGCTTGCACTCTTTCTCTTCTGTATTCTTAATGTCTTGTTATAATCATCTCTAAAGAGCAATACATACATATCAGTCTCAAGTCTCTTTGATTGAATGATTTAGACATGATCTCAACATTCTTTAGCTTTGCTTTCTTTCTTTCTTTCTTTTCTTCTTATCTCTTTTCAACATACTCTTTTGTGAGTATTGCTCTTTCAAACTGACGAAGCATGAGATCTGCTATGCATATCTTGCATAGTTTGCAGCTTATGATATGAGTTTCTTTCGTCACAGCATTGTTGTGATGCAAGTCAGCTTATGAACTAATGTGAATGACATAGCAGTATCAACATCATCATCATCATCATCATCATAATAAGTAGCAGCATTTGCACTCACTGAAATCATGCTAACATGCTTGTGAAGTCTGCTCATTTTCTTGAAATGTACATTCTTCATCACGTCATCATTGCTGTAACATCTGCTTCTTCTGCTCTTTTTGCATCTTTTGCATTGAAGATTGAGTTCATGATTCTTGATATGCATATTTATCTCTGCGTGTTTTGATAATTGCTGATGCATGATAAATCATAGTGATCAGATGATCTGATGCTGTCGCTGCGTTCATCGTCTGAGCACAGCGATGATTCACACATGTCGTGTTCTCATCGAGCGTGCTCGCAAATGCAAGCATTGCTTCATAAGAAAGCATGATTGCATGATGAACTCAGTCTTGTGTCATCTTCAGCTGTCAATGCATCATGCTGTGCAAGCGATGAATCATTATCTTAATGCTTGCATCAAGACTTGTCTTGCTCTTCATCTTCAACAATGAGAAAGTGAGTGACTTTTCTCTCAATCATGTGAGATTGTATTTAACAGTTGAATAAAGATTCTCATTTCTCTCATTCTTGTTACTTCTCATCATTGTTACATTGCTTCATCTTCATCTTGTAAATGTTGATTGAAACAAGCAGTGTGTGACGAGATTTACTGACAAATAAATAACTCTTTTCTTCACTTCAACATTTTTACTTGTGATTGTTAATCACTTCTTTTCTTCATTCTTTTGCAACGTTCATCATCATCTTTTTTAAAAAACATATGTTGCATGAAATTTTATAATTGTAGTTTAGTATTAATTTCTTAAACTTGCATCTTTGCGCTTTTAATACTTTCTCAATCATGATTCTTACATGATCTGTCTCTCTTTTTCTTCTTTGACTTCTTTGCAGTTGACTGATGTATTTATCTTTCTGTCTTGTAGTTCTCAATGATCTTCTTTGCATTGTTAAGATTTTTCATTGATTTTCAGAAGTTTTCATAAAAAGACGAATCAGCTCATTGAACTAAATACTCAATTTTTTCTTTCTTAATTCACTGATCAAGTATCTTTTTTATCTTTCATTTCTCTTTCTCTTTTATGAGAATGATCTGCAACTTTGAATTCTCATCACATAAATATCAGAGTTTCAATAAAAAGACATGAAAGATTGAGTGAATTGCATCATATCTTTCAAATAGTTCAAGCTTATACGCTTGCATATTGATTTTCTTTAATATTCTGAATGATTTCAGTTGTTTATGATCAATCTTCTTCTTTGAACAAAGCATACAAATGTTTATACTTTGCAAAAGCACTTTGTCTTTCATCTGAAAGCTTGCAACTTTATGATGAGCATTATAATACTTTGCTTGCTGCTCTGCTACTTGCTTTCATAGTTTCATTAAATATTCTCTGATACTTTGTAGTCATTCTGCTCACTTCATAGTCAAGAATGTCTTTTTCTTTAAAGTTTTGTTCTCAGATGTCTTTGCAAAGCTCACAGTGTATTTCTTTAGAAGCTCATATGAAGTTTTTCAATACTAGCATGTACACTGTTGTTATATGCAAACGTCATTATTGATAAAAACTTTGATCAGTTATTCATCTTGTAATTGAAATACACTTGCAGATAGTGCTCAAGCATCTGATTCTGTCTTTCTGTTTGATCGTTGATTTGCAAATGAAATGCAATGCTTAGCTTTTGCTTTGCTTCAAGATGTCAACATAAAGTGATTCAAAAATGATTGATAAACAGTGTGTTATGATTCTAGCTACGCATTTATGTTGATAGTTATATTGATGACTATGTTGATGACTATCATCGATTGCTCGTCGCTAGACTATAAAGTTGTTTCAAGATCAATTCTATTCAGAGTTAGCTTATGTTCTTCTGAGTCATATAAATAGTTGACTCTTCTCTTCTAGATACTTTTCTTTCTTAGCATTTATATACTCATTACATTATACTCATATGACTCGCTCTATGCTAACTTCTAACATTATATAAATGCTTCTTCGTTACAGACGAAGTGAAATAATCTGCATCAATTCTCGAGTGCTTCTGTTGACTCTTCAATTCACTATTGACATTTGATTTAGTCAACTGACAATCATCAGCAGCACTCATCTTTCTTTTCTCGTAAGTTGATTCAATGAGAATAAACAAAAAATTTGAACTCGTGCGCTGATCAGCGAGTATAAACAAACGATCGAAATCATTCAACTAGATCAAAGATCAGCGAATTAATCATTCATTTAGATTTGCAAGAAATTCTTCGAATTTGTTGAACAATCAAACAAAATCAGTCTATGACTGCGTGAAGTCTCTACTTCAAAGAGCAATCAAAGAGATCAGTTTAGAACTGCGTGAAGTCTCTATCTTGATGAGCAAATCTCAACAGTGAGTCTGCTTCAATGACACTCATCATCAATGCAATGACTCATTTATTCTCATCGCTCTATTTATCAGTGAATCGATTCGTCTACTCATTCATATGCAACTAGTGAGTCTGCTACAATGACATGATAATATCTTCAACAACAAGCAAATCTTTGAGCTTGTTTCTATATCAAAATCTCAGTGAGTCTGCTTCAACGACACTCTCAATGCAATGATCTACTCACTTTCATCACTCTATCTATCAGTGAATCTGACTCGTCATCGAGTTCACATGCAACTAGTGAGTCTGCTTCAATGACATAATCAATGCAATGATCTACTCACTTTCATCACTTTACTCATCAGTGAATCTGATCATACATTCATGTGCAACTAGTGAGTCTGCTACAATAACATCATTCTATCTTGCATAGTGAGTCTGCTACAATAAACATTTCGATTCTACATAAGACTAAGAAAATACATTCATGCAAACATGAATCATTGAAGAAAGAAGATAATGTTACGATTCTAGCTACGCATCTATGTTGATAGCTATGTTGATGACTATGTTGATGACTATCGTTGATCGCTTGTCACTAGACTATAGAGTTGTTTCAAGATCAATTCTATTCAAAGTTAGCTTATGTTTTTCTGAGTCATATAAATAGTTGACTCTTCTCTTCTAAATACTTTTCTTTCTTAGCATTTATATACTCATTACATTACACTCATATGACTCGCTCTATGCTGACTTCTAACACAGTGAGTCTTGATTCAATATAATGCTTCGTATCATTTCATGCTGAGATATGAATTCTCGTCATAGCAGATTTGCAAGTCTCTTAACGTTCAAATCTTTGATTATCAAAATATAAATTGCATGCTTGATCAACTTATTTATCATTATCAATATAGCATCACTTGTTTTTTCAATGTATGAATTCTTTGCAGAGAATATGTTTATTATGAAATTCATGATCATCATGTGAAATGAATTCACACTCTCTGATGATATAAACATCAGCTTCTCATAGAACTTATGATGATGCACTTGCACTTACTGACAGTTTGAACAAATGCAAACATATTTCATCATCTTTTTGAGCATTTTCAATCAGTAATATTTTCTTTTTATTGCAGTCTTGATACAAGCGCATGCAAAATGATCTGCTTTGAAATCATCATGATTCATACACAGAATCTCATTTCTTGTAGCAGAGTCATTGAATACATAAACTGCAAGATCACGACGTAACAGTTCATCATCTTTCATACTTCATTTTGAAAGCTCATTCTTTCTAGATGCAAATTATTGACATCACTTCTCATTCATAATAAAGACGTTTCTTTGTTATAACTTCAGCAGTCATGCAATCATTGATTCACTCATCTTCAAATAGAATCTCTTCAACTTCATAATCTGATGAATTAAAAGTTGAGATGATGCAATGTTTAGAATTCTGCAAGATCTGATGAGTACTTTCTCATTTGATCACATGACTTAAGTATTTGCAATGATTATGTCATTCAGTTGCATCGTCAATGCTGCAAGTTTGATCGCTGTCAAAACTTCTTCATTCTTTAGCAGCTTAGATTGACATTTCTGATTGCGAAGTTTGTTTTGCAGAGTAAATAGAAAATAATTATTATTCTTCTTGCTATCATTTGATTTCATGATGTTGAATCTTCTTGACAACACATTTGCAGAATTTAATTTGTCTCTGCGATATTTTATATGAAAGTCAAACGCAGCTAATTTCTCAGCTCAATGCATCTGTTGTACGTTGAGCTTCTTTGTCATCATAAAGTAACGAAGATTATTGTGATCTGTTATCATACATATGAGTCGCTTGCTATTCTGAAAATAGTGTCATCAATTCTTAAAATCAAGATCTATAGCATACAGCTCTTTGTCATGCATGTCTCATTGTACTTCAACTTTTTTGAACTTATAACTATAGTATGCAATGAAATGTCATTGATCAGTCTTATTCTTCTGACTAAGCACATTTTCAGCTTCCTGATTTGATGCATCAATCTTCATGTGAAGATTTGCATTTCAATCGTAGTGTTTCAAAATGAAAGCATTAATAAAGATTGTTTTCAATCTTTTAAAAGCTTTTCTTGCTTTCAATGTCATTGCAAAGAACAAATGCATCATTCTCTTCTTTGCATTCTTGATTAAATTTGTTAAGAGCGTGATGATTTGAAAGAATTCTTTTATAAATTGTTGATAAAATCTTGCAAATCTTAAGAATACAAGAATGTTCTTTACAGACTTGAGCTCAAATCAGCTAGTAATTACATCAATATGAAATCATTTCATTTGAATATTTCTTCATTCTATCACGAATTTCAAAAAGATAACTTCGCTATGATTGAAAGTGCATTTTGACAGCTTAATATACAGTTAATATTTCAGTAGCATGTGAAGAATCTTGCACACATGCTTTCAATGCTGCTTTTTCATCTCAAAGTATACTAAAACATCATTCAGATATATTACACAGCAAATATTCATGAATGACTTAAGCATGTGATTTACATAAAACTGAAAGATCGCAAAAGCATTTGTCAATTCAAAAAGCATCATCTGATATTTAAACTGATCATAGCATGTATAAAAAGTCGTTTTTCATTCATCGTTCTTGTGAATTCAAATGCAATGATAAACGTTGCAAATATTAATTTTGATAAAGTGTTTTGCATAAGTAAAGCAATTCAGCGTTTCAGACAGTAGAAACAATGAGTAATTGTTCTTTACTGTTATTTCATTGAGATCACAATAGTTCATGCATAAACAAAAACTTTCGTTCAACTTCTTTACAAACAACACAGATGCTTTTGCAAAACTGCTTGACAAATGAATTCATTTCTTCTCTAGCATGCTGTCTAGATAGTTTCATATCACAGCAAGCTCATCTCATGTCATCTTATAAATAGACTTGATGCAAAACATTTTACTCTTCATTAAATCAATGAGATGTTTCATCTGATTATGCATGTTCAAACTATCAGAAAAAATCTTAGAAAACACTTTCTTGAGATCTTGAATAGCAAAGAGTATCTTTGATTCTTGTACTTGAAGTGCATTGCATCTTGCAGTCTGATAATCTGCATTCTGTGATAAGTTATCTGTAGATAGCAGCTGATAAAGCAGAGCTACATAAGTCTCTTTTCTTTTTTTAGCTGCAAGCATTGTCAGTTCAACAAATTTCAATGTCTTGCACAGATTAACTTGTATTTGCTTTGCATGCTGAGCGCTGTTTTCTCAATACAATCAACAATGCTTGCGTCAGCAAATATTTAAATTGATTTCATTTAATCACAAGTAATCAAGAATCATATTATATTCTTGCATATTTACAGCATGAAACTTAATGTTTCAGCTTTTGCAAACTTTCTTATAATCAATTAACTTAATATTGATCTGATGCATATCATAGCAGAGAATATAATAATCATCAATCATCTGAATTTGTTTCTGAATTGCATGATTCTTTAATAACTTATGCTCTTTTACTCATAATTACAATATAAAATTTCACTCGACTTCAGAATCAATAAGACAGTGAGCTTCACGTATTTTCTCAGAGACATTTGTCAGTACTGATATCATTAATGCACGTGACAATCATCTTTTCGTAGTTATATTTAATGATTCAATGATGAACATCAGATTTTCTCTTTTCTCACTTTTTCACTCTGATTGCAAGTTTCTTGTCTGAATGTGTAGTTGAAACACATTAAATTATCAATTTTGTATCTCATTTTCTTGCATGATCAATATGTAAGATTGAATGAAGCAGCATTTTGCTTAAACTCATTAAACTTAAGTGTCACATCATCTTTAAACTGCGTGCTTGAAGCAAAGAACTTAGAATTCTTTGTTGCAATGACAGACTTCGTCTTTTTATGCAAGAATTAAGAACTCTTCTGAAATGTTACATTTTTACTTTGCTGCAAATGTAGCTTCGACAATGCATCAATGTCTTGCAAATGCAAGTCAATGTTTATAAAATGCTTTAGCAGATCAACATAATTGATAAAGATGTATGAGATGCAAAGAAACTCATTTATGATGATTTCATTAATCTTCATTTGCAAGTACATCATGCAAGTCTCATTGAATATATAATAGTTCAGATTTGCATACAGTCTGATAAAATATTGCTCAAAATTCGCGATGCTTTGATTGACTTGCTGCTTTGCAATCTCAAGTCAACATTCTGTTTGAAAGTTGCGAATTTCAGAATTGCTAAGTTTAGCATGCAAGTATTTAATGTAGTACTTTCAGTCGAGTATCTCATCATGATTGCACATGCTCATCATATGATCTCATCACTGATTGCAAGACTTCTCTGACAAGTATGATGTAAATCATTGCAGCTTCTTCTCTTTCGTGATGAAATCAAATGATGTCGCGACTATGAAGTCTTTGCAGTTTTGCAGTCAGAACATCAAGAAGTTGTAGTTCATGATGCTTTGCTCTTTAGATTCGCAAGATCAATTAGCATGCTTGCATGCATCACTTCAATAGTGATCATCACTATGTTATCATCGATGATCAGAGATTGATCAAGTTTCTCACTCAAGTTTCAATATGCAAAGTTGCAAGACAAGCAGTACATTCTGCGTCTTCAGATTCTTTAACTGCTTACATACTTCGCTTGCTGATCATCAAGAAATAAAATCTGCCTGTTCATTAAATTTTTGCAACTCAAACTTCTCATCTGCATGTTTAAATGCATGATTCTCAAATCTGTTCTGATGAGACGATGAATTCTCAATGTAAAAGAAGTTATCACTTCTTTTAATTGTGCAACTTCTGATGAGTCACTGCACATTTGACATCTTTTACTGAGCAGCTTCGTGCAAACGAAGCAATTAAAACTGTGAGATAACAAGATCTCTTTATGTGAAACTGCATAGTAGAAGATAATAAGATAACACTTTATTAATGATAGAACTAATTGCTAAGAAATGAAAGTGAAAGCTCGCAGAGTTTTTATCTTTTGTTAAGTCATTATCTTTATTCACTCGCTAGTCTCTTCAATCTAATCTCGTGAGCTAGTCTTGCAGATACACATCATTCATAATCAATGAGATGCATTCTCACACTCTCAATGTTCATCGTTTTCAATAGTGATTGATCTGAGTGATTCTGAATATTGTTCTGATAGAGAATCTTCTGAATATGATCATAGTAACTTCGAGCTGAACATCAAATGCAAATGCTTCATGCTGATTGATAAATGAAGATGATAAAATGTACTCACTTTAGCAGTGATTTGATAAAGATCTAGCTGTTTATCTTTTAAATCTTTGCAAAGTCTTGTTGTCTTGACATTTTTAAAAGATAGTCAAACTCAGTCATTTACTTCATATGTGACATCTCATCTATGTTTATTGATTTGAACTTCAATGATCAGCTTCATCTTTTTCAATTGTTGATGATCAAAGCTCAGTAACTCTTTCATTTGAATGACAATATCATCTGTCTTTCTAACTTCAAGTCATTCACAAGTTATTTCATAGTCAGTCATATCTGAATTGAAACTCATTCAAGAGTGAAATTCTTTATTGAAGTAAAAGAGAATCATTGAAGTGATCAAGAAGATATTGAAATTGTTGTTGAATTTCATCATAGATATTCATTTAGCTCAGTCGTTTTGCATGTAATTGCAGTAAATTCTAAGTTTGCATTTGATGTCTTGATTGACTCATTTTGATTGATCGTTGATTTCAAAATGATAAACTGTGAATAAACTAGCTGTGATTCTCAGTCGTTTGCAAAGACTTTTTCACATAGTCAATATGAATTGAAAGTCTCTGTTTAAAACAATAGAACTGAGTAGATCATGCAGTTGATAAACGTTTCATAGCATGATTCAAATCATTTCTTCAACTAAGATGTCATCGTCTTCTCAATGACAGAAAACATAGTGATGTTTTTTGATGAAATGACATATGATTATGCAAATGACGTTATAGTCTTCTGACAAAAATAGTTTAATGATGAAGTTCATAGCTATATCTTTTCAGCATTTCTGTGAAATTGAAAGAGAATGATGAAGTTCATTGATGCTATTTCTAGAAGCTTTGCTTTGCTGACAAGCATGACAGTTTCAAATGTATCATCGAATAGTAGCTCAATGATCTGATCAATAGTAGAAACGCTGAACTAAATCAATGATTCATTTATTGTTAAGATGAAAGATTAAAGATTGATTGTGCACTTCTTGTAGTAATTTTGTGTGCATGTTTTCAGAGATTCACAGTAGATCTTTTCTAAATAGAACGTCATCAATGATTTTGCAGTTCTTCAGTTTAGTGATATGAAATTTAAGCTTGTTGTCGTTCATAGCTTGTTTATATTCGCTGCAGAACTCATTTGTTTGATTGATCATACATATTCATTAATAGAGATTTGCTTCAAGTTCAACAGATAGAATATCAACTCTATCAAAGATCAGAATAGTCTGAAAATGATCTTCAAGACGCTGAGCTGATTCAGAAACGTTTGCTAAAAGCATTTTGATTAAAGCATCAACTTTAGTGTTTGTTTTATCTGATTTAAAGATGATCTGAAAGTTGAACTTCAATAGAATGTTCAGATAATTAACTTGTTGTTGACTTAACTGTTTGTTTTTCATGAAGATCTTCAAAGTCTGATGATTGATGAACATCTGAATGAGTAGTTCAATGCATTTCAGCTTGAATCTTCAATGTTTGAAGCATCGAATAATGATTAATAGTTTCTTGTCATAAATGTGATAATTGATTTCAGCAAGAATTATGCTTTTGCTGTAGAAGATCATTGAATGAAGAACTCTCTCATTATTGTACTGAGATAGTATTTCATCTTTTACATAGTTCAAAGCATCGATTTTCAGAATAGCTTGTCATTTAAAGTTAAAATGACAAAGTATTAAGATTGAGCTGACTTATTTCTTTAGATTGTCAAAGACTTAAACACAGATTTCATTTTATACAAAAGATGTGTTTTTTCTAGTCAGCTGAGTGAATAATTTGACTAGCTTCAAGAAGTTCTTAATGAAATGACGATAAAAGTTAACAAATCTCACGAAGCTTTGAATTTCTTTTAGATTGATCAAAGTGATTCAGCTGACTATGACTGTCATCTTGCTGAGATTCATATGAAGATCTAGTTTTGATACAATGACTTCTAGAAAGACAGTCTCTTTTACATTGAATTTGCACTTTCAAATATTTATCTGCAGTTCAGCTTTGCATAGTCATTTCAATACTAGTTTGACATGATCTTTATGTTTCTTTCTTGTTTTGCTATAGATGAGAATGTCATTTAAATAGACTTGACAAAAGTCGTTCAGAAAGTTTCATAAAACATCATTCATATATTGCTGAAAGAAGATTGATTCATTAATCAGTTTGAATAATAGCATCTTGTATTTATATGCTTCTAAAGCAGTGATAAAGATGATGTAATTCTCGTTATTGAAATGCATTTGAAATTTGTTGAATGCTGATATGATGTTCAATCTAGTCAGATGCTTGCAACTCACTATTTTATCAATGATCTCGTCTATCAACAATAAAGAATATTTATTTCTTTTGAAAATGACATTTAGCTTTTGATAATTCACGCAGAATCAAAGATCTTTATTTGCTTTAAGAACAAATAAAACGAGAAAGAAATAAAGAGTCTGACTGAAAGTGATGAATTTCTTCAACAGATTCTCATTTAAGTACTTCTTTACTTTCAGAAGTTTGACAGAAAACATTCAATATGCTCAACAGTGAGAAAACGTTGAATCACTGATGAGCTCGATTTTATGATCATAGAAGCGATGAGAGAGTAGTTTATTCAATTGAGCTCGATCAAAAACATCTAGAAACTCATGATATTTTGATGACAGCTTCGCTTTAATATTTCTCAAATTCTGAGTCATTTCATTGATTAAAGAGACGTTTAAAGCGTTCAAATTGACTGAGTATTGTACGCGATTTCTTTATTTATGTTCATCATGAATAGAGCAAAAACTTTAATCTTGTTCTTCTTTGAATGATTCAACAGTGTTTTGAATGAAGCGATGTGTTAGAAATCAGCATAAAGTGAGTCAATATAAATGTCATTTAACTAGAAGATAAATGCTAAGAAAGAAAGATAGTTATAGAAAAGAAGCTGACTACATATGTGTGTTTCTCAGTCGACGCTAAACTCAATAGAAACTAGTTAAGATGACGAAGCGAGAATAAATCTGATAAGACTAGAAGACTGAGTTTGACAAGACTAGAAGACTGAGTCTGACAAGACTAGAATCATGACATTACTTCTTTTTCTTCAATGATTCATGTTTGCATGAATGTATTTTCTGCTCGATTCGATTGATTGCTCAATCATGATTTCACAGACTCAGACTCATTAAATTCTGATTAACTGAATAATTGAAAGCACTTCTAGCGCGATTTGTTTGAATATTGAATATGAAAATCATTAACTATCTTTTGAGTGTTTATAAATTCATCATCATCAGCATTGTATTAATTGAAATCATTGTCATAGTCATTTCATTTGACTTTATACTGAAGTCATCTTTGATATCAACGAGAATTCAATATATTGTTGATTTTTCATTCATCTTCGTCATTTATCACTATTAACTCAAGAGATTCATTCTTTTGATCAGACAAGAGATCATCGATAACGAAGTGAAGCAGATCAGAATGAAATACATCATGAACATGCATAAACTCTGATAATTTCAGTTTATATGAAGAGTCAATGAGATCTAGATTAATGAAAGAATTGAGCATTTTGTCATCTAGCTTCTTGAAAGATCTTGCTGTAACGATGTTTCTTTCATTCAGAAACATCTTTGATTCAATCTTGTAATCAACTTCTTTTCTATGCTTATTGACTTGTTTCATCATTTGTTCTTGTGTTTTGACTAGTGACTCGCGAGCAAACTTCAATGTTTTGTTCATATGTTCAGATATATTCTCGACTTTAGTCGTCTGCAAGCGTTCACGAGAACTTTCATATTCGATGACATTGAGTTCAAAGCTCATACGAGAATAAAAGTCTTTGTTTAGAAAGAAAGAGATCGAGAAGATGACTGAGAACAAAGCATTATTGTTGACGAACTCGATCATGAATAGTAGCTTAGCTCAGTCATTCTGCATGTATGAACAGAAGAATTGAAGATATCTTTTGATGTTCTGATTGACTCATTCACTTTGATCATTGATCTGAGAATGATAGACTGTGAAGAGTCAAAGATTAATGTCTAGTCTTTTGCAAAGAGACTTTCATAGAATGACGGTAAATTGAGAGTCTTGATTCAAAACAATAAAATTGAATAAATCATGTATTCAATATATTCACTGAAGCATTAGCTCAGCTGTTTTTTCTGCTGTGATTTTCTCGTCATCAGTGAAGCAAGAAATATAATGTTGTTTCTTTGTCAGTTTACATATCATTGTTAGTATGATGTTTTTGCCTTTTGAAAGAGGTAAGTCGATGATGAAGTTCATGACTATGTTCTTTCATTGCTGTTCAAGTATGAGTAGAGAATGTAGTAGTTCATTGAATTTATTTTGAGAAGTCTTTGATTGCTGACAAATGTAGCAGTTTTGAATATATTGACTTATTGTCTTTCGCATTGAAGATCAATAGTAGTATCTTCTTATGATCTTCATTATTCTGAGAATTTCGAAATGATCAATAGAAGATTGATCATGAACTTTTTGAATTAGCTTCATTTGAAGATGCTCATTGAAGAGAACTCATAGAAGATCACTTCAATATAGTATTTCTGTTAAAGATCAGCATAGATCGAGTCATATGAGTGTAAGATAACGAGTATATAAATGCTAAGAAAGAAAAGTATCTAGAAGAGAAGAATCAACTATCTATATGACTCAGAAGAACATAAGCTAACTCTGAATAAAGTTGACTTCAAAACAACTCGATAGTTTAGTGACGAGCAATCGACGATAGTCAGAAACATAGTCATCAACATAGTCATCAACATAGCTATCAACATAGATGCGTAGTTAGAATCGTAACAACTTCGTTCTGAACTCGACAATTTCTTAATTTAGTATCTTTGTATTGAGCTTCATCTTTTAATACAACTTCACGAAGTAGCGTACAATTCTCGTCGATTTCATTAGTCTCAAGAATCTGTTTATAGATTGATTTCTCAATATTCTTCTTTAGATCAGCAATTTTCATTCAATTTGAAGTCAGAATAATGATTCATTGATAGCAAATGCGCTCATCTTCTGAGCTTCTAGAAACTGAATTGACTTGACGAGTCAATGCATTGACTTTTGTCACAATTCTAACCTTCGCCTATTCTTCAACTAGTCTTCGCCTGATTTCATTCTAATCGAGTCTAGCGAGAATCTGACTTAGAAATGATGTCATTGAGTCTCTGCATCATATGTGTAAGACGTCAACCCAATCGAGCCTAGCACAGAACTGAGAAACACATATATAAGAACTCAATTCTTTTCTGTAGATACTTTTCTTTCTTAGCATTTATCTATTAGTTAAATGACATTTCTATGACTCGCTCTAGATCGATTTCTAACAGTAGATAAATGCTAATCAACTACTCTGCTATTGACGTGTAGACGATACGAAATAATCTACTTCGTTTATTCAGAAAATTCACAAGAAATTTCTTGAATTACTTTCATCAAAACACATCTGCAAATTTACTCAAATTTATCAAATCTATCTATCTATCTTTCTCACAATGACACGCGACTTCGAATCAGTCGAGTCATGAACAGCTCGTCTGCTTAGAAGCACTGCTAGTAGACGAGTTTTTCTTATTTCTTTCAATGCTTCAGCGAAATCTCAGAATGTCGCTATCTCATGAAACATCAACATAAGTCAACAACTTCGTCAATGAGCTATTGATCAGTCAAACGAGATCATCAAGATGCTGATCGAGCTAAGAGATCAACGAGACATGACTTTGAAACTCAACGAGCAATGAATCAATGTTCAAGTCAATCACATCAAGAGACTTGATGAGCTAGAGATTAATCAAATGACAATAAACACTCAAGAAGAGACTATCATCGATCTACAAGAGAAAGTCTTGAGTCTAAAAAAGAAACAGCGTTCAGCGAATCAATTTCAACCTCGTCAGTCTACGAAATCTCTATCTCGTCAATCTATTGAGAATCATACTCGACGTGAGTCGTTCACTTTATTCGATAATGATCATCACAAGTTCTTCAAGTTTTCGAACTCATTTATATTCACTGATGAAGATGAATCGACATGAAACAGCTGAAGAATTAAGATGAACGACAAGCTTCAGGCAAATGTCGATCACTTCGATAATGAAAATACCTGTATTGTCTATGTGATATCTAGACTAGAAGATGATGCTGCTGAGCACATCTTCGCTCGACGTCGACATGACGCTTCGCATTTATACATCTCGATCAACGAGCTATTTGAGCATCTGAAAGAAATATACGATGAACTGAATAGAAATCGAAAGTGTCGTTGCAAGTACAACGCTCTTAGACAAACAGACAAGTCTTTCAATGTCTTCTACTTTGACTTTATGAAGCTATTCAGCTATCTAGACTACGATGATTGCATTCTGATGAACGATCTTCAGAATAAGATCAACAATCGCTTGCAGAATGCTTTATCAGTCTGTTCAGAGAACTTTACTTCGCTCACTCGCTTAAGAATCTTCCTTCAAGATGTGAATAATAAACAGCGAGTCAACTATCAGCTACGCAGTCAGCTTCGCACTGTTATTGTCAAAGTCACTGTTGTATCTGATAAATGTGCTGCTACTTCATTGTCAGCAGTGATGACTTTGATAATTGAATATGTCAAGTCGACTATTTTTTCTACCTCTGAATCAATCAGATCGTCTATCGTCTGCTATATCTGCAAGATCTTAGATCACTTATTCAAGAACTGCTCTCAGAACAAGATCAACATCTCGACATCTTGTGCATTCACTTCTCGTCTACATGAAATCGTCATTTCGAAGAATAAAGAGAATGAGAAAATGTTTTCTTTCGAAGATAGCGAGACAAAAAACTAGAAACTTTCATCAAAGACGCGATGAAAGATGTGTTAATTTCTTCAACGATGAGCATGTCAGATGATTCTTTTGCTTCTGAATCTTTGATTACTGAATGTGTACTTTCTAGCAATGAAATTAGTTACTCATTGAAGTCATTGATAGACATTGAAGCTGCTGATGATTCGTTCATTGATGAAGTAATTGTGCAGATTGTTTGTGACCAGTTGCAAATCGAGTCTCTGACTTTGATCAAAGCGAAGTCAATTCGAGAATTTGACGATCATTATGCTAAGAAACTCATTATTCATGTCATTTATTCGAATCTGACTGTTCAAGATCATATGATTGACACAGCTTCTATGTTGATCACTCGATTAGATCAACATCAAATGATTCTTGAAAAAACATGAATGAACAAAATCGATCTAGTAATAAATATGTGAATCGATTTTCTTCGGTTTTCGAATTTCACTTCTAGTCAGAAATCGATTGTTCTACTCTCAAGTCATAAAACAATCACGAAACAGAAGAGCTTGACTTCTACTCATATATTAAAGAGATCTTTCACTTTCGTTACATCTCAATTCAGTCAGAAATCACTCTCTTTCAGTCAAAAGAAGAGTTCAATCAAACAGTTAAAATCGCGCGACGCGACTTTAACTAACGTCAAAATTTCTAAATCAACGTCACATTCAACGAACATAGCAATGATAGAGACAGCGACATATAGAATATTAGTCAAACGTTCAGACGTCAAGATCTTTGCTGTTATCGTCTTGAAAATCGATCGACTCATAACTACAGCTGAAAACAAGTCTGAAGAAGTGAATCTGCATGAGCTTTTTCACGCTGAAGTTCTCAAGCAAGTCAAGATCAAGCTTCTCTCAAAATATCACGACTATCTAGATGTCTTCGATCGAGCAATGATCAATCAGCTATCATTGCATCGTTTCTATGATCACAAAATTGAGTTGATCAATGAAGAAACACTCTCGCGAAGCAAACTATATCAGATGTTCAATCACAAGCTTCAGAAGATAAAGAAGTATCTGATCAAACATCTGAACAAAGAATTCATTTTCTTCAGCTTTGCATCATACGTCTCGCTCATTTTGTTCATTGAAAAGAAAGACGAAAGTCTGCGTTTCTGCGTCAACTACAGAAAGCTCAATGCTTTGATCAAACGAGATCATTATTCTTTGCTCTTGATAGACGAGACTCTCGCTCATATACAAGAAAGCAAATATCTGACTCGATTGAACATTATTGTCGCGTTCAATAAACTGCAAATGCACTCAGATAGCGAAGATCTGACTATCTTTATCATCTTCATCGACTCATACAAATATCATGTAATGCTCTTTGAATTAATCAACGAATCAACGTTCTATCAACACTATATGAACGACGTGCTGTTTGAATATCTTCATCAGTTTTGTCAGATCTATCTAGATGACATTATCATCTACAGCAAGATCTTGAAAAAACACAAGCGACATGTACAATTGATCTTGAATAGACTACGAGAAGCTGATCTACAGATAGACATCAATAAATGCGAGTTTCATGTTCAGAAAATCATCTTTTTGAGACTTTTGATGTCAATCGAGAAACTTAAGATGAATTCACGAAAGGTACAAGCAGTAGTTGATTGATCTACACTCAATAATCTCACTCAGATACAGTTCTTCATTGACTTCTGCAATTTCTATCGACGCTTCATCAAGAACTTTTCGAAGATTGTTCGTTCAATGATTCAACTCACTCAAAAGAAGATCATATTTGAATGAAATGAGACTTGTCAGACTGCATTCAACCACATGAAGAGACGTATGACTGAGACTTTTATACTTCGTCACTTTGATCAGACTCATGAGACTATTCTGAAAACTGACTCATTTAACTACGTAAACGACGAAGTTCTCTCTCAATATGATGACGAAGAAGTACTACATTCAGTTGCTTTCTATAACAAGAACATGTCTTCTGCTGAGTGCAACTACGAAATATACGATAAGAAACTGCTGATCATCATTTGAGCATTTGAGCATTGATGACTCGAACTGAAGTTGACTGACATTTCTATCAAGATGTTCATCGATCATCAAGCACTCATTTCATTGATGAAAGACAAGAAGCTGAGTTGATGACAGATGCGCTGAGTTCAGAAGCTAGCTGACTTCAACTTCAAGATAATGTATCGATTTGACAAACAGAACATTAAGATCGATGCATTAACTCGTTGAGCTGACTTCGTGCCTAGAGATCTCAACGATGAACGCGTTTGATATCAAAGAACTACTATTCTGACATTGAATTGAATGAAGATCGCTGATCTAGAGAAGAATAACAATCAATCAATCTATAAACAGATTCTTGAAACTAATGAAATCGACGAGAATTGTACGCTACTTCGCGAAGCAATAGCAAGAGACGAAGCACAATGCAAAGACATCAAGCTGAAGAATTGTCGAGTTCAGAATGAAATCTTATACAAAGACAGTCAGCTATGAGTTTCGTTCAATGAACTTCTGCAAATGAATCTGATTCGTGAGATACATGATCAGTCGTCGATTGATCATTCTGAAATTCTTAGAACAGTGAAGATCATAAAGTGAAATTACTATTGATCTTCTATGCGAAAAACAATAGATCAATATATTCAAAACTGCTACGTATGTCAACGTTCAAAGACATCAAGAAATAAATCAAACAACTTGCTTCAATCTCTATCTATATCTGAGCAGCGATGACAAGACATAGCAATGAACTTCATTATCAATCTATCTGATTCGTACAATTACAACGCTATTCTGACTGTCATCTGCAGATTGTCAAAAGAAAGGCATTATATTTCTTGCATCACTGATGATGAAAATATCACAGCTGAAAAGACAGCTGAAATGCTGATTCAATGAATATATCGAACTCATGATCTATCAAGCTTCATAGTATCTGATCGAGATTCGCAATTCATCTCTATACTATGAAAGTTTCTTTGCAAACGACTGAGCATTTTCCTTCGATTGTTCATCGTCTATCATTCTCAGATCAACGATCAAAGCGAACGAGTCAATCAGAACGTCGAGCGTTACCTTCGATTCTTCTGTTCGTATATGCAGAACGACTGATCTAAGTGACTACTCATGATAAAGTTTGTTGACAATAACGTCTTGTCATCAGTCATCTTCTTGATTCTCTTCTTCATGAACAAGAACTTTCATTCTCGTATGAGCTTTGACTCTGACATCATCAAGTATGAAAGCATTCGCGAACGCTTGCAAATTGATCGAGTCAAGAATATATCTGAACAAATGAACAAGACTTTGATCTTCGCTCGTGAATCTCTGATCAAAACACGAGAACAAATGATGAATCAAGCTAATAAGCATAGAAAGAAGATCAATTAAGAGATTGAATCAAAGATGTTTCTGAACGAACGAAACATCATTACAGCGAGATCTTTCAAAAAATTGAATGACAAGATGCTTGACTCATTTCAGATCACTGAGTCTGTTGACTCATTCTATAAGTTGAAACTATCAGAGACTATGCGTATACATGACGTATTTCATTCAGAAATTCTTCGTTCTGTCGTCAATGATTCTCTGCCTGATCAAAAGAATGAATCTTCAAGATCAATAGTGATAAACGATGAAGACGAATGAGAAATCGATGATATACTGAACTTTCGACGCTATAGAAGACGACTTCAATATCGAGTCAAATGAAAGAGCTATGACAATGATCTCAACTGATATAACGCTGACGATGACGAATTTATGAACGCTCAAGAGATGATTGACAACTTTCATATCAAATATTCAAGAAAAGCGCACTAAGAAACAACATTCATGCAAACATGAATAGTCAAGAAAAGAAAGATAATGTCACGATTCTAGTCTTCGTTTATTCTTCAACTAGTCTTCGCCTGATTTCATTCTAATCGAGTCTAGCGAGAATCTGATCTAGAGATAATGTCATTGAGTCTCTGCATCATATGTGTAAGGCGTCAACTCAATCAAGCCTAGCACAGAGCTGAGAAACATACATATAAGAACTTGATTCTTTTCTGTAGATACTTTTCTTTCTTAGCATTTATCTATTAGTTAAATGACACTTCTATGACTTGCTCTAGATCGATCTCTAACAACTTTGATATTTTGTTTGTCTGAGCGATACATGATTTTGAAGTTGAAGTCAATGAGCTTTTATACTCAGCGCATTTAATGTCTACTTAGCTCTTTATCTTTCATTAATGATGTTAAAGCTTGATGATCAATGAACATCTTGATGAGTAGCTCAGTCAATTTCAGCTCAGATCATCAATGCTTAAAGACATGAATGATTGCTAGTAGTTTCTTGTCATAGATCTCGTAATTGCACTCAGCGAGACTCAGATTCTTGCTGTAGTAGATCATTGAATGCAATGTTTCTTCGTCATCGTACTGAGAAAGTATGTCATCGTTGACGTAGTCAAATGAGTTTGTTTCAAGAATAGTCTTTTTATTCTGATCAAAATGACGAAGAATAAAGACTTCAGTCATTTGTTTCTTCATATGATCAAAGATCATTTGACAAGCTTGATCTCATTTAAATATCATCTCTTTTTGAGTTAGTTGAATCAGAAGATAAACAATCTTCGAAAAGTTCTTTATAAAACGTCGATAGAAGTTGCAGAAGTTGACGAAGAACTGCATCTGAATGAGGTTTGTAGAAGTAAATCATTCAACTACTGCTTGTACTTTTCTGAGATTCATCTTTAGTTCTTCGATGAATAGCAATAGTTTCAGAAAGAAGATCTTCTGAACATAAAACTTGCATTTGTTTATATTCATCTGTAAATCGATCTCTCGTAGTCTATGTAGAACTAGTCGTACGTGTTTCTTATGTTTCTTCAATGTTTTGCTGTAGATGATAATGTCATCTAAATAGATCTGACAAAACTGATGTAGATAATCAAACAGCACGTCTTTCATATAATGTTGATAGAAAGTCGAGTCGTTGATTAATTCAAAAGACATCACGTGATATTTGTAGAAATCAAAAGAGGTAATAAAGATAGTCAAATCTTCGCTCTTCGAATGCATGCGTAGTTTGTTGAAGACGACTATTATATTCAATCGAGTCAGATACTTGCTATCTTGAATACAAGCGAGAGTTTCGTCTATTAAGAATAGAAGATAGCGATCTCGTTTGATTAAAGCATTGAGCTTTCTATAATCAATGCAGAAACGCAGACTATCATCTTTCTTTTCGACGAATAGTATAAGCAAAGCGTATAAGATCGAGCTGAAAGATATAAAGCTCTTATTCAGATGTTTAATCAGATAATTCTTCATCTTTTGAAGCTTGTAATCAGACATATGATAGAGACGACTTCGAGAAGATGTTTTCTCGTCTGTCAACTCGATTTTGTGATTGTAGAGATGATGAGAGAGTAGTTGATCAGTCATAGCTCGATCAAACATGTCTAGATAGTCATGATATTTCAAAGAAAGCTTAGCTTTGACTTCTTTCAAGATTTCTTCATGTGAAAGCTCTTGTAGATCTACATCTTCAAGTTTATTTCTAGCTGTTTTTAGAAGTCGATCGATTTTCATGATGATGATCGCGAAAGTAGTTACATTCAATCGTTTGACTAGTGATCTATATGCTGCAGTCTTTATCATTGCTATGTTCATTGAATCGAAAGGCGAGAACTTAACTGAAGTAGATGATTTCACGATTTGACTGAATGAAGATGACTTCTCGCTGAGTCAAATGACGACAGAAGAAATAGATCTCTTTAGTATTTGAGTAGAGATCGAACTCTTCTGTTCTATCGCGATTTTCTTGCTCGAAAAAACAGTCGAATGAGCTTTGATAGAAGCTTTGATATGAGCTTCGAAACTAGGAAATTGAAGACGATCGTTTCTCATATCAATCGTTATCTCGATCTTATTCATTCATGTTTTTTCGAGAATCATCTGATGCTAATTCAATCGAGTAATCAGCATAAAGATGAAACGTTTCATATGATCTTGAACAGTCAGATTCAAATAAATCGCATGAGTAATGAGCTTTTTTGCATAATGATCATTGAATCTTCTTATTGACTTGAGCTTGATTAAAGATAACGATTTGATTTGCAAATGATCATAAACATTCTGCGCGATTAATTTATTAATGAACGAATAGTCAGCTGCTTCAGTGTCAATCAATGACTTTAATGAGTAACTAATTTCATTGCTAGATAGTACACATTCAGTAGTCAAAGATTTCAAGACAAAGAAATCATTTGAGCTGCTTATTGTTGAAGAAATTAACACATCTTTCATCACGTCTTTGATGAAAGTCACTAGTTTTTTGCCTCATTCTTCAATTTCTCTGTAAATAATTTCTTCTCTTCTTTCGACATGATGATCTCATTGAGATGAGAAATGAATGCACAAGATGTCGAAGTACTAGTCTTCAGCTGAGAGCAGTTCTTTGAAAGATGACTCAATACTTTGCAGTTGAAGCAGATGATTGACATTCTTGATTATTCAGATTCGAGAATGAAAAAAGTAGCGAGTTGAACATAGCTAGTAGTCGAGACTGAAGCTGATGTCGACGAAGAAACAAAACGTTTTTTCGAAGCTGCTATCAATTTGACTGTTCATTGCTCGTCACGTAGCTGATAATTGACTTGTTGTTTGTTATTCACATCTTGAAGAAAGATCTTGAGCTTATCAAGCAAGCTAAACTCTATGAGGCAAACTGACAACGCGTTCTGAAGACGATTGTTGATTTTATTCTGAATGTCGTTCATCAGAATGATATTGTCGTAGTTCAGAAAGCTGAATATTCTAGTGAATTCTGAATAAAAAGAGCTGAAAGACTTGTTGAGCTGCTTCAGAGCAACGTACTTGCAACGACACTTTCGAATCAAATTCTGATCTTCATAAATTTCTTTCAGATGTTTCAGTAGCTCTGATAGTGACTGATAGAATGAGAAAGCATTAACACGATGCTTTGCATAAATTTGCTGATCAGCATCGTCTTCTAGTCTGAAAATCACATAAACAATATGAATCTTTTCAGTAGAATAATGATTCGCGTTGACATCGAGCTTGTCAGCTATTTTGATGTTTCATGTCTTTCAGATAGAGTCATCTGTTTCAATGAAAATGAGTGAATTCAAAAGCTTGATGAACTTGTGATGATCATTTTTGTTTTCATTATCAGATAAAGTAGAAGATTCTCGTTGAGAGCGCGCTTCTTTCTGATTGACTTGTTGCTCAGCTGACTGAGTATCTTGACAAGGCATAGATCGATCAGCTTGACGTTGTTTCACTCTGAAGTTCAATCGCTCATCTTGTAGCTAACTGATCTTTTTCTCTAGCTCATCATTTTTATCAAAAGTGACTTCTAGTTGTTTTGCTCTCTTTTTGTGATCATCTTGTACAAGAAGTCAGTGTTCATTGAGTTGTAAAGTTAAGTCTCACTGACTTTGAAGCTCGTTCAGCATATTAATGACTTCGTTGAGTCAATTGCTGACTCAATGAAACAGTTGTTCTTCGATGTTTATGTTTCATGCAATGACAGCTTTCTCAGCTTCAACTGAAGCATTAATGAGTAGAAGTGAAACTCTTCTATTGACAATGCTTTTAAGCAGATGAGTTGTTCGAAATTCAACTGATTTGACGTTGCATGTCATGATGAGAGAAGATAGAAGTTGTTGAGGTAAAAGTAAATGAAAAGTTGATGTTTTGATGAATGAAAATTCAAAGAATTTCTTGTGAATTTCAGATAATAACTGAGTGCTTTATTCAAAGAATTTCTTGCAAATAAAATGATGAAAATGAATGTAGAATCGAAGAATTTCTTGTGATCTAAAATGATGATGCAAATTTGAAGAATTTCTTGCAAATTTTTCTTACTGAATAGATTGTTTCATATCATCTATTCATCGATAGCAGAGTAGTAGATGATGAGCATTTATCTAATGTTAGAAGTCAGCATAGAGCGAGTCAATATGAATGTCATTTAACTAGAAGATGAATGCTAAGAAAGAAAGATAGCTACAGAAAAGAAGCTGACTACATATATGTGTTTCTCAGTCGACGCTAGACTCAATAAAGACTAGTCAAGATGACGAAGCGAGAATAAATCTGACAAGACTAGAAGACTGAGTCTGACAAGACTAGAATCATGACAATCAAGATCTTGTTCATATGTTCAGATATATTCTCGACTTTAGTCACTTGCAAGCGTTCACAAGAGCTTTCATATTCGATTGTATCAAGTTCAAAACTCATACAAGAATGAAAGTCTTTGTTTAGAAAGAAAGAAGTCGAGAAGATGATTGAGAACAAAGCATTATTGTTGACAAACTCAATCATGAGTAGTAGCTTAGCTCAGTCATTCTGCATGTATAAACAGAAGAATTGAAGATATCTTTTGATGTTCTGATTGACTCATTCACTTTGATCATTGATTTGAGAATGATAAACAGTGAATAGTTGAAGATTAATGTTTAGTCTTTTGCAAAGCAACTTTCATAGAATGAAGATAAACTGAAAGTCTCAATTTGAAACAATGAAATTGAGTAAATCATGTATTCAATATATTTACTGAAGCATTAGCTCAGCTGTTTTTTCTGCTGTAATTTTCTCGTCATCAGTGAAGCAAGAAATATAATGTTGTTTTTTTGTCAATTTACATATCACTGTTAGTATGATGTTTTTGCCTTTTGAAAAAGATAAGTTGATGATGAAATTCATGACTATGTTTTTTCATCACTGTTCAAGTATGAGTAGAAAATGTAGTAGTTCATTGAATTTATTTTAAAAAGTCTTTGATCGCTGATAAATGTAACAGTTTCAAATATATTAATCTATTGTCTTTTGCATTGAAGATCAATAGTAGTATCTTCTTATGATTTTCATCGTTCTGAGAATTTCGAAATGATTAATAAAAGATTGATCATGAACTTCTTGAATTAACTTTATTTGAAGATGCTCATTGAAGAGAACTCATAGAAGATCATCTCAATATAGTATTTCGTTCTGAACTTAATAATTTCTTAATTTAATATCTTCATATTGAGCTTCATCTTTTAATACAACTTCATGAAGTAGAATACAATTCTCGTTGATTCTGTTAACTTCTAAAATCAATCAATAAATTGATTCATTGTTCTCTTTCTTCTTCAGATCAGCAATTTTCATTCAAATCAACGTCAGAATTGTAGTTCGCTGATAGTGACATCATTCATTCTTAAGACTTTTAGAAACTGAATTGACTTGATGAGTCAATGCATCGACTTTGATGTTTTATTTGTCTAAGTGATACATGATTTTGAAGTTGAAGTCAATGAGCTTTTGTACTCAGTGCATTTAACATTTACTTAGCTCTTTATCTTTCATTAATGATGTTAAAGCTTGATGATCAGTGAATATCTTGATGAGTAACTCAGTCAATTTCAGCTCAGATCATCAATGCTTAAAGACATGAATAATTGCTAGTAGTTTCTTGTCATAGATTTTGTAATTGCACTCAGTGAGACTCAGATTCTTGCTGTAGTAAATTATTGAATGCAATGTTTCTTCATCATCATATTGAGAAAGTATGTCATCATTGACGTAGTTGAATGAGTCTGTTTCAAGAATAGTCTCTTTATTCTGATCAAAATGACGAAGAATAAAGACTTCAGTCATTTGTTTCTTTATATAATCAAAGATTGTTTAACAAGCTTGATTTCATTCAAATATCATCTTTTTTTGAATTAGTTGAATCAGAAAATGAACAATCTTCGAAAAGTTCTTTATAAAACGTTGATAGAAATTGCAAAAGTTGATGAAGAACTGCATCTGAATGAGATTTGTAAAAGTAAATCATTCAACTACTGCTTGTACTTTTCTGAGATTCATCTTTAGTTCTTCAATGAATAGCAATAGTTTCAGAAAGAAAATCTTCTGAACATAAAACTTGCATTTGTTTATATTCATCTGAAAATCAGTCTCTTGTAGTCTATGTAGAATCAATTGTACATGTTGCTTATGTTTCTTCAGTATTTTGCTGTAGATGATAATGTCATCTAGATAGATTTGACAAAACTGATGAAGATAGTCAAATAGCACGTCGTTCATATAATGTTAATAGAAAGTCGAGTCATTGATTAATTCAAAAGACATCACGTGATATTTGTAGAAATCAAAAAAGATGATAAAGATAGTCAAATCTTCGCTTTTTGAATGCATGTATAGTTTGTTGAAGATGATTATTATATTCAATTGAGTCAAATACTTGCTATCTTGAATACGAGCGAGAGTTTCGTCTATTAAAAGTAGAGAGTAGCAATCTCGTTTGATCAAAGCATTGAGCTTTCTATAATCAACGCAGAAACGCAAACTATCATCTTTCTTTTCAATGAATAGTATGAGTGAAGCATATGAGATCGAGCTAAAAGATATAAAGCTCTTATTCAGATGTTTAATCAGGTAATTCTTCATCTTTTGAAGCTTATAATCAGACATATGATAGAGATGACTTCAAGAAGATGTTTTCTCATCGATCAACTCAATTTTATGATCATAGAGATGATGAGAGAGTAGTTGATCAGTCATTGCTCGATTAAACACATCTAGATAGTCATGATATTTTGAAGAAAGCTTAGTTTTGACTTCTTTCAAGATTTCTTCATATAAAAGCTCTTGTAGATTTACATCTTTGAGTTTATTTCTAGCTGTTTTTAGAAGTTGATCGATTTTTGTCATGATTTTAGCCTTGTCAGACTCAGTCTTCTAGTCTTGTCAGATCTATTCTCGCTTCGTCATCTTGACTAGTTTCTATTGAGTCTAGCGTTGACTGAGAAATACACATATGTAGTCAGCTTCTTTTCTGTAACTATCTTTCTTTCTTAGCATTTATCTTCTAGTTAAATGACACTCATATTGACTCACTTTATGCTGACTTCTAACATTAGATAAATGCTCATCATCTACTACTCTGCTATTAACGAATAAATGATACGAAACAATCTATTCAGTAAGAAAAATTTGCAAGAGATTCTTCAAATTTGCATCATCATCATTTTAGATCACAAGAAATTCTTCGATTCTACACTCATTTTCATCATTCTATTCGCAAGAAATTATTCAAATAAAGCACTCAATTATTATCTGAAATTCACAAGAGATTCTTTGAATTTTCACTCATCAAAAAAACATCAATTCAAAACATCAATCTTTCATCTATTTTTATCTCAACAACTTCTATCTTCTCTCATCATGATACATGATGTCAAGTCAGTTGAGTCTTGAACAACTAATCTATTTAGAAGCATTGTCAATAAAAGAGTTTCACTTCTACTCATTAATGCTTCAGTCAAAGCTGAGAAAGCTGTCATTGCATGAAACATAAACATTGAAGAACAATTGTTTCATTGAGTCAGCAATCAACTCAATGAAGTCATCAATATGCTGAACGAGCTTTGAAGTCAGCAAGACTTGACTTTACAACTCAATAAACACTGACTTCTCATACAAGATGATTACAAAAAGAGAGCAAAACAACTAGAAGTCACTTTTGATAAAAACAATGAACTAGAGAAAAAGATTAATCAGCTGCAAAATGAGTGATTGAACTTCAGAGCAAAACAACGTTAAGCTGATCAATCTATGTCTCGTCAAGATACTCAGTCAGCTGAGCAACAAGTCAATCAGAAAGAAGCTCACTTTCAACAAGAATCTTCTACTCTATCTGATAATGAAAACGAAAATGATCATCATAAGTTCATCAAGCTTTCAAATTCACTCATCTTCATTGAAACAGATGACTTTATTTGAAAGACATGAAACATCAAAATAGCTGACAAGCTCGATGTCAATGTGAATCATTACTCTACTGAAAAGATTTGTATTGTCTATGTGATTTTCAGACTAGAAGATGATGTTGATTAGCAAATTTATGCAAAGCATCATGTTGATGCTTTCTCATTTTATCAGTCACTATCAGAGTTACTGAAACATCTGAAAGAAATTTACAAAGATCAGAATTTGATTTGAAAGTGTTGTTGCAAGTATGTTGCTCTGAAGCAGCTCAACAAGTCTTTCAGCTCTTTTTATTCAGAATTCACTAGAATATTCAACTTTCTGAACTACGACAATATCACTCTGATGAACAACATTCAGAATAAAATCAACAATCATCTTCAGAATGCATTGTCAGTTTGTCTCATAGAGTTTAGCTCGCTTAACAAGTTCAAGATCTTTCTTCAAGATGTGAATAACAAACAACGAGTCAATTATCAGCTACGTGATGAGCAATGAACAGTCAAATCAATAGCAGCTTCGAAAAAACGTTTTGTTTCTTCATTGACATCAATCTCGACTACTAGCTATGTTTGACTTACTACTTTTTTCATCTTTGAATCTGAATAATCAAGAATGTCAATCATCTGCTTCAACTGCAAAGTATCAAATCATCTTTCAAAGAATTGCTCTTAGCTGAAGACTAGTACTTCAACATCTTGTGCATTCACTTCTTGTCTCAATGAGATTGTCATGTTAAAAGAAGAGAAGAAATTATTTACAGAGAAATCAAAGAATGAGACAAAAAACTAGTGACTTTCATCAAAGACGTGATGAAAGATGTGTTAATTTCTTCAACAATGAGCAGCTCAGATAATTTCTTTGCTTCGAAATCTTTGACTACTGAATGTGTACTATCTAGCAATGAAATTAGTTACTCATTAAAGTCATTGATTGACACTGAAGCAACTGACTATTCATTCATTGATGAATTAATCGCGCAGAATGTTTGTGATCATTTGCAAATTGAGTCTTTGACTTTGATCAAAGCGAAGTCAATTCGAGAATTCGATGATCATTATGCTAAGAAACTCATTACTCATGTCATTTATTCAAACCTGACTGTTCAAGATCATATGATTGACACAGCTTCTATGTTGATCACTCGATTAGATCAACATCAAATGATTCTTGAAAAAACATGAATGAACAAAATCAATCTAGTAATTGATATGCAAATCGATTTTCTTCGATTTTCGAATTTCATCTTTAGTCAGAAATCAATTGTTCTACTTTCAAGCAACAAGACAATCATGAAGCAGAAGAGTTTAACTTCTACTCAAATACTAAAGAGATTTATCTCTTCTGTTATCACTCGACTCAGCGAGAAGTCAGCTTTATTCAATAAAATCGTGAAATCATTTAATTCAGTCAACTTCGCTTCGTTTATTAATTCAATGAACATAGCAATGATAGAAACTGCAGCATATAAATCACTAGTCAAACAATTAAATGTGATTACTTTCGCGATCATCATCACGAAAATCGATCGACTTCTAAAAACAGCTAAAATTAAATCAGAAGACGTAAATCTACAAGAGCTTTCACATGAAGAAATCTTGAAAGAAGTCAAAGCTAAGCTTTCTTCGAAATATCATGACTATCTAGACGTGTTTAATCGAGCGATGACTGATCAACTATTTTCTCATCATCTCTATGATCATAAAATAAAGTTGATCGACGAGAAAACATCTTCTTGAAGTCGTCTCTATCATATGTCTAACTACAAGCTTCAAAAGATGAAGAATTATCTGATCAAGCATCTGAATAAAGACTTCATATTTTCTAGCTCAGCTTCATACGCTTCGCTCATACTATTCATCAAAAAGAAAGACGATAGCTTGCGTTTCTGTGTTAGAAGTCAGCATAAAGCGAGTCAATATGAGTGTCATTTAACTAGAAGATAAATGCTAAGAAAGAAAGATAGCTACAGAAAAGAAGCTGACTACATATGTGTGTTTCTCAGTCGACGCTAGACTCAATAGAGACTAGTCAAGATGACGAAGCGAGAATAGATCTGACAAGGTTGAAAGACTGAGTCTGACAAGACTAGAATCGTGACATTATTCTCTCTCTTCGACGATTCATGTTCGCATGAATGTATTTTCTGCTTGACTCAATTGATTGCTCAATCATGATTGGTTGAGATTAGCGCAATTTGTTCAAGTATTGAATATGAAAATCGTCAACAATCTTCTGAGCGTTCATAAATTCGTCGTCATCAGCGTTGTATCAATTGAGATCATTGTCATAGTCATTTCATTTGACTCTATACTGAAGTCGTCTTCGATATCGACAAGAATTCAATATATCATCGATTTCTCACTCGTCTTCGTCGTTTATCACTATTGAACCTGAGAATTCATTCTTTTGATCAGACAAGAAGTCGTTGACGACAGAGCGAAGCAGATCAGAATGAAATACATCATGAACATGCATAGACTCTGATAATTTCAGCTTATATGACGAGTCGACGAGATCTAGATTGATGAAAGAATCGAGCATTTTGTCATCTAGCTTCTTGAAAGATCTCGCTGTAACGATGTTTCTTTCATTCAGAAACATCTTTGATTCGATCTCATAATCAACTTCTTTTCTATGCTTATTGACTTGTTTCATCATTTGTTCTCGTGTTTTGACTAGCGACTCGCGAGCAAACTTCAGTGTTTTGTTCATATGTTCAGATATATTCTCAGTTTTAGTCATCTGCAAGCGTTCACGAGAACTTTAATATTCAATGACATCGAGTTCAAAGCTCATACAAGAATGAAAATCTTTGTTTAGAAAGAAAGAGGTCGAGAAGATGACTGAGAACAGAGCATTATTGTCGACAAACTCGATCATAAATAGTAGCTTAGCTCAGTCATTCTGCATGTATAAACAGAAGAATCGAAGATATCTTTCGACGTTCTGATTGACTCGTTCACTTTGATCGTCGATCTGAGAATGATAGGCTGTGAAGAGTCAAAGATTAATGCCTAGTCTTTTGCAAAGCGACTTTCATAGAATGAAGATAAATTGAGAGTCTCGATTCGAAACAATGAAATCGAGTAAATCGTGTATTCAATATATTCACTGAAGCATTAGCTCAGCTGTTTTTTCTGCTGTGATTTTCTCGTCATCAGTGAAGCAAGAAATATAATGTCGTTTCTTTGTCAGTCTACATATCACTGTTAGTATGACGTTTTTGCCTTTCAAAAGAAATAAGTCGATGACGAAATTCATGACTATATTCTTTCATTGCTGTTCAAGTATGAGTAAAGAATGTAGTAGTTCATTGAATTTATCTCGAGAAGTCTTTGATCGCTGACAAATGTAGCAATTTCGAATATATCGATTTATTGTCTTTTGCATTGAAGATCAATAGTAGTATCTTCTTATGATCTTCATCGTTCTGAGAATTTCGAAATGATCAATAGAAGATTGATCGTGAACTTCTCGAATTAGCTTCATTTGAAGATGCTCATCGAAGAAAACTCATAGAAGATCATCTCGATATAGTATTTCGTTCTGAACTCGACAATTTCTTAATTTGATATCTTCATATTGTGTCTCGTCTCTTGCTATTGCTTCGCGAAGTAGCGTACAATTCTCATCGATTTCATTAGTCTCAAGAACCTGTTTATAGATTAATTCACTGATGTTCTTCTCTAGATCAGCAATTTTCATTCGATTCGAAGTCAGAATAGTGATTCATTGATAGCGAACACGCTCATTTTCTGAACTTCTAGAAACTGAATCGACTCAACGAGTCAATGCATCGACTTTGATGTTTTATTTGCCTGAACAATACATGATTTTGAAGTTGAAGTCAACGAGCTTTTGTACTCAGCGCATTTGACGTTTACTTAGCTCTTTATCTTTCATTAATGATGTTAAAGCTTGATGATTGATGAACATTTTTATGAGTAGCTCAGTCAATTTCAGCTCAGGTCGTCAATGCTTGAAGACACAAATGATTGCTAGTAGTTTCTTGTCATAGATCTCGTAATTGCACTCAGCGAGACTCAGATTCTTGCTGTAGTAGATCATTGAATGCAATGTTTCTTCGTCATCATACTGAGAAAGTATGTCATCGATAACGTAGTTGAATGAGTCTGTTTCAAGAATAGTCTTTCTATTCTGATCAAAATGACGAAGAATAGAGATTTCAGTCATTCGTTTCTTCATATGATCAAAGATCGTTTGACAAGCTTGATTTCATTCAAATATCATCTATTTTTGAGTTAGTTGAATCAGAGAATGAACAATCTTCGAAAAGTTTTTTATAAAACGTCAATAGAAATTGCAGAAGTCAACAAAGAACTGCATCTGAGTGAGATTTGTAGAAGTAGATTATTTGACTACTGCTTGTACTTTTCTGAGATTCATCTTTAGTTCTTCGATGAATAGCAATAGTCTCAGAAAGAAGATTTTCTGAACATGAAACTTGCATTTGTTTATATTCATCTGAAGATCAGTCTCTCGTAGTCTATGTAGAACTAATTGTACATGTCGCTTATGTTTCTTCAATGTTTTGCTGTAGATGATAATGTCATCTAGATAGATCTGACAAAACTGATGAAGATAGTCAAATAGCACGTCGTTCATATAGTGTTGATAGAAAGTCGAGTCGTTGATTAA
>JAABUS010002723.1_pt1 | contig 31939 bp, 21 predicted proteins | sample 5560161 | NCBI WGS metagenome assembly JAABUS01 (sample SAMN10711885, study PRJNA513376) | rock metagenome | isolation source: Antarctica rocks | place: Antarctica: Victoria Land, Trio Nunatak nord | collected 2016-01-04 | reverse complement strand
TTCTCGAAGGCTTCGGCGGCTTCGTTACCTCCACCACCGCTTCGATAGCTACCGGCTGGAGCGACTGAGTTAGCCGGGTGGGACTCGCACCCACTGAAGAACCAGACCTTTTCACGGCGCGCAGTTAATTTAAGAATTAGCATCCGCATATTAAAGGACTCCATCCTCTTCGCGATGGCGGGTCTCGGGGTCGTCCGTTGCGCGTGCCGACGCTTCACCGACCGTCCGGGCCTGGTGCCTGTGATGCAAATTCCGCATCCAATGAAGATTGGGTCAATCCAGCGGGGCCAACGGGGTGCTCTCTTTCTTTCGGGAGGGTCGTGGTGAACAATCCCAAGAGCCATCTTGCGAATGGGTCCTAAGGTTAGAGTGCGAGGCGGCGGTCGAAATCTCCCAGAAGCAAGCGGACTCTCATGCCTGCCAAGAAGAAGCCGAAGGCCTCCCCCGCCGACCCGGAACGTCCGATTCTCCGCGACGGTTCGCCGGTCGAGGGGGAGTCGACCGAGGGGATCGCCGCGGTCCACGCACTGGTCTTGACCGACCGCGTCGATGGGGGGCTACCCATTCCCGAGACGCTCCCCCTGCTCCCCTTGCGCTCCGACGTCGTCTTCCCCCAGACCGTGGTCCCGCTGGTCGTGAATCGGTCCAGCGGCATCAAGCTGATCGATGAGGTCCTGATCGGCGACAAGATGATCGGCCTGGTCACCCAGCGCCATCCCGACAACGACGAGCCGGGGCTGGGGGACCTCTATCCGACCGTCTGCGTCGGGACGGTCTTGAAGATGCTCAAGTTCCCCGACGGCTCGACGCGGATCGTCTGCCAGGGCCTCTTCCGCGCCCGGCTGACGGAGGTCGTCCAGACCGAGCCCTTCCTCCTGGGGAAGATCGAACCGCGCGAGGACATCATCGAGGAGGGGGTCGAACTCGACGCGCTGGTGCACCACGTCAGCACGCTCTTCCAGCGCATGGTCGATCAGAGCCAGCAGGTGCCCGAGGAACTCCAGGTCGCCGCGATGAACACGAGGGAGCCCGGCCGCCTGGCCGACCTGCTCGGCTCCAGCCTGCCGTTCTCGATCGAGGAGAAGGAGCAACTGCTCGGCGAGCTCAACGTCCGCGTCCGCCTGGAGAAGCTCGGCCAGTTCCTCTCGCGCCAGCTCGCCGTCCTGGAGCTCTCGAGCAAGATCCAGGCCCAGGTCGGCTCGGAGATCACCAAGGCCCAGCGCGACCATTTCCTCCGCCAGCAGATCAAGGCGATCCAGGAGGAGCTAGGAGAAGGGGAAGGGGAGAATCCCGAGCTCGACGAGCTCTGGAAGAAGCTGGAGAAGGCCAAGCCCCCGGCCGAGGTCCTGGCCGATGCCGAGCGGGAGATCGAGCGGCTCTCGGGGATGCACCCGAGCTCGGCCGAGTATTCGATCGTCCGGACGTACCTCGACTGGCTGGCGGTCCTCCCCTGGAGCAAGTCGAGCCGCGACCGCCTGGACCTCCGCCGGGCGCGGAAGGTCCTGGACGCCGACCATTACGACCTGGAGAAGATCAAGGAGCGGATCCTTGAGTATCTGGCCGTCCGCAAGCTGAAGAAGGACATGAAGGGGCCGATCCTCTGCCTCGTCGGCCCCCCCGGCACGGGCAAGACCTCGCTGGGCAAGAGCATCGCCAGGGCCCTGGGGCGCGAGTTCGTCCGGATCAGCCTGGGGGGCGTCCACGACGAGGCCGAGATCCGGGGGCACCGCCGGACCTACGTGGCCGCGATGCCCGGCCGGATCATCCAGGGGATTCGCAAGGGGGGGACCAACAACCCGGTCTTCATGCTCGACGAGGTCGACAAGCTCGGCGCCGACTTCCGCGGCGACCCGTCCGCCGCGCTCCTGGAGGTGCTCGACCCCGAGCAGAACTCGACCTTCCGCGACCATTACCTCGACGTGGATTTCGACCTCTCGAAGGTGATGTTCATCGCCACGGCCAACATGCTCGACTCGATCCCCGCCCCCCTGCTCGATCGCATGGAGGTCCTCCAGCTGCCGGGCTACAGCGAGGAAGAGAAGGCGCTGATCGCGCGGAAGTACATCGTCCCCAAGCAACTCGAGGCGCACGGGCTGCCGGCCCGGCTCGTCACGATCGCCGACGACGCGGTGCACAAGGTCATCGCCGACTATACCCGCGAGGCCGGCCTGCGCAACCTCGAGCGCGAGATCGCCGCCATCTGCCGCAAGATCGCCCGCAAGCACGCCGAAGGGCGCAAGGCGGCGACGACCGTCACGAAAGCCGAGGTCTCCGACGCACTCGGCCCCCCCCGATATTTCCGCGAGGTGGCCGACCGGACCGGGACCCCCGGGGTGGCGACCGGCCTGGCCTGGACCCCCACAGGCGGCGAGATCCTCTTCATCGAGGCGACGGGGATGCCCGGCAAGGGGGGCCTGACGCTCACCGGCCTGCTCGGCGAGTCGATGCGCGAGAGCGCCCACGCGGCCATGAGCTACCTACGCAGTCACGCCAAGGAACTGGGGATCGACGCGTCCTGGTTCCGCAAGACCGACGTCCACATCCACGTCCCCGGGGGGGCGGTCCCCAAGGACGGGCCTTCGGCCGGCGTGGCGATCTCGGCCGCCTTGATGAGCCTCTTCCGCGGCAAGCCGATCCGCGAGAACCTGGCGATGACCGGCGAGGTCACCCTGACCGGCCGCGTCCTCCCCGTGGGAGGGGTCCGCGAGAAAGTCCTGGCCGCACGCCGCGCGGGCATCCGGGTCGTGCTCATCCCTCGGCACAACGAGAAGGACCTCATCGAGCTCCCCAAGGACGTCAAGGCCGACATGAGCTTCCTCAGCGTCGACACCCTGGACGACGTGGTCCCCCTGCTCTTCCCGGCGAAGTCGACCGAGAAGTTCCCCAAGGCGTCCACCTCGCCCGTCAGGGTCAGGGCGACGACTCGCCCGACGCCGAGCTCGCGAGTCCACAAGCCGAAGCAGCCCGGCAAGCCGAGCCGCCCCAGCTCGGCCTGACGACGATGGCGCTCCCAGGAGACTCCAACCGATATGTCGACCGCAACGACGCTGCGCTGGGGCATCCTCGGCTGCGCCCGGATCGTCCGGCGCGCCTTGGTCTCCGCCCTTCGGGCCTCGGAGACGAGCACATTGCATGCGCTCGCCAGTCGCGACGGCTCGACGGCCCGAGACTGGGCGGCCGAGTTCGGGGTGCCGAAGGCGTACGGGTCCTATGACGACCTGCTCGCCGACCCGGACGTGGATGCCCTCTACATCCCGCTGCCCAATGAACTGCACAAACCCTGGGTCTGCGCCGCGGCCGACGCCGGCAAGCACGTCCTCTGCGAGAAACCCCTCGCCTTGAACGCGGCCGAGGCACGCGCGATGGTCGACCACTGTCGCCGGCGACAGGTCGTCTTGATGGAGGCGTTCATGTGGCGGCACCAACCCCGGACCGCCGAGCTCCGACGCCTGGTGGCCGGAGGGGCGATCGGTGACCTCCGCCTCGTTCGATCCTCGTTCTCGTTCCCGATCGAGCCCGGCGACTGGCGGCTCGATCCGACGCGTGGCGGCGGCGCCCTCATGGACGTCGGCTGTTACGGCGTGAGCACCGCGCGGCTCTTTGCCGGGGGCGAACCCCAAGCCATCCGTGCCCTCGCGCGATCCGGGCCGACGGGCGTCGACCTCTCGCTGACGGCGTCTCTCCAATTCCCCGGCGGAATCCTCGGGCTGGTCGATTGCAGCTTCGAACAACCACTGCGCTGCTCGTACGAGCTGGTCGGCACGCGCGGGGTGATCGAGGTGCCCGATGCCTATCTGCCGCCCGACCGCCCGAAGGCCGTTCTTCGCGGGGACGGCCGGCCCCGAGAACTCGTCTTCGAGGGTCGCGACCAGTACGCCGCCATGGTGGACGCCTTCGCAGCCGCGGTGGGGAACGGAAACCGCCTGCCCGAGCCCGCCGAGGATGGACTGGGCCAGATCGCCGTCCTCGACGCCATCCGGGACGAGGCGGCACGGCCTTCTCCCCGCGCATAGAGCGACCTCGCCGGCCCACTCCTCCTCATGGAGGTCACGTGCACGGCGAGGTCGCGGGTCTGATCAACCGGTCATCGTTGCGAACATTACTGGGGCGCGGCCGGGGCCGACGCCGGGGCCGCGGGTGCGACCGGCCGACGCGGCTGCGGAGCGTTCGGCGTGGTTCGGTTCGGTGTACGGGGCGAGCCGATCGCGGGGGCCCCGCCCGGCTGGGTCGCGTTGTCGATCTGATTGCTCAGCGAGTTGGCCGGCTCGGGCATGTTGAGCATCCGGATTTGCCTGCTCACCGTACGCTGCGCGTTCTGGGATTCCTGCTGCGAGATCTGGCCGTCGCCGTTGGCGTCGATGACCCGGAAGACGGTGTGGGCCGGCTCGATGATCGACTGGTCGAACTCCGCCTGGCTCAACTGACCGTTGCCGTCCTTATCGGCCGCCTGGAACGAGGCTTGGGCCGCGACCTGGATCATCCCCGTGACCGCGGAGTTCAATTCGCTCGGGGTCAACTGGCCGTCGCGGTCGGTATCCGCCCCTGCATACAGGCCCTGGACGCCCGTCTGGACCGTCTGACGAAGCTCGGTCGCCTGGAGCTGTCCGTCATTATTCGTATCGACGAGCGACATGATCCCCTGCATCACGTCCTGAGCCTGGGCATTTCCCCGACCCGCCTGGGCGGGCTGTCCCGGCTGGGCCGATCGCTGTCTCGTGGCTCGCTCGAGGACGACGCGGAGGAGCGGCTTCTGTCGGAGGAGTGCATCGCGGGCCTGTTGCGCCTCCTCTTTCGCGACGACGCCATCACCGTTGGCGTCGGCCCGGAAGAAGAACCCGCCCACCATGAGGTTCCCCGCGTCCACCGCCTCCTTCTGCGAGATTCGACCATCGTTATTCACGTCGGCCATCTTGAACGCGATCTTGCCCGAGTCCTGCAGGTCTTGCACGCTGTCGATCGGACCCGGTGCGTCGTCATCGTCCGCCCGAACGGTGATCGGTGCCGTCAGGAGACCCGCCACCAATGCACCCATCCCCAGAGAAAAAAGTCTCGTTCGCATCGGATATCTCCTCGAATCAGCCCCGCCTTGGAGCGATAGCACGCCACGCAAATAAGCCGATACGATCGGCCCGGCGACCGTGCTTGTCGCAACGATGAGACTGCAACCGAGGTGCCAAGGAGCTGCAAATCAGGCATCCGGCGAGCCATCGCGGTGACCAAAACCGCCCCATTTACCCAAACTACCTATATTATTGATCTAGCATACCTATGAACACCCATTTGATTGCATGACGCGCATGATGGCGATAGATTTTGCGCAGACGCTTTCCGGTTGCACTGTCTCGGCCGGGTCTAGCGATACATTTGACCGCGTCCAGAGGCTTCGAAGGCGTCTCGAAAATGTTGGACGGCGGGTGGCTGGCGGTCATCGGGCCAGACGATCGCCACCACGTCGAAACGGCAGGGATATTCGAGGAGTTTGTGCTGTTTGAGGAATGCGAGCGCGGCCAGCGTCAGACGTCGCTGTTTTTCCGGGGTCACGGCCTCCGCGGGGACGCCTTCGCGGCGTGCCTTTACCTCGACGAAGACCAGCGTCGGCCCGTCTCGCGCGATGAGATCGACCTCGCCCTGTGGCGTCCGAAAGCCGCGCATGATGATCCGGAGGCCATGCCGGCGCAGGTGGCGGGCGGCGAGACGCTCGCCACGATCGCCGAGCAGCCGGTTCAGGACGGCACGTGCGATCGGATTCATGGAATCATGATCCCCGAGGGCCCGCATCGAGCCCACACGGGGCCCGCGCCGGGATCATTCGATACCCAGGCTCTTCTCGATATCACGTCCTTCGTCACTCATCGCCCCGGAGAGTCGGGTGTTGGGGAAGAATCCCTTCGGGGGATCGGACTTGAGCTCCGGATGCTCGGGCGGATCTTGCTTCGCGTTCGCCGTGGCGTCCGGATCGGGGCGGAGGTGGCGGCGAAGCCCCTCGCATCCGGCCAGCGCCGGGAGTGCGCAGGCCAGGGCCAGACAGAAGTCCGGAATACGACGTTTCATCGCAACACCATCCTGCGGGGACGGGACGAACGGGGCCAAACCTGACGAGATGCGAGCGCGCGGGCGGGCGAATGCCTCCGCGATGGGATCGCCGCGAATCTTGCCACAACTCCTCCCCACCGTCTAGCTCGATTCCTCCCCCTTCGGGTGATCCCCCCAGCCCAGGATCAACGCCGCCAGGCCGACGAACGGAGACAGCCCGACCAGAACGAAGATCGGCGTGAAGCTCCCGTAGACGTCTTTCACCTCGCCGGCGAGGGCGAGGACCCTCGCGACGAACAGGTTGCCGAGCCCTCCCAGGATCCCCACGACCAGCCCCGTGTACCGCGGCGAGACTTCCTGGGTGAACGAGAAGTAGTTCGCCATGAACGCCGCGGTCCCCATCGCCATGAGCCCGATCAGGACGAGCACGAGGGTGTCGTTGCCGGCCACGCCCACCCAGGCACCGCCGCTGATGAGCACCGTGCAGGCCGACATGACGACCACTCGGCTCTTCAACGGCGTCATCCCCCGGCCCGCAAGGTATCGGGAGGAGGCGCCTCCGCCGAGGTTCCCCGCGTCGGCCGCCAGGAACGTGAGCGCGACGAGGAGGCCGCTGGCGATATACTTCGGGTCGGCCTTGATCTGCAACGATTCCAGCACGACGCGGATCGGGCCCACGAATCCGGCGAGCTTGAGGTCCTCGCCGAAATAGGTGGGGAGCCAGTTCACCAGGAAGTGCCAGCAGATGTTGATCGAGATCGAGACGAGCACCAGAATCCAGAATCGGCGCAACCGCACGACTTCGCCGAGGCTCTCCGCCCATCCCGCCCCCATCAGTGCCCCTCGGGGGAGGGCCAGGGCGGCCACCAGCAGGCCGATCATCAGGAACGCGATGCCGTTCCAGATGGACGATAAACCCCGCCAATACGCCGAGGATGCGATGGCAACCGCCACCACCACGACCCCACCGAACGCGATCCACGCCCGTCCGGAGAGGCCCGGCGAGGGGGGCCGGTCGGGGTCCTTTGCGGGCGGCTTCTCCAGTCCTTCGCCGGCTAGCGCGTGGCGACGGTCGCCTCCCATCAACGCGAGCCAGACAACGACCCAGAGGAATCCCAGCACCCCCACGGCGAAAAAGGCCGTTCGCCAGCCGTAGCGGACCGTCAAGAGTGTCACCAGCACGGGCGTCAGGACCGCCCCCACGGCGGCCCCCGAGTTGAAAATCCCGTTCCCCAGGCTCCGATCCTTCGGCGGGAGGATGGCCGCCGTCACGCGCAAGGCGCACGGCCAGTTGAAGGATTCCCCGACCCCGAGCAACGCCCGAAGCAGGATCAAGACGGCCAGGTTGGGCGAGAACGCCGCGGCCATCCCGGCCAGGGACCAGAACCCGACCGCCCCCGCATACGTCCAGCGAACGTCCCAGCGGTCGACCAGATACCCCGCCGGGACCTGGAACAACGCATAAGACATCGAGAACGCCGCCAGGACCCATCCGAACTGCTCGTTGTCGAGCCGATATTCCCCCTTGATCTGCGGCCCGACCAGCGCGATCGCCTGCCGGTCCATGTAGTTCAGCACCGTCGAGGCGAACATCAACCAGCAGATGCCCCACGCCCAAGCCGCCGGCTTCGACCGGGGCGCGGACACCTCGTCTCCCGGCAACTCGGTCGTGACCACCGGCTCACCTCCACACCTCGCGACCCGTCCCGCGCGGCGGCTCGGCAGCCCGCGGGTTGGGGAGAACGCATAGACTGCCAGAACCAGGCGGTCGCCGCAACGGTCGGCCCTGATGGCGTTGCGTACTGCTGCCGGGGTGGCGGGGTTGTCGGCCGCCCAGCCGATGTGGCTCCAGGCCGAGGGCTCGGAGGGTCGAACTCCGGCTCGCCATCCCTCCGAAAATGCGGTCGATCATGCAGATTGGCGTAGCCGCAAAAAGCTCAATCCCGGTCGAGTCGGGCTTGCGTCAGATAGCCCGACAATCTTAAGGTAGGCTCATCACGGCCCGATGCGTGAACCTTCACAGTCCAGGAGGCCCACGAGTCATCCGTCCTGCTCGTCATATCAGATGGTTGGAGTTCAGTCGGCGATTTAATCAGTCGGGTTGAGCCCGAGGACAACGGCAGCGAGCGAACAACTCCCCCCCGGGCTCCATCGCGTCGGAAAGGAAACGCGACCGAGACGACCCGGCACTATCGAAGCGTTCGACCCTTAGACCCGCCTGACGTATGGGTGGCCTCCCCGCCTCCGTCCCCAAGGCGTCATCGCGGCCTCCCCTCCCCGGGCTGGCCCCCTCTCGACCTCCCACCGGTCAAGTCCGCAAATCTTCGCGTTTGGACAGCACTCATACTCGTGACGGCGCGAGCGTGGTTGCTAACCCATTCAGAGGGATTCCACATGCATCTCCCGGTACGCGACATGGCCAGGCCGCTCCGTGCGTTGATCTTCCTCGTCCACTTCGGCTGCGGCGGCTCCGACGACGGGCTACCGCGGGAGGCCATTTCAGGGAACGTCACGCTGGACGGCGAACCTCTCGCCATCGGATACGTCACCTTCGACCCCGCGGAGGGGCAAGCGACGCAATCGGGGGGGCTTATCACCGTCGGCAAATTCTCCGTCCCGCGCGAACAGGGACCGGTCCCGGGAAAGTATTCGGTCAGCATCAGCTCCGGCTCGGCCGAGGCCAAGCTCTCGCCGGCCGAGGAGAAGACGGGGATGCCGGGCCACGTCCCCACCAACAAGGCCCGCGACCCGATCCCCGCGAAGTACAACACCAATTCGACGCTCGACGCCGAGGTGAAGAAGGGAGGTGGCAACGACTTTCCGTTCGAGTTGAAGACCAAGTAGCCCATGAGCTGGCTTGCTTCATCCGGCCGGACCCCGGCCCGTCCGCCCGTGTTTTCCTCACCACCGTTTGCCCACGCAATCCTCTCGTCCCGTCTACAGAGTCCCATCCTCAAGGAGTCTCTCATGACCCGTTCGCGACGCGGATTCACGCTGATCGAGCTCCTGGTGGTGATCGCGATCATCGCGGTACTGATCGGCCTGCTCCTCCCCGCGGTCCAGGCGGCTCGCGAGGCGGCCCGCCGCATCCAGTGCGTGAATAACCTGAAGCAGATCGGCCTCGCCATGCACAACTATCACGATACTCACCTCTCACTGCCCCCGGGCAGTCGGAGCTGCTGCTGGGGCACCTATTTCCACTACGTCCTGCCCTATGTCGAGCAGCAGGCCGCGTTCAACGGATACAACCTGCTGGGCTCCTGGGCACCCGTCGGGATGAGGCCGATCCCCCCGGCGCCCACCGGCCCCCAGTCGGCCATCCGCTACGCCAGCGTACACAACACGACGATGGCCACGCTGCGGCTCGCGAGCTTCATGTGCCCGAGCGACACGCCGAACGCCCCTATCAGCAACGTACCTAATTACAATTATGCGTCGAATTACGGCAATACCACCCACGCCCAGGACACCTACCAGACGGTGACCTTCCTCGGGGCGCCGTTCTCCAACGTCGAGGACGACGGGCTGCGTACGCTCTCGACCTGCCACAACTTCTCGACCCTGACCGACGGGCTCTCCGGGACGATGCTGGCGGCCGAGTGCATCCAGGGCCAGGGCCAGGACCTGCGAGGGTTCATCGTCTGGGGCGACGCCTCGAACTTCACCGCCTGGAACGCCCCGAACAGCCCGCTGCCCGACATCATGTCGCAAAACTGCAATGTCCCGGCGCCGGGCTCTCCCCGCAACCCTCCATGCGTCGTCGGGACGGGCCCACGCCCGAACCTGGCCAATCCGACCAGGCACAGCGCCCGCAGCCGACACCCCGGGGGGCTGAACACATTGCTGGGCGACGGCAGCATCCGGTTCACCAAGAACTCCATCAACATCCAGATCTGGCGCGCGCTGAGCTCGTCGCGAGGCGGCGAGGTGATCAGCAGCGATTCGATGTGAAAAGGGAGATAGTTCGGGTGCCCGGCGGCGGGCGCCTGACCACGGGCGGATATCCCGACGCCACGGTACGATTGGGGGGCACCACAAGCCGACGCCCATGGGGCGGGGCCGCGCGAGGGCCAGGCCCCGACCTGGTCCTCGCGATTCGACTTTGGGCGTCTGGTAACCACCGTCATCCCGGTCGGTCCGGCCCCCGTCCGCCCATCGCACGTCACGTGGAAATCGGATGGACGAGTCCGCGAGAGATTCCGCGGCAACGTCGCCGGGGCTCCTGTCCTCCTGCCAACGATGGCGCCCCGCTCAAAGGAGCGGCAGTGCAGTGTGGAATCGAAATCCGCCGGCGAATATTTCGCGATCTCGCGTCACGTTCTCCTGGCGCCGGTCATCCCCCAGTCGTCGGGGCAGACGCGACGCGGGGGCTCACATTTCCTTTTGAGCTTTGGTATCTTGGTATCAACAGGAGGAGACCTCATGCGAAGCCTGATCGCCGCCCTCGTTTTGTTGATCCCCACCTTCGCCGTGGCCCAGCGGGCGCCGTTCGCGATCCCGGACCCCGACCCGGAGGTCGAGCGGAAGTCGTTCATCGTGGCCGACGGGTTCGAGGTGAACCTCTTCGCCGCCGACCCGCGGATCGCCAAGCCGATCCAGATGAACTTCGACCCGGCGGGGCGGCTCTGGATCGTCAGCTCCGAGGTGTATCCCCAGATCAAGCCGGGGCAGGTGGCGAACGACAAGGTGATCGTGCTCGAGGACCGCGACGGCGACGGGACGTCCGACTCGACGGAGGTCTTTGCCGAGGGCTTGCTGATCCCGACCGGGATCGAGCCGGGGGACGGGGGGGCCTACGTCGCCAATAGCACCGAGCTGCTCCACTTCCGGGACACCGACGGCGACGGCAAGGCCGACAAGCGCCGGGTGATGCTCTCGGGGTTCGGGACCGAAGACACGCACCACATCCTGCATACCCTGCGGTGGGGATACGAGGGGATGCTCTATTTCAACCAGTCGATCTACATCCACAGCCACGTCGAGACGCCGCACGGGGTGCGTCGGCTGGGGGGCGGGGGGATCTGGGAGTTCCGACCCGAGACGATGGAACTCGCGGTGTTCATGCGAGGGCTGGTCAACCCCTGGGGGCACCACTTCGACCGCTGGGGACAGTCGTTCGCGACCGATGGCGCGGGGGGCGAGGGGATCAATTACGTCCTGCCGGGGGCCTATTACGTCACGGCGCCCGACGCGGTCCGCATCCTGAAGGGGCTCAACCCCGGCAGCCCCAAGCACTGCGGGGCGGAGGTCGTCGGCGGCAGGCATCTGCCCGACGACTGGAGCGGGAATGTCGTGACGAACGATTTCCGAGGCAACCGCGTCTGCCGCTTCGTGATCCAGGACGATGGCGCCGGCTATGCCTCGCGGGAGCAGGCCGAGCTGATCAAGACGAAGCACGTCGCGTTCCGGCCGATCGACGTGAAGATGGGGCCCGACGGGGCGATCTACATCGCCGACTGGTACAACCCGATCATCCAGCACGGCGAGGTCGACTTCCGCGACCCGCGCCGGGACCACACCCGCGGGAGGATCTGGCGGGTCACGGCCAAGGGACGCCCGCTCGTCGCCCGCCCCAAGCTGGTCGGGGCCTCGACCGATGAGCTGCTCGAGGCGCTCAAGGCGCCCGAGGACTGGACGAGGCATCAGGCCAAGCGCGTGATCAAGGAGCGGGGAGCGGAGGTGGCCCCCGCCCTGGCGGCATGGGTGAAGGGCCTCGACCCGGCCGATCCACGGGTCGAGCACCATCGGCTCGAAGGGCTGTGGACCTATCAATCCCTCGACCTGGTCGAGCCCGACCTCCTCGCGAAACTCCTGAGGGCCCCCGATCCGCGCGTCCGGGCGGCGGCGACGAGAGTGGTCTCGCACTGGCATCCCAGGCTCTCCGATCCGCTGGCACTGTTGGAAGTCCAGGTGGCCGACGACCATCCTCGGGTCCGCCTCGAAGCGGTCCGGGCACTGGCCCATATCCCCCGGTCCCAATCGGTCGAGCTGGCGATGCGGGCGCTCGACCGGCCGGTGGATCGCTTCCTCGACTACGCGCTCTGGCTGACGGCGCGGGAGCTGCAACCGCACTGGCTCGCCGAGGCGGAGGCGGGCGGGCTCGACTTCGGCGGCAACTCGCGGCACATGGTTTTCGCGCTCGAGGCGGTCGGCTCGAAGGCCGTGCTCAAACCGCTCCTCGCCTCGCTCCGCTCCGGGCAGCTCACCCCGGCGCAAGAGGCGAACGCACTCGCCCTCATCGCCACCCGGGGCGATCCGAACGAGCTGACGACCCTCTTCGACTGGGCGGTCAGCGAGAGCCCATTGGCGTCGGAGCGGCGCGTCGGCTACCTGAAAGCCATCACGCAAGCGACCCGGCAGCGGAAAGTCCGCCCTTCGGGGAATCTCGGCCAGCTCGGCCGCTTGCTCGACGGGCCCGATGAGTCGCTTCGCGAGGCGGCCGCGCGTGCGGCCGGGCTCTGGGGGGTCCAGCCCTTGTGGGCGAAGCTCGTGGAGATCGCCCGCGCGGAAGGGACGCGCGAACCTCTCCGGCGGGCCGCGATCGACGGCCTGGAGTTCTACGGAGGCCCGGGCGGCCGGCAGGCGCTCCAGGACCTCGCCGGGGCCAAGGGCCCTGATCGGGCTCGTGACCTGGCGATCGCCGCGCTGATCGGCCTCGATGCCCAGGCCAACGCGCCGATGGCCCTCGCACGGCTGGAGGAAGGCCCGAGCACGGAGGGCGTGGAGACCATCATGACCCGATTCCTCCAGCGCCGGGACGGCCCGGGTGTGCTCGTCACCGCGCTGTCGGGTCGGAAGCTGCCCGCCGATGTCGCCAAGGTCGGGATCCGCGTCAGTCGGGCGTCGGGGCTCGAGGTCCCCGCGCTGATCGACGTGCTCCAGGGGGCGGGAGGGCTGTCGGCCGGCCCGTCGGTACTGACCCCCGAGGCGATGAACGGGCTCGTCGCGGACGTCGCGGCGCGGGGTGACGCCGGGCGCGGTGAGGCGATCTTCCGCCGCAAGGACCTCGACTGCTTCAAGTGCCACGCCATCGCAGGGGCGGGGGGACAGGTCGGGCCGGGCCTCGAAAGCGTCGGTGCCAGCGCCCCGGTGGATTACCTGGTCGACTCGCTGCTCCAGCCGGGCAAGGCGATCAAGGAGAACTTCCACGCGCTCGTCGTCGCCACGATCGACGGGCGGATCGCCACGGGGATCAAGGTCCGCCAGTCCGACACCGAACTGGTCCTGCGCGACGCCGACGACCGCGAGCTCGTCCTGCCCGTGGACGCCATCGAGGAGCAGAAGCCGGGAGGCTCGTTGATGCCCGCCGGCTTGACCGAGACGCTGACGCAGGATGAGCTGGTCGACCTGGTCCGGTTCCTCTCCGAACTGGGCAAGATCGGGCCCTACTCGGTCGGCCAGGTCCGCGCCGTCAGGCGGTGGCAAGTCCTGCAGCCGTCCCCCCAGTCGCCGGGCGGCCAGGGAGGCATCGGACTCGACGCGGTGGCCTCCTCCGACCCTCGCCTGAACTGGTCCCCGGCTTACAGCCAGGTCTCGGGCGACCTGCCGCTGGACGCGATCCCGTCGGTCGTGCTCCCCGATCGGGCGACCGCCCGAGGTTTCGCACGCGGCCAGATCGACGTCTCGACCGCGGGGAAGGTCAAACTCCTCCTCCCTTCGATCACGGGCCTGGAGCTCTGGATCGACGGCGCCCGCCACGAGCCGACGACGGAACTGGCCATCGACCTCGCGGTCGGGACCCACACCGTGACCTTCGCCGTCGACCCGGAACGGCGCCGCGAGCCCCTTCGCCTCGTGCTCGAAGAAGAGACAGGCTCCTCGGCACGGGCTCAGGTCGTCGTTGGCAAATAAGTCGAATTGAGGAAGACGTGTTGATCAGGAGATGAATTCCCCACCGCTCGGTTGTTTTTTCCAGACACCCCCGGGGGAATCGAGAGACGAGAGACTATTCTGTCCTAGGTTCACGTAGAGATGATGATGAGCGTCACAGGCTCATCCTCCTCCCGTAATGACCTGGACCGGAAATACATGACGTCTTCGCGAGCGATCGCGTACCCGGGCCGACGTTCGCTCGGGGAGAGACGCAACTCGAAACGGAGTGATTGATGCGTCTGTGCCTGGTCGAGGACAACGCCGTCGCCGGCCTCGAGCCGCTGACCCTGACCCGCCCCGCCTGGGAGCTCCTGCTGGGCGCCACCACGGTGGGCGCCAAGATCGCACGGGCCCTGGGCGTCGGCCCCGGGCCCCAGCGACGCGCCTGCGTCGTCCGGCCTTACCTCGCCCCCGCCTGCCGCGCCGCCGACCCCCACGCCGTCGTCAACGACCCCCAGTGGCTCGCTCGCGCACCGGCCTACGTCGCCAACGGACGATGGGTCCCCCCCGCACGCTTCACCCCGCCCGACGACGGAGCCCCCTGGCTGGGCACCTGCGAAGGGCGTCCCGCACTCGCCTTCGTCGGGCCCGAGGAGGCCGTCGCCCTGAAACCCGGCTCCGTCGACGCCTGGTTCGAGGACCTGGCCACCCGGCTCGACCCCGTCGAGCTGGGGGGAACCTGGATCGACCGACCCTGGGACCTGGTCACGCACAACGCCGCCCAGATCGAGCGCGACTTCGAAGCGGCCGGCCGACACGGCATCAGCAACCGCCACCTGGCCACCGCCGCCGTCGTCGGCCCGGCGCGACACCTGTACGTCCACGACGACGCGAGGGTGGACCCCTACACGGTCTTCGACACCACCTCCGGGCCGATCAGCGTCGAGGCCGGCGCCTGGATCCAGCCGTTCACGCGCCTGGAGGGGCCCTGCCACGTGGGCCGCGACACGCACCTCTTCCGCGCCAACCTGCGAGGGGGGGTGAGCCTGGGGCCGACCTGCCGCATCGGCGGCGAGGTCGAGGCGTCGATCGTGCACGGCTACACGAACAAGTACCACGAGGGGTTCCTGGGCCACGCCTACGTCGGGGAGTGGGTGAACCTGGGGGCGTTGACCTCCAACAGTGACCTGCGCAACGACTACGGCGAGGTCCGGGTGCCGCTGGGGGGCGAGCCGGTGTCGACGGGCCAGGTGAAGGTGGGCTGCTACATCGGCGACCACACGCGGACGGGCCTGTGCAGCCAGCTGAACACCGGGACGGCGATCGGTGTGATGTGCAACGTGCTGCCGGCGGGCCTGCTCTTGCCGAAGCACGTGCCGTCGTTCGCGGCGGTCTGCTACGGCCAGGTGGAGCTGAAGTTCAGCCTGGAGGAGCTGTTCGCGACGGCACGGGTGGTGATGGGCCGCCGCGGTCGGGAGTTCGACGCGGTCCAGGAGCAGCTCTACGCGGGCCTGTTCGAGCGGACCCGCCTGGAGCGGCAGCGGGCCCTGCAGAAGACCCACGACCGACGCACCGACCGCTGGCCTGTCCACTCGGCCCGTCTCTAAACCCGTCCCATCCCTGGACTCAGATGACGTTTTCCACGCGGACCCGATCCGGGGGCCCTGACCGCAGGCCAGCCGGTCGGCGTCCGTCGGTGGAATCGCGAGAGGAATGTGCCGATGTGCGGGATCGTCGGATACATCGGGACGCACGAGGCGAGCCCGATCCTGGTGGCCGGCCTGCGCCGACTGGAATATCGCGGATACGACAGCGCGGGGGTGGCCGTCCTCGACGGCGACCGCATGGTCGTCCGGAAGCGGGCGGGGAGGGTCCGAGTCCTCGAGGAGGCCCTCGACCGCGAGCCCGCGACGGGGTCGTGCGGGATCAGCCATACGCGATGGGCGACCCACGGCCCGGCCAGCGACCGGAACGCGCACCCACACGTGGGGGGTCGGGGAGAACCGGCCGTCGCGGTCGTCCACAACGGGGTCATCGAGAACCACGACTCCCTGCGTCGCGAGCTGGAGGCCGAGGGGTTCCCCTTCCGCAGCCAGACCGACACCGAGGTCATCGCGCATTTGATCGCGAGGGAGCTGGGAGACGGGAACGAACTGTTCACCGCCGTCCAGCGGGCCCTTCCCCGGCTCGCGGGGACTTACGGACTCGCCGTCGTCAGCCCCCGGTGCCCCGGCGAGATGATCGGCTCCCGGCTCGGCAGCCCGCTCGTCGTCGGACTCGGCGACGGCGAGTACTTCCTCGCCAGCGATGCGATGGCCATCGCGCCTCATACGGCCCAGGTCGCCTATCTCCAGGACGGCGAGTCGGTCCGGCTGACCACTCGCGACTTCGAGATTCGCCATCAAGAACACGGCTCGATCACTCCGAGGATCGATCGGATCGACTGGAAGCCCGACGCGGTCGAGCTGGGCGGGCATGCGCACTACATGCTCAAGGAGATTTACGAGCAGCCCGACACGGTCATCGACGCCTGCCGGGGCCGGATCCGCCGCGACGAGGCGACGGCGCGGTTCGGCGGGCTGAACCTCGCGACACGGCAACTGCGCCGGGTCCGCCGCGTCGTCCTCGCCGCCTGCGGCACGAGCTGGCACGCGGCGCTGGTGGGCGAATACCTCATCGAGCGGCTGGCGCACCTGCCGGTCGAGGTCGAGTACGCGAGCGAGTTCCGCTACCGGAACGCACCCCTGGACGACCGCACGCTCGTCTTCGTGCTCAGCCAGTCGGGCGAGACGGCCGACACGCTCGGGGCGCTCCGCGAGGCGAAACGGCGAGGGCACCCGACCCTGGCCATCGTCAACACCGTCGGCAGCACGATCGCGCGTGAGGCCGACGGCGGCATCTACCTCCACGCCGGTTCCGAGGTCGGCGTCGCCAGTACCAAGGCGTTCTCGGCGCAGGTCACGGTCTTGACCCTCCTGGCCCTGCACCTGGGGAGGCTCCGCAACCTCTCGTTCGGCGAGGGGATGGCGGTGGTCGAGGCCATCGACTCGATCCCCGGGGCGATCGGCCGGGTCCTGGCGACCGAGCCGGCGATCAAGGCGGCGGCCGAGCGGCTCGCGCCGGCCCGAAGCGCCTTGTACCTGGGCCGCGACATCCACTTCCCCGTGGCGCTGGAAGGGGCCCTGAAGCTCAAGGAGATCAGCTACATCCACGCCGAGGGCTACCCGACCGCCGAGATGAAGCACGGGCCGATCGCCCTGATCGACCGCGAGACCCCCAGCGTGTTCGTCGCCCCGCGAGGGTCGCTGCACGCCAAGACGCTGAGCAATATCGAAGAGGTCCGCGCCCGGCACGGGTCCATCATCGCCGTCGGGACCGAGGGGGACGACGAGCTCGCCCGGCTCTCCGACGTCTTCCTGCCGATCCCGGACGTCCCCGAGGTCATCCAGCCCCTCGTGGCCGTCGTCCCGCTCCAGTTGCTCGCCTATCACGTCGCCCTCCTGCGGGGGTGCGACATCGACAAGCCGCGTAACCTGGCCAAGAGCGTGACCGTCGAGTGAGCCGAGCCGGGAATTCCCGGCCGGGGTCGTCTACACCCACCCGTGCCGCTTGCGGAGCCACCACTCGAGCGTCAGCAAGGTGGTGAAGACGAGGAAGAAGGGCCAGTTGTCCCAGATCCGGTGTTCGGTCTGGCTCTCCGACTGGGTGTACGTGGTGCCGTCGAGCGCTTCGAGGTAGTCCTGCAATTTCTCCGGGGCCAGGGACCGGCCGCCGGTGATCTCGGCGATTTGACGGAGGAGGGCGCGGTCGGCGGCGGGGTTCTCCTGCTCGCGATCGTCCTGATAGACCTCGAAGCGGGCGGAGTCGCGTCCCAGGGCCTGGCCGTTGCGGGTGGCCGTGACCGAGACGGTGTACTCGCCGGGGATGCCGGTCTCGTAGAAGGAGCCGCGCCTCTCGCTCCCCTGGGCATAGGTCTCCAGGGTCACCGGGGAACCCTCGGCGCCTTTGCGGGTGACCTTGGTCTCGACCACGGCGTCCGGGATGGGAGCGTTCTTGGCGTCGCGGGCGGTGACGGTTACGTCGACCTTCTGTCCCACGGCGATCCGACGACGGTCGAGGGCGACCTTGATCTGGTTCTCGCCCTGGTCTTCCTTGTGCGCGAGCCAGAAGATGACCTGCCTCCAGAACCTCCGGTGCGCGGCCCGGCCTTCGTCGGAGGCGCGGGCCCAGACCCAGGTCTCGCCGCCGAATGCGAGCACGCGCGACTTGCCGTTATCCCCGCCGATCATGATCGGCTCGCCGCGGGTGCTCCCCGCCCGCGCGAGGATGTTCGCGCCGGCCTTGGCCTCGCCGAATCGGTTAGTCCCGGAGAGGGGGGGGAGCGCGTCCCAGATCTTCTGGCTGGCGGCGGGATTGGCGCCGACCTGGAGGAGGTAGCCGTCGAGGGCGGTGGGCATGGGGACGAACTTCAGCCCCGCCTCGGGTTCGAGCTGGCCGTCGCCGGGGTGGATGGACGTCGGCAGGACGCGGGCCAGCTCGGTGCTCGCCCAGCCCCCCGCGCCGAAGCTCGATTCCCCCCCGAGCATGATCAGGCCCGCCCCCTTCTCGACGGCCTGGGTCAGGAGCCTGTGTTGCTGCCGCGTCAGGAAGCGGGCGTGCAGGTCGCCCAGGATGTAGACGTCGTATCGGAGGGGGGTGAACTCGTCGTCGGCCAGCTCGCCGCGATCCCCCTGCGACTCCCTTCGGAGGATATTCATGTCGGCCTGGATATCGGGCGACTTGACGATGGCCCTGCCGGTGAACTTGAATTCCCAGGGGGAGCTCGGCCCCTGGATGTAGCGCACGTTCAGCCCCCCCGACAGGACGCGGACGTAGGTGCTGACCGCGTTGTTGGCCTGGACCAACTCACCGTCCTTGGGCTTGACCCGCAGCGTGATCCGCTTCTCGCCCGTCGTCTGCGGCGAGTAGACGAGCCCGCTGAAGGGGACCACCTGCTGGCCCTCCGGGGCCTTGACCTGGATCTTGGCCACCGGGGCGGTCTGCCCCTCGACGTACAGCTCGACGTCGAGCGGCTGGTTGGCGAAGCCCCGGACGGAGAGCGACCCGCGCACCTGGAGCTTGTTCTTGACGAAGACCGTCGGCGAGGTGATCAGCTCGCGCATGGCGATGTCGCGCGAGCCCGGGCCGGCCGCCTCGGAGCCGAACCCGACGGTAACGACCGGGACCTGCTGGCCCCGGAGTCTCCGGGCGGCGTCCAGCGGGGGCGAGCCCTCGTTGTTCGCGCCGTCGGAGAGGATGAACATCGTGGCGATCCGCTTCCCCGACTGGCGCAGGAAGGACTCGGTCATGGCCGTCCCCACCGCCGAGGCGGGGCCGTTGGCAGGGGTGGGGTCGTCGGGCTTGTAGTCGCGGAGCTGGGAGTCGAACCGATAGAACTTGACGTCGAGCATCGGGGGCAGCTCCTTCAGCGCGGCCCTCGCCCGCGCCAGGGTCTTCAGCGCGACCCCCGAGCGGCTCTGGGCCCCCACCTCGTCGGTGATCGACATGCTCGAGGACGAGTCGATCAGGAAGATGAGCGAGGCCGGCTGGTCCTTCTTCTGGAGGATGAGCACCGACGGCCTCAGGGCCGCGATCACGCAGAGAGAGACGGCTGCCAGGCGGAGGCCCAGGGCCAGCCATCGCCAGCGGCCCGAGGTCCCCCTCATCCGGGCCCGATAGGCCCATGCCGTCAGCAGCATTACCCCCAAGGCCGACAGGACGACCAGCGGCCAGGGACCGATCGGGCTGAAGCTCACACTCATCGATGGCCCCTTCGCGACAAAATTCCTCGGGACGCGGGCCTCATCTCACGACGCCGCCGACGGGACGCCGACCGCCGACCGCGGGGCGCTCTCGCGATAGAACCGATTGGCCAGCAAGCCCTCGGCCGTCACCACCATCAGGATCAAGACCATGATCCAGGGGAAGATCTCCCGCCCCACCTGGGCAATCTTCACGATCGACGCCAGGCTCTCCGGAGAGTCCGCCAGCTTGTACCCGTCCTTGCCGCCGAAGAGCATGTTCAGCTGGGCCGTCTCCAGCGGGAGGGACTCGGTCTCCTGCACCGGCGGATTGACGCTGAAGCCCAGGGTCGCCGTCTTCCCGTCGCTCCCCGAGGCCGTCACCTTCCACTGGCCGATGAACTGCGGCGCGGGGACGACGAGCGGCTCGTTGCCGTTGGGCGGGCTGAGTCGATAGGGCGTCTTGGACTCGGGGCCGAGGACCGAATAGTTGGTGAACCTCCGCGACGGGTCGTTGGGCAGGCCCACCTCCTCGCCCGCCTCGTAATTCCGACGATCGGCCGTGCTCCCCGCCAGGTAGGGGACGGTCTGGTTCATGAGGTGGAAGAAGGGCCAGTCGGCGAGCGGGAACTCGTTCCAGGCGGCGTTCGACTGGGTATCGGTACGGCGAGAGAGCGGGGTGGTCCAGAGCAGGACGCGCCCCGTCCTGGGCCCGCGGAAGGTCCGCTCGATGAGCGCGGGGGCGCCGTCGACATAGGAGAGCAACGTCCGAGTCCCCGGCCCTTCGGAAGGCTTGACCGCCCAATGCTGGAAGACGGGGACGGCCGACAGCAAGGTGTCGAGCTGCTGTCGGTAGGCGAGGAAGAGCGGATGGGTGAAATCCGCCACCTTCCCGAAGGTGGTCCTGGGCGAGGGCTTGACGGGCTTGACGAGCGTGGCGGGGAGGAGGCCGGCCGCGGCCCCGGTGTTGTAACTCTCGGGGCGGGTGAGATCGCCCAGGCCGATCACCAGCCCCCCTCCCTGGCGGACGTAGGCGTTGAGCGATTCCCAGGCCGATCCGCCGGGCTCCCGGACGTTGAGCAGGAAGATTCCGGTGTAGACCATGAGCGCGTCGGCGGTCAACTTTGCGAATGCGGCGGGCGTGGACCGCTCGACCTGGCAGGTCCTCGGCGTGCCGGGGGAGAGCGAGAGATCGGGGTCGAGCGCAAACGCCACGAAGTCCGAATCGATCGTCCGGTCGGAGACGATCAGGACGCGCTTGGCCGGCTCCACGGTGAACGAGAAGTAGCGGATGTCGTCGAAAGCCAGGGGGTCCGGTGCGCCGGCGACGCGCACCTCGCCCTGATGCAGCGCGATGGCGGGGTCGAGCCTGGGGGCCTGGAACCGCACCTCGACCTCGCCGTTGGCGGGCAGGACGACGGATTTCTGATCCTTCTTGAAGTCGTCGAGGTAGAACTCGGCCACGCGCTTCGTCGCGGGGCCGAGCGAGCGAAGCTTGGCGCGGACCTCGACGGGCTCGCCCCGGATGGCGACGCTCGTGGAGGGCTCGGCCGCGACGACCGCGACGTCGTGGGGCCCTTTGGGGGTCAGCCGGAGGACGAAGGTGGAGACGCCCGACTTGACCTTCTTGATCCGCTCCAGGCCCTCGACCGGTTGCGAGGGGTTCCAGGACGATCGGGCCAGGTCGGTCAGGACGTAGACCTCGTGGCGGGGCCGGTCGCTGCCGGCGACCCCTTCGTAGGCCTGCCCGACGGCGGCGTTCAAGGGGCGATTGGCCGCGCGCAGGGCCAGGCCGTCGATCTGCTTGCGTGCCGCCGCCGGCGAGAGCGCGACGGGGACTCCCGGGTCGGCGGAGTCGACCACGAAGACCTGGCTGGTGTCGGGCAGTTTCTTGAGGATTTCCAGGGCGCGCTCCTTGGCCAAGTCGAGCAGGTTCTTGTCGGGCCTCTCCCTGTAACCCATCGACAGGCTGGTATCGAAGACCAGGCCGAGCGCGGTGGGGACTTCCTCGGCCCCGAGGGTGGCCTGGGTGACGAGGCTCGGCCGCGCCAGGGCCAGGGCCATCAGCGCGATCAGGGCCGCGCGGGCGAGCAGGAGCAGCCAGTTCTTGATCCGGAGCCGCTTGCGCGACTTCTTCTGCCGCTGGCGGATCAGCCGGAGCGCCGGGAAGACGATGTGCTTGGGGGTCTGCCGCATGAACAGGTGCAGGATGACCGGCAAGGCCGCCAGGGCGGCGCCGGCCGCCAGGCCCGCGTGCAGGAGAGAGATACCCATGGCGACCGATTGAGGGGCGGCCCCTCACCTTTGGATTCGAGGTTCGTGGAGAACTGGGGGTCCGTCCCCCTCTGGGAATCGAGGCCGGCACGACCTAACCGCGCGCCTGCCGGCTGAGCAGATAGCTCATCAGAGCCTTGTCGAAGGGCATCCCGGTGTGCAGGGGGACGTAGTCGATCCGGGCGGAGAGGCACTCCTTGCGGAACGTGGCCCGGAACGAGTCGACCTCGTCGAGGTAGTCGGCCTTGATGCCGTCGGCGTCGACCAGGAGCGTCTCGTGCGTCTCGTTGTCTTCCAGCTCCACCATCCCCTCGAAGGGGAAGAGCGCCTCGGCCTCGTCGAGGATGTGGAAGAGGATCACGTCGTGGCCGGCGAACCGGAGCCGGTGCAGGGCCCGCAAGATCGGCTCGGGCTCGCCGAGCAGGTCGCTGAAGAACATGACCAGGCTCCGGTGCCTGAGCATGCTCGCGACTTGCGTCAGGCTCTTGCCGAAGTCCGTCGCGCCCGACGGCTGGAGCTTGGCCAGGAGCGAGAGGATATTGCCCAGCTGCGACCGCTTGCTCCTGGGCGAGAGGCTCTGGCGGACCTGCTCGTCGAAGGCGATCAGGCCGACCGGGTCCTGCTGGTGGATCATCAGGTATCCGAGCGCCGCGGCCAGGCTGACGCCGTACTCGAACTTCGTCAGCTCCTGCCGGTACGTGTATCCCATCGACGCCGAGAGGTCCATGACGAGATAGCCGTTGAGGTTCGTCTCGGCCTGGAACTTCTTGATGAAGAACCGGTCGGTCTTGGCGTACACATTCCAGTCGATGTCCGAGATGTTGTCGCCGGGCGAGTACCGGCGATGCTCGGAGAACTCGACCGAGAAGCCGTGGAAGGGGCTGGCGTGTAGCCCCGCGATGAACCCCTCGACGATGAACTTGGCGCGGAGGTCGAGCCGGGCGACCTGGCGGATCACCTCGGGCTTCAGGTATTTTTCGGCCGTGCTGGACACGAGTCACCCTCCCGCCCGCCGGTCGACCGGCCTCCTCCGCCCCCCGCCCGTCGCGCGATCAGGCGTCCGCCTTCGGCATCTCGACCGGCCGGGCGCGGCGCTCATACTTGGGCACGTCGGGCTCCTTGACCTCGGCCAGGAGCCTCTGGATGAGCGTCTCGGTCGTCTGCCCCTCGGCCTGCGCCTGGAAGTTGGTGCTGATCCGGTGGCGGAGCACGGGGATGGCGACCTTGCGGACGTCGTCGAGCGACACGCTGAAACGGCCGTCCATGGCGGCCATCGCCTTGGCGCCGTGGATCAGGGCCTGGCCGGCGCGAGGACCCGCGCCATAATCGACCAGCTCCTTGATGAACTTGGGCGAGTGTTCATCGACCGGGCGGGTCGCGCGCACCAGCCTCGCCACGTACTTCACGGTGTAATCGGAGGCGGGGATCGATCCGACCAGCTTTTGCAGGTTGATGATCGCCCGCGCCGAGAGCACCTTCTTGAGCTCGACGGCCTCCCCCCTGGTGGTCGTCGAGAGGATCTTTTCCTCTTCCTCCAGGTTGGGATAGCCGACGCGGATGTCGAACATGAACCGGTCGAGCTGCGCCTCGGGCAGGGGGTAGGTCCCTTCCTGCTCGATCGGGTTCTGCGTGGCGATGACGAAGAACGGGTCGGGCAGGCCGCGGGTCTCCTGGCCGATGGTGACCTCGCGTTCCTGCATCGCCTGCAGGAGCGCGGCCTGGGTCTTGGGCGGGGTCCGGTTGATCTCGTCGGCCAGGATGATGTTCGAGAAGATCGGCCCCTGGACGAACCGGAACGCCCTCCGCCCGGCCTCGGGCTCCTCCAGGACGTTGGTCCCGGTGATGTCCGAGGGCATCAGGTCGGGCGTGAACTGGATGCGCTTGAAGCCGACGTCGAGGATCTGGGCGATCGAGCTGACCATCAGGGTCTTGGCCAGGCCGGGGACCCCGACCAGCAGGACGTGCCCGCGGGTGAAGATCGCGGCCAGGAGCTGTTCGATGACCTCGTGCTGGCCGATGATGACCTTGCTCAGTTCGGCGGCCATCACGTCGCGTGAGTGTCGGAACTCGTCGAGCAGTTGCGTGATCCGGTCGCCGGCGTTGGACATGCGGTGCTTCAATACCTGTGAGCGAGGCGACCGCTACCCCCCTCGGGTGGGCGTATCGCGTCAAGGCGGAGACCGGAGGCGTTCGAGCGGCGGCCGTCTCCACCCTTCGGGGCCACCGGCGGCACGTCGAGCGACTCTATTGTAGTGCGACCCGACCGGGCGATTCAAGCCGCGCCGCCGACGATCGGGGAGAACGCCGTGGGGTGCGCGAAGGGATTCAGGTCATCCGCGGCCGATCGCGGTGGCGGTGGTCGCGACGACCCCGGCGGACCGGGACCCCGGGGCCAAGACACGTGTCGGAGGACAGGTGGATCAAAGGTGGGTCGGAGGTGGGTGAAAACGGCGGCCCGCGTGCATCTGCGGTGGGCGAATAACCTGTTTTACCTCGTCATTAAAGTCGCGCCATTTTACGTATCCTCCATCACGAGCACCCGGCCCAGCAGATCGTGAAATGCCATGACGCCGTGGCCATCGGCCATGACCCTCAAGACTATTGTTTGCCGCATCGTCCTGCTCTACCATGCTGGCTTCCGGGGGTCCGCCGATGACTCCGGGAGCCCCTTCGAGGTCACGCACCGGAATGACTCGCTCGTCGGTCCTCCTGGCATTCCTGATCCTACCGACCGACCCCCGTCCCAGGAGTTCGAAGCCGTGACGAGACGCGATCCACCGGCGGCCCGAGTCTTCCGGTCCTGTGGCGCCCTCCTCATCGGGCTCGCGGTCGCGGCCCCCGCACCCGCCGGGGATGCGCCCGCCCGGCGGGTGGCGGCCCTGGTGACCGAATATCGTCACAACTCCCACGCCGACGTCATCGTCAGCCGGCTCTTGCTCACGGACATGCTCGACGGCACCGGCCGCGACTCGCCGCTGGAGCTCGCGTCGCTCTACACCGACCAGAGGCCCCCCAACGACATCAGCCGGCTCCTGGCCGCCTCGCACCGCTTCCCGATCAGGCCGAGCATCGCCGAGGCCCTCACCCTCGGCACGGGCAAGCTCGCCGTGGAGGGCGTGCTCCTCGTCGCGGAGCACGGGAAGTACCCGTTCTCCGCCACGGGCAACCACCAATATCCCAAGCGCCGGTTCTGGGACGAGACCGTCGAGGTCTTCCGCCGGAGCGGCCGGGTCGTCCCCGTCTTCATCGACAAGCATCTCTCCGACAACTGGCAAGACGCCCGCCACATCTACGACGCCGCCCGCGAGCTGAAAATCCCCCTCATGGCGGGGTCGTCGGTCCCGGGGACCTGGCGCCACCCGCCCGCCGACGTCGCTCGCGGCGCCCGCCTCGCTCAGATCGTCGCCTTCACCTACGGGTCGACGGATGCCTACGGATTCCACGCGCTGGAGGCCGTGCAGGCGCTTGCCGAACAGCGAGAGGGCGGCGAGACCGGCGTCCGCTCCGTCCGTTGCCTCGGCGGCGCCGCCGTCTGGGGGGCCCTGGATCAGCCCCTCTGCGACCCGGAGCTCTTCGATGCCGCCCTCCGCCGCGTGCCCGGCTTTGAGACGGGCAAGCCTTTGAATCGCGGCGCCGTCCCCATCCCGAAGCTCATGATCGTCGAATACGAGGACGGCCTGCGGGTCTTCGTCTTCGAATTGAACGGCGCCGTCGGCTCCTGGACCGCCGCGTGGCGTTACGAGCAGGACCGGAAGATCGAGTCGACCCATTTCTGGACCCAGGAAGCCCGACCCGCCGCCCATTTCACGCTCCTCCTCAACGGCATCGAGACGATGATGCTCAATGGCGAGCCCGCCTGGCCGGTCGAGCGAACCCTCCTCACCAGCGGGACCCTCGACGCCCTGCTCCTGTCCCACACCCAGGGCGGGACGACGATCCCCACGCCGGACCTTCGCGTCCGCTATCGGCCGACCTGGCGCTGGCAGCAACCTCCACCTCCCCCGCCCGGCCGACCGTGGGCCGAGCAATGACCGACTCGATCGGCTGCGGACTCGCGACCTCTCGTGGGGTGTCAGTCCTATCGCCGGCGTCGCATGATCGTTCAGGTCATTCGCACGCGAATGACACTGACGGAGCCGTAACCCTCTTCGACGATACGGGATAGACTGAGGGCCCGCCTCGCCTCCCATCGAGGGTATCTCAGCACTCTCGACCGATGACGAGGAGGGCCCTATGCCCGATTCTCATCCGAGCGGCTCGCCTGCTCCACTCCGCCTCTAGCCCCAATATCGTTGAATTCGCCGTCAGTTCCGAAGAGAATGGAGTGATTCATGCTCCCCCCCTTGCGAAGGGGGGGTTGGGGGGGTGGATGCCAGGCCGAATCCGTCGGCAGTGCCGCACCGAAGGACCCCCCTGTCTCCCCCCTTTGCAAGGGGGGACGTATCTGCAATCTCCTCGACGTCTATGATTTACGGCTCGGTCAACGGCATTGCCTCTTGCCCCGGTCCTTCGCCTTCAATCCCGGACCGCTCACCGAACTTCTCGTCGCTGCCGACCACCTCGCCAGGATTATCGTCCTCAGAGGCCGGCAGGACTCGCGATCGAATCTTCACCCCCCGGTGGCCCTCGCCGCGGCGTGCAGTCTCTGGAGACATCCTTGTGGTCAAGGTCCTATTCGACCCGATGTGCAGGTGTCCGAGCCCTCTGTAACGACAACCGAATGGCATTCACGAAACCGCAAACCATTTCCAAAAAAGTGGTGACATTTCGAAAGCCAGCCAATTCGCCCGGGCCGTCCGCCGGGGCCCTTCCTTGGGCCGGGGCGCCGCCTCTTATGGATCTTGGAACCGCAGCCCCGAGGCGATCCGTCGGCCCGCTTCCTGATTGGTCGACTGAAATTGTCTCGCAACGCCGTCAGTGCCGTTCATTCCTGCACGCCTCCTGACACCTGTCGTGATTCGCGCAGCAAGCTGTGGTACAATCGTCGTGTCACCCGTCCGCCCGCCGACCCCACGGAGGTCCCTCTCATGATCCGCATCGCGCGTCCCCTCGCCGTGCTGCTGGGGCTGTCGGTCCTCTTTGGCGTGCTCCCCCTGCCCTCCGCCCGCGGGGCGGTGACCCGCGACGAGGTCGAGCGGGCGATCCGCGAAGGGGTCCGCTATCTGAAGGCGCAGCAGCGCGACGACGGCTCGTGGCCCGAGGTCGACCTGGGCCATCGGACGGGGTGCACCAGCCTGGCGACCCTCGCCCTGCTGACCGCGGGCGAGTCGCCCGACTCGTCACAGGTCGACGCGGCGTTGAAGTACCTCCGCCAGTTCTCCCCGGAGCAGCTCCGGAGCGTGTACGCCGTCTCGCTGCAGACGATGGTCTTCGCCGCCGCCCGGCCCGATCGCGACCAGTTGCGGATCACCGGGAACGTCGCCTGGCTCCAGAGGGCGCAGATCAAGAGGGGCGATCGCGTCCCCTGGCCCGGCTCGTGGACGTACAAGGCGGAGAAGGTGATGCCGGGCGACAACTCGAACACCCAGTACGCCTTGCTCGCCCTGAACGCGGCGAGCGAGGTGGGGGTGCCGATCGACCCCGAGGTCTGGAAGCTGGCGCGGGGCTACTGGGAGAGGGCCCAGCGCGGCGACGGCAGCTGGGCCTATCAGCCGGACGTCAACGCGCCGGCCACCGCAAGCATGTCGTGCGCGGGGATCTCCAGCCTGGTGATCAGCGGCCTGAAACGCTACCAGGGGCAGGAGGTCCTGAACGGCGATACGATCCAGCACTGCGGCGAGGGGAGGATCAACGTCGAGCTCCAGCGCGCCACGGACTGGCTGGCGAGCCACTTCTTCGTCGGGCAGAACCTGGGCCTCGGCCAGCGCGGGAAGTATTACTACCTCTACGGCCTGGAGCGCGCCGGCCGGCTGACGGGGCAACGGTTCTTCGGCAAGCACGACTGGTATCGCGAGGGGGCCGAGGAACTCGTCCACGACCAGGATAAGCTCCTCGGCTACTGGAAAGGGAGCGGGTTCTTCGAGGATCAGCCCCAGATCAGCACCTGCTTCGCGCTGCTCTTCCTCGCCAAGGGCCGGTCGCCCGTGCTGATCAACAAGCTCCGCCATGGGCCCGGCGGCGACTGGAACCTCGACACCGACGACGTCCGCAACCTCGTCGGCAACGTCTCGCGGGACTGGAAGCACCTGCTGACCTGGCAGGTCGTCGACCCCGCCGCCGCCACCGTGGAAGACCTCTTGCAGGCCCCGATCCTCTACTTCAACGGGCACGAGGCCCCCGAATTCACCCCCGAGGCCGAGAAGTCCCTGCGCGACTACATCGACCAGGGGGGCTTCATCATGGCCGAGGCCTGCTGCTCGCGCCCCGAGTTCGACAAGGGCTTCCGCGAGCTGGTCGGCAGGCTCTTCCCCGAGGACGCCGACCCGTTGAAGCCGCTCTCCGGCGACCACGCCGTGTGGCGGTCGCGCCACGAGCTGATCCCCGAGATCCACCCCCTCTGGGGGGTCGAGCACGGCTGCCGGACGGTCCTGATCTACACCCCCGAAGACCTCTCCTGCTACTGGAACCAATCCGAGTCGCAGCCGGCCAACCCCGCCGTCCTGAAGGCCATCAAGGTCGGCCAGAACATCGTCGACTACGCCACGGGCCGCGAGATGCCCGCCGACAAGCTGACGGCGCGCTCGGTCGTCGACCTGAAGCAGGGGATCGCCCCCCGCGGGGCCCTGCACGTCGCCAAGCTCCGCCACGCCGGCGACTGGAACGTCGCCCCGCTGGCGGTCCCCAACCTGATGAGCGCCCTGCGCGACACCCTGAAATACGACGTGGTGCTGCAGCACAAGGAGCTCTTCCCGCAAGACCAGAACCTGGTGAACTTCCCGCTCATCTACATGCACGGCCGCGCCGCCGTCTCGTTCTCCCCGGAGGACCTGGAGCGGCTCCGAAAGCACCTCGAACCCGGCGGAGGCACGCTCTTCGCCGACGCCGCATGCGGGAGCACGGCCTTCGACGCCGCCTTCCGGGTGCTGGTGGGCCAGATCCTGCCCGACCGCCGCCTCGAGCCGATCCCGCACGACGACCCGATCTACAAGACGGTCGGCTACGACCTGAAGGACGTGCAATACAGCAAGGGGGCCGGCGGGGGCAAGAATTACCCGGTCCTGGAAGGCGTGAAGATCGATGGCCACTGGGGGATCATCTACTCGAAGTACGACATCGGATGCGCGCTGGAACGCCACCAGGGGCCGGACTGCAAGGGGTACAGCCCGGAGAGTGCGCTGCGGATCGCGGCCAATATCATCATCTACGCGACCTTGCCGTAGAACTACGCCCGACATCGGGACTTTTTTATCTCCGTGATTCCCCCTCCCCCGGGAGGGAGAATCACGGAGGAGGAACGGTCCTGCGGGCGGAAAGGGGCGGGTTGATCGTCGCGGTGCGCCCGGCCATAATGCACTAAGGTCGACGCCCATCGACCTCGCCCGCATGGCCGACCTCGAGACGCGTCGCGGGGGCTCCGGCCTGATGTGGCACCTCGCCTGCTTTTCAAGGGCCCCGAAGGCGTGAACGACGACGACTCCTTCCGGCAGTTTGCCATGCGGACCGACGACGTGGCCGGGGCACCACGGTGAGACGGGTCACCCCCCTCGGCGGCCTCCCACCCGTACCCACCCCCTCGCGATGAGTGCCCCATGCGCCTGGCCTTCAGTACCAACGCCTACCTCCGCTTCCCTTTCGAAGAGGCGGCCGGACGGATCGCGGCACTCGGCTACGAGGGGCTCGAAATCCTCGCCGACGTCCCCCACGCCTGGCCCGCCGGACTGCTCGAAGGCCCCAAACGCGCCATCCTCGAGGCGATGGAACGTCACGGACTCGCCTTCTCGAACATGAATGCGTTCATGATGAACGCCGTCGCGGACCCCCGCCAGCCCTACTGGTATCCGTCGTTCATCGAGCCCGACCCGAACTACCGCCGGATCCGGATCGACCACACCCGGCGCGCCCTCAGCCTCTGCGCCGAACTCGGCGCCCCGCACATCACGACCGAGCCCGGAGGCCCCATCGCCCCCGGCCAGACGCGCCAGGAGGCGATCGAGCTGTTCGTCGAGGTCCTGAAGCCCCTGGCCGAGCATGCGAACGACGAGGGGGTCCTCCTCCTGATCGAGCCCGAGCCGGGCCTCCTCCTGGAGACGACGGACCAGTACCTCGAGGTCGCCGATCGCCTCGACGCCCCCTCGATCGGCCTGAACTTCGACGTCGGGCACGCCTTCTGCGTCGGGGAAGACTTGCCGAAGGCCATCGCCAGGATGGCCCCCCACACCCGCCACTACCACCTCGAAGACATCGCGGCCACCCGGGTCCACCATCACCTCGTCCCCGGCATGGGGGTGATCGACTTCGCCGAGGTCGTGGCGGCGATCCGAGGGACGGGATACGACGGTTGGCTGACCGTCGAGCTGTACCCGTTCGGCGACGATCCCGACGCCGCGGCGAAAGGGGCGATGGACGTCCTGCGTCCCCTGCTCGGGACGGTCGCAAAGGCCTGAGTCGAGACGCAATCGGATGGCCCTCAAGCCGTATCTGCAACTGGTCCGCCTGCCCAACGTCTCCACGGCCGCGGCCGACAGCCTCGCGGGCTGGCTGCTCGTCGGCGGGTCCCTGGCCGCGTTCGACCGCTGGCTCCCGCTCTCGGCGGCGTCGATGGCGATCTACGCGGCGGGGATCGCGCTCAACGACGTCTTCGACTACGCGATCGACCTGGAAGAGCGGCCGGGCCGCCCCCTGCCCTCGGGCCGGATCTCGCGGAGGTTCGCCGCCTGGCTGGGGGGAATCCTGCTGGCCCTCGGCCCCTTCCTGGCGGCGCTGAGCGGGTCGTGGTCGAGCCTGGCCGTGGCCCTGGCGCTGGTGGCGTGCGTGCTGGGCTACAACGCCGGCCTGAAGCGGACCGTCCTCGGCCCCGAGGTGATGGGGGCCTGCCGGGGGCTCAACCTGCTGCTGGGGATGAGCCAGGCTGCGGACCTGGGAGGCCCGATCGGCTGGCTCGCGGCCGGCTCGCTCGCGCTCTTCGTGGCGGGCGTGACGTGGATCAGCCGCTCGGAGGCCGAGACCGGGGGGCGGATCGGGGGGATCGCGGCCGGGATGGCCTTGCAGAACGCGGCGATCGTGGGGCTCATGGCCGTCGCCCTGCAGCCGGGGCGATTCCCCTCGCCGTCGGGAGATCGGCCCATCGTGCCGCTGGAAGGGCTCCTCGTCCTCCTGGTCGTCGCCTGGGTCGTCGCCCTCGCCACGGGCCGGGCGATCCGCGAGCCGATCCCGGCCCGGATTCAGGGCGCCGTCAAGACGGGCGTCTTCTCTCTGGTCTGGCTCGACGTCGGCCTGGTCGCCGCCGTCCGAGGGCCCCTGCCCGCCCTGGGGGTCGCCCTGCTCTGGCTCCCCGCGTACTTCCTGGGCCGCTGGCTCTATTCGACCTGACGCGTCGCGAGACTCGCCCTCCATGCGGCTCGGCTACAACACCAACGGCCTGGCGCATCATCGCCTCCTCGACGCCATCGCCTTGCTCGCCGACGAGGGATACGAGAGCGTCGCCCTGACGCTCGACGCCGGGGCCCTCGACCCTTATGAATCGCCCCCCGCCCTGGCCCTGCAGGTCGACTCGGTGCGCCTGGGTGCCACGGGTTGTCCTCAACCTGTGACCCCCGGCCGACGCGCACGGGTTGAGGACAACCCGTGGCACCCGTCCCCGCTCATCGGGCACAAACTTAAAACTTACAAACTTACTGAGATGCGTCTTACCCCTCGTCGAGAGAGGACCGGTCGGATTATAATCACCGCGTCGCCATTCCCCGGACCAGGTCGACGCGAAGGACGCGCAGATGCCCGCTGATACTCCCTTGCGGACGGCGCTGCATGCGTGGCACGGGCAGAACGGCGGCCGGCTCGTCGAGTTCGCCGGCTGGTCGATGCCGATCCAGTACACGACGATCGTCGCGGAACACCGGGCGGTCCGGACGGGGGTCGGCCTGTTCGACATCAGCCACATGGGG
>JAABUS010002722.1_pt1 | contig 31995 bp, 32 predicted proteins | sample 5560161 | NCBI WGS metagenome assembly JAABUS01 (sample SAMN10711885, study PRJNA513376) | rock metagenome | isolation source: Antarctica rocks | place: Antarctica: Victoria Land, Trio Nunatak nord | collected 2016-01-04 | reverse complement strand
CCAAACCTAAGTTAGCAGGAATATAATCTTTTTGCTGGGCATCGCTGGTATAAGAAATTTTAGAACCAAGATTGTTTAAAGTAATTCCCCAGTTTAAACCCCGCCCTGTTTCATCTACCCCTGAATGAAATAAGGATAAATCTGCAGCTACCGCTTTACCTGATTTATATTGAACACCGTTAACAGCTTGTCCTCCTGCAAGGTTGCTGTTAATATATCTTAAAGCAATACCTGCTCCTAATCTTTCACTTAGCTTCCGGCTGTATCCTAAATCAATAGAATATTCACGCGGACGAAATGATTGAAGATCGTTTCCGGCAAAATCGGTAAACTGAATATTACCAAGGCTGAAATAACGGATGGAAGCAGATACTGCCTGCTCCTCATCCAACTGGTGATAACCGGCAAGAGATGCAAGGTACACATCATTTAAACCAAGGTCTTTTAACCATGGTGTATATGTGGCAGCGATACTGGTACGGCTAGTTGCAAAAGGGGACTTACCGAGGTTCCAGAACGATGCGTTGGCGTCGGGGGAAGTTGCAATACCTACATCGCCCATACCTCCGGCTCTCGCATCAGGAGATATTCTTAGAAAAGGCACAGCAGAAGTAACCACGTTGATAGTATTCTCATCTTGTGACTTTGCTGACTTCGACAATGCCAAAGCAAATAATAAAGCAGCAGAAAGTTTTACAGTTAGTTGTTTCATCGACACAATATGTTTGTTTATTTACGTATAACTACGTTTTTGATGTTTGGTTGTAAAAATAGAAGAATATTTTAAAGCCCAAATAAAAAGACTCTTGGGTACATGCTATGATTAAAATACTCTTTTTGGCTTTTTTTTACAACTTTAAAATGTTGAGTAACATTTTATTACATACTGGTGAGGTTATTTAAATTATTATGATTTCTTAAGACTGTTATACTTAATAGTATGACCGGTAAAATGATAAAAATTACTTACACATACTATTCCGGCTAATAGTAGAGTAAATATAAAGTCATATTGCTGCATTTAAAAACGAACTTTTTTTGGAAAAAGTATTTAAATTGATTTAAAGGTTTGATAATGCATAGTTGTAAGTAATATAAGTGAACAAAGTAGTACAACTATGCAGTCAGCTTCATAATCTCTAATTCCGTTCCTTTATTTACAGCTTCCGTTGCTTTTTTAAACAAATCTTTGCATGTTTTTTTATCAAGGAAGTATGCTTCGCAATTATCACATAACGTAAGCAGGAACTTTTTTAAAAATCACCAATGTTTCACCCCGTTCAAGTGTTATAGTAGAAGTTCCATCTTTTAACTACCCTTTTTACAAACCGGACAAGTGTTCATACTATTTTATTTTTAAAATTGGCAGACCATAAGTCCGGGTCTTTTCTTCATTTCTAACTTCCTTCCTTTCCTGCAAGCAAATCTTTGTATTTGTTATAAAGAAACGAAGCAAACAAAAGTAATATTCCTAACAATACCAATACAATCGTTTTAGATATTGTAGATAAAGAAGCAAGATCATAAAAAAATAATTTAAATAAAGTGACGCTGAATAATATCATAGCTGATATACGTAAATGTTTTTTCTTTTTTACAATGCCGGCAAATATGAGCCCTAAAGCATAAGAGCCGCAAATAAGGCTTAAACCCAATTTGTATTGATTCTGATACCCGGCTATATCCATCCAATGAATAAATTCGTTTGAAATAACAGTAAGCAGAGTGAGATTGAACAAAGAAGAAAAGGCTACGTGAAATATATAAGAAGGTTTCAAAATTTTTCTTGATTTATGTGCACTTATCCAAAGAATGGTTAAAGCGGCAAAGGAAAGATATCTTACTGCGACGAGTGAACCAAAAGCTATTGAAGAAGTTTTTGATAAATAGTTTTCACGCGATTCTCCGATTAAATAAAGACCTCTTGTAAGAAACACAAAATCAACAATAGCAGCCAAAAACAGCAATAAATAAATAAACTTTTCTTTTTTAATCCATCTTGTATTTATTAACCATACGGCTGCGTAAATACATGAAAACATTATTAAGGAAAGTGATTGAAGAATTGGCCAATTTTTATTTAAAACAAGATTGCTCTTATGCTGGTTAATGTCTATCATTTTATCCCAGGCTAAATGTACTTCGTTATACCCGGCAAAATAGAGAAGGAACAAAAAAGCAACAGGAACAATCTTATTAAAAAACCCGGCTGCAGTACGATTAAGGTCGGCAAAGGGTTTATTTAGCGAAGCATAACTAATATAAGCTAAGCAGGCACAAACAAATAACGAAAGCGCAAAGTTCATATTGGCAAAGGGCACAGTATGATAAGTGATAATTGCATTTGAACTTTCCAAAAAAGGATAGTTATAAGACCAATCGTGGATAAGGCTTAATACAGCAATAATAACCAGGGGCAAAGCAATATCTAAATATTCAACACGGCGGTTAGCATGAGCAATATAAAATAAAGTTGTTGCCTCAACTGTCCACAATAAAGTAACCCAACTGCCATCGAACTCAATCGGAATAGCTACCGTTAGAAATAAAAGCCCAAGCCCTGATACAAATTGAAACACTGTTTTATCAGCAAGCTGTAAGCGGTAAATGGAATAACCGGCACAAAAATGAAGAAATGCGTTCGCAATGGTAAACCACGTAAGAAAATGAATATTTTGAAAACTTTCTTCAATCAGATAAATACCAAGAAAGAAATAAAATAAGGCATTCAATAACAAAATGCCTATCTCATTAAAACGGTATTGTTCTTTTTTAAAAATCTTATAGGAAAGAAAAGTTATGTAAAAGGTAAAAAAGTTGACAGTTAAAAATAATAATCCTGCTGAGAAACTCTTCGTTACCTGCGTTCCTGCAGCTAACCAAAAAAGATAAATTGACCAGGTAAGAAAAAAAGCAATATGGTATAGAACTTTCCAGTCTTTTTTAAATGACAAAATCAGAAGACCAATATTGATAAATGAGATATAGGCAAATAAACCAAAAACATTCCCGCTTTTATTTCCCAATAAAAACGGGATAGCGTATGCAGCAACCTGCCCTACCAAAGCAATCACTTTCTGGTTATACCATAAAGCGATGCCAACAGCGGCCCCGGTCGTTATAACCATTATAGCAAAAGCCAGCCACATTGGAAGCAAACCATAGAAGCTAAAAGCTATGTAAGTGATAAAATAGGTGACAGCTAACCCCCCGCCGACCAAAACAGAACTGAAATATTGATATTTCTTTTTCAGTCTAAAAGCAACGGAAACCAAGGCAGCAGCAGCACAATAACCCGCCAGTATTCTCATAAACGGACTTATCAATTCATTATCAATTGCATATTTAGCCCCAATAAAGACGCCGATAATGGTAACCAGTATTCCAATTTTGCTTATTATGTTTGTTCCTATAAAATCCTCCATTTCTCTGTTTATATGAAAGGATCGTTTAGGCTGTTGTGCTGCTTTTTTCTGAATGTTTTGCTTCAACTTATATACATATGGCGTCTCACTTTTAGCAGAGTCAGCAGTTGAATGAGGAATATTTTCAATTACAGTTGCCTGCTGCAGATTAGGAAGAACAGCAGCTTTCAGATTTGCTAATTGCTTTTCCATCAAAACCATTTCATTATTCATCTGCAATTGTCTGCTTCGAAGTTCAGCCAATTGCTTTGTCAACTCTTCTATTTGATTTAGAACATCAGCCATATTTCTTTTTTAAAAATCCGGAAGGTTTTGCAGCCATTCAAATTTACTTTGTTGCAAATGCAAAGCAAATGTTGATTTTCCGTTGGTAATAACAAGATATTCTGCCTGTAAAGTAATATTATAATTCAATATTTGTTTTATTACGGCGTCATTTAATTTCACCTGCATTTCCTTGCATTCAACGATCATCCAAGGCCTGGCATTTTTGAAAACAACAATATCAAAACGTTTTTTTATATCCCCCAGCATAATTTCCCTTTCAACAGCAATCAATGAACATGGATACAACTTTTCCTGAATTAAATACTGTAAAAAATTTTGGCGCACCCATTCTTCCGGGGTGAGCAAAACCCATTGTTTTCTGCACTCATCAAAAATTATTTCCTTGCCATTTTCGTTTTTTATTTTAAAAGGATGCGAAGGAAATCGTATATTAATCATTCAACAAAAGTATTTGCTAAATTTACAGAATCCTCTTACTGCCTGCAAGGAAGGAAACGAAAACAAATAACTATGAAAACAAAAGAAGAAATTGTAAAAAACTGGTTGCCGCGGTACACAGGCGAAAAGCTCGAAAACTTCGGGAAGTTTATATTGCTTACTAACTTTTCAAATTATGTAAAAATGTTTGCTTACTTACATGATGTAGCTATAGTGGGTGAAGACAGGCCAATGCAATGCGCAACTGCCGGCGGTATAACAATTATTAATTTTGGAATGGGCAGCCCTGGTGCAGCTACGGTAATGGATTTGCTTGCAGCTATTGAGCCCGAAGCTGTGTTGTTTTTAGGAAAATGCGGGGGACTAAAAAAAAGAAATAAAATAGGTGATCTGATATTGCCAATTGCAGCAATAAGAGGAGAAGGAACTTCAAATGATTATTTTCCTGCCGAGGTTCCTGCTTTGCCGGCGTTTGCTTTGCAAAAGGCGATTTCGACTACTATTCGTGAATATGAGGTTGACTACTGGACCGGAACAGTTTACACTATGAACCGGCGTGTGTGGGAGCACGACATTGAATTTAAAGAATACCTTAAACGTATAAGAGCTTATGCCATAGATATGGAAACTGCCACCATTTTTATCGTGGGTTTTTATAATAAAATACCTACCGGTGCATTGTTGCTGGTGAGTGATCAGCCAATGATACCCGAAGGTGTAAAAACTGGAAAAAGCGATATAGAAGTAACCCAGATGTTTGTTGATAAGCATCTGAATATCGGAATACATTCTTTGAAGCAGTTGCAAAACAGGGGTTTGACAGTGAGACATTTGAGGTTTTAACCCAACCCCTAAAGAGGCTTTTTTGACTGTAGCTTTTGGCGGCAACTCTTGTGCTGCTATTAGACATCGTTTACTGTTAATCACGGGAATCTCTATTTATTTAATAGCTGGAGGTTGAAGTTAATTTTATATGTGAGCATTTATTTCAGTTTTAATTTTGTTATTTCATTCTAACCTTAATAGGTGCAAATACTGATTTTATTTGCTTGCAAAATCCAAAGGAATTGAACCTATCAAGATAAATAATAATTATGGACTTAGCATTTGTGCTGCTATTAATCTTCTCTCTTGCTTCGCACTCTTGTACCAAATATCTTCGTTCATCAACTTGTTTTTTGTATTTAATCAGGTAAGTAAATTTTGAACAAATGATACGAGTAGTTTATGAAGAAGAAATAGTTTTGAAGAACAAGAATTGACTGGTTTTTGAGAAACTTGACTTTGAAGAATACTTAAATCAAAAATAAAATTGCCCCTTTAGGGGTTGGGTATGATACACATAGTTTTTGAAGAAGCAAATATTGAAGCATTAAAAAAAAGTTTTGAATTAGACCCTTCATTGAACGGAGAGATTGTCTCTATACAGGATGATTATGCAGTAGGTCCTTTATCAGATATTTATACACAGGAAGGAATAGAAAATCGCCATAGCTGGTGGAAGAATATTTTAAAAAATGGACATTATGATGGTATAGCAGATGATGGCCATGTAGATGATAATAAAGAGGTCACACAACTTAAAGTGAAACTTACAGAAAATGACGAAGAAGTTGTTTGGATTTGGACAGCACAAAACAAACATGATGTTTCAGGATATTACTGGTTGATGAGTCAACTGAAAGAATTCCAGGGAAGAATTTTTATTTTATATCTTAATAATCTTCCTTTTATAAATGAAAAAGGGAGTATTTTTTACCCAACCAGTTTATTTCAAATACAGCCGAAAGAATTTGTAAAGGCTAAAAAGCTTGCAAGACCAATCACTTTAAGTGAGTTTGAAACAGACCCGGATGAATGGTCAAAAATATGCAGTGAAGACAAAGGTGTACGTTTACTTGAAGGCGGGAAAAAATTAATCCAGAAAGGATATGATTATTATGACAACGGACTGGTTATGTTTATTAGTAAAGACTGGCAAAAGGCATCAAAACTTTTTCACCAATATTACAGCAAGGTAAAAGATACAACTGGTGACGCTTATTTATTGTGGCGGTTAAAGCAAATGATTGAAGAAGGTAAAATTGAAATGCAGGGCAACATGCAAAATATGAAGGAGTTTGAGGTGAAGGTTAAAACAGCAGAGATTGCAGAATTTGATCAATAATAAATCTTAAAAAATTGAAAACAATGAAGAAGTTTTTTTTCTTTCTTGTTACTATTTCATTTCATGTTATCTCCTTTTCTCAATCGCTTTCTGAAAAGCTGAGTCAATATTTTGAAGCTGCACAAAAGGCAGAAATATTTAATGGTTCAGTAATGGTGGCTAAAGGAGGAAATGTATTAATTAATGAAGGTTTTGGCTTCAAAAATGCTGAAGCAAAAACCTTAAATGATTCAAACACAATTTACCGGGTCGGCTCTGTTACGAAGCAATTTACTTCGACAATAATATTAAAACTTGCAGAACAAGGAAAGCTTTCACTTAATGATAAGCTAAGTAGGTATTTTCCTGATCTTCCTTATGCTAAACAGATTACTATTGAAAATTTGCTAACACATACATCTGGTATTTATAACTATACCAACGATACAGGTTTTATGCAGCATGATGTAGAGAAAGCCGTTACCCAGCAAAAGATCATCAGCATGTTTGAAGACAAGCCACTTGAATTTACGCCGGGAAGCAAATTTAGTTACAGTAATTCAGGGTATATGTTGCTGGGGTACATTATTGAAAAAGTAACCGGCAAGAAATACGAAAAAGTTGTGAGAGAAAATATTTTTAATCCATTGGGCATGACTAATTCAGGTTTTGATTTCACTCACTTAAACAATACTAACAGAGCAACCGGATACGATGTAATTCCCGGCACTACTTCCGTCAAGTCTATGATCGTTGACTCTTCAGTAAGCTTTGCAGCAGGAGCCGTCTACTCTACGTCACGCGATATGTATAAATGGAACCAGTCTCTTTTGACAGAAAAAATTTTAAAGAAGGCTTCATTGGAGAATGCTTTCAAACCACGATTATCAAAATATGGATTGGGATTGGCAATAGATACAATTGAAGGTAAAAGGATTATCACTCATAATGGTGGTATCCATGGTTTTTTATCTCATAATACTATCATCCCTGCAGACAGCATCAGTATTACTATTTTAAGCAACGCTGGCTCTGCTAACATGGGACAGATACAGAAAGATGTTTTTTCGATTTTATATAATAAGCCATATAAATTACCGGAAGTGCATAAGGCGATTGCTGTTAATGCTGCTGTATTGCAACAATATGCGGGTGAGTATGAATTATCTCCTGCTTTTATAATTACTATTACTTTAGTTGATGGAAGTTTGAAAGCACAAGCAACAGGCCAGCCACAATTTGATTTGTTTGCTGAATCTGAAAACCGGTTTTTTCTAAAAGTTGTAGATGCACAAGTGGAGTTTGTAAAGAACGGGAAAGGAGAAGTTGATAAACTCATTCTTCATCAAAACGGTCAACATCTGCCTGGAAAGAAAATTAAATAACTATATAAAGTTATTCATCATATTGCTGTACTAACCACAATCAGGAGCTAAGAAAAAAGTTTTATACGCAAGTAGTAGAGTTTGAAATTATACATGAAACTTATAGAGAAGCAAGACAATCACACAGATCTCGCTATTAACAGTAAGTACTGTATTGAGCTTTTTTCATTTGGCGAATATAAAGAAAGGAACAGCTTTCCTGAATCGAAATGTTTGCGACATTTGGCTTTTGCAGTTAACGGAGCAATGGATTGCATTTTTTTACTTCGTAAAAATGCAGATTTTCAGGATGTGAAAATTGATGAAATAATTTTTAAAAAGTAGCGTTACTTTTAGACAATGATAGTAAGTTTTTTGTTACTCTTCATACAACTCCAAAGATTACCCCTTAGGATTATAGGAAAAGGTGAATGAAGGGGAATAGAAGAAGACCTATTTTTAAATTGAAAGAATTCAACATGTTTCCGAATTAGAGATTAAAAGGTAAATTTGTTTGAAATAGTTGCTTATGAAAAATTATCAGTTTGTTGCCCATGTAGAGAGGGACGTTGAAACCGGAATGTATATTGGTATTATTCCAAATTTGCCTGGGGCGCATACCCAGGCAGCTACCCTCGATGAATTAAATTTAAATTTAAAAGAAGTAATAACATTATGCCTTCAAGAGTTGAATGAGGATGAATTAGCTTCTCTTCCTGAGTTAGTAGGTTTTCAGAACATATCTGTGGCTGTATGAGTCGTTTACAGGTAGTCAATGCAAAAGCATTGGAAAAAATATTATTTAAATTGGGTTTTTATATGGTAAGACAAAAGGGCAGCCATATTTTCTATAGACATCCTGATGGCAGATATACAACAATTCCTCATCATAGCAGCATAGATATAAGTCGCCCTTTGCTTAGAAGTATACTTAAAGAAATCAATGTTTCTGTTGAAGAATTACTGAACTGATAAAAAGTATTTGAATTACTATTTTTGCTTCATTTGAAACCGTTTCTTCACGCCAAAAAACTGTCGCTATGAAAAGATACAGTAGAAGTGAGGACACAACCGGAGATTCATTCAAATACAAATGTTGGATTCCAAAAAATTTCAAAATTATGATTAATGCTATGATTAAAATTTTGACGATTAAGCTGTGTTTATTTATCATTTAAAAGATTATTGGCTATAAATAGAATGAACACAAACACATCAAACGACCTGACAAACAACGAAAATGGTGTAACAGGCCAGTATAAAAACTGGTTTCTTGATTATGCTTCTTATGTTATTCTTGAAAGAGCGGTGCCTGCTGTCGAAGATGGTCTGAAGCCGGTACAAAGACGCATACTTCATGCCATGAAGGAGATGGATGATGGCCGCTTTAATAAAGTTGCCAACATTATTGGTCAAAGCATGCAATACCATCCCCACGGAGATGCATCTATTGGTGATGCTTTGGTAAACATGGGACAAAAAGAGCTGCTGATAGAAACACAGGGCAATTGGGGCGATGTAAGAACAGGCGATGCTGCTGCTGCACCAAGGTATATAGAAGCACGTCTCAGCAAGTTTGCATTAGACGTTGCTTTTAATAATAAAACTACTGAATGGCAACTTAGTTACGACGGCAGAAAAAATGAGCCTGTAACATTGCCAATGAAGTTTCCTCTGCTGCTTGCACAGGGAGCAGATGGCATTGCGGTTGGTCTTTCCACAAAAATTTTACCTCACAATTTCAGCGAATTAATTAATGCTTCTGTAAAATATTTACGAGGGAAAAGTTTTACTATTTATCCCGATTTCCAAACGGGGGGAATGATTGATATAGCCAGCTACAACGAAGGGAAAAGAGGCGGAAAAGTAAGGGTGAGAGCAAAGATAGAAGAGCAGGATAAAAAAACATTGATAATTAAGGATGTCCCTTATGGGGTTACTGTGTCTACCTTATGCGACAGTATTGTAAAAGCTAACGATGCCGGCAAAATCAAGATTAAAAAAGTTACAGACGCTACGGCAGCGGCTGTTGAGATTATTGTTGACCTTGCACCTGGTATTTCGTCTGATATTACTATTGATGCCTTATACGCATTCACTGATTGCGAAGTAAGTATTTCTCCAAATGCATGTGTTATCATCGGGCAGAAGCCCCATTTTATGTCTGTTGCTGAACTGCTGAAAATCTCTGCTGACAATACGAAAAACCTTTTGCAAAAAGAGCTTGAGATCAAGCTGGGAGAGTTGCAGGAGAAATGGCATTATACTTCTCTTGAAAAAATATTTTTCGAAGAAAGAATATACAAGGAACTGGAGAAAAAGCATGATACATGGGAAAAGGTATTAACAGCTATTGAAAAAGCTTTTGTTCCATTTACAAGACATCTGAGGCGAAATGTCACCCGGGAAGATATATTAAAACTTACCGAAAAACCGGTTCGCCGTATTTATCGTTTGGATATAGACCAATTGAATGAACAGATTAAAGGTATTGAAGATGAAATAAAACAGGTGCAAAATAACCTTGTTAATCTTACAGACTATGCTGTAATATACTACGAAGGTTTGTGGAAAAAATACGGAAAGGGCAGGGAACGGAAAACTGAAATAAAACAGTTTGATGTCATTACAGCAAGATCTGTCGCTATTGCTAATACTAAAGTTTACACGAACCGGGCTGAAGGTTTTATTGGTCAGAGTCTAAGAAAAGATGAACTGATAGCAGAATGCAGTGAACTGGATGATATAATTGTTTTTACCAAATCAGGTAAAATGAAAGTGGTGAGGGTAGCCGATAAAGTGTTTGTAGGGAAAGACATTTTACACGCAGCAGTATTTCAAAAAAATGACGAGCGCACAACATATAATTGCATTTATGTAGACGGAGCAAATGGTGTAAGCTATGCGAAACGTTTTAATGTAACAGGCATCACACGTGACAAGGAATATGATATTACGAAAGGTGGAGAAAAGAGCAGAATTCATTATTTATCTGCAAATCATAACGGAGAGGCAGAAGTAGTGAGGGTCATTTTAAGCCCTAACAGCAGCGCTAAGAAAAAGGAGTTTGATTTTTATTTTGAAGAATTGGACATAAAGGGCCGTGGCAGTATGGGTAATCAGGTAACAAAGCATCAAATTAGAATGATCAAATTTAAAGAAGCCGGAAGAAGCACGTTGACCGGAAGAAAACTGTGGTTTGACAGTAAATTCGGAAGGCTGAATAATGAAGAAAAAGGAGAGTACCTGGGAACTTTTGAGGAAGAAAAACTTTTAGTTATATATGATGATGGAAATTATGAGATTACTGATACCGAATTAACACAGAGATTTGAGCCGGAAAGAATTCTGCTTATAGAAAAATTCAATCCTGAAAAGATAATAACAGCAATTTATCTTGATGCCGAAAAAGAACAATTTAATATTAAGCGCTTTAAAATCGAGACGAGCTCAGTTAAAACAAAATTTTTGTTTATTAAAGAGGGGAAAGGAAATCGCCTTGAAGCTGTCACAACCGAAGAAGACCCTGTATTGGTATTGCATACCAACAAAGGTTCACAGACAGCTACTCAAAAAATACAGATTGGTGGTTTTGTAGAAGTGATGGGTTGGAAAGCGATAGGAAACAAACTTGTTGGCGACAGCAAAAATGCAGAAATGGAATGGGAAGCCAAAGCATCGGAAGATAATGTACAAACTAAGTTGTTTTAATGGCCGTAGAGTCACAAAAATAAATTACAACTGACGGAACTAACATCCTTACTATGCGTAAATGGACAATCAGACCCTACTCACTTTTACAGTTAAATTGAAATGTTTGTCTTTTCAGGTCATTTTTTATGATGATTTTTCGCTCTAGTTATGTGTTTGTTTCCCGATCAAAATTTATTATCAAATAATTTTTATATTAAAAACAATAATAGACTTCTATATGCCGTTATTCTAAAAAGCCATTTCTATGCATATTATTTATGGTATACTTATTATTATGTTGAGTTCATCAATATTAATGGTGGGCTATGTCTGTATAAGAGACCTTATAAACAGAAAGTCAATAGATGCACAAATTGCTGCGGAAAGCAATGAACCTTTTGAAGAAATTGAATATGATAAGGAAACTTTAGAAGAGTATCTTGATCATATAAAAAAGACTGCATAAGGAAAGCATTTTTTCTAAGGGTACATCAAATTATCTCACTGCGATATCTGACGGTTTTTCGCCAGCTATGGCTAAAATTATCACGGAAAGCTACTGGCTTGTTATGTACTTCATGTGTCTTAAACAGATTAATTATTAAAATATTACAATATAAAGAGCAAAACCGCCTTTATCCTCTACAAAAGCTTCTAATAACCCTTAAAAAAATTCTGCTGCTATTTACTTTTATAAGTAATAGCATTATCGGCTGGCCGTAAAAGAATTATCTTACCACCCGCTCCAAACTGCGATACATAAATATTCCCATTTTTTGTATCTTCTGTAAGATCTAAAGGATCAATAAATCCGGAAAATCCCTTAATGGAATAACCTTCAACAGCGCTTATAATATCATTATTTTGTCCACCGGGAGTAAGGGTGATAATATCATCGTGCTTACTATACCTGACTATCAGCAATTTTCCTTTTAAAGCCCCCTTAAAAGCATTGCTCTTATATTCTATAACACCATTGGGAGAGGTATTATTGTGAAAATCGAAAGAATAACCCCGCCAGTTTGCATCAGGTAAGGTACCTAAAGGATAACGACTAATTTCTGCGCGATCTATTGCAAAGGTAGGATTGCCTCCATTCATCACGTACTCTCCTCTCAAAGGATTAGGATGACCGTAATAACCTCCCTTCACAACCCTGAAAAGAAAATCTTTCTCAGTCTGTCCCACATACGACAGTGCAGGTACAGAAGTCCCTTTATAAAAAGACCCATCCGGCCTTAATGCGCCTTTTACCGAAGCAGGTGTATTGCCGCCTGCCGCTGAGCCATTTGCAGGCACATAAAGGCTGCCGTTGCTATGCCATACAAAATCATAAGCATTCCGGATGCCGGAAGCATAAATGGTTAAAGGTGCACTGGGGCTATAAGGATTATAATTACCTCCGCCTTCAGAAGTTTTAACATCTAAAGGGAAGTGCCGCGTTTTTAAAACATCTAAACGCAAAATTGAGCCTGAAAGTAAATTTTCTTCTCTCGAGCCCCAAATATTATCTGAGCTTCCCATGGCGGTATTACTGCCTTGTGAAATATATAGCGCTCCATCCGGGCCAAATGCTATACTGTTGGTGAGATGATCTTTAGTAGATCTTGGAAGATTTACAAGCACGTCCTGAACATTCTCGAGACTGGGACCATTTAAGCGGGTTAATTTACCATCCCAATCGGGTGCATCCTCGAAGACAAAGGTGCTATGCGAAATCCAGGCAATGAGGTTAGTGGCAGTTGAGGAAGGGTCAAAGGTAAAACCAATGGCGAGCCTTTCGGTTCGGGTACCATATGCATCTTGTAAAGAATATAATAATTCGGGAGGCGACAGTATACCATCAGAATGTATTGAAAATCTTTTAATTATTCCATCTAAAGTTAATGCATACAATTTTCCGTCAGGACCAATAGTAAGGCTTGAATGCTGCCCTGAAGTATAAGGCAGATTAACTTTGTCAAACCGGGCAGCGACAATTGCACTGGTAGAACCGGAACCAGTGGTGAATGTACTGGAATAAGGTATAAATGAAGAATCAGATAAATCTTTTACTTTAGAAGTAATAGTAAACCTATAGGCAGTACTTAGTTTTAACGGAGAGTCAGGCACAAGGGTAATCGTATCGTCACCAACGGTACCATTAACGTGCGAGGGCACTAAAAAACCAGTTTTGTCTTCAGTAAGATATACAGAAGAAGAGGTAAGAGTAGCATTATTTATCCCTCTATTTCGTAATTTTAAAATACTTGCGGATATAGAAGTATTTTCACTAACATTTTCCGAACCGTTATCAGGATTAACTCCTGTTATCGAAGGTCTTTTGCTATGAGATGGAGATATAGTAACTGTATTTATTTTAGTTTGGACTCCTCCATTAGCGTCAATAGTAAGGTATCCATCGGAGACAGATATTGTAACAGTTGCAGATTTAAATCTTACTTTGTCCGTGGGTACAAAGCCTGAAATTACACTCACACCCTCCACATTAATACTATGCCTGCTGTCTGTGTAAGCTCCATCGCCTACAGATACCGTCACATCATAGTTTCCATTTGCTACCCTGGCTTCCCATATTCCATCTTCAGCGGCTCCTGTTGAATTATTTATATTTTTCCCCTGCATAATAATAAAAGTAGCTAACAAAATATTTGAAGGAGAATTTCGCTTCCTTCCATTCTTAGTAAGGTCAAAAGGAGTTTTATCTGAACTTTTTATCCATCCAAAAGTTTTCCCGTTTCCCTGGTTAGAAGAAGTACGAGGGCCAAATGGCTGCCCATAATCGGATAACCAACCACTTGGGGGAATGGTAACAGAATCCTGAAAGTTTACTTTTATGCTTAATAGGGGCTTCGAAGATTTTGCATAATAAAAAATAGAAAGCATCAATAATACCAAACCAAATATCAGTGCAAATCGTGACCAATAATATTTTAAAGAAAAATTCAAATATTTTTTAACTGAACTTCCCTTTGCCATATTGCTTTTATCTTCTTCGATTGATATTTTAAACCGGTCAACCATAAATTATTTTCCTTGTTTAAATTAAAAATTGTATTCTTTAACAATTTTAAATTTCTCTTTATTGCGAAAATATTTCCCAGAGCCTGCTAATTTCGCTATAAAAAAAGTGATTATGATATTAGCTTATCAAAAAGGTATAGTTATCAACGCATTTTTATAAAGTTTATGTTAAGGTGAAATAATTATTATTGGTATATTGTTATAAGCGGTATAAGGTTTATAGGCTAATAAATCATTGTCCTTTACTCTTAAAATTGTGCCATTGTGGTGGTTAATAGCAACTTTTTTTTCTTAAATGCTTGTCTATATAATATTTTTTAGGGGAGATAAAAGTAAGTCTTACCTGCAGTTCTATCCTGCCCAATCTTTTAAATTAAATATATAATGCAACTTATGTGGAGCTCTTAGTCTCTATACCACGAAAAGATTGCACACTATTTGCTTCTGTTAAATACCTATAAATATTTAGTAATAAAAGATCAAATAAATGAATTAGAAAATTACTAAAGCCCCTGGTTCTACCTGGAAACATTTATTCGAGACTATTAACATAGGGGAATTTATAATATTATAAATTCTTAAAATTGAATAAAATGTTGTCATTTAAACTAAATGAGAATATTTTTGTCCCCAACGTAATACATCTTTAATTCTTTCGTTTATTAATTTGAAATTACAAATTTAAACATGTTATTTTATTTTATCGCTTTATGAAGGTCTACAAACTAAATAAATTTAAATCGTTTTTGCTTATTATTTTTATAACCAATTTCCTTTTTTCATGTACAAGCTCAAAGCAAATTGCTTATTTTAATAATCAGCCGGAGGGAATATATGATAATAAAACACCTGTTTTACAACAAACTATAATTCCCAATGATTTATTAAGTATCACTGTTAGCAGTCTGAACCCTGAAGCCTCTCAGATTTTTAATAATCCCGGTACTTCTTCAAGTCCTTCTTCAGGAACAAATGTCAGAAATTCTGTAGGATACCTTGTGGAGCAGGAAGGGACTATCCAGTTTCCTCTTTTAGGAAAAATACAGGCGGCGGGCTTAACCAAAACAGAACTTGCAGAATTTTTGCGTAAAACCCTGGAAGATAAAAAATTATTGATTGATCCGATAGTAGTAATAAATTTTCTCAATTTCAGGGTAACTGTATTAGGAGAGGTTACACATCCCACGGTAGTATCCGTCCCAAATGAAAAAATATCTTTGCTTGAGGCAATTGGTATGGCTGGTGATCTTACCATATTTGCGCGAAGAGATAATGTGTTACTTATAAGAGAAGAAAAAGGTAAACGATTGTTAAAAAGAATTAATTTAAATTCAGGAGATATTTTTAATTCTCCTTATTATTATCTTAAATCCAATGATATTGTATATGCTGAACCGAATAAAGCTAAGGTGTTCAATACATCTGGTGTAAGAGAAATACTACCTTTGACTTTTAGTCTTATAACTTTAGTAATTCTCGCAATATACCGGTTAGGGCGATGATACAGAAGATGATAATAAAAAAATAACATTATATGGATAAGATGTTAACAAATAACAATGCAATGAATAATGAACAAAATACCGAAAATTCGAAATCTTCATTTTTTGAAGAAATCAGCTATAAGTATTTACCTTATTGGCCGCTATTTGTATTCTTTCTGATAATATTTCTTATAGGTGCGTGGGCTTACCTGTCATATACAAATCCTGTGTATGGCGTAACATCTACCCTTTTAATTAATGATGAAAAAAAAGGCGCTGATGATAACAAAATAGAAGAGTCAATTAACTTACTTACTTCTAATAAGGTAGTAGATAACGAAATAGAGGTATTGAGTTCCAGTAAAATAATGCATGATGTTATTGATACCCTGCACTTATATGCACCTGTTTATGAACAGGCTAAATTCCGCCCCCGAACTTCAGCTTATACAAAGTCTCCGATTAATATAGAGGTGGACGACCCGGAAAAAATAACCCGTGGAGTTGACTCAATCTACTTTAAGTTTAATCCTTCAAATAACACTGTCGATATAAATTCTAAGGCCTATCCGCTTGATCAATTTGTATCTACCCCTTATGGAAACCTGCGGTTTACAAAAAATAAGAAGCAAACTAAGTCTACTGATAACCCTCTTTATTTTTCTCTGATATCTCCTGAAAGAGCAACAAATTTCTTTCTTAATAATCTTTCGGTGACTCCTACATCTAAGACATCGAGTGTTATAAGTTTATACCTCACAGATGAAGTGCCTGAGCGTGGTGAAGATGTTTTAAATGCATTAATGAACAGCTATAAAAACGCCGCAATAAAATATAAGAATGATCTGGCTAAAAGTACAATCGCCTTTGTTGATGATAGGTTACGCATAGTTTCTGCAGACTTAAGTTCGGTAGAAAAACAGATTCAAAATTTTAAGGCAAACCAGGGAGTAACTGATCTGGGAGAACAGGGAAGATTGTATCTGCAAAATGTGAGCAATACTGATCAACAGCTTGCAAAGGTAAATTTGCAATTAGAAGTTCTAAACCAGGTAGAAAATTATGTAAACAGTAAAAATAATTCTACAGGAATTGTACCATCTACTTTAGGCATAGACGATCCCACACTTAATAGATTGTTACAAAGCCTTTACGATTTAGAAACTGAATATGAAAGACTTAAAAAAACAACTGGCGAGAATAATCCGATAGTTCAATCGGTAGTTATTCAAATGGAAAAGATAAGACCGAGCATATTAGAAAATATTCATAACCAAAGAGCTAATCTTCGTGCAGGATTAAATAATTTAACCTCGACAAATAGAACTTATAATTCTACTTTGCAGGCTTTGCCGCAAAAGGAAAGAGAATTAGTTAATGTTAGCAGGGAACAATCGGTAAAAAATAATGTTTACTCCTTTTTATTACAAAAAAGAGAGGAAACAGCTTTGGCTTATGCCTCTAATGTTGATAACAGCAGGATAATTGCATCAGCTCAAGCCGGGGGCGAACCTATAAGCCCTAAAAAAAGTGTCATTTATTTAATTGCCATTGTACTTGCCCTGGCACTAAGTGTGGGTATTGTTTTAGCTAAAGAAATGTTTAGCAGTAAAATTTTGTTTCGCACAGAAATAGAAAATTATACAAACACGCCTATTGTTGGAGAAATATCTTATTTTGATGAGAAAAAAAGTATTTTATTAAAGGGGCAAAACAATCGTGTGTTTCAGGAGCAGTTCAGGCAGTTAAGAGCTGCAGCAGGTCTTTTTAGTAAAACAAATAAGAAAAAGAAAATTCTTATAACCTCCAGTGTCCCTGGGGAAGGTAAAAGCTTAATAAGTTCTAATCTTGCTTTAAGCTTGTCACGTTCAGGCAAAAAAGTTGTTTTATTGGATATGGACATTCGTAATCCCCAATTCTCAAAAATATTTAAATTAAATAATTCTGCAGGTATCGCGGGTTTCTTAGAAGAAGATATAGACCCTTATAAAATTATTGATAAAACTGACTTTCATAATTTGTTTATTATACCTGCCGGTGTTACAAAAGCAAACCCTACGGAACTTCTTTTAAATGGTAAATTGGCCGAGTTATTTCAATATCTGGAAGAAGAATTTGATTATATTATAGCAGACACTTCACCTGTCAACCCGGTTACAGATGCATATATTTTATCAGATTATTGTGACTTAACTCTTTATGTTATTCGTCATAAATATACTCCTAAAACATTCATTAAAACACTCGATGACACTAACAGGTTTAAACCTTTGAAGAACATGGCGATAGTCTTTAACGGAATAAAACCCAGAGGATTTATTAAAGGTAATTTTGGATATGGATATGGGTATGGGTATGAAAATAAATATAATGAGAAATATCTAATTTCATAGCGCCTTCATTTTATAATAATGCTTCTTATTATTTGATATCAATCAACTACAGTAAAGAGGCTGTTTCATATCGGAAACAGCCTCTTCGCATTTGTAAACTATTTTTAAAAAAAATTATCTTCGCATTCCGGGCATTTTACCCATACCCATACCCATTGGCATTTTGTTCATCATTTTCATCATCTGGCGCATTTGATCGAATTGCTTCATAAAAGCATTTACTTCGTTCATATCTTTGCCTGAGCCTTTTGCTATACGCTGCTTGCGGCTTTGGTTTATTTCATCAGGATTATTTCTTTCATAAGGCGTCATGCTTTTGATAATAGCTTCAATTCCTTTGAAAGAGTCATCGCTTATATCTACATCTTTAATGGCTTTGCCTACACCTGGTATCATAGCCATTAAATCTTTCAGGTTACCCATCTTTTTTATTTGCTGCAACTGGTCTAAGAAATCCTGGAAATCAAACTGGTTTTTACGAATTTTCTTTTCCAGCCTTTTCGCCTCTTCTTCATCGTATTGCAACTGCGCCTTTTCTACAAGGGTAGTTATATCACCCATGCCTAAAATACGCTGAGCCATACGCTCAGGATAAAACACGTCTAATGTATCGAGCTTTTCTCCGCTGCTGACGAATTTAATAGGCTTTTCAACAGTGTATTTTATAGACAATGCAGCCCCGCCACGCGTATCACCATCGAGCTTGGTTAATACTACGCCGCTGAAATCAAGTCTTTCATTAAATGCTTTAGCTGTATTAACAGCATCCTGACCTGTCATGCTGTCTACTACAAATAATATTTCCTGTGGGTTGACAGCATTTTTAATATTTGCTACTTCGTTCATCATCGCCTCGTCTATTGCAAGGCGGCCGGCCGTATCTATAATGACGATGTTTTTGTTTTTAGACTTTGCTTCTTTAATAGCATTTTGAGCAATTTCAACAGGGTTCTTATTTTCTCTTTCATTGTAAACATCTACTCCTATTTGCCCTCCTAATACCATTAATTGATCAATAGCCGCAGGACGATAGACGTCTGCTGCTACAAGCAAGGGGCTTTTTCCTTTCTGGCTTTTCAAATAATTAGCCAGTTTACCGCTGAACGTTGTTTTACCACTGCCTTGTAACCCCGCAACTAAAATAACTGCAGGATTTCCTGTTATGTTAAAAGTACTTTCAGTTCCGCCCATTAACTCAGATAGTTCGTCTTTTACAATTTTTGTCATCAATTGCCCCGGACTTACAGCATTTATCACCTTTGTTCCTAAAGCAATATCCTTTACTTTATCAGTAAAATCTTTAGCTATTTTATAGTTAACATCAGCATCTACCAATGCACGTCGTATTTCTTTTACCGTAGCGGCAATATTTAATTCTGTAATTTTGGCTTCACCTTTCAGGTTTTTAAAGGCGCTTTCCAGCCGGTCGCTTAAACTTTCAAACATATTATCGCAGATTAAGAGATTTTTATTTTATTTTGATTTCGCAGATTTTATTATCGCCGATTTATGAATTTTATTTTGATTTCCGGATTTTATTTTTGGCTTGATAATTCAAATGGCTTTTTTTAAATATTTAAATTTACAAACCTCTTAAATTTAAATTTGAAGTACCAAAATTCAACATATTATGGCAGATTAAGAGAGCTTTTTATTTTGATCACGCAGATTTTATTATCACAGATTGTTGCGATTTTATTTGATTTATCGATTTTATTTTATTGGTTTGAATAAATTCAAATGGCTTTCTTTAAATATTTGAATTTACAAACCTCTTAAATTCTAAACTTGAAGTACCAAAAATTCAACAATAGCCCCATTTTAATTTTAAAAAATATTTAAATAGTTAATCAATCATTGAAATGATGCTTTTCAAATTGTGATACTGCTTTTATTTCAATTAAAACTTCGTCTTCAACCAAAATGTCTAATTTTTTTTTGCCAATTATTTCCCCTTTATAATATACCGGCAATTCTTTTTCGTTTTGAGCACTTATTTCATTGCTAGTTAATTCTTTCATTAAAGCTCTTTGATAAATCAATTCCTGAAAGTTAGAGCCACCTAAATAACGATGTACCGTCATCGCACTTCCAATTATTCGTCTCGTTAAATCTGCATATTTAAAGTCTTCTATCATGCGTATAAATTCCTAACAAAAAAGTGAATACAAAAACCCGTATTCACTTTAAACTGCAAATATATTTAAGTCTGACCTATAAAAGACCTAAACTTTAGGTACTTATTTTATGTACTATTTTAAAGACACTATCCCTACTCAGTAATGAAAAATCAGAAAATCTGGGATCAAAAAATCCCATTAATTCGCGATCAAAAAATCCTATAAATCTGTGATCATCCAAGGTATAGTTTTAACTCTTTACACCCTGTTGTAGTTCGCAGCTTAGTTATAGCCTTATCCTTTATTTGCCGCACTCTTTCACGGGTTAGAGAATAACGTTCACCAATATCTTCAAGGCTCAACGGATGATCTACTCCTATTCCATAAAAAAAACAAACAACATTTTTTTGCCTTTCTGTAAGCGCTTTTAAGGATCGGTCAATTTCCATCTTTAATGACTCGTCATAAACAAGTCTTTCATCAGTGTCGCAAGCGTTGTCATTAACTAAGATATCTATCAACGTGTTGTCTTCTCCGTCAGTAAGAGGGCCGTCTACACTTACATGGCGGGTAGATAACATTAATGTTGTTGCAACTTCCTCGGCAGTCACTTCGAGAAGGTCAGCTAATTCTTCTGCAGTCGGCTCCCTTTCAAACTCCTGCTCGAGCAATTGATATGCCTTGCTGATACGATTTGTAAGGCCTACCTTGTTCAGAGGTAACCTGACAATACGGCTTTGCTCAGCCAAGGCCTGCAGAATACTCTGGCGTATCCACCATACTGCATAAGAAATAAATTTAAAACCCCTTGTTTCATCAAAGCGCTGAGCAGCTTTGATAAGGCCAAGATTACCTTCATTAATCAAATCCGGCAAGGTAAGTCCCTGGTTTTGATACTGTTTGGCTACAGAAACAACAAATCGTAAATTTGCTTTGGTTAATCTTTCAAGTGCTTTTTGATCTCCCTTCCTTATCCTGACGGCCAATGCTACTTCTTCTTCCGGCGCTAACAGTTGTACTTTTCCAATTTCCAGAAGATATCTTTCAAGACTTTGTGATTCACGATTTGTTATAGATTTCGTGATTTTGAGTTGACGCATACTCATAATTCTCCTTAATTTTTAGGTTTTGCGAAAAATGGATAACACCAAAAAAATATTCAGAAGTGATTGGGGGAGAATCTTAACACCAAAGTAAGAATGTTTTATGTAACAAAAAAAAAAATAATGGTTCTATGTTAAAAACATTGTTTTTTAATGTATTTCTTAAAACATTACCCTAAATTTTAATCTTTTTTCATGAACATGCAGGTTTATTTCTTGTTAATAACAAAAAAATATTTTGGCTCTATTATTATTTTAATATTATTGCAAACTTTCGGTTCTATGATAATAGATTATTATGAGCAAAAAACAATTGTACACTTTAGAATACCCGGTACGAAGTTCGCCAAGCATTTTATTTGAATTTTTATCAACGCCTGCCGGCTTAGGAGAATGGTTTGCCGACAAAGTAGATGAGAATAAAGAACATATTTTCACCTTTACCTGGAAAAATTCTTCAGAGAAAGCGAAGCTTGTTGAAATGCAGGAAAATAAATTTGTCCGCTTTCAATGGCTGCAGGCACCTAAAGAAGAATACTTTGAATTTGAAATTGATAAATCTGAAGTTACTAATCAAACAATACTGATAATTAAAGATTTTGCAGAAAAAAAAGAAATTAAAGATCAGAGCCAGTTATGGGAGTACCAAATAAAAGATCTGTTTCACAGAATTGGGGCATAGATTCCAGCGTTTCTATTAATAACCTAAAGTTTTGAGTAAAAAAAGAATTCGTTTCATCCCACTTCGTCAGTGGGATTTTTTTTGCCAATTTTAAAAAAGAAAGTCCGGCAACATTGTAATTTACACTTTCTGAAAGGGGTGAATAATTATTACTTTCAAAATGATGCTCCCACTGATTTTCTGCACGGCTGATATACCATTCTTCAAAACGCCTATGATTAATGGCATTTTGAATAGCGGAAGCAAATCGTTGATGATATTGCCCTGAAAGCTGCAGTGTTATACTAAAAAAATTTCCCCACCAAAAAAAGGACCTTATTGCAAATACATCTATTTTACCAAATTGCTTGGGATAGTCAAGCATGACATAAGGCAGACCGCAATAATTTTCTCCACGTGAAATTTTAGGATTGATGAGATTTCGGCTATCAGGAATCTTATTAGTTAACTCTTTTTTATATTCCTCTGTAAGCTTTCCAAAAAGTTCATATACTTTTTGTATAATAATGTTTTTTGTTATCAGCACTTTTGAATCTGCTACCAATCGCATTTCGTACCCGGTAAGAGAAGTATTCTTCATAAAGCTTAAAGGTAATTGAAACAGGTTTGTTAATTAATAATATATAAAGTTAGTTACCGGCCATGATGCACGTAAAGCAGTAAATTTGCTTAATTGAGCGAAGGATGTAAAACTATTTTGCAAAGTGATTAAAAAACTTGACACTCTAATAATAAAAGCTTTTATAGGACCCTTTTTCGCAACATTCTTTATTGCATTGTTTGTATTGGTAATGCAATTTTTTTGGCTCTATATTGATGACCTTGTAGGAAAAGGACTTGATCTGCCAACGCTGGCACACTTAACTGGTTTGGTAGCCGTGAACTGGGTTCCGCTGGCCTTACCTCTGGCTTTATTGCTTTCTTCCATTATGACTTTTGGCAATCTGGGAGAAAGCTTTGAATTGGTTGCTATTAAGTCAGCCGGCATTCCTCTGCTTCGGTTTATGCAGCCGTTGTTTATTACGGCTGTTATTATTGCAGGTATTTCTTTTTTATTTGCAAATAACATTATGCCGGTTGCTGTATTGAAGCTAAACACCCTTAAATACGATATAATAGTATCAAAACCTGCATTTGACATTAAAGAAGGCGTATTCTATGACAAAATAGAAGGGTATGTAATTAAAATAGGACAAAAGTCAAAAGACGGAAACACTATAAAGGATGTAATAATTTATGAAAAAAATTATGGCTTGCAAGACAACAGTCTTATAGCTGAAAGCGGTATAATGAAGGTCGCACCGGGAAATAGACTCGAGTTTAATTTAAAAAACGGATGGCAATACCAGGAAAAAGGCAGTCGCCTTACTACAAATACCGAGTTTACAAGAGTAGGCTTTAAAGAGTATAAAAAAATGCTTGATTTAAGCAGCTTTAAAATGAATAAAACCTCAGACAGCGCTTTTAGCGATAATTACAAAATGCTGAGTGTAAGACAGCTTAGTAAAACTATTGACTCTCTGCGCAACTTTGAAACTTATTTTGAAAAACGCTCACAAACAGAAGTTTCATCTTACTTCACTTTCACAAAATATGCAGATACCGGTTTAATAGCTGTTGATACAAAAAGTGCAGCCAACATAAAAAACATTAACCAGATTATTCCGGACTCTGTTGGCAGATCAATACAGGATAAATTTAAGATACAGTTCAATTCAGCAAAATCAAATATTGATTTATTGGCTGCTGATTACACTGCCAGGCAAAAGAACCTCAGGTCTCATCTTATAGAATGGCATCGCAAATTTACATTAGCAGTAGCATGCATTGTATTATTTTTAATTGGCGCGCCTCTGGGGTCAATTATAAGAAAGGGTGGCCTGGGTACACCATTGGTTTTTGCCGTCATTTTCTTTGTAATCTTTCACCTGTTAAATACTTTCGGAGAAAAATTTGTAAAAGGCGGCGTATTATCTCCTTTTACCGGCATGTGGCTTTCGAGCGCTGTCTTAATTCCCATAGGTTTTTTTCTCACTTATAAAGCTATGAAGGACTCCCAATTATTTAACCAGGAGTATTATTACAGATCATTTAAAAAGCTTCAGATTTTTTTAGGTACTTTTAGAAACAAAAAAAATTTACAACTTAAAACTATTGCATGAAAGAAGAGCAACTTTCAAGGAGAAATTTTATTGAACAAACCGGGAAAGCCGGCCTTGCGGTTGGTCTCTCTGCAACGGTTTTACCATCTGTGATGTCATGTAATGCTCCGAAAGTATTAGCTGCTAATGCGTCTCCCACTCCTTATACACAACAACCCTTACCTTATAGCTATACTGCACTTCAGCGGTCAATTGATGCGCTTACAATGGAAATCAATTATACAAAACATGCAGCCACTTATGCAAAGAATCTTGCAGAGGCAACCGCAGCAGAAGGTGTAAATACAAGCAGCACCAGTCTTGAGAGTTTGTTGAGCAACATTTCTAAATATTCGGCAAAAATGCGCAACAATGCTGGCGGTCATTACAACCACGAGTTATTCTGGAAGGTAATGACGCCAAATACGAATGAAAAACCGGAGGGTGCCTTAATAAGCGCTATTCAAAAATCTTTTGGTTCGTATGAGGCTTTTACAACTCAATTCAGCGATGCCGGTAAAAACCGTTTTGGCAGCGGATGGGCATGGTTAGTACTAACTCCGGATAAGCAATTAAAGATTGGCTCCACTCCAAACCAGGATAATCCTTTAATGAATATAAGCGACCTTAAAGGCTTTCCGCTCTTAGGTTTAGATGTGTGGGAACACGCTTACTATCTTCGATACCAAAATAAAAGACCTGATTACATAACTAACTGGTGGAATGTAGTAAACTGGAAATTTGTAAGTGATCGTTTTGATATTGCAAAGAAGTAATTTTTGTTACTCATTACACAACTCTTTTATTCTTTTCACACCTATTTTTTGCAGTATGCTATGCGAGAGAACCGTTGGCACAACCATCATTTAAGGTTTTGATCCGATCTATTTAGTAGTTAGATACCAGTTTAGAAAGGAGCTTCTATAATTGGCTCAGCCTCTGTAGAGTCTTCTCAATCTACCTGAGAAAAAACCACAAAGGCTGATGGATGGCATATTCGCTCAATCGTAAAGCAAATGTAATAAAATACGAAATTATTGAACAAATTTTTTTAAAGCTTTTATGATCAATAATATTTAATCTCGTTTTAATTCCTTTTTTCGTAAGACTTAATCGTGTATAATATCAGGATGGTTCTATCCCGGATAGTATGGCCGTTAGAATTATTCAAAAATGTAAATACTATTGCATTAATAGAACCAACAGGACTGTGTCTGTGACAGATTTGGTATCTTGTTTAAAAAAAATATTAAGGTTTCTTTATAGAATTTAATTTTAAAAAATAAACAATATATAAAAAAAGTAAATTTGGTTATTGTTTAATCTTTTAAATTACTTTCTATGCAAATAGTAAAGGTTATTGAAATTATTTCCGTTTCGGAAAAAGGCATCGAAGATGCAGTGCATAATGCGGTGGCAGAAACTTCTAAAACCATTCGCAATATTGACTCGGTTTATGTGAAAGAAATAAAAGCGCACGTACAAGATGGAAAGATCAGTACTTTCGGCGTTAATTGCCAGATTTCTTTCAGAATCGAATCAACGTAATAATTGTTTGCTGCATTACAAGAGACTGTTGCAAATAATTTTTGCAACAGTTTTATTTTAGTACCACGATGTAGTTGACTTTTACTTCTTTCCCTTTTTTTGTTCACTCATCATTTTCATCATCTCCTGTGGATTTTCATACACCCAATGGTCAGTGGCTTTCCCATTTACTATTTTTACCACATCAACAGAATTCATATCTAATTTTGTATTAGCAGGCATACCGTACAATGGTGCAGTTGTTGTGGCGGTAAAATTAGACTCGCTAAATAAATATCCTTTTTCGTGATCATAGGCGGAAACCTTAGTATCAATTTTAATATCCTTCATTGATTTACTAATTTGCATCAACACCGCTTTTAAGCTGTCCTTACCATGCACTTCTTTGCCCATAGGACCTGAGTGATCAACTATGTTATCAGCCAAAGCGTATAAATTCCATCAAAGTTTCCGGTCTCGATAGCCCTGTTAACACGTTCGTTATTGGCAATCATTCTTTCTCTCTCCTGACTCAGGTTGTCGCCGGTGTTGTTGTCATTGCCTGTACTGTTTTCTTTGTTTGTATTGTCTTGTGAACATGAAAGCAACAGCACTAACAATGCCGGGCATATGTAGAAAAGCATCTTTTTCATATAGAAAATTTTAGTTTAGTAAAAGTTTATTTGCAAAAAGAAACAGTTGTTTAAACCAATCCATGAAGATGATTGGAATTCAGTTTCTCATCGGAGAATATGGAAATTTTAATACACACTTTAAATCTAATAAAGATTATTCATCTTTTTAAGTTTTTTGTACTATTATTTTTATATCAAAGTCTAATCTTGTTTTTTTTCGCCATGCCGTTTAAAATTTTTTCTATGCACCTTATCATTTTAAAACAAATTCTAAGGTTTTCAAAATATTAAATATCTCAGTAATCATTAAGTTTGTAACTATGAGTTTACAATTAAACAGAACGACTTTTGGCAATCCTGATAATAAGGGAAATGTTTTAACAAGGCAGGAAGCTGAAATATTATTAAATGATTGGGTTTTGAATGACCGTTTAAAACTGCATATGAAACAGGTTGCTTATCTCATGAAATGTTGGGCAAAAGATAAAGAGCAATTAAATGAGGCGGATCAATGGTGTTGGGAAATGGCGGGCTTACTGCATGATGCAGACTGGGATCAATGGCCTGATCAGCACTGTAAAAAAATTATAGAAGAACTGGAAACAAGACAAGTGGACCCAGAAGTTATTCATGCAATAGCATCACATGGTCCTGTACATTTTGGTGTAGAGCCTCAAACTAAAATGGATAAAATGTTGTACGCCTTTGATGAATTAAGCGGTTTAATACATGCCTATTCGATCATGCGCCCCACTGGCTATGAAGCCATGGATGTAAAAGGTGTAAAAAAACGTTTGAAGGACAAAGCATTTGCCGCTAATGTTTCACGTGATGATATAAATGATGCTTTAAGCCGGGCAGAAATATCGATGGATGAGTTAATTGAGTTTATTGTAAAGAGACAGGGAGCGCTATCTTAGTTTAAGTGCTGCCTAAAATACTTTCGCTGCTGCATTTATTCTTTATATTAGTCATCATAAATCGACAGTTAATTTCAATAGACTTCGAAACTTGTTAATTGTGATTAATTTCTTCAGTTTACTTTTATTCATTTTTTTAATTTTATCTTTAAGCTAAAATTATTCTCTTGAAAAACGGACCAATACTGCTTATCGAAGATGACGTGGATGACCAGGAGATTATAATAGACGCCTTAGAAACAATGGGAGTACAAAATGAAATAAAAACTTTTGATAATGGTCAAAAAGCGCTGGACTTTTTAAAAATTATGGTAGAACAACCATTTTTAATTATTTCTGATGTCAACCTGCCTGTAATGAATGGTTTGCAATTAAAATATGAAATTCAAAACAATGAATATTTACGTACTAAAAGTATACCCTTTATATTTCTTACAACAAGCGGAGATAAAAAAGCGGTAGAGGAAGCATATCAATTGCAGGTACAGGGATTTTTTGTAAAAGAGATTACATACGAAGGTATCAATAAACAATTAAGGGGAATTATGGATTATTGGAAAAATTGCAAGCATCCTAATTTTCATGAGTAGTGACTCAGATAGGACCACGAACTACTAACCTCAGACCATTATTGATTTTTGAGGGTTAAGCAACTCTGTTGTAATGACTAAGCTAAGCGGCTTAAGCTTGATATGAGTCGATAAGTTTTTTACGAACAAAGTACTTAATCCGGTAATTTTATTTTATTTCTAACTCAAACATTCTTTCCTGCCCATAGTATCCTTCCAGGATATCACCGACAACACATTCGCCAACCCCTGCAGGAGTGCCAGTATAAATAAGGTCTCCGATATTTAAAGAAAAGTAATTAGAAATATGCGAAATAATCTGATCGAAGTTAAAAATCATATCAGCAGTTATACCTGTTTGCACGTTCTCGCCATTCTTTCTGAGTGAGAAGGTGATTGGCTTTCTTAACATTTCCTGAGTCACATCTTTCCAGTTGCCAACGACTGCTGAGTTATCCCATGCTTTAGCCTTCTCCCACGGCAAACCTTTCTTCTTTAGCTCGGTTTGAATATCACGGGCCGTAAAATCTATACCTACAGTAATAGCATTATAATACTTCGATGCCTGCCTTTCATTAATATACTTACCATTTTTGCTTACACGTAAGACAAGCTCTGCCTCGTAATGCAACTCGTTGGAAAACTCGGGATAATAAAAAGGGGTATGCGATTGCAATAATGCACTTTTAGGCTTCATAAAAATTACAGGTTCATCAGGTACTTCATTTCCAAGTTCCTTAGCGTGCTCTACATAATTTCTGCCGATACAAAAAATTTTCATAACTTCAATTTCTACAATAATGACGTTATAACTGTGCAAAAGAATGCAAGAATAAGGCCTTTATTTTTACTATATCATCTTTTATACCTGTATATAACGCCTGTGATGTAAAATATTATACAACTTCCCAATTATTTACAAGGTTCATTGTTCTTTCCAATCCTGTGAAAACAAAGTTTTCTATTGTTTCAACGCATTTTACAATTTTAGCATTTACCAGAGGCAACTCTTCTTGATTCCACCTGCTTAACACAAATTCTACCTGCATTCCTTTGGGATAATTGTTGCCAATTCCAAAACGAAGTTTGGGATATTTATCTGTTCCTAAAATTGCTTGTATATCTTTAAGACCGTTATGTCCCGCATCGCTGCCGCTGCCTCGTAAACGGATTTTTGTAAGGGGCAAAGCCAAATCATCTACTACTGTAAGGGTATTAATAATATCTATTTTTTCTTTGTCGAGGTAATATTTAAAAGCCCGGCCGCTGAGATTCATATAAGTCGTTGGTTTTATACAAATCAAAATCTTTCCTTTCCATTTTACTTCTGCTGCTTCTGCAAGCCTTTCAGTTTTAAAAAAAGCATTGTGCTTAAGTACAAACGCCTGTACTACATCAAAACCGATATTGTGACGGGTATTAGCATATTCATTTCCAATATTGCCTAAACCAACAATCAGAAATTTATTCATACAAGCAAAAATAGGATTGAAACTATAGGTTAATGCTCAAATTCCCGTTTTGGCCATTTGTATTAACAGCACAAAAAACCCGGTCACAAATGAGACCGGGCAAATAAAATAAAAAAGCTGATTATTTTTTCTTTTCCTCTTTCGTAGCCTCTTCCTGCTTCAACTGGCGCGTCAAAACAACGGAAGCAATAGGAATACGGGGGCTGTTTAAAATCTCTATATTTTCCACTTTAACATCTTCCACCCTTATATTTCCATTTAATTCAAGATTTGAAATATCAACTGTAATTGACTCTCTTAAATCTTTTGGCAGTGCTTTTACTTTTAGTGATTTCATCTTAACTACAAGCTTACCACCTGCTTTAACTCCTGCAGGAGCACCAGTCAAATGTAAAGGAAGTGTTGCAACAACCTTCTTATCACCTACAAGCTCTAAAAAATCTACATGCAAGAGATCATCTGACACTTTATCAAATTGCAGATCCTTTAAAATGCATATATAGTTTTGACCGTTAATAGCTATGTCGGCCTGCATAAATTCGCTGGTATATACGATGGATTTAAAAGCCTTTGCAGGAGCAACAAAATTGAGCTCCTGGGCACCCCCGTAAATTACACCAGGCACCAATTCCTGAGAGCGAAGTTGGCGGGTGGCTTTTTTGCCCATTTCGGTCCTCAGTTGTCCTTCGATTGTAATTGTTTTCATTTGTTTTTATTGTTTTTATCAAATAGGTCAAATGCAGTCAGCTTCGCCTCGTGTCATTTTTATATGATTGTTTTAAATGATTGCTATTGTCTTTCTTCTCTTTTTGCTTTTAATTGTGAATGAATAAATAAACTGGTAATGCTTCTATTTTCGTAGGCATTGCGGATAGCAATAGCAAAAAGATCAGATACAGAGAGACATTTTATTTTATGACTTTCACGTTTTAATGGAATAGTATCACAAACGACTAATTCTTCCAGTTCACTGTTTTCAATATTTTCGTAAGCATTTCCACTTAATACAGGGTGCGTACATAATGCCCTTACACTTCTCGCTCCTTTGTCAATAAGCAGGTTTGCTGCTTTGGTAAGCGTTCCGCCTGTATCACAGATATCATCTATAAGAACTATGTCCCTTCGCTTTACATCTCCTATTACCACCATACTTGCGATTTCGTTTGCCCTTTTACGGTGCTTGTCACAAATGACCATTTCACTGTTAAAATAACTGGCAATCTCTCGTACACGATTGGTGCTTCCCACGTCAGGGGACGCAAAGGTAAGGTTTTGAAGTTTAAGTTTTTCTATATATGGAATAAAAATAGCAGAGCTATCGAGGTGATCAACAGGAATATCGAAATATCCCTGTATTTGGGGAGCATGCAGATCCATGGTTATGATACGATCGGCGCCGGCTGCAACCAGCAGGTTAGCTATAAGTTTAGACCCGATGGCCACCCTCGGTTTATCTTTACGGTCTTGCCTTGCATAACCATAATATGGCATTACTACCACTATTTTATAAGCGCTTGCCCGGCGTGCTGCGTCAATCATCAATAACAGTTCCATCAGGTTATCAGAAGGCGAGTTGGTGCTTTGGATTAAAAAAACATAATCACCCCGAATGCTTTCCATGTAAACCGTCTGAATTTCTCCGTCGCTGAACTTCTGAATATTGATTTTGCCTAAAGCAGCCCCAAACCGATCTGCAATTTTTTTGGAAACGCTGTAAGTGCCGGTACCTGAAAAAATTTTTATAGAAGGATTCATAGCAGTCAGAAGAAATGTGCGGCGAAGATAGAGATTAGCGATAGAAGTTTTAATTTCAGCCTGTATAAAATATACACATGAATAAACAGAGCATAAAAAACTGGGCAATTGATGACCGGCCACGGGAAAAACTTGCACTTAAAGGAGCAGAAAATTTGAGCAACTCTGAATTGCTTGCGATACTTATTAATAATGGATCAGTGGAAAAAAGCGCCGTTGACCTTGCAAAAGAATTACTAGCTGCCGTAGAAAATAACCTGCAGCGGCTTTCAAAACTATCTGTAAAAGATATGGTCAATCTTAAAATTAAAGGATTGGGGCCGGCAAAGGCAGTTACCATTGCAGCAGCACTCGAATTAGGTGTAAGAAGAAGTATGGCAGATCACAAAAAGGAGGTAATTCTGTCCAGTAAAGATATTGCAAATTATCTGAAGGCTCAGCTTGAGTATAAAAAGCATGAAGTTTTTGCTGTTGTATTTTTGAACAAGGCAAATAAAATAAATCATTACGAAATTATAAGCGAAGGAGGCATAACAGGCACAGTAGCAGACCCAAGAATTATTTTAAAGAAAGCCCTGGAGCATGATGCAGTAAGTATTGTATTAAGTCATAATCATCCCAGCGGCAACCTTAAGCCAAGCAGGCAAGACCAGGAACTTACCAATAAGATAAAAGAAGCTTCAGGTTATTTTGATATAAAAGTGCTTGATCACATTATAGTAAGCGAAGAAGGATATTACAGTTTTGCAGATGAGGGAATTCTTTAATAATTTAATGAAAGAAATAATCCCAATCGATCTGTCTATTTATAAAAGC
>JAABUS010002721.1_pt1 | contig 32003 bp, 25 predicted proteins | sample 5560161 | NCBI WGS metagenome assembly JAABUS01 (sample SAMN10711885, study PRJNA513376) | rock metagenome | isolation source: Antarctica rocks | place: Antarctica: Victoria Land, Trio Nunatak nord | collected 2016-01-04 | reverse complement strand
AGGGCTTCTGGTCGCGGCGGGGCTCGTGGCTTCGCCCGCATCGTGGCATCTCGCAGGAGAAGCTGCCGGACTACCTCGGCTTCTTCCAGTTCGTGCACAACGCACGCCGACGCGGCAAAGCCCTCCTCGGCACACTCATCGCGGGCTTGCTCGCATGACTGTGCTCCTCACCACCCCGGAACCCAACAAGAGCCAGATGGGTTAGATCAACTGGATCAACTCGTCCTCGCTCAGGCGTCCGGCAGTCTCCGCGCCATCGAGCAAGTCTGACGCCAAGTCGCGCTTGTCACGATGTAGTCGAACGATCCGCTCCTCGATGCTGTCCTGCATGATCAAGCGGTAGATCGTGACCGGGCGTTCCTGGCCGATCCGGTGGGCCCGGTCCGACGCCTGGTCCTCGACGGCCGGGTTCCACCAGGGATCGAGATGGACGACGTAATCGGCCGCCGTCAGGTTCAGCCCGGTGCCCCCGGCACGCAGGCTGATCAGGAACAGGTCTGCACTGCCCCCCTGAAATGCAGCCACCCGGCGCTGGCGGTCCGCCGATGGCGTGCTGCCGTCGAGGTACTCGTAACCAATGCCCCGCGCGTCCAGGGCGACGCGCACCAGTGCCAGGTGGCCAACGAACTGGCTGAACACCAGCGCCCGGTGACGGTTGCGGATCAGGTCGTCAACGAGGTTGAGGAAGGCGTCCAGCTTGCCGCTGGATATTCCAGCGGCCGCGTCGATCAGGGCGGGATTGCAGCAGGCCCGGCGTAGCTTGGTGATCTCGGCCAGGATGTGGATCTTGCGTTTGCCCTCAGGGGCATCCAAGGCGGCAATGGAGTCCAGGGCGCGCTGACGCAGGGCCTCGTAGAATACCCGCTCCGGTCCGGCCATCTCGACCTGCATCGTCTGCTCTGTGCGCGGCGGTAGCTCGGTCAGCACGGCACCCTTGGTCCGGCGCAGCAGGAAGGGACGGATCAGGGCTCGCAAGGCCTGCCGCGCATGAGCGTCGCCATCCCGCTCGATTGGCCCGGCGAAGCGCTTCTGGAAGCCCTCGCGCGAGCCGAGCAGACCGGGATTGACGAAGTTGAACAGGCTCCAGAGTTCGTCGAGGTAGTTCTCGATCGGCGTGCCAGTCAGGACAAGGCGGAACTTGGCCTGCAGCGCCACGCTCGCCTGGGCACGCTTGGTCTGGGCGTTCTTGATCGCCTGCGCCTCGTCCAGCACCACCATCTGCCAAACCCGCTTGTCCAGCAACGTCGCTGCCTGATGCAGCAGGCCGTAGCTACATACCAGCACGTCGCGCGGCGCCAGCCCGGCCACGAGCGCGCTCCGGTCGGCCGCGGCGGCGAACCGGCGCACGGTGAGGGTGGGCGCGAAGCGGGTGATCTCCGCCCCCCAGTTCGGGCACACGGATGTCGGCGCCACCACCAGGCAGGGACCTTCCGGAGCTTGGTCGAGCATCACGGCGATGGCCTGCACCGTCTTGCCCAGACCCATGTCGTCGGCGAGGCAGGCTCCGGCGCCCCAGCGCGCCAGGCGGGACATCCAGGTGAAGCCGTCGAGCTGGTAGTCCCGCAGTTCCGCCTGCAGGTGGCGCGGCAGCTTCGGGGTCCAGCTCTCGGCCGACCGGATGCGGGCGACCTGCTCGCGCCAAGCGGCGTCGGTCTTGACGTCGCTTGCCTCGTCCAGCAGGTCGCGCAGCGCGGGCACGCCCAGCGCATGCACGCGCTGGCCGGATTTGTGCGGCTCGGACACTGCCGTCAGCCGCTGCAGCTGCGCCTGCAACTGTTGGGTGAGCGCCACGAAGCGGCCATCGCCCAGCGGCACGAAGCGTCCCTGGGCACGATCAAGCCGGTCGAGCAGGAAACGCATCTCCAGCACGTCGCCCTCGTCCAGCACCATCGCGCCGTCCACGCTGAACCAGTCGCGCGTCTGGGCTACCTGGAGCCGGAGTTTGTCGGGCGTGATGGGGCTGACGCGGAGTTTGCGGCCTTCCGGCCATTCGGTCGTGGCGGGACCCGTGTAGGCTTGCAGCTCCAGCAGCAGGTCCAGGCTGCCCTCCAGGTCATCGATGGCGGCCTCGTGCGCCTGCGCGCCGAGCCGGTCGCGCAGCGTGGGACAGGCCTCGACCAAGGCGGTGCGTTCGGCAAGCTCGCGCGCCAAGTCACGGGTGGCGCGTTGCTGCTGGCCGCCGATGCTCGCCAGCACCGACCGGCCGCCCAGCCCGGCGACGTAGGCGGGCCCGTCGGCGCCGAACGGCCGCACCATGAGACTCAGCGACAGCCCCTCGCCGGAGGGCAGCAACTGGACCACAGGGGCGGAGATGCCCTCGGTGGCGGCGGGGCCGACCGCATCGATGTCGGCGCGGATCGGCAGCGCCGGGTCGCTCCGCTGCACCAGGGCGACGACCTTGTCGCGCGCGCTCCTGGGTACGGTCAGGCCGCGCCTGCCCAGGATCTCCTGCACGGCCAGGACCCGCTGCGGGAATTCTACCACCCGATAACGCGTCGGCGTCTCGGCCTCCACGAACACGGTGGGCACGTCCGCCGTGTGCGAGAGCGCCATGTGGTAGCCGCCGCCTTGCTCGGTCACGACCAGCTCGAGCGGGTAGTGCACCAGTTCGAGCGGTCGCGAGCGATGGCGGGCGTCGAACACGGCAGGATGCCCGACGAGGGCGGAGATCGTGCGGGATGCGTCGAAGGTGTAGCTTTCCTCGCCGTACCAGCCCCCGCTCTCCTTGCGAAGGAACCGCAGCGCCAGGCGGTCCTGCTCCGTCAGATAGTCGAGCCGCGGGTCGCGCTCGTGCAGCCGCTTCATCGCCACCGGGCGGCCGTCAGTCCACGCGTCCCTGCCCCGTTCCGCCTGCTCGGCGACCTCGACATGCCGCGTCTCGGGATTGAGGAACCAGGCCAGGCGTTTGGACCTCGCCGTCGGCTTGGTTATAGCCTGCGGCGCATTACCCGTGTTCATGAAGGCCGCGAGGTTCTCCAGCGCACGTTCCCAAGGCTTGCGCATTACGAGCAGGCGCGTGAAGGCGACTTTGATGTCCTGCGCCGTATCCTCCAGCCAGGCCGCATAGGGGCCCGGCACGAGCGCCACCTCGGCTAATATCTCAGCGTAGAGGCGCCCCACCAGCGGCAGAGTGTCCTTCAGCGCTTCGAACCGCTCGGCCAAGCCGGCGCGGCTGCTGCGTGAGATCTCCGCATCCGTCGCATGGGCGGCCAGCGCGACGCAGGCCGCAGAGAGCGGCTCGACCACCCTGGACGCCTGCAGTTGCTCGACCAGGTCGCGCGCTTTCGCCTCAAGCCCCTGTGCCAGCCAGACCAGCGCCTGAAGGGCGAGGAACCCGGCGGCGTAATGCGAGTCCGTCCGTGTGGCGGTGTCCAGGCCGGCCTGCGCCTCGGCCAGCACCGCGGCGTCATTGGCGCCGAGCAGGGCCAGCACGAACAGCAACCCGTGCACGTCGTCGAGGAACACCTTGCGCTTGCCGATCTGCTTGCGATGCAGCTTCAGCGCTTCGCGGTAGTGCTGCAACGCGTCGGCGTTGCGGGCTTCGAGGAAGGCGACCGTGCCCTCGAGCGCGTGCCGCACCGCGCCCTCGGCGCCTGCGATGCCGCGGCGAACCCCGTCCAGCCGGCCGGCGAGCAGGTCGTAGGACAGCAGCACGGGCGGCATGCCTTCGGTCCGCTCCGCCCGGTATTGGGCGATCGCCGCCGCCGTGTCGGGGCCGGCTGCACCGGTCCAGAGAAGGGCCGACACCTTCGCGTCGAGCAGCGCGAGCCGGATCACGGTGTGGCGGCTTGCGAGCCAGTCGGGTTCCAGTGGAACGAAGGCGAACACGGCCGCGACGACCTCCGTCGGCGGCGGCAACGCAGGCTCCTTCTCGTGAAAGTCCCGGGCGGCAATGAAGCCGGTGTCGTCGTTGGTGTAGATCGCCAGCCGGAGCAGGCGGTGCGCCGCGTCGGCGTCTGTGTCCTCGCGTGATCCGTAGTAGGCAGGCCTGGGCCTTGCCGGGAAGCAGGCGCGGACAGCTTCGCACAGGCGCTTGCCGTCTGCCGACGCGATTGCCTCGATCGCGACCGCATGCAGCAGGGCCGGCGGGCAGGCCAAGTCGTCTGTCAGCAGCTTCCGGGCGATCAGGTCGTCCAGCACCGGGTTGAGGGAACGCGATGCCCACGCCTTGCCGTCCGGCGCCCGCAGGCTGGTCCGCGTGAGGCAGGACAGGAACGCCGTCTTGTTGCTGGGAAGCCAGAACAGGGCTTTCAGCTGCATGACCGTCTGATGGGCCGCGTCCAACCGGCTGTAACGGTTCCAAAGGTCGGGCGTAGCCCGTTGCTTGCTGACGAGGGTCATCGACGCGGACGATACCTCATCGGTCGCCTCTCGCGCCATGCGACTCTGTTGCATGGACAGGGCTATCGCAAGGTGCCGTCGCGAGTGTGGTGGAAACGGAGGTGGCGTAGTCTCCGGCTTGTAGCAACGAGCCATTCCGGCGTTGGCATGCCGGCGGAGACCACGCCATGGAACAGGGTAGCACGACAGCGGAAGCGGACGGCACGCGGCTGTTTGCGGCAGACGCCTGGTTCGACCCGATCGAGGCGGGCATCCGCGAGCGGGTGCGCGGGTTCATCCAGGAGCTGCTGGAGCAGGAGCTGACGGCGGCGCTGGGGCGTAGCCGGTCCGAGCGCGCCATCGGCGAGCCGAAGGGCTAACCGGAACGCGACGCGGGAGCGGCAGCTCCTGGGCAGCTTCGGCCCGGTTCACTTGGAAGTGCCGCGCGCCCGCATGGCCGCGGCCGAGGGCGGCACGAGCGAGTGGCGCAGCGCGTCCTTGCCCCGCTACGCCCGGATGACGCGGCAGGTCGAGGCGCTGATTGCCGGCGCTTAACTGTCCGGGACCAACACGCGCCGGGTCAGGCGCGCCCTGGCCACCCTGGTCGGCGGCGCTATACATGCTATGAAACAGATGTTATATAGCGGGGATCGGTCATGCTGAGCTTCAAGATCACGACAGTCGGCTCGTCGGCCGGGTTCATCCTGACCAAGGAAGCCATGGCCTACCTCAAGGTCCAGAAGGGCGACACGCTCTACCTGACCGAGGCCCCGGACGGCAGCTATCGGCTGACTCCCTACGATCCCGAGTTCGAGCGTCAGATGTCGCTCGCCGAGGAGATCATGCACGAGGACCGGGAGATCCTGCGGGCCCTCGCGAAGTGACCGCGTGGCGCTGGGTCGGCGCGCAGGTGGTGTATGCAGTCCATGATCGTCAGCTCGCCCAGCATGGCGGCCTGGCTGGCATCCGCGATGTCGGTGCCGTGGAGTCCGCCCTGGCAAGGCCGCAGAACCTGGCGGCCTATGGCGAGCCGGACGCCTGCGACCTTGCGGCTGCCTATGCCTACGGGCTCGCCCGCAACCACGGGTTCTCGGACGGCAACAAGCGGACTGCCTGGGTCACGGCGCGGCTGTTCCTTGCCGACAACGGCTGTCGCCTGCGGTTCGATCCTGCGGACGCCGTCAGGACAGTGGAGGCGGTCGCGGGCGGAACATTGGCAGAGGACGTCCTGGCGGTCTGGTTTCGGGAACGCCTGGCAGACGGGTCCTCAGGCTGAAGCGCGGCTTGGTGCCAGCAAATCACGAGGCGTGCGCCTCCCCCAAACACGCGCGTCATAGCGAACCAGGTGATCGGGTCCGCATGGCTACAAGAACCCGTCGCCGGCATGGTCCTGGAACAGCTCGGCGTTGCGGACGTAGTCTGCGAGCACCTGCATGGACTTGTGCCGCGAGACCTCGCGCATCTTGAACACGGACGCGCCTGCGCGTGCGGCCGCTGTCAGGAAGCCCGCCCTCAGAGAGTGCCCTGCAAAGTCGCCCGCCACGTAGCCGGCCTGGGCGACGCGCACCTGCACCAGCCGCGCCACGGCGCGATCCGACATGGGCGAGGCTGTCGCTCCTCCCGCGGGCCCCGGGATCAGCCGCCGGAACAGGAAACCGTCCGAGATCCCACCGCGCTCGAGCCAGGCATCGAGCAGAGCCCTGGGCCTGAGCCTTCGCCCCTCGGGGATTGCGATGGTGGCGCCGGTGCCGTCCTGGTCGGTCTTGCTGCGTCGGATGGTGACGCGCAGGCCCTCTGGCACGCGCTCCAGGTCGGCGAGGCGGAGTGCGACCAGCTCGGACCTGCGGAAGGCCCCGGCCATGCCGAAGGCCAGCAGCGCGCGGTCGCGCACCTCGCGCAGTTCGTCGCCGGTGATGGCGCGCAGCACGTCGCGGAGCACGTCGGCGTCGGCGGCATGCTTCCTCACCGGGGCGATGCCGTGGCTGCGCCGGATGCCGGCCATGACCTCGAGGAGGGCGGCGGCCCCTTCGCGGGCCTGCGGCGGCTGCAGCCCGGCGCGGCGGTGCATCCAGCCGATCGCGGCCAGGCGGCGCCCGATGGTGGGCGGCGCCGCCCCGGCGTTCGCCTCGGCGGAGAGGAACACGGCGACGGCGCGCGGGTCGGCCGGCAGCGTCTCCAGGCCGCGGGCGAGGCACCAGGCCGAGAAGCGCCGCCAGTCGCTGGCGTAGGCGCGCTGGGTGCTGGCGGCGCGCGAGGCGTCGGCGTAGCGCCGCGCGGTGGCGATCTCGGCGTGGTGAAGGCTCGGCAGGCCGGAGCCGGCCGGATCCTCCATGTCCGGCGTCGGCGAGCCACCCGGGGCGATCGGAACGAGGCTGTCGGACGTGGGTTTGGGGCTGCTCACCCTCCTCGCTTACCACCTCCCTCTTTGTCCGAGAATCGGGCTTATCGGACAGAGAAGAGGGAAATGAAGGAAATGCTGGCCCAGCCATGGTTGCGAAACTATTGTAGATATGGAAGATTTGCAGCCGGATTACGGAACGGGTAGACGTCTGATCTGGAACGCTTCCTACCTTGGTTGCGAAAGACATGATATGGAAGATTTGACGGCACCTCACGGCATGGCCGAAGCCGGGCAGGAGGGTGACGCGGCCGAGGCACGAAGCGGCATCGGCCGTCGCATGGCGCGGCCGACAGGACGCAGGTCCGGGCGCCGCCCGAAGCTGTCAGGCCCACAGCAGGCGGCGCTCGTAGACGAGGTGCTGAGCGGACGGTGCAGCGCCGCACAGATGGCCCGGCATTACGAGGTGAGCGAGCCCACCGTCAGCCGCATCCTCGCTGTCCACCGTGCCGGTCTCCAGGCGGCCGGCGTTACAGACGGCGAGCTGCCGCCGGCCATCGGCGTCGGCGCCAAGCCCGGACGGGTCGCGGGCGTCCTGCCCATGGCGGTGCTGGAGCAGCGGCTGGCCATCGTGGGCACCTCGGGGTCGGGCAAGACCTACGCCGCCAAGGGTCTGGTCGAGCGCCTGATCGACAGGGGTGCGCGCGTCTGCATCGTCGATCCGCTCGGGGTGTGGTGGGGCCTGCGCATGGCTGCCGACGGCATCACGCCCGCCTCCGACCCCATGGTGGTGTTCGGCGGCCGCCACGCCGACATCGCCCTCGCCCCGGGCATGGGTGCCGCCCTCGGCCATCTGGTCGCGACCCAGGCGCTCGCCTGCGTGGTGGACGTGTCCGACCTCGGCAGCGCTGCGGGGCGGCGGGCTTTCGTGACCGCGTTCACGGAGGCGCTGCACGAGGGCAACACCCAGCCCCTGCACCTGGTGCTGGACGAGGCGGACCTGTGGGCGCCGCAGCGGGTGCAGCTCGACGGCTACGACCTGCTCGGCCGGATCGAGGAGATCGTGCGCCGCGGCCGGGTGCGGGGCTTCGTGCCGTGGCTGATCACCCAGCGTCCGGCGGTGCTGCACAAGGACGTGCTGAGCCAGGCCGACGTCCTGGTCTCGATGAAGCTCACCTCCAGCCAGGACCGCGCCGCCGTGGGCCGCTGGATCGAGGGTCAGGCGGACCGGGCCGAAGGCCAGCGCATCCTCGCCGGCCTGCCGCGGCTGCGGCAGGGCCAGGGCTGGGTGTGGGCGCCCTCGGACGGGGTGCTGGCGCGGGTGGCGTTCCCGGCCATCCGAAGCTTCGATAGCTCGGGCACGCCGCCGCGCCAAGAGCGAGCCCCGGCGTCGGGACCGAGGCCGCCCGTGGACGTCGCCGCCCTTGCGGCCGCGCTGGCGGAGGCGGGGGCCGCGGCAAAGGACGCCGTGGAGGCGGAAGACGGATCCGTCGCAGGCGGGCCCTGGCAGCGGCTGGACCTGGAGCAGCGACTCAGGGAGCGCGAGCAGGAACTCGCGGCAGCACTCGCGCGGATCGCTGGGCTGGAGGCCGCCATGTAGGGAGAAGTTCGGGATACGTGTAGAAAGTGGTCACAAGGAGTCGAATGGCCGGAAAGCTTAGTTAAACGGATAGTTTAGTGAAACGCCGCGGGCCGGCCGAGCCCTATGTGCTCGGAGGCGCACGCAAGCAGCCATCTACGATGTCCGGAAAAGGGTCAGCCACGGGTGTCCGGCGAACGACACATTTTCAACGAGATAGCTGGAGCAGCTGCGCGTCCAGCAAGGTGAGCCTTCCTGGACAGGGGCGTGAAACCGGCCAGGTGGGCCTGTGATGAGTTTCCCACGTATCCTCATCCCAACCCCAAGTACGATTATCTCTGTGAGGTGGGTGTCGGCAGGTTCATGGCTCGATGGCTTGTCTCCCATTGCTGCGGCGGCGCCTTCGTGGCGGGACGCCTCCCATGGGTGTGGCGGTCAGGATGTGCCGCGCATGACCTTCGCCTGGTATTCCTCTTCGGTGATGGTGCCGCCCTCGGCCTCGGCCCGGCCCTCGTCCTCGGGGCGCAGCGACCCTTGCAGGGCAGCGATCCGCTTCCAGGCGGGGAAGGGTTGTTTGCCGTTCGTGTCGGGGACGTATCTCGATGTCTCGACCCGCGTATGTTTGTGGATGTAGCGGGCGCAGTTGTAGAAGACGGATGTGATATCGATCTCGACGATCATGTCGGACTCGGGGAACCGTGCCAGATGGTCGGTGTCCTGCGTCAGCCGGGCCTCGCCCTGCACGCGAACGCGCAAGGGGGTCACCATGTCGATGAACAGCAGCCCTACCTTGGACGTCGCCGCGACGTTGCCCATCGACAGGAACATGCCGTTGCCGTCGTAGTTCGGGAAGACGATCTTGCGGGGGTCCACCACATGGGCCAGCCCGACCGGCCCGCCCTTGTAGGACACGGTCGGCTCGCCCTTCTCGTTAATCGTCGTTAGGAAGAAGTAGTCGAGACTGCCGATGAAGCCCGCCTGTTCGGGGCGCAGTTCGTCGTCGACGATTGAATAAGCGACGGCGTCGGCCAGTTTCCGGCTGTCGTTCTCGTCCTGCAGCCTGCGGTTGGCAGCGGTGTAGAACTCATCGGGGGTCGGCATGATCGGTCTCCAGCAGGGGCAGGACGGATGGACTGGCCCCGCTGCGCGGGCGGGGCCACGGGCGCTCACTCGACGGCTTGACCACTTCGAGTTTAGGCACGTTCAGGGCCAAGCGGCTCGCCGGACCCTGGTTTCGACGTCGAGGAACGACGGCGCGGTCTGCACCCCGGCGACCTTGAACTGCCGAGACATGACACCCTCCATGATGATCTCTAGTCCGTCAGTGACCCCTCGCCATCCTGTCCGGACGCGCCGTCGCGCCTCGAACCCGACCCTTCCTCGGCAGGCGGCGACGGCTGACCGGCGTCTGTTTCAGTAGGCGACCGAGAAGCGCTTGCAATGGTGCTGCGGCCGTTCGGCCTCGTCGAGCATGGCGACCGCGTAGTCTTCGAGCGAGATGCGGCTTTCGCCGTCGTTGTCCGTCATGAACTGGTCCCCGCCGACACGATAGTGGCCGGTGCGCTCCCCGGGAGCGAGCATAGCGGCCGGGCTCACGAACGCCCAATCGAGCTCGGTCTCGCCGCGCAGTTGATCCAGGAAGTCTGCGGTGCGGAGCGCGCCGTCCTTCCACTGAGCGGGAAAGTCGGGCTGGTCGACAAGACGCTTGCCGGGCGCAACCTCGAGGCTGCCCGCGCCACCCACGACCAACAGGCGTTCGACCTCGGCACGCTTCACCGCGTCGATAATCGATCGCGCACCCGTGCCGCGCTCGTCCTTTCCCGGATTGAACGCGCTGATCACCACGTCATGTCCCGCAACCAGCGACGCAAGCTTCGCAGGCTCGGTAGCGTCGCCCTTCGCCGCCCTGAGCTTCGGATGCATCGGCAGTGTTTCCGGGTTGCGGACGATGGCTGTGACCTCGTGCCCGCGGTCGAGGCTTTCCGACAGTATCTTGGTTCCGACCAGACCGGTGGCGCCGATGATGGCGATCTTCACGATGCATTCTCCTTGGTTGGTTGGGCTGAGCGCGGCGCGTTGTCCATCCGGGGCACCTGGTCGGCGAGCGCGCGGTCGCTGAGCCCTTCCGCGGCGAGCGCAGCGGCGACTGATTCCCGTTGAACGAGTTCGTGGGCAAGGGTGGTGTAGGCTGGGTAGGTTGTCGGCATATCGATGCCGATGCCATTTCCCCAGCGGTAGAAGACCAGCAGGTAAGGATCGACCGCCGTGAAGCCGTCACCCGTCGAATACGGCCCCGAAAGCCTGTTCTCTATGAGGTCGAAAGACTCGAAGATCGTTCGCCTGGCCTTGACCTTGATGCTTTCGAATACGTCCGGGTCGTCGGAGAACCGCTGTGGTCGCCACAATCCTCCGAAGCCCTGTCCGTGCAAGGTGCCGGACAGCCAGTTCATCCACTCGTAAACCCGCGCGCGGTCGAGCGCGGTCCTGCCCATCAGATGCCGCTCCGGCGCCAAGTCCGCGATGGCGGTGGCGATCGCCGGAACCTCCGTGATCACCTCGCGGTCGAGCGAGAGCACGGGCACACGCTTTTTCGGATTGATCCGAGCAAACTCGTCCGTCAGGTGCGCGCCCTTTGCGACCGATGTCTCGACGGCCTCGAAGGGGACGCGGACCTCATGGAGCAGGACATGCGACGCGAGCGAGCAGGCTCCCGGAGCATACCAAAGCTTGACGTCGGGCACGGACAAGGCCTCCTCCTTGGCAATCTAGGTAGGTCGGTATATCTATCGAGTGGGACCGCAATGTCAAACTGGAGACGACATGCAGCAAAGCAGTGGTGGGCTTCGTGGGTCTGTCGGTCGCGACCGCCTGTTGGCGACCGCACGCCGATTGTTCATGTGTCACGGCGCGTCCAACGTCGGCATCAACGACGTGACCGCTGCGGCCGGCGTCGCCCGGATGACCCTCTACAACAACTTTCCGTCCAAGGACGCGCTGACCGCGGCCGTGTATGAGGAGATGGCGAGTGCGGTCCTGCAGGCGCTCGGTGAGTTGGAAACATCCGGTCGCTCGGAAGAAGAAAACATCCTGGCGATCTTCGACCATTTCGACAGGAGCGAACACGAAACCGATTATCGCGGTTGTCCCTTCATCCATGCGAGCCTTCAGGCTGCGGAAGCTTCAGGCCCCATATATGCGATCGTGCATTCTTATAAGCGTGGCCTGCGTGAGCACATTGTTCATGTATTCGACGAAGGCCGCCAGAACCGTGCCGAACTCGCCGACCAGATTGTTCTATTGCTCGATGGTGCGGTTACCGAGGCTTACCTGAAAGGCGTGGCGGATCCGGTGACCGCGGCGAAACGCGCGGCAGCGACGTTGCTTCGCTCAACCCAATGACCGCGCGAGACCGCGTTTGCTTTCGTGTGCTTCGGGATGGCTCGGTGTCGGCGCTCGCGATCAAATCCTCTGTTCCCGCGGGGTTGCTGCGGCGCTCGGTGCAAGCCCAGAGTCACTGTGCATTCGTGCAGAGCTACGGCTCCACTTGGCCAGCCCCCATCGAGTGATCGGTTCTGTCAGCACCCGCGCCAGCGAGCGATCTGGTGGCAGTCCGGTGTCTGACGTAACGTCGCCAACGACGGACTGGACGGGCAATCGGGATGAACTGCGTCTACTGTGGATCTGTGGCGGTGACGGTGCGGCCGGAGGTCACGGCACAGGGCTATCGCCGCTTCCGCTGCCGGACCTGTGGGCGGCAGTTTAACGAGCGCAGCGGCGGCGTGCTGAACCGGACCTGCCTGCCCAGCAACGTCATCGCCTTCGTGGTGTTCTGCCGATTGCGTTACCGGCTGACCCTGCGCGACCTGAGCGAGATCATGGCGCTGCGCGGGATCGAGGTAAGCCATGAAGCCATTCGCGATTGGGAAGCCAAGCTGCTGCCGGTAATGGGCGACGAGCTGCGCAAACGCCGACACGGCACGCGGCGCGGCTCCGGCGCCAGTTGGTATGCCGACGAGACCTACCTCAAGGTCCGTGGCCGGTGGTGCTACCTGTATCGGGCAATCGATCGAAACGGGAACCTGGTCGACGCGATGCTGAGCGAACAGCGCGACATGAAGGCGGCGAAGGCGTTCTTTCGCTCGGCTCGGGCGACCATGGGCTTCCGGCCTGACCGGGTGACGACGGACGGCCACGGGTCCTATCCCAGAGCCATCCGCACCGTGCTGGGTGAGGTCATCCGGCACCGGACCAGCGCCTACCTGAACAACCGCCTCGAGCAGGATCATCGCGGCATCAAGGGCAGGATCCGATGTATGCGCGGCTTCAAGAGCGATGAATCAGCCAGGCGCTTCTGCCGCGAGCACGGTGAACTGCGCAATCTCCTCCGTCCTCGCAGTCGTCACAACCAGATCGTCTCCGCCTCCTCCCGCCGTGTCCGCTTTGCCAAAGGCGCTCGCATTGCGATGGATATCATGACATCGGCCTGAACGATCTTGACCCCTCATGCAACGCGGTGCCTCTGGCATGAGAGCTGACAGAACCGTCGCTCCAACTCGATGCCCTGGCGGTGGCTGGGTGCGGCAAGGTCTTCGAGGACTGAAACGGCAAAGCTATGGCCGCGCCAGCTTCGACCTGCTGCGACGGCGCGTTCTGCTCGCGGCATGATCCACGCAAAGTGCGGGAGAACCACCGCGGACGCTACCGTCGCCGCGGCCTGAAAACCCCACAGATCCTGATGCTCTCGCTCGGCTTGGGCTACTTAACTATCTCCATGTACTAACACATTGACGCTGTTCAATTGAAGCCATCTACTGCGCCCGTGCTTTCGGTTTCCTGCACGAACACGACGGAACTACGCTTCCAGGAACACTCTTGATCGGCTCACCAACACCGGACACTGGCAGCTGCGTGCAGAAATCGTCAGACAATGATTGATGATGGCAATCTTGCAGAGTGCCCATGAACCACGCAGATGCACATGTGCGACTTTTCGCTTGCATGTTCGTTTGGCCTGCGCGCAGCATGGTTGGAGAAGCTGCGTGGTGCAACCAACGTGGCACTGGGAGATGCAGCGGTCCACCGCCCGCCGATTGCCGACTGTTCGAGATGGATTCGCTTCAGCTCCTGGAAACTGTAGACGGTTCGACCGACAGACTGATGCCAACGCGTCAGTCCCTTCGGGCGACGCGCCCTGTCAGTGCCTCGGCGTTCGCGCCAACCGAAATGCTGCACTGCCATGTCCGGACCGTGTCGCAATACCAACTAAGGAGAAGACGTCATGCCGTTCCCCGTCGATGAGGAAGAAGGCGCGCAGACCCCCGGCCTGACACGGCGCGGCGTGCTCAGCGCTACTACAGCGCTGATGGTGGCCGGTGCGCTCGCGCGCCCGCGGCCGGCGCGCGCGAAGGATTACAAGTTCGCTGTGGCGCTCGGCTGGACCACCTACGAGTCTGGCCGTCACATACAATTCGGCTACTCGGATTCTATCGCCAAGCTCGGTGGCACGGCAACGGTGACGGATGCCGGGTTCGATCCGAAGAAGCAATCTGACCAAATCGACTCGCTGATCTCGGGCAAGCCGGACGCGTTGTTCATCAGCCCGGCAGACGATGCGGCGATCGCGCCCGCAGTGAAGCGCGCCATCGCGGCGGGCATCCCGGTATTCGTCTCCGACAGCCTGATCCCCGGAACGCTGGTGACCAACAGCGTCCTCTCGGACAATTTCGGCATGGGCTACTATACCGCCGACTGGATGGCGAAGAAGCTGGGCGGCAAGGGCAACGTGGCCACCGTTAGTCTGCCACAGAACGAGTCGTGGGACGAGCGCACGCTGGGCATGCAACTCGCGTTCAGCCGCTATCCGGACATCAAGGTGCTGTCGAATTGGGCGTACGCAATGGCGGGCAGCGTCACGCCGCGTCAGGCGGTGGACAACGTGCTGACCGAGCATGCCGACCTGAACGCGATCTGGTGCGCCTGGGACGGCGCGGGGGTCGAGGGCGCGCTGGCGGTAAAGGCGGCACATCGCGAGGGCGTGTTCCTCACCAGCATCGATGGTGGCAAGCAGACTTTTGAGTATCTGAAGTCGAATACGGCGCTGAAGCTCAGCTTGGCGCAGAGTTTCTATGAAATGTGCTATCTCAACGTGTTCTACGCGCACGAGATACTGGCAGAGCGCAAACTGCCACGGCTGGTGATCAGCCCGGTCTATGCGGTCACGCCGGAGATGGTGGCCGACGGCACGCTTGCGCACTACGACACGTACGACCAGCCCGGTGCGGCCGGCAAGCTTGGCTGGACGCGGGTGCTCTAGGCGATTCTGCCCGCGCCCGGCGCCATTGCCGGACGGGAGAGGGTGCAGGGGCGCCCCGTGCCCGGAAGCGTCGACAGAAGGACAGACATGACCGAACCCGTGCTGCGCATGATCGGAGTCACCAAGCAGTTTGGGTCGGTCAAGGCGCTCGACGCGGTGGATTTCTCATTGGAACCAGGAGAGATCCATGCGCTTCTCGGCACCAATGGCGCCGGCAAGTCGACGCTGGTGAAAATCCTGTCCGGCGTCTATCTCAAGGACGGCGGCAGCATTGAGATCCGCGGCCAAGCGGTAGAGTTCGCCGGGCCGCGCGACGCGATCGAGAATGGGGTCGCAACGGTGCAGCAACACCCCGAACTGGTGCCGGGACTGTCGGGCTACGAGAACATCTATCTGGGCCGCGAACGGAGCGAGCCGGGTCTGTTCCGCCGCTACGACCGGCGCGCGCTCAAGACGCGCGCCGACGAGCTGCTAGAGCGGTTCCCGATCGGCATCGACCTGTCGCAGCAGGTCGGTGACATGCCTGCGGTTGACCGTGAGGTGGTCGCGGTGCTGCACGCGCTGACCCGCGACGACATCGCGGTGCTGATCCTCGACGAGCCGACCTCGACGCTGACCGAGCGTGAGAAGGCCCTGCTGTTCCGGCTGATGCGCGCGCTCAAGGCGGCGGGCATCGCAATCGTCTACATCACGCACCGGCTTGAGGAGGTGTTCGAGATCGCGGATCGCTTCACGATCTTCCGTGGCGGACGCAACGTCGGCACGATGCGCTCGGACGAGGCGGCGCAGCGCGGTGTGTCGATCCCGGAGATGATGCTGGGCGAGAAGACCGGTGCGCTGTTCCCGCCGCGTACCCCAGTCGCCGGGGACATGGCGCTCGAGGTGCACGGACTGAGGCAGGTGGGCGGGTTCGAGGGTATCACGCTGTCGGCGCGTCGCGGCGAGATCCTGGGCGTGTTCGGTCTGGTAGGCTCGGGGATGGACGAGCTGTCCAAGGCGCTGTTCGGCGTCACCGTGCCGGATGCGGGGCGGCTGGTGCTGCACGGGCATGAGGTGGTGCTGCGCGGGCCGGCGGACGCGCTGCGTCGAGGGATTTTCCTGGTGCCCGGCGACCGGCGCATCGAGGGGCTGACGCTGTCGCGCGACGTGTCGTTCAACATGACGCTGGCCAACCTGCGCCGCGCGTCGAGCTTGAGCGGGCTGATGCAGCTCGGTGCCGAGCGTCGCAACGCGGAGCAGCTCGCATCGCACGTGACGCTGCAGCCGCCGGCGCTGCAGCGCAACGCAGGCCTGTTCAGCGGCGGCAATCAGCAGAAAATCGTTATTGGCAAGGGGCTGTACTCCGAGGCCGACATCTACATCTTCGTCGAGCCGACGGTGGGCGTGGACATCGGTGCCCGGGCGCGGCTGTACGCCTTGATGCGCGAGCTGTCAGCGACCAAGGCGGTGATCATCATGTCGTCGGACTGCGACGAGGTGTACGGCCTCTCCGACCGGGTGATGGCGCTCTACAAGGGCCGCATTGCCCACAAATCCACGGTGAGCGATACTACGCGCGACCGTCTGCTCGCCGCCGGGATCATGAGCGCACAGCAGGCCGGTGGCATCCTGCGTGACACTTCCACAGAGAAGGCCACGGCGTGACCCGGACAATCGCAGCCCGTCTCCTTGCGTTCGTCATACTGCTGGTGCTGGTGGGAGGGCTATTCGGCGCACTGTCGCCACAGTACCTCACGGCCAACAACGTTTCCGCGATCCTGCGCCACATGTCGGCAGATGGGCTCGCCGGGCTCGGGCTGACCTTCGTGATCGTGGTGCGCCGGTTCGATCTCTCGTTTCCCGGCATCGCCTCGCTGGGGGCGATGACGACGGGGTGGCTGATCGCGCAAGACTTCTCCCTGCTGCCCGCCGTCGCGGGCGGCATCGGCGTAGGCGTGCTGTGCGGGTTGGTCAACGGGGTTGCGATCAGCCTGGTGCGGCTGCCCGACATCGTCACCACCATTGCAGTGGGATCGATCACCTACGGGCTGTCGTTCATCTACAGCAACGGAGCGACGATCTCAGACAATTTCATGGGGTCCGGCATCCTCGAAATCAACGACCAGAAGATCGCGTATCTCGACGAGCCGGTGTTCTTCATGGTGGTGCTGTACGCGGCGGCGTGGCTGGTACTGCACCGCTCGCGCTTCGGGCGGGGGTTCTATGCGACCGGGGAAAACGCGCGCTCGGCGCTGTTCTCCGGCATCCGCGTGCGCGCCTACGTGGTGGCGGCGTTCGTGCTGACGGCAGCGCTGTCGGTGTGGGCCGGCATCCTGCACTGCGCTGAAGCCGGGCAGGCCGACCCAAGTGCCGGAGACGGCTTCCTCACGCCGGCCTTCGCGTCGGTGTATCTGGGCGCCGCGCTGTTCGGCACGCCCTCGGTGCCCGCGACGTTCTCCGGCACGCTACTGATCTCGGCAATGCTGAACGGCTTCACCCTGCTGAGCGTGCCTTACTACTACGCCGACGCGATCATCAGCTTGGTGCTGGTCGCGGCGATCGCGTTCTTCGATCCACGCTTCGCCGCCGCGGTGCGCAGGATCGCGAAGCCGGGCCGGGCCAGCGGGGCGCAAGCATGAGCGGCGTGGCCTATGCCGTGGCACCGTCGGTTGGCGGGCGGCTGCGCCTGCTCTCGGTGCGCTACAGCCTGCCGCTGATCCTGGCGGCGCTGGTGGCGGTGTTCATCGTGATGCGGCCGGAATTTATCGACGCCGGCAACATCAGCAAGATCCTGCGTTCGGCCAGCATCTCCGCGATCATGTTTCTGGGCGTGACCTGGGTGATCGCTGCGGGCGAGATCGACATCAGCTTCATGGAGGTGGCCGCACTTGCCGACATGCTGGTGGCGGGAATGGTGCACGCAGGGTACGGCTGGGGAGCTGCCTGTTGCGTGGCGCTGCTGGCGGGGCTTGCGGTGGGCGTGGCCAACGGCGTGCTGGTCGGCTACCTGCGTCTGCCGGCCCTGATCACAACGCTGGCGACCGGCGGGTTCGCGCGCTCGATGGCTGCGGTGATCGGGCTTGGCTCGTCGGTGGGTATCAGCGGCGCAGGCTTCGTGGGCAGCTTCATCAACACGAGCTTCGGTTTCTTGCCGCTGGTGACGATCCTGACGGTGGCGCTGTATGCGCTGGCCTGGTTCGTGCAGGAGCGGCTGGTGTTCGGGCACTACGTCTACGCGATGGAGCAGAACCGTGCGGCGATCGTCGAGGCCGGCATCCCCGCCCGGCGCATGACGCTGATCCTGTACGTGATAGCGGGCGTGGCGGCGGCGGTCGCGGGAATCCTGCTGACGGCCAGCCTTGAGTCGGGGCAGCCGCGCATCGGCAGTTCGTTCTTCGTCGACGGGCTGACTGCGGTGCTGCTCGGCGGCATGGTGATCAAGCTTGGCCAACCCAACGTGCTGGGAACGCTGACTGCCGTGCTGCTACTCGCGGTGCTGGTGAGCGGGACGGCGCTGATCGGGTGGTCGGACTGGGAGCGCAACATCGTCAAGGGAGCGCTGCTGCTGCTAGGCGTCGTGATCGTGGTGCGCGGGCGCGCAGTCCCGGACACGGCGCGGCTTGGGGGCGCGCATTGATAAGGCAGCCGGGTTGCCTCGCGCGTCGGGCGCAGGCATGTGGCGCCCATGCGGCGTCGTCTCGCCGCATCGTGCGTGCGCCATGACGGAGGCGCTGTCGCCGCGTACGTCCGCCCGCCGGCTGGGCGAAATCATGGTAATGGCGCGAGAGGCGGGGCGGGTCTCGGTGGAGGACCTGGCGGCACGGTTCGCGGTGACGCCGCAGACCATCCGCCGCGACCTCAACGAGCTGTGCGAGGCGCGCCGGCTGACCCGGGTGCACGGCGGCGCTATGCTGGCCTCGGGCGTGGAGAACCTGGCCTATGACGCGCGCAAGCTGGTGTCGCTGCCGCACAAGCGGCTGATTGGTGCCGCGGCGGCGGGGCTGGTTGCGAACAACTCCTCGCTGTTCATCAATCTAGGCACCACCACCGAGGAGGTGGCGCGTGCGCTGCACGGCCATGTCGGGCTGCTGGTCATCACCAACAATCTGCAGGTGGCGGCGGAGCTGTTTCACGACAAGGGTATCGAGGTAATCCTGGCCGGCGGCGCGGTACGGCGCACCGACGGCGGCATGGTGGGCACCGCGACGGTCGAGCAAATCCGCCAGTTCCGCACCGATCTCGCGATCATCGGCACCTCCGCGGTCGACCCGGACGGCACGCTGCTCGATTTCGACGTGCGCGAGGTGCAGGTGTCGCAGGCGATCATCCAGAATGCGCGCCGGGTAATGCTGGTCACCGACGGCAGCAAGTTCGCGCGAGCGGCGCCAGTCCGTATCGCGCATCTTTCCGACGTCGACCTGCTGGTGACCGACCGTCTGCCGTCGCCCGCAATCGCGGCGCTGTGCGCGATGCACGAGGTGGAGGTGCTGGAGGTGGGCGGGCCGACGGAGATGGATGAGACAGGACCCAGGAGCATCGCCTGAGCGCTTTGAACAGGCGTGCTTTCGGTTTAGTGTTCGTGAACGCGCCAATCGAAGATGGATTGCGCGAAAGGAAAGCAGCCGCACCATGGCACAGCGGGTCTCGGACGTCTTCGACCTCGTCATCATCGGGGGAGGCATCAACGGGTGCGGCATTGCCCGCGATGCCGCCGGGCGTGGCTGGTCGGTGTACCTGTGCGAGGCGGACGACCTCGCCTCGGCAACCTCTTCGGCGTCTACCAAGCTGGTGCATGGCGGGTTGCGCTACCTTGAGTATCATGAGTTCCGTCTGGTGCGCGAAGCGCTGATGGAGCGCGAAGTGTTGTGGGGCATCGCACCGCACATCGTCTGGCCGCTGCGCTTCATCCTGCCGCACCACAAAGGGCTGCGGCCGGCCTGGCTGCTGCGCCTGGGGCTGTTCCTTTATGATCATATCGGCGGGCGCAAACGTCTGCCGGTAACGCGGACCAAGCGGCTGCAACACGATGCCGCGGGGCGGATGCTGAAGCCGGAGTACACGTTGGGATTCGAGTATTCGGATTGCTGGGTCGAGGACTCCCGCATGGTGGTGCTGAACGCGCGCGACGCCGCCGAGCGCGGCGCCGAGGTCGCGACCCGCACGCGCTGCATCGCAGCCGAGCGCGAGGAGGGGGGGCTGTGGCGGGTGAGCGTGTCGGCACCTGGGGAAGCACCGCGGGTGGTGCGCGCGCGGGCGCTGGTCAACGCGGCCGGACCCTGGGTTGGCGACGTGCTGCAGAACGTGGCGCGGAGCAACGTGTCGGCGAAAGTGCGGATGGTGAAGGGCAGCCACATCGTGGTGCCCAGGCTCTATCCGGAGGAGCACTGCTACATCTTCCAGAACTCCGACAAGCGCATCTTCTTCGTGATTCCTTATCAGCAGGATTTCTCGCTGATCGGCACCACCGACCTCGACTTCCAGGGCGACCCGCGCGGGGTCAGCGCGTCGCCGGAAGAGGTGGAGTATCTGTGCCGCGGCACCAGCGACTATTTCCTGCGGCCGATCACGCCGGACCAGGTGGTGTGGACGTATTCCGGGGTACGGCCGCTGTACGACGACGGCGCGTCCAAGGCGCAGGCAGCGACCCGCGACTACGTGCTGACGCTGGATGCGCCGGAAGGGATGGCGCCGTTGCTGTCGATCTTCGGCGGCAAGATCACGACTTACCGCCGGCTGGCAGAGGCGGCGCTGGAGAAACTGACGCCGCTGATGCCGGCGGCGAACGGGCTGGCGGCGGGCTGGACCGGGCAGCACGCGTTGCCAGGCGGGGACTTCCCGGTCGACGGATTCGACGCGGCGCTGGCGGGGCTGCGCATGCGCTACCCGTTCGTGGCGGAGCCGACGCTGCATCGCTGGCTGCGGGCATATGGAACCTGCGTTGCCGACCTGGTGGGAGACGCAGAATCTGCCGAAGGGCTGGGCTCGGTGTTGGGTGCGGACCTGACCGAGGCTGAGCTGCGTTACTTGGTGACATACGAGTGGGCGCGGACGGCGGCGGACGTGGTGTGGCGGCGCAGCAAGCTGGGACTGCACATGAATGCCCAGGAGATCGCGCGGGTGAATGCAGCGATGTCGACGCTGCAGCCGCAGCGGACCGCGGTCGCGTGAGGGTGTGGAATCGGCTCCGTGTGCGGCGCGAATGCGGAAATCTGTCGCGCGGACGCGACGCAGCGCGGGCGGTGGCGTGAGCGGGCATGTCCTGGTCATCGACCAGGGGACAACGTCGACGCGTGCGATGCTGTTCGGCCCAGGGCTGGAGGTGGTGAACTCGGTGCAGCGCGAGTTCGAGCAGCTCTATCCACGCTCGGGCTGGGTCGAGCACGATCCAGAGACGCTATGGTCGACGGCAATCGGCACGGCGCGCGAGGTGATGGCGCAGGCAGGGCTGGAGGCGTCCAAGCTGGCGGCGGTAGGGATCGCCAACCAGCGCGAGACCACGCTGGTCTGGGACCGCGAGACCGGGCGTGCCGTCCACAACGCGATCGTCTGGCAAGACCGCCGCACCGCGGCCTCGTGCGAGGCGCTGGAGGAGGCAGGCCACGGCGCGCTGGTCGGCGAGCGGACCGGGTTGCGCCTCGACCCATATTTCTCCGCGACCAAGCTCGGCTGGATCCTCGACAACGTTCCTGACGCGAGGGCACGGGCGGAAGCAGGGCGGCTGGCATTCGGCACCGTGGACAGCTTCCTGCTGTGGCGTCTTACCGAGGGGGCGGTACATGCGACCGACGCCACCAACGCGTCGCGCACCCTGCTCTGCGACCTCGCCACCGGCGCCTGGGACGACGAGATGCTGGCGCTGTTCGACATCCCGCGCGCGATGCTACCCGAGATCCGCGACAGCGCGGGCTGGTTCGGCACAACCCGTCTGCTCGGCGGCGTGGTGCCGGTGCGCGGCATGGCAGGAGACCAGCAGGCGGCGCTGATCGGGCAGGCCTGCCTGTCGCCGGGGATGGTCAAGGCGACCTACGGCACCGGTGCGTTCATCTTGCTCAACGTGGGTGCCGAGCCGGTGCGCTCCAGCCACCGCATGCTGACCACGATTGCCTGGCAACGCGGAAGCCAGCGCAGCTACGCGCTGGAAGGGTCGATTTTCTCGGCAGGCACCGGCGTGCAGTGGCTGCGCGACGGACTCGGTGTAATCGACCACGCATCGCAGACCGGCCAGCTTGCGGCACAGGCGGATCCGAGCCAGGAGGTCTACATCGTGCCGGCGTTCACGGGCCTGGGTGCGCCGCATTGGAACAGCCATGCCCGCGCCACGATCACCGGGATCAGCCGGGGCACAACCCGGCGCGAACTGGCCCGCGCGGTGCTCGAAGGCATCGCCTATCAGACCCGGGATCTGCTGGATGCCATGCTGAGCGATGCTCCCGGCACCGGTGAGATGGTGCTGCGCGTCGATGGCGGCATGACCGCGAGCGACTGGACAATGCAATTTCTGGCCGACATGTTGGGTATTGGGGTAGATCGGCCGCGCTGCCTGGAAACCACGGCGTTGGGCGCTGCATATCTCGCGGGGCTCGATGCCGAGCTCTACCCGGACCCTGAGATGTTTCAGCAACGATGGATGATTGACCGCCATTTCTCGCCGGTAATGCCGCAGAACGAGCGCGCCAGACGCTACGCCGGCTGGCAGACCGCCATACTGCGGGCAACAATGACGACAAAGCCGTGAGAAATGCGGCAGCGTGTTGACCTGTGCGCCGAGGTCCTCGGTGCTGGCAGTACGGGACCCGTCACGGGGCTGCTGTCACACAACGCGTCTCGTGCCGCTCCGGGGCATCATCGAGTCAGGTGGAACCACCTGATACGCCTGGCTTGATCGTCTGACGTCTGGGCTTCCCAGATTGGCGCTGACGTAATTCGGTCGCGCGCAGGTCGGCCGGAAGCGTCTCGAAGGCGTTGTCAGGTTGGCAGCTCCGGCCGGGCCATGGCAGCGTGCCGGGCATGACGACCTCCCCCAATCCATACCGCGGCTTCCGCTTCCCGGCCGAGATCATCGAGCACGCGGTCTGGCTGTATCACTGCTTCAGCCTGAGCCTGCGCGACGTCAAGACAATCCTGGCCGCCCGCGGCGTGGTGGTCAGCTACGAGAGCATCCGCGAGTGGGGCCTGCGCTTCGGCCGGCTGTACGCCAACACCCTGAAGCGGCGCCGGCCCAGGCTGGGCGACAAGTGGCACCTCGATGAGGTGTTCCTGCGCATCCAAGGCAGGACGCATTATCTCTGGCGCGCCGTGGATCAGCACGGCCACGGGCTGGACATCCTGCTCCAGAGCCGGCGCAGCGCAAAGGCCGCCAAGCGGTTCTTCCGCAAGCTGCTCAAGGGCCTGCAGTATGTGCCGCGGGTCATCGTGACCGACAAGCTGCGCAGCTACGCGGCCGCGAAGCGCGAGATCCTGCCCGGCATCGAGCACCGGCAAAGCCGCTACCTCAACAACCGCGCCGAGGTGTCGCACCAGCCCACGAGACGACGAGAGCGACAGATGCAGCGGTTCAGGTCGGCGCGCCACGCCCAGCGCTTCCTGTACGCCCACAGCCGCAGCCACAACCACTTCCAGCTCCGTCGCGACCGCCTGACCGCCAACGAACACCGTGCCGCACGCGACGCCGTCTTCCACACCTGGCGCGAGGCTGCCGGCGTTGCGTCCGCCGCGTGAGGGACTGATCAGCCGCAAGCCATCGGCATTGCCTCAACCACCAACCTGACAACGCCAGGGGCTCGGCGTTGGCCTCGTGCAGCGCCCCGGTGAACGCCGTCACGAAGGCCCGCCGCACGGCAGCACTGCCGAGGTCGGACACGTCGACCACGCAGGCGAGCGCCTGGCTGGCAAACAGGTGCCCGAGGGCGGCTCCTTGGCCCGGGGCGAGGGCGATGTCGGCGTGCCGGCCACCGAACACCACCACGGGACCGGGCGCGGGCGCGAGGCCATCGGCGCCCAGGCGCAGGCCCCACCACACGCCGAGCGGGTCGACGATGCAGACGCGAGCTCCCCCGTCCATCAGCCGCTCGACCAGGGCCTTGGCGGCGTAGGTCTTGCCAGACCCCGACGTGCCCACGATGGCCATCCGCTCCTCCAGCACAGCCGCGGGTAGGACGCCCGCAACTCGCTCGGAGTCTGAAGGGTGATCCGAAGCCGGCAGCAGCTCCCCTTCGGCCGCCACGGTCCGGAGGCCCGCACGGTGTGGGGCAAGGATGCGGCTGACGGTGGGCTCGCTCACCCCATGGTGCCGGGCCATCTGCGCGGCATGCGTCGCCCGGACAGCACCTCGTCCACGATCGCCGCCTGCTGCTGGCCCGACAGCTTCGGGCGGCGCCCAAGCCTGCGTCCCGCCGAACGCGGGGAGCGAGGGCCGACGCCGGCTTGTGCCTCGGCTGCACCACCCTTCTGCTCGGCTCTGGTCACGCTGCTATGCACCGTTGGGGCTTCCATATTATGCCTTTCACAACCAGGACCGAAAACGTCAGAAATCAATCATCTAGCTGTTCCATAATCCGGCTATAACCCTTCCATATGTGCAAAAGTTTCGCAACCATGTTGCGGTCGGCTTCCGCCTCCTTTTCCGACTTCCTTGTCCGATAACCACGATTCCCGGACAGAGATGAAGATGGTAAGCGGGACGTGTGAGCAGACCCGAACCCTCGTCAGGCCACCTCGTTCCGGTCGCCCAGGTCGCCTTGCCGGCGCCCGACATAGCGGACCCAGCCGTCGCCGACCTGCCGAGCCTCCACTACGCAGAGATCGCCACCGCCCGGCGCTATGCCGACGCCTCGCGCGCCGCCAGCACGCAGCGCGCCTATGCCGGCGACTGGCGCCGCTTCTCGGCCTGGTGCCTCGCCCGCGGTATCGAGACCCTGCCGGCCGACCCGCGCGCCGTCGCCGTCTTCCTCTCCGCCGAGGCGAACGCCGGCTCGGCCCCGTCCACCGTCGGCCGACGCCTGGCCGCGATCGGCTGGATGCACCGCCGCGCGGGGCTGCAGCCGCCCCAGGCCCGCGAAGGGGCCGCCGCCCTCCTCGAGGTCATGGCCGGGATCCGCCGCAGCCACGGCGTCGCCCCGGTCAGGAAGCACGCCGCCGATGCCGACGTGCTCCGCGACGTCCTGCGGGCGATCACCGGCGCTGACCTGCGCTCGGTGCGCGACCGGGCGGTGCTGGCCTTCGGCATGGCCGGCGCCTTCCGCAGGTCCGAGCTGGTCGCACTCCGCCTCGCCGACATCGAGCGGGTGCCCGAGGGCCTGCGCGTCACCATCCGGCGCAGCAAGACCGACCAGGACGCGGCCGGCGCCACCATCGCCATTCCCGAAGGGCGAAGGCTCAGGCCCAGGGCGTTGCTCGATGCCTGGCTCGAGCAGGCGGCGATTACGGACGGCTTCCTGTTCCGCAGGCTGGTCCCAGGGCCCGCGGGAGATGCCACCGCCTCGCCCATGTCGGATCGGGCCGTGGCGCGGCTGGTGCAGGTGCGTGTCGCCCAGGCCGGATACGTGGCGGGCGACTTTGCCGGGCATTCGCTGAGGGCGGGCTTCCTGACAGCCGCCGCACGCGCAGGCGCGTCGGTGTTCAAGATGCGCGAGGTCTCTCGGCACAAGTCCATGCAGGTCCTCGCAGACTACGTCCGCGACGCAGAGCTGTTCCAGAACCACGCAGGCGAAGGCTTCCTATAGCCATGCCTGTGGATCGGCATCGTCAGGAACGCCGATCGGCGCCGGGGTCCCGCACATCGATATCTGACGACACTCCCCCAACAACGCGAGACCCCAGGCTGATCTGGGGTGCCGCGGCGTTGAGGAAGGCAGCGTCAGCTTAAGATGCCTGTCCACCGAACCGGCAGCAGCTCACCTGTCTTGCTGCCCGGGGTGCCTTGCGGCGCGCCCATCACAGTGGCGTAGAGGCTGGAGCCGGGGACGATCGCCTGCACGCCGGTGTTGCCGACGATGTCCACGGGCTCCGTGCCGGAGCCGTTGCCGGCGTTGCCCACCAGTGCTGTCGGCCAGCACCGCGGCGCGGCCGTTGTTGCCGCTGTAGGCGTCGGTGCGGGTGACGGTAGCGCCACCGCCGATGTCGAGCTGGACGACGCTGCGGTAGGTTGGGCTCTGGGTGTCGGTGTTGGTCGGGTCGACGTGGCCGGGCGTGTCGAAGTTCGACACGTCGAGCGTGTTCGTCGACGCCGAATAGCCCATGAAGGTCAGCGAGCAGCCGGAGAGGTTCAGTGCCAGCTCGGATTTGGACGGGAAGCTCGTGGTGACGCCGGTCGCCGCGGTGACGCCGGTCGCCGCGGTGACGTCGAAAGGCGCCAGCGTCAGCGAGGGCACGATCTCGCTGGCGGCGTTGGTCGAGGCGAGATGGGGCGTGACGATGATCGGCGAGGTGATGCCGAAATTGCCATCGGGCGTGCTGTTGGTGAACACGCCGGGGTAGCTGCCGTCGGCGATGGCCACGGCACCGTTGGAGTTCGGCAGGGCCTGGCCGACGCTGATCGTCAAGGCCTGGCCGGCATAGACGCTGCTGCTGACGAACAGGTCGCCGCCGGGCAGGCCCTGGGCGTGGGCGCTGGCGTTGGCGAGGCCGAGCAGCGCGGCGGAGGCGAGCAGATGGCCGCGGGCCGATCGGCCGGGGAGGGTGCGTATCAGGAACGTCCGATCATGAGAAAAGGCGGAAGCCGGGCGGCGTACGGCAGGCGCAACCGTCCGGGGAAGAAGCGCGAGCGGCGGGGGCAGGCGCCCCCGCCGCTCGTCAGCGGCCGAGGCCCGGCAGGGTGGCGGTCCGCTCGCGCCGCACGGCGTCCAGCTCGTCGGGCTCGAGGCCGAGTGCCGCGAGGATGGTCGGCGCGATCTGCGTGGTCTGCACCACGGCGTCGCTGACGCCCGCGCCGACGCCGGGGCCGCTGACCAGCAGCGCCACGTTGCGGTCGTCGCGCGAGAAGCCGCCGTGCTCGGCGAGCTTGGTGCCGCCGGTGTAGATCACGCCGTGCGCGCTTACGGCGATGAAGTCCGGCGTGCGGCTGTCGGTGGCGGGGTCGCGGTAGAACAGCCGCAGGATCGCGCGTCCGGCGAGCGCGTCGATGCGCAGCACCGAGGCCTCGTCGACCAAGTAGCTTTCGGCCGCGCCGCGGCTGGCCGCGCTCCTGGCCGGATCGAGCCACACCAGCGCCTCGTCGTCTGCGATGTGGAACGCGTAGCCGGGCGTCGCGGCGTAGGGGGCGTCGTCCACCGCCACGCGGGTGGTGCGGTCGATGGGCGACTGGCCGTGCTTGGCGCTGACGATCACGAGGGTGCTGCGGGCCAGGTCGCGCGCGCGCAGGGCCGCGACCATGCGGCCGATCGCGCCGTCGACGTAGTCGAGCTGGCCGGCGAGCGCGTTGCCCGGGGTGGCGGCGTCGCTGTAGCCGCCCACCAGGCCCGCGGGGTCGGTCGGGCCGGAGATCGCGAGCTTCTGCCCGACGCTGACGGACTGGAAGTCAAGGCCGAACACCGTGGGCACCGGCGCGGCGCGTGTGCCGGTGCTGGTGCGGCCGGCGATCTCGTTGAGCACTGCGCCCACCTTGACCTCGTCGTTGGCACGGACCGCGGCGAAGCTCTTAGTGGTGCTGAGCGTGGTGGTGCCGGGGATCAGCGAGTCGACCTCGGGGGTGAACAGGTCGGCAACGCCGTGGCCGGACGGGCCGTTCAGGATGTCGTAGGCGGGGTGCTTGTCGGCCCAGGCGGTGTAGCCGCCGTGGGCGCGCACCACCTCGAACAGGGTGTTCACCCGGACGAAATCATGCGGGTAGACCGGCTGGCAGATCCCGTAATGGTCGGTCATCGGCAGCTTCGCCGGGTCGATCTGCGTCAGCGGCAGGCCGAGCGTGCCGCCGCCGGTGAGCTGGCTGCTGTCGTGGTCGATGTTCTCGGCGTAGTTGGTCTCGACGCCGCGCGTGCCGGTGCAGTTCGAGCCGGCCGCGAAGAAGGTGCGGTCGAAGCTGTCGTCGTAGAACACGCCGGTGGAATAGGGCGTGCCGCCGGTGACCTGCGCGAGCAGACCGGGGAAGGAGTCCGACGGCGCCGTGGTGTAGGCGTTCGGGTAGCGCATGCCCCGACGGCTCAGCGCCGTGAGCGCGCTGCCGGCGTGCGCGGGGTCGGCGACGTAGCGCGCGAGGTCGGCGGCGTGCAGGCCGTCCACGCTGATCAGCAACACATGGGCCGCCCGCTGCTGCGCCAGGGCCGGCATCGCGGCCAGGAGTGTGCCGGACAGGCATGTCCCGGCAAGAAGGCGAACGATTCGCTGCATGGTTTATCCCTGGATTGACGGCATGTCCGTCTAGTCCAGCGAAACCGGAACGGTGGTGAAATCTCGATGACGCTGCCCGCGACGCCCCGCTTGGCCGGCCGGCCGCGCATGGCCTCGGGGACGGGGTGCCGGCAGTCGGCCAGATGACCACCGGCGAGCCAGGGCCGCGAACCCGTGGCCGGGCCGGCGACATCCCGACGCCGTGCTCATCCGTCGTGGCCTCCATCGAACCGGAGCACCGTGCGCCGCATCGCGCAGACCGACCCGACCGCACGCCCGACGCCGGCGGAGATCAGCCCGGATGCGAAGCCGGCATCGGCAGGCATCCACCGTCGGCGCAGACGCCCCGTCCCGTGCCGGCAGGTTGGTGGACAGCACGGGGCTGAAGCTATGCGGCGCAGGCGAGTGGCTGCTGGAGAAGCACGGCACACGCACGCGCCGGTCCTGGCGCAAGCTGCACGTCGGCGTGGACGCCGACACCGGGCGGATCGTCGCGGCCACGCTGAGCACCAGCGACGTCGATGACGCCTCCCAGGTCAGCACCCTGCTTGACCAGGCGGGCCCTGTCGCCTCGTTCACGGCAGACGGCGCGTATGACCAGGACGGCGTCTACGGCGAGGTCGCTAGGCGCTCGCCGGACGCTGCGGTGATCGTGCCATCGCGGTCCAGCGCCGTGCCGAGCCAGACGGCCGGCACGGCACCGACGCCGCGAGACCGCCACTTGCGGCACATCGCCGAGCACGGCCGCAGGACCTGGCAGCAGGCATCAGGCTATCACTGGCGTGCTCTGGTCGAGGCCGACATCAGCCGGTTCAAGCGCGTGATCGGGGGCGAGCTGCGCTCGCGCACGGATCGACGACGCAGGACGGAGATCGCCCTCGCTGTCGATGCCCTGAACCGGATGCTCGAACTCGGACGCCCGGAGTACGTCCGCCTGACGTGACAGCCGATGGAGGCAGGTGTTTCACGCCCGTCTCCCGGTCCATGCAACACAGATGCTAGCTGCCGAAGAGTGCGGAAGCGATACTTGTCCGTGACGCAAACCCGGCTGCCGCACTGCTCTCCGTATCGGAATCATCCGTCCCATGACCCACGAGGCCGGCCCAGGGCCGGCCTCGCGGGTTCGTCGTCAGGCGTCCTGGATCTTGTCCAGGGTGGCGGTGGGAGCGCCGGCCATGTTGTTGGACAGCAGGTACTTCGGAGCGGTCGCCATCCAATGCTTCAGGGTGATCTCCTCGAACTTGCCGGCGTCCCAGGTCTGGACGATCTCCAGGTCCTCGGTGCCGGTGTTGAGGAGGCCGTGCCCGTAGCCGGCCGGGATGTAGGCGGTGTCGCCGGCCTTGACCTCGGCCGTCCTGTTGCGTCCGCCCGAGCCGAAGATCGCCACCTGGCCGGTGCCCTTGAGGTAGTACTGGAACTCGTTGGCGTTCGGGTTCCAGTGCAGCTCCTTCATCTGCCCCGGCTTGATGACCATCAGCCCGCCCGACATGTTGGTCGAGATCGGCCACTCGTCGACGGTGGCGAGATGGAAGCTGCCGCCGTCGAAGTCACGCACGGCGCGCGGGTCCTTCAGCAGGCTGAACTTGTGGGTGGACTCCTTCGGCCAGGGCGAATCCTTCGCCTCGGAGATCGGGATCACCGGGCCGGCCTGGATGTAGGTCTCGCCCTTCGGGAAGGTGTCGAACGCCGCCTGGTCCAGGCCGAAGTTCTTCGCCAGCATGCTCTTCGGCGTCACGTCGACCCAGTCGGTGATCGAGAACGTGCCGTGCTCGGAGAACGCGCCGTTGTCGAACGACAGGATGAAGTGGCAGGGCTGGTCGCCGATCGTCTGGATCGAGTGGCCGTGGCCCTTGGGGAACAGCCACAGGTCGCCCGGCTTGTAGTTGTTGAACTCGGTCTGCCCCGACGGGTCGAGCACGGTGGTCTGGCACTGGCCGTCGATCACGTAGGCCCACTCCGCCGCGATCGCGTGCCAGTGCAGCTCGCGCGACGCGCCGGGGTTGAGGAACATGTGGACGCCGGCAAGCCCCTTCATGATCGGGAGCTGGTGCTCGGTCGACTCCTTGGCCCAGCCGCCCGAGGTGATCTTGGGCTTGGAGCCGTCCAGCGAGCGGGTGAACTCGGGCATCTCGCCCACGTCCTGCGGGTTGTGGTAGGCGACCGTCGCGCCCGGCTGCAGCTGCCTGGACTGGCGGCCGAACCCGCCCTCGCCCGGCTGGCCCTTGTCGTCCGCCGAGGCCGTGCCCGTCAGCGCCACAAGGGTGCCGGCAGTGAGCGCCGCAGTGCCAAGGAACGCGCGTCTGTTACTGTTCATCTTTGGTGTCCTCCCTGAGAGTTTGTTCGCGAGATTTATGCGTCTTCTAAGTCCACTGCGAGACATCGATGAGGATCACGAGTGATTTCCCGCTGCGAGGTATTTGCGTGCCCTCTGGTCTATAATCAAGGTAATTCAACGCCAATGCGGTCGACGCACGGAGCAGGAACAGCGGCGACTGGGATCGGCTGGGCGCTGCGCCGTGCGTAGGGTCGGGCGAGCGTGGCGCACGCGAACAGCTGGGCCTGGTGGAACAGCATCAGCGGCAGCACCACAAGCCCGACGGTGTGCCCGGGGAACAGGATATTCGCCATCGAGTTGCTGAACGCTCATGACAATCTGCACCGGTTCTTCAGGCCGTCCACCTTAATCGGGCGCCTGCGCTTCGGCGTGTCCGAGGATTTCGGTTCGGCTGGGTTGGAAAGTGTGATGTCCGAGTTCTCGCGGCGCCACCCGGCGGTCGAGTTGGAGTGTAACTGCTCACCCTGGGTAGTCGCGGCGTGTAATTGCTCACCCTGGTGCGCAGGCCGTATCGCCGCGTAGTGCGTCCTGGACGGCTGCCAGCACGGTTGCGCCGTGTGTCTTTGCGGTGCTGACGACGGATCGGAACGCGGCGTAGGTCTCGGCGCCCCACTCCGCCCTGAACCCGTTGGTGACCTTGCGGAACACCACGCTCGGCCGCAGCGCGCGCTCGGACACGTTGTTGGTCGGCGGCACGTCGCGTTCGGTGACGAAGACCGTCAGGTGCTCCCGGCAACGGCCAATGCGGCGGCGCAGCTTCTCGCCCGCGCGCGCCTGCGGCACGGCGTGGGCCATGATGCGGTCGAGCCTTCGCTCCAGGTCATGGCGGTATTGCACGAGCGTGCTGTCGCGCAGGCTGTTGCGTCTTCGCCCGATCGCCATGGCCCGCAACAGCCACAACCTGAACTGCGCGCTGAACCCCGTGTCGCCGCAGTCGATCGCCCATTGCGCGTCGCGCAGCAGGTGCGCCAGGCACATCTGCCATCGCTCGGCGTGCCCGCGCTGGCTGCCCAGCGCGTCCGACACCCACACGGTCGGGCGCACGCCCGCGAACACCGCCTCGGGCACAACCCTGCCCCGGCCAGGCCGGATCAGGTGCAGCACCACCGCCCTGGTGACGAACACCCACTCCCACCAGGTCCTGCCCGCCACCCGCACCGAGGTCTCGTCGCTGCACACCACGCGCGCCTCGCGCACCGTGGCGGTGATCGTCGCCGCGGCCGCCCCCAGCGGCGCCCGCGCGCGGGCCAGGATGTTGCACAGCGCACCCTCGCTGATGGACAGGCCGAACACCTCGCCCATCAGAGCCCGTAGCCGCTCCAGCCCGATCGCGTGGGCGTAATGCAGATAGACCACCATGGCCTCGATGCTGCGCCCGAACGGCGAGCCGGGCTCCAGGCCCGCGGGCGCAGGCGCCACAGAGCGCACGCCGCAGCAGGCGCAGCGTCCGCCGAACAGGTGCACCCGGGTCACAAGCGGGCGCACCGGCGGCAGCTCGATGCGGTCATAGACGCCCTGCGGCGTCTGCGCCTCGACAGGGAAGCTGGCCTGGCAGGCGGGGCAGGCGTCCAGGCGCGCCTCGACCAGGTCCCCCTGTGTCAGAGGAGTTGCCGCCCGGATAGGATTGGCAAACCCGGGGGCGCAGGACACTGGCATTGGCTCGATATGGACAACCCTTCAAGGACCGCGTGGTGGCGCGCCTGCTGCCGCCGGAGAGTTCGGCGCCTGACGTCGTCTCGCGTGAGATCGGCGTGGGCGTGGAGACGCTGGAGCGCTGGCGGGCACAGGCGCTGGCCACAGCCGCCGGTGAGCAGCC
>JAABUS010002720.1_pt1 | contig 32006 bp, 34 predicted proteins | sample 5560161 | NCBI WGS metagenome assembly JAABUS01 (sample SAMN10711885, study PRJNA513376) | rock metagenome | isolation source: Antarctica rocks | place: Antarctica: Victoria Land, Trio Nunatak nord | collected 2016-01-04 | reverse complement strand
GTTAAATTGAACATAACGACGAGAGAGTTGTGCTGGTTCATCCCAGAGCCATCGCCCGGATGTATATCGAGAGAAGGACTCTTTATCGCCATCTATAATGATCAACAGGGCTGTTTTCTCAATGCTTTGAGTTTAACTTCTACTGACCTTGAATCAGTGGCTCGTTTGATCCCATCTGAGCATGGGCAGAAAAGTTGCAACTGTTGCTCTTCAACTGACAGGAACCTGTCGAAGCCGCCCCTTCGTGGTGTTGAAACAGCGTTTTCCAAGCAGAACCGAAATTTTCCAAACCCTTCGAAATACTGCGCGCTTGACTGAAAGGAACGTGGAGGACAGACGTCATGTTCAGTGATGAACGTGTTCGGTTTTCAAATGAGCTGGAAGGAAAAGCGCGCAATGAAACGTTTTCATGTTAGATTGATATTGAATACTTGAACGATGTTTGTCTTAATACAGATTTAATGTTAAAATCGAGACGATAGTATAGAAGATGATTTTAATGAAATCAACCCTAATTTTTTCAAACTCTAGATTATTTCGAACCCTGCTTGTGAACCTGTTTTAAGACTGAACATAAATGTCGAACTTCGTATTTCTTTCACAGCGAGATTAACGTTCATGTGACCTACCCAGTGCTTCATATGCCACATGAAGCACTGATTCTACAAATCTGATTCTTATTTTGCAGAATCGCTATTCTAGAATATTCTAGAATAATTTTAATGAGACTCTCGACAAATTCCACAAAAAAAAACGACAACAGGTTTCGCATATACAACGATATATAACAACTGATAGATGATGCAAAAGCGATTGGATTTTCTGGATTTTCATACTATCTTGAAGCATAAGTTGATTGAGCTGCAGATATTGAGCTGCTTTAGCTAGAATTTCTGTCGAGGGTAGCGTGGGTGGGGCTTGCGGGACTTTTGGTGTCGCTCTTCGTACGGGAATGCCTACTATCAGAATGACTACCATATCTAACTTCATCTTTCTACCAGCCTTGCTGCCAGCCTTTCTACCCATCTTTCTTCAGTCTCTACCTTCCTATTCAGCTTCCTACCCGCGTCAGTCAGATTCGCAACATGTGTCGGGCAGTGGTCAGAATAGTGCTTCGAGCAGCGCTTCAGAAGCAAAACATTAAAACATCATTCATATGCTCATCAAATCGGCTTCGTATATGCTCGCTGATCAAGCATCGGGTTCGCTTCATAGTAGTCAAATGGAAAGTTTAACTTCAGATAGACTTCGTAGCCAAGCATCAATTTGCTTTATATTCAAGTATTTAATTACATTTCCTACCAACCACTCTATCTGCTCATCTATCTACTCATCGTATTCACATGATTTTCTACATGACTCTTTCTACATGGCTTCTTATCAGCACTTGTTTCAATATATATTGGCCCCCCCATATCTTATTGATAGTATAAATTTGCCACTGGGTTCCCACGTTCCCTCATTGATTCCCGGCCCCACCACTAGACCCAGATTCTCATCACCCCCAGGTTGGGCTAGGTCAGAGCCCAACCCGTTGCGCGGCGTATTTGTGACTGTTTGAGCGTAGAAGCCAGCCTGGGTACGAAGCTAATCGCGCGGTCGCATTTCTGCCGAGCGGTCGCGTTCGCTTTCGCTTTCCTGCCGAGCGTTAGCATTGCTACCGAGCGTGTTCCCTACCTCACCCTAGGCAGTATTCGGCGTATTGCTTCTAAACGGGGAAGAAAGAACAGAGCCGACAATAGGGCAGCCGGGTAGGTATGATTGGAAACAAGGTAGCTTTGTGGTTTCTGTGAGTTGGTTCTGGTTTGAAGGATACATTGGAGGATGTGGAGGAAGAGTGGTTTGAGGTGATGGCAGGTTGGGTGTTGCGATCCCATCTATCTGTCTAAAATCGCGTCTACCAACCTCCCCACCCCGACCCCGAATCGCCAATACGTTCTTCACAACCCCTATTCCGTACAACCGCATCCGACACCTCGAACCCCCAGTGAGCAGCCGCTATCTACCCTCTGACGAAGAATCGAAACACAAGCGTGTGAGAATCCGGTGTTTGTAAAGGTTTTGGGGCTGGGAGTGGCAGGGGATGGATGGATGGGTGGGGTTGGACAATGAGATCGAGACACGGAGGGTTTGCGTGGATAGATGAAGCGGACCAATAACTTGGGGCTTTCGTTCATGCTCGACTGCGTTGCCTCTACACCATTCATATCCTCCATGTTCTAAATATCCATCCCGTCCCATCACCACACCCCTAATATTCAATTTTACAAAAATTAAACGCATGGGACAGCCCAACTACTCCATTTCCGGCGCCATAACCTCTTCCGCTTTCCTCTTTGTGCCGTTTGTGATTGATGGAGTGGGAGGAGGAGGGGAGGTTTGGGAGGTTTTAGTAGAGGGGCGGAGGATGATATCCATGACCTTGCCGAGGCGGGTAAGGGCTTCGGGGGAGATTTCTGTTTGGGGAAAGGGGAGGCGGGTTTAGTTAGGTAGTTAGGTAGATGGGTAGATAGGGTGTTTGTAGGGTGTTTGTAATCGGGATATGGAGGGAAGGGGGTGAGGAAGGGGATGAGGGGGAGGAACGAAGAAAGGAAGAAAACACTCACGATAATGCACTACCAGCCTTCCCCCCAACACCTTAACCCCCTCCAACACCGCAATCTCCACAAACCTCTCCTTGCTACACCCCGCCGCCCCCAAATCCAACCAGCACATGTTCGTCTCGCACTCCCTCTCCAGTCTTCCCCCCCTCCCCACCCACATCGCCGCCACCTCCCTTGCCTGCGCATGACTCCCAGCCAACAACCCCCCCAAAAAGGTCTCCTCGACCCCCACCCTCGCCGCCGCAGTCACAACACCAGCCTGCCGCAGCCCGCCCCCGAGCGATTTGCGGATCCAACGCGCGCGGGTTATGAAAGCGTGCGAGCCGACGATCATGCTGCCGATGGGGGCGCCAAGGCCCTTGCTGAAGCACAGGCTCACGCTGTCGAAGCAGGCGCAGTAGTCGGCGAGGGAGCCCGCGCCGGCGGCCACAGCTTCCCAGAGGCGCGCGCCATCGAGGTGGAGTAGGATAGGCGGGTGCTGGGCACGGGCCCAGGTGGAGATGGCGCGGCAGTCGGAAAGGGGGAGGATGGAGCCGGCGAGGGTGTTTTCAAGGGCGAGGACACGGGTGGGGCAGGCGTGGATGTCGGTGCCAAGGATGGCATGGTGTTGGATGTCTGGGAGGGTAAGGTGGTGGCAGTTGGAGGGAAGGATGGGGATGGCGAGGGCGCCGCTGAGGGAGGCGAGGCCGCCGGCTTCCCTGTGTTTGGGAGTTTAGCTTGGTGGGTTGCGCGAGGGTTGGAGCGGGGGTTCGTTTACCAGCCGATGATGTGTGAGCGGGAGTCTGCGAGGACGGAGTGGGGAGGTTGAGTGAGCAAGGTGCGGAGCGAAAGCTGATTGCCCATAGTGCCGGAAAGAACGAGCAGGGCGGCCTCATGGCCGGTCAGATCAGCAATGTAGGATTCGAGGTGATTGGTCGTTGGGTCCTCGTGGAAGACATCGTCGAGGAGGGTGCAATTTTGAATGGCGGCGAGCATGGAGGGAGTGGGCGTGGTGACGACATCGCCTGAAGGGCATCAGAGAATGTTGCGACGTCTAAAAGAGGTGAGGAAGGTACTGCGGAAGTCAAATGCGGCGTCGCCGGGCGCGGACCAGGCGTTAGGAGAGGAGGAGGGGGTGGGGTGGCCATTGGTACTGTTGGGCGTTTCCGAGGGGGTTGCGTTTGTCATGTTGGAGGATGATGCGGTGGGGGATGCGGTGGGGGATGCGGTGGGGGTTACGGTGGTCTGTGTCGCTTGTAAGCGATATAGGGTTTACAGGAGAGTCCGGGCTTACGAACGACTCATCAACCTGTCATCCTGTGGTTCGGAGGGAGGGGGTGCGACGGAGGGAAGAGAGTAATGTGAGCAATACGGACAATCTATCGCCATTGGCCTTTACTCGTGTGAGGTTCGATCAGGGTGGGGAAACCCCAAGCGGGGATCTGCCATTTGGAATGACGATCTCTTCTTCTCTCAAAGTTCATGTTCTTTGTCGTGGATGAGCGCCAGAAGCCATGAGAAGTTACAGCATGTTACATGTGCGCAGGTTCGAGAGCAGGCTTTCGCAGTGTTCGGTCAGAACATAAAGCTATTGAGCAATACTTTATCGTTACCATCTACCCATTTACATATGTGGAAGCAATAGAAGCATTGAAGCGCATTGCCCATGACCTCGTGACACGATGGTACTCATGCTCATCTGCGCACATACGCCAAGCAGCAGGGCAAAGAGCGAATAGCAAGAAAAGAACATATCCCATGCTCCGAAGACCAGCGGAGCCTCAACCCGCCCGGCTCAATCATAACGTAACCACCCACATCCATCGTGTCCCCCTATGCCACCAGCCTGTCGGCCGTGAGAGAGCATATCCCGGAGGCAATAAGCCGTAGACGCATGGAGGCGCATTGCTTCTAGAACCGGCCATGCGCGGCAGGAAGCCGCGTCTTAAGTAATGGTTGTGTAAACAATAGAGTAGCACAAGAGAAGAATTCGAGATTGGAAAAAGCCGAGATCGTGTCGCAACCGGGTATCGCAATATACCAGTACAAATGCAATAACATACGCCACCCGATCCATCCTCCCCCTGGAATTGCGAAATCGCCGTCTAATGATTCGTAAGACAATGCCGCCTCGAGACCCATCCATGAGTAGAGCTCCCCCTAGAGTACAATGATACCGAAGCTCCTAGGGTGATGATGTAAAGCACTTTTGATACAGACAAATGAAAGGAAATGCTTTGGTGTAGTGTGTTTCGTAAATTTGATGGCGTAGAAGAGAATGAGGTTGTATCGAAGCGCCAAGTAATTGCGTCTTCGGACAAGCTAGAACCCTTGCCTAATCTTAGAGAAGGCAAGCAAAGACCGTCTACCGTCGCTCCTCCGAGTACTGGACGCCCTGCATACTCGTGTTGATAGAGTTGTTGATAGGGTTATTGATGGGGTTGTTAATCGAGGGAGCACCGTTCATCAACGGTGGAAGTGAGCGACACGGGTCGGCCAGCATTGGAGCGTGTGGAGCTGCGTATTGAGGGGGTGCTATCACAGGTTGGCGAGACCCTTCGCGATAGTGCTGCATTTCTTGATAGAGGCGACTATTCTCGCTACGAAGGCTGTCGTTTTCACGTTTGATGGTATCAAGTTCAAGACCGATCTGAGATAGTTGGCTTTGGGCCTGGCGGCCAACTTTGTTCGAATTTTCAAGGCTCTTGATATATTCGGAAGCTGGAAAAGTCAATTGTTGAGCCACCTTAGAGACCAATGCACTGAGGGACGAACCTTTGGAGAGGATCTCCCATTTGCTCGATTTGCTGCCATGGCTAGCGGGAATCTGCGCTCGCAGAGAATCAAAGAGATATTTCATTTCAGTACGCCGCTTGCGCTCTGCCAGCTTGTGGCTGGCTCGAAGGGCCGGTGTGCGGCTATATGGCGATGCTGCATCCGGAGACTCAGACTCCTCAGCAAGATGACTGACTTGCTTGTGCTGAAGTGAATGATGGTGAGTGCCGGGTATGTCTATGAGCACGAAATCAGTCTGAATGTTGCACAAGAAGAAATTGATGTGTACTACCTTCGTCCAGCCTGTGTTGTCCAGCGGGCATTCGAGAGTCACTAGTAAAGATGCTGCTGGTGATTGAAGTATGATCACTGTTGCGGCGGGACATCATGGTAGATCCAGAGCGAGGGTCATCACCACTTCCGCTCGAACGGTTCGATATGTCAGGATCCGGAAAAGCATACGGTTGACCTGCAGTGGGTTTTTCTGCATGGTAGACCTCTTTCATAGGATTATCGCTAATGATAGGTGCCGTCCGCGTGCTATATTGTTGCCGCGACTCGCCAGGGAGGGGGCTAAGAGGAGACATTGGCCCCATGTTAGACGACGCACGCGAATTGCGAATACCATTAGAGGTTGAGCCGATTCCACGTTCACGTTGGAGGCTGACCGCAATCGAGCTCTGAGACGCATTGGTGCTGCCATGATAGGGAGATACAGCACCGTTGATGTGGAGGTTTGTGAAACCAGAATTCACTTGACTACCAAGGCTGCTCCGACGAGATTCCTGAGGAGGAAATTCGTGGCTTCCACTGCCTCGATAGTTCGAGTTCGATCCATCATGATACTGCTGATTGATATTAGGGAGACCTAAGCTCTGGTGAGGGGACACAAATCCAGGGGAAGGCTGAGGATTGCATGAATTTGAGGTGGTAGAAAATTCCACTGGATGAGAGGTGGCTCCTAGCTGGCTTGAATTGGAAGCGCGGTGGGGAGAGCTTATCGAAGAAGAGTAGTAATAGCCATTAGGACCAGAGGAGTATGCGGAGGAACCTGGGTGCACTCAGTACCATATACAACCAGGGCTTAGAAGTAAAGACCACCGCCTATACCAAGATCATAGATTCAGAGAAAAGAACATGAAACTTACGGGTACTCTGCGGCTGACTGGGCCAAGGGTCCGAGTCTCGGTTGCTCGAAGGATAGTTTGGAGACTGTGGGACACCATTCGATGCGCCAGGGAGATTGCTGGTCAGAGTAGCAATTGAAGGAAGCTGAGCAGGCCGAGAGTCGCTGATCGGAGTTGAGTTTTCGCTTGGGGTTTCCCAAATACGACTATTAGATATAGTCGACATCGTGGGCGTATCCCGTAGAGCCTTGGTAGGTTGGCTTGGTTTGAGCAGTGACGAGGTCGAACAACTCGAGGCGGCTTATCCTACGATATTTTTCGAGCTTTTGGAAATGTCTTGCTGGGGGGTTTATTTTTGACTCAACATATAATTCGATCTGGACAGCGAATAAATCGAAGGAGTCGTACTGCTTCAGGCAAATATGGAAGGATACCAGGTGTATGACAGAAACAACAATAACATGCGGTTGAAGAGGAAGGCCGGCCCAAGTCAGAGTCTCCTATACTAAGGTGGCTGTGGGAGCCCTTGGGTTCCCAGTTAGCGCCAATCGCTCCTGATCCTTAAAAACAGGGCGATGAGGCTATTCGATATTATGACTACTCGGTTGTATTGCCGAAGTAGGCTTCCAACGAGTATAGATTGTCGCGGTAGGGTTCGAAATTTTGCGTCATGGAAGCGTGGAATCAGGCCTCGTAGTCAAGCGCCGAAAGTCATTGATGGACGAACAACCCAATCATGTGCCCACAGATATTGTCGAAATGCTCCAGCAAATTCCACCTCTTCGACCTTATCCGAACCGCTTGCTCCAAGGTTACCACCGTACAAGTGGTCTACCCCTCCGATACTCGATTGCCGGGGCCGAATGCTTTGGCAGGTCTTGAGACAGCTCTGAGGCGAGCCACCAGCCTTCAAATAGCTCCAGTAACAGATGTACAGAGCATGTCAGAGGTAGGAGAGTATGGTCGAGGGTTTGAGAGGATGTCGAATGAAGGTGGGATAGGAGTGCGGGAAATTGAAACGGTCGCAAGGTGTCGAAAGTTGTCCCCCCCAAAGTCCCAACTCTATCTGGCTTTCCGGTTAGGGTACCGTAGTTACAGTACTCTCCCTCCTTGCAGGCCGGTGTGCGTCCGACAGAGCTAGAGCATCAAGTAAGGATCTGCAATTTCCTCGAATCGACCAGAAGTGAATGGTGCAGGTCTGGTGATCGTGTTCTTGTGACAGGATGGAGTAGCGAGCACCATGGACTGGAAATAATAAAAAAGGACTGCTTGGTGCAGTGGATACTACGGAGACACTTTCTATTCATCAACTGTCGATTTATTCACCGGGGCGTAAGCTAAAGTACCTCCAAAAGTAAGAAGTAAGGATGTTCTACGGCGTGTGTTACATGTGGTCGTCTAGCTATGTACTGTACTGTATTCAGAAATCTTTTCGATTCACTCCTTGCAAGGATTAAGGATTAATGCGAGTGACTTCAATTCTAGACCTATGATTCTCCGCGAGGCGTTCAGCTAGTTGGAGTGTCGGCCTTCTTTATTGGCGGCGGAAAGCTTTCGTACTCGCAGGCCACGTTGTCCTGTGCCACGAGGTCCCCCCCTAGCCCTGGATGTACTTGTTGCTCTGTCAGAATTGGCTTGGCCGTTTCCCACCTCTCAAAGCTTTGGATTAATTGATACCTTGTTGTTGTCAGTGGTCGACATCGGACGCCTTGGTCGGAGGATCATGCACGTCTCACGCTGACAAAAGCTACTCTTCCGTCCCTCCGCCGGGGCTGTCATAGGCGGGGAGCGACGGTAGCTCCAAGCTGACTGCGCCGAAGTTCTCCTGACTGGACTCACGCTGTGCAGGGATCTGCATACAAGGTCCATCCGCCGTTTCCGTCCGATTCAGGTGCCGGAAGCGTGATTCAGACCAGAATGCCAGCACGGAGGTATCACCAGTCGCCACCAGGAACGAAGAGTCAGGCTATCAACAAGGGATCGAACGCACCTCTGATGAACGTGGTCCAACGTGCCAGTGGCCATCTGACGTTGATGTTCTCCCACAGTGTGACACTGCTAAGCATGCACAACGTTCATCAACGACCACCACCGGTACCCAAGGCTCTGCTTCAGGCACGATCGCCTCTCTCAGCATAGATGCCATATTGAGAAGCTCGACAATCTTGTGATATCTTTGTCCCACTGTGCTATCTCCCGCGCGCAACGAGCCGATGCGCACAAAGCCTTCATGTTGTGTTCATCGAGGACAAAGATTAAATTATGACATCTATCATGCGAACAAGGCATTCGAGTCGTGGCCGGTGCCCCACAGTTCCTCCTGAAGTCCTGACGAGACCGCCCAGTCGCTTCCTACCGGCCACTTTGCTACTATCAGCACCGGCGAAAATTGAAGGAATTATTTAATGAACAAATCTTCAAGACGATCATTCGCCCGCAAAAGGGACCGCGTTACGGCTACGGGCCGAGAAATCCTTGCAGGGGGAAGAATTCGATGGAACTTCCTTAACGGGACTGATGCGGCCTTGTTCCGTCCCAGGCACGCTAAAGCTCAGGCCAGCAACACAAAGTCCATCAAGGAACTTCCTTACCGTCCCTGCCGTTTGGTGATGTCGACAAGACGAGTCGCTGAGCTAGGAAGAGAATACAGATGATCTATCCAAAGGTTGTCAAGTACGGAGTAGACTGCTTTGATCTCAACCGTGTTGGCTTGGGGGGATCCGTGCGCGCAAGATATGGATGACCGCAATCGATCAACATTCAACATCGTCGCATTATTCTAGTAGAATTTGCGTTTGTGAGGACTTAGGGGATCCAATCTAACCACCTTTGAGTGTCACTGCGAGGCAGCAGGCCAAGGAAGGGGAAGACCAGGCGTAATTGCTCACGGTAATAAGCACCCTTCTTCAATCGGTACCTCGTGAAGCCTGTCTTTCGAGTGCGGTGAGGTATCGTACATTGACTGTTCGTTTGGCACCGAAGCCTTAGATCTACCAGATCGTAGGGCACGAACTCACTGTCTTACCTCTAATCGCCCTAGCCTGGTCGACGACTCGCCAGGTGTGAAAGATGACCTTGGAATATTGTTTAAATACAAGTGGAAGACCACCGAGGGCACCTCAGCATGAGGTAGTAAACGATTACGTAGTTGGTGAAAGAGCATTATGTATCGAGGTGCACACTAAGACTAGGTGTGAATTCTCAAGATATCTAGCAAGGTACCTAGATAATCATCAATCTTACCCACTATTCCACCCACTGCTCTACACACTGTTCTACTCTCTGCTACATGTATGCCTTACTCGCTGTTCCACTCACTGCTCCATACATGCTCTACCAATTTCTTCATTGAGTGCTTCATCAAATGTTCCATTCAGTGTTTCATTCGGTATTTAATGCAGTGCTCTATTAAGTGCTCTATTGAATGCTACACTATGTTCACTATCAGTAAAACATTGTTAACTTCGTCGCAGTTCACCAAACACAAATGAAAAGTGCTGGACCGCGGCAAGACTTCTTGAACATTCGAATCATATCATCAGTCTCAAGCAAAATACCGAATCGAGGATACCATGAAGCTTTCCGATGTCAACCACGCTGTAACGGTGTACGGGTGGATCAGACGGAAGCTTTCGGCAAAAGCTACGAGGCCAATGCTCGTCCCTTGAATAATTTGGATGGGGCTGTAGCTTGGGAGAATGTAATTGTCTGCTCCAGTTGGTCAGCACGGAACCAACTTGCAGGACGGCACATGTGCAGTACTTTCAAAGGGTTTCCGTTTAGCATACGTTCTTTGTACGTGGCAGATGAGCAGTACAGGACTTTCCAAAATCGTTCCGATTGCGGGTCTAAGCTTCTATGTTAGAGCTCTGGTTCTCAAGTCCCACATGTACGCCATGACAGTATCCCTTCTCTTGAGCTGTCTAGAGGTCATGGTGTAGACACTTTTACTCGTAAGCATTGGGCAACAGCAGAGACGAGGTATCCATCATCAGCTTTGCGTCACCTCGCTACTGGTATTTTCTCAAAACTCAAACAGACGACAAGATTAGCAGATGGCAGCATCGCTAATCTCTCCATCCGTCAGTCATTCCACTATTCAATGGTGCTGGCCCCAACAATTAACACGCCAGCTTCTACTCGCCTGCCTCGAACTCCGCACATGTCGGAGATTTGAAGGTGCACAGCTCGCTGGCTCATCATATCGACTCAGTTCCACCAACAAGAGCCAACATCCACCCCCAACCGCCCCCAAAACCCACCAGTTTCATACCGCGGCTCCGCGGGAAAAACTACCGAGATCTCTTTCACCCGCACCCAGCGACAGACTCTAGAGCATTCCAATCTGCTTCTTCTTCGTTACTTGAACCACTCTAGCGGCTCGCTGCTCGCGAATACTTCCGCTCCAAACCAACACCCAACAATCACAGTCTCACAGAGCAAAGCCGGAATTATTCACCCATTACGCTCTTCCCTCCAATAATCCTCAAGATCCATCTCGGAGCCACCAACAACGACCAAAATATCCCCCTCCGTTTCACCACAGTCATCACAATATCATACGCGATGCTCGCCAAATCTAACACCACCCGTCACGCTTCAAACTTGTCGGCTAAAAAGACCGATCCCCAGATTCCCCGTGCATAACAGCCCCCAAACCTTAAAGAATTCCAAATTCCAAATCCAGGCTGCGAGCCCAAAACAGCCACGGGTTTTGGTTATGGAAAGAGGGCTGAGAATGCCTTGCACTAGATGGGAACAGGTAATAGCGATCGTGCCGCTAGCTTTATGCGAATATGCGATGTGTACTCTCTACCTACAACCCTCTCAACCCTCTCAAAGTAGCCATTCTTCTCTCTGAATCATGTGATCATCGTTGGGGAAAAAACAGCTCACCGGATTGAAAATGTCACTTGCTCATAACTTGATACCGTACTGAAGTTTGTTTCAGAACAGGGAAATAGAAATCAGAACACAACAACCGATATTCGATTGTCGGTCAGAACAATTAACTTTTCCAGACAGGATCCATCCCTTCCCGCATCCCCTCATATCCCCGCCTCACACGGACCCTTCCCACCCCACCCCACCCCTCTTCCCTCCCTCCCCCCCTCTCCCCTTCTAACCGCTTGCACCCACCTCTCCAAATGTTACTTCACTCAAAACGATACAGCGGTATACCAATATTAGCAATCAACACCAGCCCCGAAACCCGCAACCCTCACCCCCACTTCCATATCCCTTGCTCAGACCATCCCTACACCTTCTCTGTCAGATTTCAGGGCGTTGTGTATGTCCTGGCATTCGTATACCTCGATACGAGATCAAGCATGGGTTGCAGCAGACGAGATCAGCACACAGAGATGTTGGGGTGGAGATGGGTACGTGATATGGAAGGGAGGGGGGTGGGGGTGGGGGTGGCTAAGGCAGATGGGAGTGAGGTGGAGACGTGAAAGAAAGTCGCGGGGGACGGGGTAGTCAATAGTGCTAAGGGCTCGAGAAAAGAGAGAACGGCAAAGAAAAAGAGTCACATCCCCATTATTTCTTCCCATCACTTTATTCCAACCATATCTTCTCTGCTAGGACCCCCGCAAAACTCCATTCTTTTTCCCTTAGCTGAGGCGAGTTTCGAGGGCTGCGGAGGGGAGAGTTGGGCAGGGGGTTTGTTTGATACTGAGGATTGGTTGGGGGGGTGGTGAACTATGGGCTATGTGCTATGGGCTATGTGTTGGATATTGGTGGTGTGGTAAGTCGAGAGGATTGATGGGTGTTGGTGGGCGTTGGTTGGGTTGTTGTGAGCAGGGAGGAGAGGTGGGGGAGGGGTGGGATGAGAGGATATCAAGAGGGCTATATGCATGCGGTGAGTAGGAGGGCGTTGCAAAAGGGGGTTCCGGGTGGAAAAGGGTGTGAAAAATATGTGTAGGGGGGAGGGGGGTAAATGAGAATAGTTGAGGTAGTGGTCCTGTTGGACTCACGGCTTTTCTTCCGCTGCGTTGATAGATGTTCTTGCTTCTATTTTTTCTTCTGTCATCTTCTTCTCTCATCTCTCTGTTTTCCTAAAGAGCTTCGCTCTTCTTTCTCGTGAAAAGATTTCCCTTCCTCCCTTATCTTGTCCTCCTCCTTGCCTTCCCAAATTCCCACTTTGACACTTCTCCTTTTCCTCCCATCCCACCCTACGCCCCTCATCCCTTCTTCCTCCGAGAAACTTGAGCGATCCGAGTAAGATCAGCAGATTACCGATATTGAGTCTCCAATGAGTGATATATGAGAGAAATCGAAGGAAAGATTAAACGAAACGATAATGCTGTCAACGAGGTGAAAGTGACGAGAATGAAAATCGATCAGAAGACTATATATCTAAGTGTCCCAACTATACGTCAGATGATCAAAAAAAACATAAATAATCCAAAAAACTCAACAAAATCCCCAAGTCTTATGCTTCAGCGTAAAAATGATAAAATCAACAACCTCGACAGCATCACCACCAAAAATCAACACAGCGGCCTCACTATCCTCACCCCTCATCTTCCGCATCAGCAAAATTCTCTCTTCTTCTTCTTCTTCTTTTCAACCTTGACAACGGCACCATCCTGCTATTTATTCATACATCTAGCACTCTCGCTATCGCCCCCCTCTCCTTTCTCCTCCTCCTCCCCCTCCTCCCCACCACCCAAGCGCGCGCAGCAAAGCCCACACAAACATTCCTTCCACTCACCCACAACCCGAAGCCAGCAAGGATATCCTCACGAGTGTGAAGGTTTCAAGCGGGAGCGTAGGAGTTTCTTTTAATTCAGCTATTCGAGCTCTTACAACGAAAGATGAAGCTATAAATGAAATATCAAAGTGTGCTTTCACAGAGAAATTGGTATCTGTGCTCGTCAAGAGCTGATGAGTAAGTCGTATATTACCCCTGATAGATATGAGAGATGTAGAGAGAGAGAGAGAGAGAGAGAGAGAGAGAGAGAGAGAGAGAGAGAGAGAGAGAGAGAGAGAGTGCAGATAGTCTCTCCTCCTCATTTCACAAAATCCCCAAGCTCTTCCCCCAGTCTAATCCATCCCCTTTCCCATTTCCCCTTCCCCCCCTTTCAACATCCCCCCCCCCCAAAAAACGAGGTATTCCAAAAAAATATCATCGCAACGAAACCCGCAACGAACCTCCCCGTTCAGAAACCCGATGCTAGCATAGCCAGTAGATTTATTTATTCATACAAGTAGACAATAAAAATCGAGAAGGTCGGTATCGTATACAGAGAAGAGGGCGGGGCTTGGAGATAAGGGAAAAAGTCGGTCGGTTGGTTGTAGGGTATGGGAATCTGGGAGGGGGGTGGGGGTTCTGGTTTGGTGTTTCGAGAGAACGAGCAGTATGTAGATCGGTGAACCTTTGGCGGTGACGAGGGGGGCAAGGAGGGTCATGGCGCAATGGTGAAGGCGGCGGGGGGGGGATGCTGGGTGTCGAGGTAGCTGCCTTGCTACTGTACTCTGCTGCCCCTTCTTCTGCGTGTGGAGGGGTTTTTCGGCTCCTTCTTTACGGCCTGGAATTGGTAGTGAGTGGTGGTGTGGCGTGATTAGCATGACGTATGAATAGTAGACTAATTACTATGAGAAGGGAACGATTTTAGTTGAGATGGATTGGTCTATCTTGTTCGAAACCTCACTACGTAAGTAAGGCGTCAAAATGCTTGCCTAGCTAACCCGCTCAAAGGAGAAATTTCTCCTTCAATATCTCGCACAAACAAACAGCACATCGCCGAAACCTCCGGCGGTGCCGAGCGACAACGAAGCTCATGGCGCGGCGGCGGCGGCGGAGGCGGCGGCGTTGCTGGTTGTCGAGGTAGCCGCCTCGCTACTCTCACGGCTCTTCCTCGCCACCATCTGGAGGAATTTCTCCTCCTCCTTTTCCACCTTGAACACGTTACCCTCCTTCCTCGGCTCCTTGCTTGCTCCGACGAGAAACTCGCATTTGAACTTGAGGAATTCAGCCTCTTTGCCCTCCTTGCCGATGGCGGGGAAGATGGTGATGATGTCTCCCGTGTGGAGTTTGCCGAAGTTCCAATGCCCGTTGCCTTTCTTTAGCAAAACGCCGTTGACGAGGATGGCCTGGCTTGTGCGGGTGGCGACGATGGCGTAAATGTCGTCGAGAGCGGTCCAGTCAAGCTTGGGGTTCTCCGCCAGCTGAGCCTCAATTCCGGGACGCCAAAAGACAACGTCAAGTGCGCACTTTGGGATACGTGCATCCAGGCCTTCTTTATGCTGATAATCGCTACCAGGGTCGCGGCCGTAGGTAGTCATGCGCTTCTCCAACTTGATGGTTGGCGTGAACATCGAGCCTGGGGTTGGGGTGAGATTCCCAAGGCGTGCAAGGGGTTTGGTGAATCCGGTGGCCTCTTCGGCGGCTGGGGTGGATGTAAACTTATTAGAGCCCAAAGACCCTTGGTTATTGTCTTGGTGGTGCTCAGTCTTTGGAACGTCGGTTAACACTCCGGCGTCCTTGCTCTCCTTTTCGGGCTGCTTGTCTTTTGCCTTTTCAACAATCTTGTCGTTCGAGGCCTTTGTATCACGCGATTTGGATGGTGAGGTCGAAGACTTTCCACCACGGGTCTTGTAATTTTCGGCATTCTTGGTGGTTGTAGATTTCGACACTGATTGCTGGATGGAGTGCTCGACAGAGGGGCGGGATGGCGACTCGGAGATATTCGACTTTGCACGCTTGGGAGTTGCTTCCTCGCTCTGCGACGACATTTCTTGGGTTGATCGCTTTGATCCCACTGGCAAAGTTGACAAGGGAGAGGGCTCGCGTGTCTTTGGAGTCGTTGGCGCGGCGGATGTACTTGTAGACGGTCCAGATACAGCGGACTCGGGTGACGCCATATTCAGTTGACCGACCAATGCTTCTGTACCAAATAGACTGGGTGCAGATCCGGTAAAGTTAGGACCAGGTAGAGCTCGTGGATATTGAAGTGGGTGTTGAGCCAATCCGTCACTGGTAACACTATTATCGGTAGTGTAGTGAATATCAGACGCACTAGCGCCCCCATCGCGATTTCCGTCCATGGGCATTTGTAAAGCAGCATGCGCGTCATAGCCTAACACTCCAGAACTACGAAGCGCCGATGCTCCAATTTCCCCGAATAGTCGGTTCACTGTAGGATGAGTTGACTCCGTATGAAGCCGAACCCCTTGTATGCCAGGTAGGTAAGGATAGGTAATGTCTGAAGATGACTCCCCATCAGCCACATGTCGATCCTTGAACCGCTTTGACTCGCGAGTGTCCGGCAACTCGTCAACATCACTGAGGAATTCCCCGTCAGAGTCCTGAATCTCTTGATGAGCAGGGTTATCGATCAAGCTCAACTGAGAAGCGTCGAGGTCCTCTTCATCGTTATCCTGGATCGCCAAATGGCCTTCAGTGCCAGCTTCGAGCTGCTCCTCGTCGTCCTCTAGGATGGCCAAAAGGTCTTCAGTGCCAATGTTCATATCCACATCGATATCATCCCAGCTACCTGCGGCCTTCATTATCCAAGGGTGACGGAGGCATTCAGCGTCGGTCGACCGAAGCGCAGGATCGAGAACGAGCATTCCTCGTAAAAACTCGATTGCTTCTCTAGAGACACCAGCGTGTCTCAAGCGATCCCAATCTACGGGAACTGTCATCACGGTTTCAAGCATTACTGCCCCTCTATAGTCGGGAGTTCCTGTCCACGCAGGTGTGCCACAGAGCAGGTGATAAAGAACTGCAGCAAAAGCCCAGATGTCGACTGACTGCTTGTATGGAGAAGTCTTCGGTGGTCTGATGCCGCGTGTCAGTCATGATGTAGAATGTTTATATTAGAGACAGGACTTTGACTTACGGTTCGTTACGGCGACGCTTTCCTCGTTTTCCAGCTTTAAAACGATCATAGTCCGGGTATACTTCAGGAGCACAGTATAGGAGCGTGCCGCAAAAAGTCTTCAGGAGCGTTGCCTCATCGGATATAACTTTTGAGAGGCCAAAGTCCGTCAGCTTCACCTCGAATGGATCAGTGCTAGCAATAAGGATGTTGTCAGGTTTGATATCCCGATGCGTAATATTTCGCTTGTGGAGATAATCGAGCGCACTGCAAATCTGCTGAGCCATGAGTTGACCCATATACTCTGGCATCACTGTCCCGCTATTGAAAAACGTCGTAAGATCTCCGTTGGGCACGAATTCCATAATGATATAGAGATACTTCGGTATCTCTTTGTAATCGACATATCTTACGATGTTTGGCTGATATATGAAGTGGTTAGCTGCAATTATATCATGTCAAAACGTTGATGACTTACGTGACGAAGATCCTTCATGATCAAGAGCTCATTGTGAAGCTTCTGGTCAAGAACACCATCCTTCATGAAACGACGCTTCTCCAACTCCTTTGCAGCAAAGAGCTCACCATCATGCTTTGTGGCAATCTTGTAGACCAAAGCGAATGCTCCTCTGCCAATGTATTCTACCACATTGTATGTATCATCTCCCTTCCAAACCATGCCGTGAGACGAACGTTCTGTGCCAGCCGCAAGTGCTCGTAAAGCGTTAGCACTTGGTGTCCCTTCTCTCTGCGCGTTCCCTTGAATATTTCTTGCGACCTAGTTTTCATCAGTAAGTACTGCGCTAACCAGACGTAAAGCGAAGCCAAATCAACAAAGCACTTACAGTCGGCGGAATTATCAGCCCATTTCCATCCATACCAGCTTCTTCAATAGCTTCTCTCTGACGCTTAACTTGCGCAACATAGTCAAGATACTCGTCCACCTTTGCAGACCACCGCTCACCTCGTACGGGAGTGCTAACAAGGAATCTAATGCCATCCTTCGGATCCTCCACGGTCATGATGCGTATTTCTGAGCCTCCTTGGATCATCCATCTTACGCGAGTTCTCAAATCAGGAGGAATGGCGGGATCCTCCTGCTCGTACTTCGTCTTGCTAAGGGAGGTTGTGTCCACCATGGTCCCATTCATAGATGTGTCCTCAAGCATCAAGGATCCTGATTCATTAAGGTAGATCCGAAAATGCATTGAACTAATCAGGATGGCTTGAGAATTGTCACAAATCAGTACATCTGACTTCCGGGCACTCCGACCAAAGGTCCATCCAAGGCAGACATCGTTGACACGCGATGAGAACCGTAGAGCTATGTCTTGAGCAGAGGTGCCGCCCGTACCAGCCGACGGAGGATCATCAGCTCCATCGGTCTGAGACAGACCGCCCGAGGCATTATCTTGCGTAGTGCCCTGGTCCGGAAACTTGTCGACTTCCTCAAGGATATGTGATAAATCGTTGTTCTGTAGGATATGCTGAGGGGTGGTCTTTGCAACAATTTCGACAGCCTTGTACGCAGCTGGGGAGGTGGGATGGAGGACGCAAACAACGTCATTATCATCCAAGTCATTGACTACGGGTTTGCTGCCTAAGCGGCGTGGATCCACGAATGGTTGAGTTGACTGAGTTGCATGTTCTTCCATTTCGTCCTCGTCGTCGGCGAATCGGGGATCTTCTATAGGCAGACGTCCGTTGCAGTTGAATCCCTTAGCGTGGAGAGTCTGTGATAGAGTAGAGATCAGTATGAGGAGTGTATTTATATGGACACAAGCTCTGATGTAAATTTGGTTCGTCATTCAGCAACAAGCGAGCACATAAAGTAATATATATATATATACGTGTGTGTGAGTTGTTGAGAGTGGAACAAAATACAGAATTCAAAACGGAATGAGCAACACGGAGAAGATGCGTAGCTACCCGACCATAAGATGTGTTGATTTATGTGCGATTGCTGATGAACGATTTCTAGAAAGAATGAACAACACAATGCGATGGGGACAGCAGTCTGGTCGATGCTAATGCGTAATCGTAACCGAAGGAGTCATAGAAATCTTAAAAATAACAGCAATAAGATAGATTAACTTACGTATTTGAAACCACCGGCAGTATCAAGGGCGTCTTCAGCTTGTGATGGATTCTCTTGAGCGTCTAAAAACTCGTTGAAAGCGTCTGAGAGGTCTTCTTGAGCACTATTGTACTCGATTCCAGAGCGTTGAAAGTTGTCTTCAGTGGTTAGAGGATCTTCCTGAGAATCTGGGCCGTCTTTGTCAGTGCCCGAGAGGTTGAGATCCGCAGGATCTTCTTGGCTGTCTGGGACTTCTCTGGCGATCAACCAAGGAATATCTTCTGGAGCGGCCGAAATGTCAAAGTGCTCTTGAAAGCGGGATTGATAGCCCTGGACCGAGTCTTTGTCGTCGCTCGACGGTTCGCTCAAGGGGTTGTTGCGTTTCTTGTCAGCTTTGACTTGGGAATCTTCGGCGTAGTCAAACTTAGCTGCAGATGGTTCTGTTAGATCCACAGGTGCCTGATTGACGCTTACAGAATAGACTGGCACATGACCAGGTCGACGAGGTTTACGCTGAGCTGGAACTGTGGTAGGCTGAGGGTGCTGAGATGCTAGCTGTACATCATTAACTGCTGGATTCAACTGTACAAAAGAGGAAGCATCCGAAGAGCGACGCTGAGATAGCGGCAGCTCTTCGTTGGCAGACATCTTGAAGTATCTGGTAGTAACAATGCAGGTGTGTGGTTGGGATATGGAATTGTTGAGATTAAATCTCACAACAAGCCCTCGGTAGCTAGAGCAAACAAATGTAAATTTGCAGCTCCTGCAATGAGCAGAAGTGCTACGAGGTGAAGCACAGGCAAAAGGGAGTAGAAGGTCTAGCTAGAGCATAGCAAGCATGCGAAGAGAAGAAGGAGGTACAACGGATAAAGAAAGGATGGAGGGTTGGGTAGATGAGAGGGAGGCAGCGAAAAGAAGAGAATATTGATTTGTGGGCGCTTACATCATTCGGACTCTACCTGACCCCCGTCAACTTCTCGCCCTAGACCGAATGTAGGCGGTAACGTCGATATTATACACCAAGTAACTCTTCCACACCTTTCCGCACCCCCCCAGAGCCTCATCAACCTATCTCTTCACGGTAAGAGAGCTGCGATGATATCTCAGACTGTGAGACGCCGATGAGGATGCAGCAGCCTCAGACGCTTCCCAGGGACTGGCAGGGTCTTCCAAACAAGATCAGACACAGCCGAACTCAGTTCGACTGCACTTTGGTACCTTTGGCCCCTGATCTTGGATCCTGACCGTTATCAGGCACACGCGGCCCAGGTAGTATTCAACTGAAAACCAGGCTGGAGAGCAGGTCTTTGACCAAAGACCCAGAGGAGCAACTCTTTTCCCTTCTAGAGCCAGCTGTTCGACGGTAGGGCTACGTTGCCCGTCTTTCTTTCCACACTATTGCTAATGGCATGCAGGCTTATCGGATGAGCCTATCAAGATCAAGGCCTCCCTCCTCTTTGGTCACTACCTCTGCTGAGGATCTCCTTCGCCTCTCAGAATGGTACGCAGAAAGCGGCACCCTGGAATCTTTCGAACACTGGCAGATTCACTATTAGAAAAGGAAAAGGGATTCTATACAGTTTCTCCTATTCGCGCTATACAGAAAGAGCAAAAATCCAACGTTGAGACGGGTATCAAAAGAGAATTTGAATCTAACAGGACTTTTAGAATACTACTATCTCCCAGTATTCCTCACGACTCAGGTACGTTAAAGAAAAAGCTCTTCACCCTAGCGTTTAACCTCTCAACTCATTCATGGGACAGCTTCCCTTGGGTGAAAACGAAGAAGTACAAGACGGCAGGGCGATTGATTAGGATAGGAATCAAGTATGTCTGGCTATGCCTCCCTTGGGTCTCTTGGTTATCGTGGAATGGTACGTCTGTCTGTCGTGAGAAGTTCAAGCTTCAATCTGCTTTAAAGCTTGACCCCTGCTAACGGGACGCTCGGACCACCTGCAGCTTGCGCCTGTTCAGAAGCCACCTGAGCCCTATCGTCCAGCAAGAAGAGTTTGAACCTCCCCGACGTCGTCCACGTTACCGTAGCGGCAGAATCAAGAGCTATACAAAGAGCAAGGGCAGCACGAGAAGGTAGAAGACATTCAATTAAGAGGAAGCCATGTCAATACCAGAATCCATCCGACCGGCGTTCGGACAAACTATGCGCCTGATCGACATCCACCTGGATACTTTAGACCCCCCAGTCGCCTTGGACCTTTCCTCTTGTTCACGATTGAAGTACATCGAGACTTCGTTGCACAGCTACTCACGCCAGATCTCTACTAATTTCATCTACTCCTAGTATCGCTGCGAGCTGTAAGTCTTTTCGACCAAAGACACAACAAGTATCAGCAGTGAAAGCCTGAAAGGGCTTAATTGTATTCTCAATGCAAACTTCCCCTCGTCACCCCCTCCCCTCTATACTTCTTGCATCACTTGCTTCCCATTCACAAGCCAACTCCTTCACTTCCGCATCACGCGAAGAAGGGCATTGCTTGACCCAGCTCATTCACCCCAAAGGTCTATGTGGTATTCGACTCCCAATCCCCACACTGTATCTTTCTGACACACCATAACTTCCGTACTCTCCAAAAGCCCCCAAAAGCCCCCAAAACCCGAAAGACTTTCCTCAAAATGTCAAATTTCTATTGTACTGCACCTCCACATTTCAACCTTCAGCCCCCTTCCTAAGACCAACACACTCCTACCATTCTCTTTCAAGCCATGGCATGGCGTTGCTGCAGAAGCAAAAAAGGAATCTGTTGCTACCGAGTAAGGATCTATGGGCCGCCCTGTCCGTATTGCCAGCATGGTCGTTGTGGGGAGCGTGCTGATGCGGAGGGTTGGCGTGGAGGGTTTGTGGCGCGGTTTATGGAGGGGATGAAGGCTACTGGGGAGGAGGCTGTGAGAGGGGTTAGTAGGGGATAGGGAGGGGTTGGGGCGGGATATAGGAAGGAGGGGGCTAAGAGAGTGGATGAAGGTGGAGGATTTAGAGGAACGTCAGCGGTGTGCAATCGCTCATTAGGGTGTGAGCAGCGGTGTTAGAAGTTGTAAGGTAAAGTCAAAGAGAGATTGCTTGCAGACCAGGAGAAGAGTAACAATTTTCATTGGAGGAAATATGTCGCAACAAGACCAATTACTCAATAGGAGCGGATACATACATACCTGAGGAGATATAACATCGCAATTGCAGCTAAAACCCGTTGCTCAAAAAGTGCATTCATAATGATCGTAGTTACAGCAATGTTTGATTGGGTATCTCGCTACTGAACCGCTATCTCCAATAATACCTACAAACACCTTCCCAGGACTTCCTCCAACAATCGCAGCAGTCTCAAGAGCCGCCAAATACATCATAATAGTAATCCTCATCTAAACCTTCCCGGCTCGGAATCTCCGGCGGCTCGCCCGCAAACGTCGAGTCATCGAATCTCACATTCAGTAATCGAATTTTGAGCCCGTAATTACTGACCAGACCGATTAGCTTGTTCGTTTCAGCCGTGATGGGTTGCTGGTTCAGCAGCATCAAGAGTCCGTCTAGCCATTCGGAGGCTAGGCTATGGGATTGAGGATACAATACCAGGAGGATGAGTTCTTTTCTTTTGCCGAGGGACTTGGTGGAATTGGTGCGGGTGTGGTGGTGGGAGGATTGTGGTTCGGAGGAAGGTGCGTAACCATGGATTGTGATCTTGGTGGAAGAGGAAGGTTGCGGTAGGGTCTTTAGGGTGGAGGTTGAGGAGTTGGTGGAGTCAGAGTTGGTGGAGACGTTGGAGGCGACGGATGATACCAGGGAAAGATCGACTAAGGGGATATTAGTTGAATATCGTTCAAATGCTGGAGGACTCACTTTTCTCATCAAGGACGTCAAGCTCGGGCTCGTCGTTGCTCTGCGACCCAAAGTCTGCGTAGTGCAAGTATCGTCGATTATGAGATAGTCTAACGTAGCGATATGATGACGGTACGGAGCGTTTTAGATCTTGCTTCGTAACGGGTCCAGCTTCGGCTTTGTACCCGATTCCAATAGGAAACCAAGCACCTTGTAAGAGACATCGAATACGTTGTTCTTTGACAAATTGCAATGCCTCATGGTTGAGCTCGTCTCGAACTTGGCGGAGATGGTGACCCCAAGTGTCTTCATAAGTCAACTCAAATAACTCCATCTGGAGTTGCCTCAGCCGTTGGTGCTCAAAAGCCTCGATCTCCTCCTCAACTTCATCAACGCCTTTGGTCCGCGATGCTGCTCCTACGACAGCTTCGAGTAGTATCCGGACCAGCTCCACGACCTTCACAAAATCTTCGAGCTCCGCACCTGTGGCCTTCCAAAGCCGGAAAAAGGACTGCAAGCCAGCAGTATGCAGTCTTGGCCATTGAAGGATCAATGGCTTGAACACTTTCTCAAAGTTTGATCGCGATTCCAATGCTAGGTAATTCTTCGCATCATCTACGTCAGACTTTTCTACCTCAAAATGCTCATAGAGTATCGCAGTCACCGCGAGGCTCGCTCTTGCGATCGGACATCTGTGCTCTGGTGGTTTTGCCGACTGTTCCAATAGCAGCTTCTGGAAACCGTCCTCGCGCTTCCGTACGTAATCTATCAAATCCATCATTCCTAGGTATCCCACTTCTTCGAATTCCCAAGCCGGGGTCTCAGACTCAAACCCCAGACGTCTCCACTTTTCAGGGTTATGATACTTTTTCGGTTCATCTCCACTCTCGGACGCTTCCATGGGCTTCTCCGGATTGCTAGCCAAGTGAAGGCTCTTCAACGCCCGTCGGTGATCTGGGTTTTGTAGATCCACCACAATGTCCCTCCGTTTTCTCAGGAGCAACTTTGACAGCGCTTGGAATTCCAAAAGCGGATGCGCCAGATCTTGCAACGCAGTGCTCTGCAGTAATGCGTATACAGCTTTGATCACTCCCAGATCTTGCAGCCTCTTGATGAACTTTGGCCATTCCGTTTTCGAATCATTCGTGATCGCGTCTCTCATTAATGAGTTGATCAGTTGTAGGGCATTGGCGCACAAGGCATGGTCAGCGGAAGATAGTCTGCTGACAAGCATTTCCAAAAACTGGGGGTAAACCGTAATGGCTGGTTTCAAGGCTCGAAAGCCGAAACTGTCAGGTTGGGCCGTTTTACTGGCCGAAGTATGCGGATGAGACACGATGGCTACAAGAATAGACATGGCACCGCGTAGAATATTCACAAGCGGATGCGTAACAACCAGTTCGACAACCTGCATGGGTTTCAGCAACAACTCTAAGGCCGAAACCACGACCGTACCCTTTCCACCAAGTCCTGATTAATGTACTCCCATCCCTTGTCCACCTCTAGCAGACGCGAGAAAGAGGTGAGGCTGTAAGCAAGGGTATTACCACTCGCCTGGAGTGTTAGATACCGCAGTTTTGTCAAGCCTCCCTCCGAAATGAAGATATCGGCGAACGATGGATCACCGATATTGGACTGTAATTTGAATACAGCCATCTTTCGCACGGCATCTTCATCGCTACCCAACCGCTCGACGAGCTCCGAGACGTTGAGGCTTTCCATGGCGTATGGGAGCCCTAAAAGGTTGCTAATTCATCAATGGATCAAGCAAATGCGCTGAGACTTGATGATTACTATTTCGGAATCCACATCATACCTTCCAGAATAGCGAATCGAGTTGGATGTGAATGTCGTATTCGTTATCCACTTCGGTTAGCTCCACCATATTGAGCGTCGGCGCCCCGGCGCGCTTATTCCGTAACCGACAAGGCTGAGTAGATCTACGGTCGCTCCCAAGTCTACCCTTTTCTACGGAGTACGACTACGATATTATAATTACGGAAGACGTTGCGTTGTCAGTATCAGGCTAAACCGTCTGGATCGTACCTATGAGTCCATTCGCAATGCCCGAGAGAAACCAGGCGGCTGCGGTCCATATGGCTGAACTAACTGAAACAGTACCAAGTCTTGGTATATGTGGGGGAGGTGGGGTAAGCATGGGCATGGATGAGTGTCTCATATGTCGCTCGAAGTAGCTGCAGCGTTCAAATGCCTCAGGCGAACCGCCAGCATGCCTTTATGTTCATGCAATTTCAACAACTGTGCTCCATGAACACTTATCGCGCAGATCTGTTGTACTACCACATTATCTTATCGGACAAACGGGATGGTCATGATTCTATTTCCATTCGGCTCAGTGGTTCAGACCCCCTTTGATGAACCACAGTGGCGGATCCTGTTGTAATTATCGATGTACGAGTGACAGCTTGGTGTTTTGTTACCGCCAATGAACAAAGAGATAAGGACCTTGTGTGCGACAGCTCTGCATTGCCGAACGCATGGGGGAGGTGGCGTCTTGATGCAGGGCAGAGAAACGTCTGCCAGTCGTGCTTGAATGCGCAACATTGATACGCTATAAGCTTATCAAAAGAGTAAAAGCACATGACCGATAAGCGATCGAGAAGATACATTGCAATACATAAAACCGCTATCCCATCACCAACTGCCTGCTCCGTACATTTAATTTATATTCGACACTATGCCTCTTCCAAGCCGTCCAGCCGCAAGTGGGAAGTTTCTGGGCCTGCTATCAGTATTCGCGCCAAATGCGCTCGAGTACACCATTTCAACAGACGTGGTCGGGATCAGGGTGTATCTCTACTCCTATCTAGCGCCAGCTTTGTTTCGATGTTACGGCGGTTGTCCAGTTTTACTTCACCCGTCCACCTAGACTTGGCGAGATTAGCTGCCTATACATGTTAAGATTATCTCTGCAAGCGGCCACGCCCCGCAGACTTGGAGCTCTTGGTGGAAATTGCTGCCACCAGGAAGGGTTTCAATTCCGTTATTCGACTCGAGAGCCACAACAGCCCCGAATCTCTTATCATTCCTATTCGAAAGCAATCGTGGGTTTCTTCTATCAGAAGCTTGTTCTGGTCATCCCGCGCTTCCTTCATTGTTTCATCCATTGGGCTGCCGAGCCTTGTCGACCCCTGTGGAAGCGAGCCTTTGGCCGCTGTAGATCTCCCGGCTGGATCTTTTTCACTTGTGCACAACTATATCCCGTTCAAGCTCATCGAACGAATCACAGGGTGGTAATGCGTGCGGGTACCGGAAATGCATGAAATGCATGGTGAGTAGCAGTATGAAAGTCTGATAAGCTATCACACGACCGGCAAGAAGTGGATAGAAGATGATATTGACGGAATGCTAGGTATTGTAGATATCGACTATGGCCAGTTGTATGGTTATGCCATTGCCGGGTACGCTAAGGCATGCAACCATACCTTGTTCGCATACGCCACAAATGCTTTGCAGGTCTGTGCGTTGGGAGCGGTTGCCAGATCCAGTTCCAGAGATGAGGTGCATGTTCGAAAAGAACTATAGGAGCTCATGATTTAACGATTGATTGTTATCAAAAGAGTAGGAGTGATTGCTTGATCTGCAAATAAGGCTGTGCAACGAAACGGGTTTTGTGGCTGGAGATCATTTTGGTCCAACTAAGATAGCCAACTTGTGGCGCTATAATATCCGAATATCCAACTCACGTCCATGAAGTTCTTCACCTCTGATTCGAGGCTATGATAATAACGTCGATGCACACCGATTTTGATGCTATGAATTCGGCCACGTCAGAGAGAGCGCAAGGGGAAGACGTCAGAAACGAAGCGGAGCGGGGAAATGGGAAGGTTAGGAGAGAGATGCCAACAAAAATGACTATTCAATCACGACATACCCGTAAGCAGATCCAATCAAAGGGAATTTTTCCCACGAATCGAGAGCCCAGAGCCGCCTCTGGGAGGTTTTTCGAGCAGCCAAGGGAAGTAGGCGACGCTCATCGTAGAATATGTGTCTGAAGCGGTTCTCTAGCCGCAGAAGAGCAGCAAGGAAAATGCTCGCAAGCATACCTTACCAAGTTGCACGTACTGATTGAAACACGACTGCGGAACATAGGCATACATGTCGCATCTTTCGATCTCAACAAAAGCACTTATGCAAAACATGCTCAGGTCTTCTATCGAGATTGAGCTTCAAGCTTAGTGTTACTACTGTGATGCTCTTTACCTATCTTATCAAACACGACGCGGGCGATCGGATTAGACTCGCTGCTGGCGCGAGGGTTAGGCGGTGCAGTGCAGACAGCAGAGTGCAGTCTGCAGTCTGCAGGATTACGGAGGGAAAATCCAAACGAGTGGAGGCGCTGCCGATATCCCTGGCTGCTGCTTCCTGCAACACGGAGGTACCTTGGAAGGCTTCTCATAATTGATTGTGGGGGGATGATATTCTCTCCCCCTCATCAGTCCGTACTGCACGTCGGATCAAGGTTTTCGACTCCTCTGTTATATACGAGTCCCTCATAAGGTATTGCTGCACAACCTAAGGTGAAGCGAATTGATTAGTGATTAGTAACAACGTCAGGGCACGGAATACCGGCCGAGACTGCTTGTAGTTAAAGTGGCCACCCCCAGAAAACTCTTGGGGGACTTTTGCCTGTTTCTCAATCTAATTGTTGAAGCGTCTAAGCCCGTAGACTTTGACCTTGCAACGCTTGGCACAGGACTGGCCCAATGTTTCGTGTCAGTCTAGTACTGCTGTAGCCAGTAGCACAAATGATACTGTCAAAGTCTTTACAAGGGATAAACAAGACCCTGCCAAAAACCCCACTTTCATCCCGACTAAGATAATTCGTCGAATTCAATTCTTATTTCCTTCCACGGTACTTGAGTACCGTGCTTGAACCCACGTCCTGATAAAGCCCATCATACTCCACGCCTTTTCCCCCCACCCCCTCCTCCAAAAGAATTTATTCGCCGTGGCGGGAGATCCCACATCTTGCCCCGTTGCAGATCATTTCGTTTGTCCAAAGTCATTTTCAACATTTACCATTCACCATTCACCACTCACCACTCACCACCACAATCACCATATACCACCAATTGCTATGACTTGACACTTGCCCTAAACCAACAATTGATTCATACCGTGCATACATATCTGAGCATCTTAATTTACATCAAATCCACGAGCAGGATTCTGGCTTTTGCTCTACGAAAATTCCAATGCTCTAGTAGGCCTAAGGCCTGGAAACTCACTGAAAACCCTTGGTTAAGTCGCCATCGATGCTCACTCCGTTAGACTCGCCTCACTGCTCACGTTTTACGCGTGGTTGGCTTGGAGGAGGAGGACGAGGGAGGATTTGAAGACCGTTAGTTGTTGATGCAATCGCCTTGCTCCCGTTGAACCGGGCAGTATCCTGCAGGATGACGGAGGTTTTGTCGATACAAACCCAAACAGAAGGGCCCTCACATTTTGGAACAAACCCTCTTCGCCGATCACCATCTCAGACCTCCTTCTTAATACAGAACCCTCCTTCTTGTCCTAAACATCCATCTCCACCTGCCAAATCGAAATATGCGAGCGCTGGTTATGACAACCGCCGTTCGGCATCGCTCCCCTCTTCCGCTCCTTCATCTCCACGCCTAACGCACTCGGAGTTCTCTAATCAACCATCCTACACCTCTACGCCGTCGAGCAGCCTTTCTTTGGACGAACAATGCGACGAGGAGGAGGAGGATATCATATTTCCTTCCTACGACGACTCGGAGTACTTCGAGGGACGCACCGACCTAGAGTCCCCCTGCAGTCCTGATCCCGAGATATTAAATACTATACCACGATCTGCAAGCGACAGCTCTGTACATACTTCGCCAAAACCTCATGTCCCAAAGGCTCCACCCACCGCTGGAGATGATTTGTGTATAAGCAGAGAGCCTACACGGCACGTTGACTACCTTTCACACAACTGGAAAGAGGAGGATATCTGGTCATCATGGAGGCACATTGTAGCAAGGCGAAAAGTCTACAGTAACAGCCCAAGGCTTGAAAATGCATCCTGGAGAACATGGGTCAAGTCGAAATACCGATTGAAGACTGTCTCGCCTGAGGCACTGAATTGGTACGTTGTTTTTCTTTCGCTCCGACAAGCGTTGGATAGTCGATTGTACCTCTCCTAACACCGAACAGGTTGAAAGACCATGATGTGACTTGGCTCTACGGTCCCCTTCAGACAGGCACAGCCAAACCTCTAGATTTTGATTCGGCCCCTCCAGCAAGCCAGCTCTCAAGAAGCAATTCCTTTAGCTCAAAAAAGCCCATCTTGAAAAAGCGGGGTTTATCAGAGATTATGCTCCAGCGGTCACTATCATCTTCGACCCTAATGAAACAAGCTACCGATTCTCTCCGGGCTCAGCAACCCGAAAAACGACGACGAGATCGACCGATCTTAGGCAACAGAGTCCTTTCAGATTCCGTCGCCTATTCCAACCCGGAATCACCCGGTATAGCATCCTTTTCACCGGTTACTCTCTCATCCGCATCCGCTTCTGGCCGGCAATCGCCTTGTACCAAACGCCATATCCATTTCAACAACAAGGTCGAGCAATGTATTGCAATTGATAACAAAGGAGACCACGAGGATTACTATAGTGCGATCCACGATGATTCTGATGATGACCTATTAACGATGAAGCCTGTCCAAACCAACGGAGCCAAGATCAGTAATCGCAGTACGCCACGGAACAGCTTTAGCGGTGAAAGCAAAACCATTGCCATGTTACCTTCCACGACCCTAAACTATCGGGGAGATACCCCAGAGCCTGCGGAGCAAAAGTCTAAACAACAAAGAGCATTCTGGAACCTGGGCTCGAAGCTTAGCCCGTCACCATCTCAAGAGACTCTTATTCCTTCAGCACCTTCTTCAAATTTCCTTCTTGATGATGAGGACGAAGATGCAGATATGGATTGGCAGCCTTCGGCTTCTGGCGGGAGAAGAGATAGCATGTTTCTCATGCGTGGCCCCAAAGATGAAGAGGAGGACAACGAAGGGACAAAGCGAACTGGCTTGAGACGAACACCATCCGGCATGTTTATGCCATACGAAGAGGATGAGTATGACCTTCAACCCTCCGGCCTCTTGGGCAAGGTTGTCGACACAGTCAACACTGCAAAAGACATTGCCCACGTAATCTGGAATGTCGGATGGCGAGGGTGATTAGTTACGACCGAGTTCGATTTCACGGCGTATGGAGGCTTTTTCGTAACCATGTCCTCGGACAATATGCACATAATGACTTCATCCGAGATACAGGCGTTCTTCGGCTTCTCGGGCGTTGGAGGTTCTAAAAGTACCTGCACACTAATGAAAGTGCATCTTGTTCAATGTTTATATTCAGGAGGTGCTGCTACATAAAGTCTACTTGTGCGCTCCACAGGTGCGCTTGCATGCGGACGAGTCTGGCGTTTTGAGTTACTGAGAGTAGCTCACTATTGCTATGTATTTTAAAGGATTTTGGCACATGGCTCTCCATCAGATATGAGAAATACCACAATTGTGCAACAGTGTTTGTGCTTTTGCTTGGTTTACATGGTTAGTTTCTCTCGTCACCACATCGATGAGCTTTGTACTACATAGAAGGTTGCTGGATCCCTGAAGCGTTATCGAGAATCCCGTGATTTGCCCAAACCCTTATCAGCCGAAAAGGGCTTGGACTGAAAAGCGAAGCTCAAGCAACCCTCATCGACAACCAATTTTGCCGTTCCATTATACCCAAGAACGTCGAAGCTGTAATTTTTTTCACAACAACAACTATTTAGCCAAACAAAGCCTACATCAACTATACACCCGAAACCCTCCCCCACCTCACGTAATCCATCATGGCTGAAGCCGCAACAGCCACAGAGACTAGCCCTACAGAACCGCAAGCTCGACATGTAGTATACTGCGGTGGTAGGTCATTGCCTATGAAGGACTTGACTTAATTCTAGCGCTAACAGCTCGATAGTCTGTACCCTTCCCCCAGAGGTACGCCCCATCGCCTTTCCGTCATCTACGAATTCTAGCTAAGAAACAGGCTGATGCGCATAGCGCGCCCTAGTACTGCGAATTCGGCGGCACGGCAAAGAAGTGCAAAGAATGGTTAGAGAAGAATCATACAGACATGCACGAACGGCTTTATTCTGAAGGTGCTCCCCTGCATTTCCTTTCCCGCTCTCCTCCCCCGATACGAATCCAATCTAACGCTCCTTCTCCCCGGCCCTTCAGAAGCCCTCACCGCCTCCCTGTCCACCCTCTCCGTTGACGCCCAAAAACGCGCCCTCAAAGACTCGCAAAAAAAAGAAGCCAAAGCCGCCCTGGCCGAAACCCGCGCCTCAGAAACCCGCGCCTCGGCCAAGGTCCTCATCAAGCGCGTCGAACGCAACAAGCGCAAATACGTCACCGCGGTCCAGGGCCTCGAGGTGCACGGCATGGATCTGAAGAAGGTGGCCAAGGAGTGGGGGAAGAAGTTTGCGACAGGGGCCAGTGTAACGAAGACGGCAAGTGGCGGGGAGGAGGTGGTGGTGCAGGGGGATAATTCGGAGGAGATTATGGAGTGGGTGGTTGGAGAGGGGGTGCCGGAGAGGAATGTGGAGATGGTCGAGGTGAAGGGGAAGAAGAGTGCGGGGTGAGGCGTGTGGGTAGATGAGAAATTCAGGGAGATGGCTTACTCTAGGTTCTCGCCGCTACGTTAAAGTCCACATCGCAAACAGAACCCCCTGGGTATTGCCCCAAAACCCACCTCAACCAGAAACATATCCACAAAGAACCACAAACACCGCGCAAGTTCCTCACCCCACCCACCCCCACAGCCTCCGTCCCATCCCCCTCTCCTCTCCCTCAACCCCCCCCCCCCAACAATCAAAACCCCACATCCACCACTCCACCCACTCACCCCCCCAATCTCCCACCCCTCTCACCAATCTACGCAAAATAGCGTACAGTAGTACATTCTACACTAGTTTGCGCGAAAAGGGGTGTCTGTTCTTTTTTCTTTTTGATGCGTTGTTTTTGAAGAGAGAAAAAAGACAAACGATTTACTGTAGACTATAGCGATGAATGGGGAGGAGGATAAGGGGCACACATGGATTTTTGGGGGGGGGCGAGACGGCTTTCGTTGGAGGAATGTTCGGATAGATGTTTATTTTTTTGGGGGTTTCTGCGAGAGTTCTTTTAATTTTCTTTTCAGGACCGCGTTGCTTCGTTGGTTGGTAGGCGCTTCTGCTTGATCCCTTTCGTTCTCTTTTTCTTTTCTTTCTCTCTCTCTCACTCACTCACTCCCCCCCTTCCCTTCTCTCTTCCCATCTTTTTTTTATGGAACAATCACACTAAACAGGGGGCCTCACTCCAAATCAACGTCTTTTCACTCTAGCTTAGCCCCAAAACTCATAAGTTTTTTTTTTCACTTTGGGCATTCAGTCATTGGCAATGAAAACAAGTTTTTTGGGAATTTATTCGATTTTCAAGTCTATTATATGAGGTATCCCGATGGCTCTGAGCCAGTTCTCGGACGCCTCCTTTAGGTTGGGTGTATATGCCTCTCCTTGCGCCTCTTCTTTGTCGTTCTGTTGTCGGTTTTCGGCTTCTTCTTCTTCTTCTTCTGCTTCTTCTTCATCCTCCCAGGGCATCTCTCCCGTTTCAAACCTCATGTTTGTTACATAGAATCGCTCATAATCCACCCCCTTCGCCGGCGGGTTATATTCATCCAGCAATTTACGCAGTAAAATACCACCCGCCGCCCGGACCTGCTCATGCAAGCACCA
>JAABUS010002719.1_pt1 | contig 32018 bp, 24 predicted proteins | sample 5560161 | NCBI WGS metagenome assembly JAABUS01 (sample SAMN10711885, study PRJNA513376) | rock metagenome | isolation source: Antarctica rocks | place: Antarctica: Victoria Land, Trio Nunatak nord | collected 2016-01-04 | reverse complement strand
GAAATAAATCAGAAGACGTAAATCTACAAGAGCTTTCACATGAAGAGATCTTGAAAGAAGTCAAAGCTAAGCTTTCTTCGAAATATCATGACTATCTAGACGTGTTTGATCGAGCGATGACTGATCAGCTATCTTCTCATCGCTTCTACGATCATAAAATAGAGTTGATCGACGAGAAAACATCTTCTCAAAGTCGTCTCTATCATATGTCTGACTACAAGCTTCAAAAGATGAAGAATTACCTGATCGAGCATCTGAATAAAGGCTTTATATCTTCTAGCTCGATCTCATACGCTTCGCTCATACTATTCATCGAAAAGAAAGACGATAGTCTGCGTTTCTGCGTCAATTATAGAAAGCTCAATGCTTTGATCAAACGAAATCGCTACTTTCTATTCTTAATAAATGAAACTCTCGCTCGTATTTAAGATAGCAAGTATCTGACTCGATTGAATATGATAGTCATCTTCAACAAACTACGCATGCATTTAAGCAGCGAAAATTTGACTATCTTTATCATCTCTTTTGATTTCTACAAATATCACGTGATGTCTTTTGAATTAATCAACGGCTCGACTTTCTATCAACACTATATGAACGACGTGCTATTTGATTATCTTCATCATTTTTGCCAGATCTATCTAGATGACATTATCATCTACAGCAAAACATTGAAGAAACATAAGCGATATGTATGATTAGTTCTACATAGACTACGAGAGACTGATCTTCAGATGAATATAAACAAATGCAAGTTTTATGTTCAGAAGATTTTCTTTCTGAAACTATTGCTATTTATCGAAGAACTAAAGATGAATCTCAGAAAAGTACAAGCAGTAGTCGAATGATCTATTTCTACAAATCTCACTCAGATGCAGTTCTTCGTCAACTTCTGCAACTTCTATCAACGTTTTATAAAGAACTTTTCGAAGATTGTTCATCTTCTGATTCGACTAATTCAAAAAGAGATGATATTTGAATGAAATCAAGCTTGTCAAACAATCTTTGATCATATGAAGAAACGAATGACTGAAGTCTTTATTCTTCGTCATTTTGATCAGAATAGAAAGACTATTCTTGAAACAGACTCATTCAACTACGTCAACGATGACATACTTTCTCAGTACGACGACGAAGAAACATTGCATTTGATAATCTACTACAGCAAGAATCTGAGTCTTGCTGAGTGCAATTACAAGATCTATGACAAGAAACTACTAGCAATCATTCGTGCCTTCAAGCATTGACAACCTGAGCTGAAATTGACTGAGCTACTCATTAAGATGTTCACTGATCATCAAGCTTTAACGTCATTAATGAAAGATAAAGAGCTAAGTAGATGTCAAATGCGCTGAGTACAAAAGCTCGTCAACTTCAACTTCAAAATCATGTATTGCTCAGGCAAACAAAACATCAAAGTCAATGCATTGACTCGTTGAGTCGATTTAGTTTCTAGAAGCTCAGAAGATGAGCGCGTTTGCTATCAATAAATCACTATTCTGACTTTGAATCGAATGAAAATTGCTGATCTAAAGAAAAACATCGAGAAATCAATCTATAAACAGGTTCTTGAGACTAATGAAATCGACGAGAATTGTACGCTACTTCGCGAAGCAATAGCAAGAGACAAGACACAATATGAAGATATCAAATTGAAGAATTGTTGAACTCAGAATGAAATCTTGTATCATGATAGTCAGCTATGAGTCTCGTTCAACGAGCTTCTACAAATGAATCTGATTCGTGAGATACACGATCAATCATCAGTTGATCATTCTGATATTCTTAGAACTGTGAAGATCATAAAGCGAAACTACTATTGATCATTCATGCGAAAAACGATAGATTGATATATTCGAAACTGCTATATCTGTCAACGTTCAAAGACATCTAGAAATAAATCAAACGACTTGCTTCAATCTTTATCGATATCTGAACAGCGATGACAAGACATAGCAATGAACTTCATTATCAATCTATTTGATTCAAGCAAGTACAACGCTATTCTGACGATCATCTGCAGATTGTCAAAAGAAAGACATTATATTTCTTGCATCACTGAGAATGAAGGTATCACTGTCAAAAAGACAGCTGAAATGCTGATTCAATGAGTATATTGAACTCATGATCTATCAAGCTTCATAGTATCTGATTGAAATTCGCAATTTACCTTCATTCTATAAAAGTCACTTTGCAAAAGACTAGGTATTTATCTTCGACTCTCTACAGTCTATCACTTTCAGATCAACGATCAAAGTGAATGAGTCAATCAGAACGTCGAAAGATATCTTCGATTCTTCTGTTTGTATATGCAAGATGACTGGTTTAAGTGACTACTCATGATCGAGTTTGTCAACAATAACGTCTTGTTCTCAGTCATCTTCTTGACTTTCTTCTTTATGAACAAGAACTTTCATTCTCATATGAGCTTCGACTCAGACATCATCGAGTATGAAAGCATTCGCGAACGCTTGCAGATTGATCGAGTCAAGAATATATCTGAACAAATGAACAAGACATTGATCTTCGCTCGTGAAGCTCTGATCAAAACATGAGAACAAATGATGAATCAGGCTAACAAGCATAGAAAGAAGATCAATTACAAGATCGAATCAAATATGTTTCTGAATGAAAGAAACATCGTTACAGCGAGATCTTTCAAAAAGCTAGATGACAAAATGCTCGATTCTTTCACCAATCTAGATCTTGTTGACTCTTCATATAAACTGAAATTATCAGAGTCTATGTGTGTTCATAATGTATTTCATTCTGACCTGCTTTGCTCTGCCGTCGACGATTTCTTGCCTGATCAGAAGAATGAATTCTCAGGTTCAATAGTGGTAAACGACGAAGACGAGTGAAAAATCAATGATATATTGAATTTCCGTCGATATCGAAAACGACTTCAGTATAGAGTCAAATGAAACGGCTATGACAATAATCTCAATTAATACAACGCTGATGGTGACGAATTTATGAACGCTCAGAAGATCGTTGACGATTTTCATATTCAATACTCGAACAAATCGCGCTAATTGACAATTCAATCAATCAATCGAGTCGAGCAGAAAATACATTCATGCAAACATGAATCGTTGAAGAGAGAGAGTAATGTCACGATTCTAGCCTTGTCAGACTCAGTCTTCTAGCTCTGTCAGATCTATTCTAGCTTCGTCACCTTGACTAGTCTCTATTGAGCCTAGCGTCGGCTGAGAAACACACATATGTAGTCAGCTTCTTTTCTGTAGCTATCTTTCTTTCTTAGCATTTATCTTCTAGTTAAATAACACTCATATTGACTCGCTCTATGCTGATTTTTAACACTGATCACTTCAACGTGAACTTTCAAGTTCATTGTATGATTACTCAGTTGAACAAACTAAATAAGTTTTGATCTATGTATTTGCGACGCATGTAAGTTGATCAGAAAATTGAAAAAATCGATTGATTTACTGCGTTGCACAGATGTGTATATGCGCAAAAGCTGAGTCATGCCTTCACAGTATGTATGTATGTGATGTATATGAGTTGCAACGCATGCGCAAAGACGTTGCTGTTGTTCTGTGTATATGAGCAAAGACTGTGTCATGTTTTTGCAATGTATGTGATTGCAATGCATGTAAATTGATCAGAAAATCGAAATTAATCAATTTACTGCGTTGCACAGATGTGTATATGCGCAAAAGCTGAGTTATGTCTTTGCAGTATATGTGTGTGTGACATATATGAGTTGCAGCATGTGCGCAAAGATGTTGCTGTCGTTCTGTGTATATGAGCAAAGACTGTGTTATGTCTTTGCAATGTATGTAATTGCAACGCATGTAAATTGATCAGAAAATCGAAATCAATCAATTTACTGCGTTACACAAATGTGTATATGCGCAAAAGCTGAATTGTGCCTTCGCAATGTATGTGTGTGTGATGTATATGAGTTGCAGCGTATGTGCAAAAACGTTACTGTCATTCTGTGTATATGAGCAAAGACTGTGTTATGTTTTTGCAATGTATGTGATTGCGATGCATGTAAATCAATCTGATAAAGCGAAAAATCGATCGATTTACTGCATCATACAAGTCTGTAGATGTGCAAAAGTTGAGTCATGTCTTTGCAATGTATGTGTGTATGATGTATATGAGTTGCAACGTGTGCGCAGAGATGTTGCTGTCGTTCTGTGTATATGAGCAAAGACTATGTCATGTTTTCGTCATGTATATGATTGCGATGCATGTAAATTGATCTGATAAAGCGAAAAATCAATCGATTTACTGCATCACGCAGACGTGTAGATGCACAAAAGCTGAGTCGTGTCTTTGCAATGTATGTGTATGTGATGTATATGAGTTGCAATGCATGTGCAAAGACGTTGCTATCATTTTGTGTATATGAGCAAAGACTGTGTCATGTTTTTGCAGTATATATGATTGCAATGCATGTAAATTGATCTGATAAAGCGAAAAATTAATCGATTTACTGCATCACGTCTGTTTGTATGTATGCAAAAGCTGAGTCATGTCTTTGCAGTATATGTGTGTATGTCGTATATGAACTCAATATGTGAATAAAGCGCTGTTACTGCTCTGTGTGTGATTGCGCTGCATGTAAATCGATCTGAAAATGCGAAAAATCAATCGATTTACTGCATCACGTCTATCTGTATGTGTGCAAAAGCTGAGTTGTATCTTCGCAGTATATGTGTATATGTTGTATGTGAATTGCAACATGTATGCAAAGACATTGCTGTTCTTCTGTGTATATGCAAACTTCAACGCATTGATAACTGCGTTGTTATTGTCTCACTTTTCAACTGTGTATGAGCTCAACGCATGAGTAAAGCGCTGTTACTGCTTTGTTGATGTTGATGAGATTGTTCAGCTTTTTTGACAAGCATAGCTTGCAGAAGATTCGTAGTCAGCATCTTGTACAGATAAATCTCGTTGTTGATTGCATGATTGATGAAATAATCATAACGAAAGCGAAATTGCAAGTTATCAATGATGCAATCACAATATGCAGCAAAAAAGCATCTGAAAACAGCGAAATTTGAATGTACACAAACAGTCAAATGACGCTGCAAAGATTAAAAGCAAAGAGCAATGTTAACTTAAAGTTATTCAATAACATATGATAAAATCTGATTAATCTGCATCAAAATCAATATCATATTTGCATACAATGAATATTGAGTTACAAACACATCATTAAAAACAAAGCAGTGAATCAATTGATCAAAGATGTGACATGAAAAAGATTGAAAATTGACATCAGAAAAAGAACAATCATGAGCTTCATTTAAAAGCAAATAAACAAAGAGATAAAAAAGCAATGATTAATTGCATGAAATGACAGCATCAAAAAAGAAAATCAGTATCAGAAGTACACAATAAGAGTGAATCTGAGTTACAAATTACTAAAAAAGCTTCGAAAAATAAACAGACTGACGTTTTCAACGTTTATACAGCTAAAAATGAAACATGATTATTTCAAGAGTTATTTGCATCAATTATCAAAGAATAATTCGAACAAATGTCATGAAATATGCAAGATAAGATAAACGTTGAAGCACTTACTACTGAATTGCAAACATTATAAAGCAGAACAGTTACAGCTTAAAGCAAAAGCACAGTTCAAAAACATGAACACTATATTAATGTTATTTATTATCAAGATTGAAAGAATTGCAATGTTAAAGTACTTGAAAAGTACTTGAATTATGACAAGAAAATGACTATTGAAAATGAAAGAGTAAAGTGAAAAGAACATGAAGAAACAAGAAAATGAGAACATGAAAGAAAGAAGTTGTTTGATTGAAAGCACTTGTTTATGCAAACTATCGATGTGATTGATCAATGAAAAGATATAAAGCAGCGACTTTGATCAAGATACATGTAATTTAACATATACACAGCGTCTAAACAGTATCATAGTCATAGACTGCATGCACTTAATGAAGAAATCAAAAAAATCCAAAAAAATCATGCATAATTAATTTTCTTAATTCTCTTGATTGAAAACAAAAATTAACTTGATATGACTTTTCTTTTAATAGTTTATCAATTTTGCATTATTAATTTGCATTATCAGATATGACTTACTCATTCAAAGTCAGTTCAATCTATGATTGCAAATGTTTGCATTTTTGCTCTGTTGCTGTGCAAAAGTTTGATTCAAGATGTTTTTTCATAGCAGATGTGTTAAAGCTATTAAAAGCTGTTAAATGATTCATAATTTTATGACAGATTATGCATGAGATTTTAAACAATTCTTCAACAATTAAAGTTAACTGTATAAAGTGATCTCATATATTAAATTGCTTATCATTTTTAACTTTTTTGAATCAAAGTAAATTAACTATCTTTTTTTAAGTCTTGTTTTAAATACTTTCAACAACAAAGATTTGAAATCATTATTGTAGAAAAAGTCATCTGTATTCAAAGTTCATTGAACATACTTGCTATTTTCTGTTGAGATAATGTCTAGAAACTAATCAGAGTGTATGCGTGACTAGAATGTTTGATCAATAAAGATAGTTATAACTAAGACTTTAAGAATACAGAAGAAAGAAGATACAAAAGACAAGAAGAACATGCTCTATATAGTAGTTACTCAGATCAACGCTAGACTCAAAGAAGATGTGTTGAAACACAAGAAAGATGTTGATTTGAAAGATGTTTGCAACACAAAGAAATGTGTTTATCATAGAAATCTGTTAATCACTTGTAACACAAAGAAGTATGTTTGTTTAAAAGATAATAGAAGCTGATTAGAAGATGCTAAAGAAGAAAAAAGATGCTAAGTCATATTTGAGTCAAATCTGAGTCAGATCTAGGTCAGATCTCGACTAGATCATTGACTAGCTTTAATCATTATGCAGAATACTCGCTAGCGTGCACTGTGAATTGATTAAAGCTTCAGCCTTGATATGCTTGTAACATTACTCTTCTTTTCAAAAATTCATGTTTGCATGAATGTAGTTCATTTGCTCACTTCTGTTGATAGTTATTTCGATATTTAGCGCGATTTGTTTGAATATAGTTTATGAAATTCGTTCAAAACTTTCTCTAAGTCATTGAATTTTTTCTTATCAACATAGTATCATTCGTCGTTTTTATTTAGATTTGTTCATTTGACTTTGTACTGTATTCAATCTCAATAGCGTCTGAAGTTCAATATATCATTTATTTCTTAATGTTCATCATCTTTGATAGTGATTGATCTGAGTGATTCTGAATGCTGTTCTGATAGAAAGTCTTCTGAATATGATTGCAGTAGCTTCAAGCTGAACATTGAATGCAGATGCTTCATGCTTATTGATAAATGAAGATGATAGAAGATCTCAACTTTGACAGTGATTTGATAAAGTTTTAGCTGTTTATCTTTCAAATTTTTGCATGATCTTGTTGTTTTGATGTTTCTGAAGAATAATCAAACTCGATCATTTACTTCATAGATGATGTCTCATTTATGTTTATTGATTTGAGCTTCAATGATCTGCTTCGTCTTTTTCAATTGCTAATGATTGAAGATAAAAAGCTCTTTCATTCAAATGACAATATCATCTGCTTTTCTAGCTTCAAGATGCTCATGATTAGTTTTGTAGTTAGTCATATTTGAATCGAAATTTATTCGTGAGTGAAAACTTTTATTGAAGTAGAATGAAGTCATTGAGATGATCAAAAAGATATTGAAATTCTTGCTGAATTCTATCATTGATAGTCATTTTGCTCAGTCATTCTGCATGTAATTGCAGTAGATTCTTAATTTGCGTTCAACATCTTAATTAACTCATTTCAATTGATCATTGATCTCAGAATAATAAACTGTTGATAAACTAGTTGTAATTCTTAGTTACTTGCAAAGACTTTGTCACATGATTGATATGAACTGAGAGTCTCTGTTTGAAACAATAGAACTAAATAAATCATGAAATCAATAAATGTTTCATAGCATGATTCAAATCATTTCTTCAACTGAAATGTCATTGTCTTTTCAATGACAAAGAACATAGTGATGTTTCTTGATGAAATGACATATGATTGTGCAAATGACGTTATAATCTTTCGATAGAAATAGCTCAGTGATGAAGTTCATAGTTATATCTTTTCAGCATTTTTGTGAAATCAATAGAGAATGAAGAAGTTCATTGAAGCTATCTTTAAATGTCTTGCTTCATTGACAAACATGACAGTTTTGAATGTAACATCTAATCATTGCTCAATGATCTGATCAATAGTAGAAACGTTGAACTAAATCAATAGTTCTTTAATTGTCAGAGTGAAAGATGAAAGACTGATCATGAATTTTCTTTAACAATTTCGTATGCATATTCTCAGAAACTCACAGTAAATCTTTTCTGAACAAAACATCATTAATGATCTTGCAATGCTTCAATTCAGTGCTATGTAGCTTGAGCTTGTTTTCGCTTATAACTTGTTTATACTCATTGAAAAGCTCATTTGTCTTATTGACATCTTTTACTTGCAAATAAAGATCAACTTCAGATTCAATAGCTAGAACATTTATTCTATTGAGTGTCAGAATGATCTGATAGTGATTTTCAGTATGCTGAGTTGATTTAAAGATGTTGATCAAAGACATTTTGATTAAAGCATCAACTTTAGTATTTATTTTATCTGATTGAAATATAATTTGAAAGTTGAACTCAAATAAAATATCTAGATAATTGACTTGACGTTGAGTTAACTGTTTATTTTTCATGAAAATTTTTAAAGTCTGATGATCAATGAACATCTGAATGAGTAATTCAATGCATTTAAGCTTGAGTCTTCAATGTTCAAAACATCAAATAATGATTAGTAATTTCTTGTCATAAATATGATAATTGCATTTAGCGAGAATCATGCTCTTGCTGTAGAAAGCTATTGAGTGAAGAACTTTCTCATCATCATACTGTGATAGAATTTCATCTTTGACGTAGTCATATACATCAATTTCTAGAATAGTCTGTCGTTTGAAATCAAAATGTCGTAGTACTGAGATTGAGCTGACTTGTTTCTTTAGATCATTGAAAGCTTGAACATAGACTTCATTTCATACAAAAAACGTGTTTTTTCTAGTCAGCTGAGTGAATGATTTAACTAGCTTCAAGAAGTCTTTAATAAAACAATGATAGAAGTTAATGAATCTCACGAAGTTTTGAACTTCTTTTAAATTGATCAACGTAGCTCAGTTGACTATGACTTTCACTTTAATAAAGTTCATATGAAGATCTTGTTCTGAAACTATGACTTTTAAGAAGACAGTTTCTTCTACGTTGAATTTGCACTTTCAAATATCTACTTGTAGATCAGCTTCTCATAAATGATTTAATATCATCTTGATATATTGTTTATGTTCTTGTTGAGTTTTGCTGTAGATCAGAATGTCATCTAAATAGACTTGACAAAAGTCATTCAGAAAGTCTCATAAAACATCATTCATATACTGCTGAAATGAGGCAGAATTATTAATAAGTTTGAAGAGTAACACTTTTGACTTATACACTTCTAACGCGATAATAAAGATAGTGTAGTTCTCACTATCAAAGTGCATTTGTAGTTTGTTGAACGTTGAAATAATATTCAATTGAGTCAGATGTTTGCAATCAACTATTTTGTCAATTACTTCATTTATGAACGATAAAGAATAGCGATTTATTTTAATAATAGTGTTAGAAATCAGCATAAAATGAGTCATATGAGTGTAATGTAATGAGTATATAAATGCTAAGAAAGAAAAGTATCTAGAAGAGAAAAGTCAACTATCTATATGACTCAGAAGAACATAAGCTAACTCTGAATAGAATTGACTTCAAAACAAGTCTATGCTTTAGCAATGAGTGATCAACGATAGCTCTTAGAATAGTCATCAACATAGTCATCAATGAAGATGCGTAGCTAGAATCATAACATTACTTCTCTTCTTCAATGATTCATGTTTGCATGAATGTATTTTCTTAGCCTCGTGTAAAATCGAAATGTTTATTGTAGCAGACTCACTATGAGAGCATCATTGAAGCAGACTCATTATCGAACGTGTCATTGAAGCAGACTCACTAGTCAACTAGCTCATTGAAGAGATCAATTCTGATCATATCATTGAAGCAGACTCACTAACTGCATGTGAACATAGTAGTTCATGTTACAATTCTAGCTACGCATCTTCGTTGATAACTATATTGATAGCTATGTTGATGACTATGTTGATGACTATTCTGAAAGCTATCGTCGATCGCTTGTCGCTAGAGCATAGACTTGTTTTGAAGTCAACTTTATTCAGAGTTAGCTTATGTTCTTCTAAGTCATATAAATAGTTGACTCTTCTCTTCTAGATACTTTTCTTTCTTAGCATTTATATACTCGTTACATTACACTCATATGACTCGCTTTATGCTGATCTCTAACATTATATAAATGCTTTTTCATTACAGACGAAGTGAAATAATCTGCATTGATTTCTTCAAGTGCTTTTGCTAGTAGTTCTTCAACTCTTTATTGACTTTGATCTAGTGACTTACGTTCATGCAGCAGCACTCATCTTTCTTCTCTTGTGAGCTGATTCAGTGAGAATAAACAAAAGATTTGAACTTGTACGCTGATTAGCGAGTATAAACAAACGATTGAAATTATTCAACTAGGTCAAAGATCAGCGAATTAATCGTTCATTCAGATTCGCAAGAGATTCTTTGAATTTGTTGAACAATCAAACAAAATCAGTCATAAAACTGCGTTGAAGTCTCTATCTCAGAAGCAAACCTCATAGTGAGTCTGCTACAATGACGTTATCAATGCAATAATTTACTCACTTTCATCACTCTACTCATCAGTGAATCAATCTGTCAACTCATTCACATGCAACTAGTGAGTCTGCTTCAATGACATGATAATATCTTCAATAACAAGCAAATCTATGAGCTTGTTTCTACATTGAAATCATCAGTGAGTCTGCTTCAATGACATCATCAATGCAATGATCTTCTCATCACTCTATTTATCAGTGAATTGATCTACCTCAAGTTTCTGTGTTAACTAGTGAGTCTGCTTCAATGATGCTTTTCGTCAATGCAATGATCTATCTACTCACATCATTCTATCTATCAGTAAATCAATTCGTCTATCAATTCACATGCAATCAGTGAGTCTGCTACAATGACATCTTTCGTCAATGCAATGATTTATTTACTCACATTGCTTTATCTATTAATGAATTGATCTGTTGACTCATTTGCATGCAACTAGTGAGTCTGCTTCAATGACACTTCTATCTTGCATAGTGAGTCTGCTACAATAAACATTTCGATTCTACATAAGACTAAGAAAATATATTCATGCAAACATGAATCATTGAAGAGAGAAAGTAATGTTACGATTCTAGCTACGCATCTTCATTGATAGCTATGTTGATAGCTATGTTGATGACTATGTTGATGACTATTCTGAAAGCTATCGTCGATTGCTTGTCGCTAGAGCATAGACTTGTTTTGAAGTCAACTCTATTCAAAGTTAGCTTATGTTCTTCTGAGTCATATAAATAGTTGACTCTTTTCTTCTAAATACTTTTCTTTCTTAGCATTTATATACTCATTACATTACACTCATATGACTCGCTTTATGCTGATCTCTAACAGTTCAATTTGTTGAAATCGTGCCTAGAATCTAAGCATACTGCAGCGAGATAATGCATAGCTGAGTAGAATGTTTGATTAATAGAGATAGCTTTAACTAGAAAACTAAGAATACAGAAGAAAGAAGACAGTTTCGAGCTGTATCTATAGTAGAACGAACAAAGAAACGAAGTAGTCGATTTGCTAAAGCTTGAATAGATGAAATGTTTCAGCATATTTTGATTCAAAACATCATTGTTTCTTGTTCACATATTAAAATCTCTAGAGTCTATTGACTAGACTTTATTCAACGTCGACACGCTTCGTAACATGATTCACTGATGAGTAAAGCGATGTGCTTGTAGATCATTGCATTGACGAAAGATGTCATTGAAGCAGACTCACTGATTGACTTGCTCATTGAAGAGATCAACTTTAAGCTCGTCATTGTAGCAGACTCACTAGTTGTATGTGAACATATGATCAGATTCACTGATGAGTAGAATGATGAGAGCGAGTAGATCATTGCATTGAGAATAGATGTCATTGAAGCAGACTCACTAGTTGCACGTAAACTGATAGGCAAATTGATTCACTGATAGATAAAGCGATGAGAAAATCATTGCATTGACAATGAAGTGTCATTAAAGCAGACTCACTGTAAGGTTTGCTTCTGAGATAGAAACTTCAACGCAGTTCTAGACTGATCTCGTTGTTCAACAAATTCGAAGAATTTCTTGCAAATCTGAATGAACGATTAATTCGCTGATCTTTGACCTAGTTGAATAATTTCAATCGTTTGTTTATACTCGCTGATCAGCGCATGAGTGAAGAAAGATGAGTGCTGCTGCATGAACGCAAGTCACTAGATCAAAGTCAATAGAGAATTGAAGAACTACTAGCAGAAGCACTTGAAGAAATCGATGCAGATTATTTCACTTCGTCTGTTGTTAGAAGTCAACATAGAGTGAGTCATATAAGTGTAAGATAACAAGTATATAAATGCTAAGAAAGAAAAGTATCTAGAAGAGCAAAGTCAACTATTTATATGACTCAGAAGAATATAAGCTAATTTTGAATAGAGTTGATCTTGAAATAACTTTATAGTCTAGCGACGAGCGATCAATGATAGTCATCAACATAGCTATCAACATAGATGCGTAGCTAGAGTTGTAACATTACTTTTTCTCTTCAATGATTCATGTTTGCATGAATGTGTTTCTTAGCTTTATGTAGAATCGAAATGCCTATTGTAGCAGACTCACTATGCGAGATAGAATGATGTCATTGTAGCAGACTTACTAGTTGCACATGAATGTTTGATCAGATTCACTGATAAGTAGAGTGATGTGAGTAGATAAATCATTACGTTGACGAAAGACATCTTTGTAGCAGACTCACTATTTGCACATGATTGAGTTGACGAATCGATTCACTGATAGATAAAGCGATGAGAGTGAGTAGATCATTGCATTGAGAATTTCATTGTAGCAGACTCACTAGTTGCACATGAACGAGTCGACAGATTGATTCACTGATAGATAGAGCGATGTGAGTAGATGAGTCATTGCATTGACGAAAAATATCATTGAAGCAGACTCACTAGTTGACTTGCTCATTGAAAAAATCAATCATCAACTTGTCATTGTAGCAGACTCACTGAGAGATTTCAATATAGAAACAAGCTCATGAGTTTATTGAGATTCAATACATGAACAAGCTCATAGATTTGCTTATTATCGAAAATGATCATGTCATTGAAGCAGACTCACTAGTTGCATATGAATGAGTAGCAGAATCGATTCACTAATGAGTAGAGTGATGAGAATGAATAGATTATTGCATTGAGAGTATCGTTGAAGCAGATTTGCTGAAGTTTGCTTCTCAAGATAAAGACTTCACGCAGTTTTAGACTGATCTCTTTGATTGCTCTTTGAAATAAAGACTTCACGCAGTTCTATGACTGACTTTGTTTATTCATCAAATTCGAAGAATTTCTTGCGAATCTGAATAAACGATTAATTCGCTGATCTTCTGATCTAGTTGAATGATTTCGATCGTTTGTTTATACTCACTGATCAGCGCACGAGTTCAAATCTTTTGTTTATTCTCGCTGAGTCAACTCACGAGAAAGAAGAGTGAGTGTCTGCATGATCACAAGTCAACTAGATCAAAGTCAATAGTCGTGTGAATTGAGCAGAGCAAGTCGATGCAGATTATTTCTCTTCGTCTGTAATGAAGAAGCATTTATATAATGTTAAAGATCAGCATAAAGCAAGTCATATGAATGTAAGATAACAAGTATATAAATGCTAAGAAAGAAAAGTATCTAGAAGAACAGAGTCAACTATTTATATGACTTAGAGAAACATAAGCTAATTCTGAATAAAGTTGATCTTGAAACAACTTTATAGTCTAGCGACAAGCGATCAACGATAGTCATCAACATAGCTATCAACGTAGATGCGTAGCTAGAGTCGTAACATCTGTAACGAAGAAGCATTTATATAATGTTAAAGATCAGCATAGAGTGAGTCATATGAGTGTAATGTAACGAGTATATAAATGCTAAGAAAGAAAAGTATCTAGAAGAAAAGAATTGACTATCTATATGACTCAGAAAAACATAAGCTAATTCTGAATAGAATTGACTTTGAAACAAGTCTATGCTCTAGCGACGAGCGATTGACGATAGCTCTCAGAATAGTCATCAACATAGTCATCAACATAATCATCAACATAGTCATCAACATAGTCATCAACGAAGATGCGTAGCTAGAATCATAACAAATAGCATTGAGCTTTTAATAGTTAACGCAGAATCATAGATCTTCATTTGCTTTCAAGATGAATAAAATGAGTGAGAAATACAAAGCTTTGCTAAAGATTATAAATTCTTTGAAAAAATTCTCGTTCAAATATTTCTTTACTTTCTGAAGCTTGTAGAGAAACATTTAATATGCTTGACAGCAAGATGACATTACATCACTAGTAAGCTTTATCTTATGATCATATGAATGATGAGATGATAGCTTGTCTGCTTGAGCTTGATTAAAGACGTTTAGAAAATTCTGATATTTTAATGATAACTTGACTTTAATATCTTCTAGATTCTGAGTCGTTTCATCAATTGAGAAAACGTTTATAACATCTAGTTTGCATTGAGTATTGTAGATGATTTTTCTATCAATGTCTTTGATTGACATAGCAAAAATCTCTGTCTAATCTTTCTTTTTTCGTTTTACTAATGCTTGAAAAGAGATGATGTTTATGTTTTGAATCAAGAATGACTCTTTTTGAATGAATAAAACAAAGTGCTTAAGCATTTTAAAGATCTTGCTGTGAGCTGCTGAAGAGATTAAAGTTGATCATGATCAACTTGAGTGCTTTGTATTTGATGAGATCAAAAAATCGAAATCGAAATATTTAATTGATCAGAAAATATGATAGTATCATGTTTCATGTTTAATAATATTTCATTTTTGTTCATTCAAAGTTTGCTCAATATAGCTTCATGATGCTCAATATCAACTATCAGCATTGACATAGTCAATTTCTTATGACTTTCAATCGTAAGATTAAGTAGAATCTTATGAGTAATAGTTTTTCTAGCTAACTTTTCATCATAGTCTTGTATTAACTTCTTTTTTGCTAGTAATATAAATTGTATTTCAAGTTTCTGACATACTTTATTGACTAGCTTGTCATGTATCAGCATGTAAATGACGAAATCACTATTTATCAAAGAACGAAGACTGAAAGAATTGCTTTGAGAAATAGAAGAAGCATTGATCAGAAATGACTTCTCAAAATAATTTTCTTTCAATAGAACTTCAATTTGACTGCATAAAGATATAATCTTTATTTCTTCAATGATTCTGAAAGAGATAGTTAGTTTTTTGAATCAGAATCAAACTTAGAGTTCAATGTAAATTGATTAAACTTGTCATCTTTTAATGCATTGACTCTCAATTAATTAAAGCACTCTTTAGAAGTATGATCTGATTTGTGATAAATGAAACAGATTTCAGCTTGTAAATTAATATCTTTGACGTTAGTTAAAATTACGTCGTATGACTTTGAATGATTGATGAATGTAGTGACTTCGATCTTTCTATAAAGATTCAATGAATCTCATTTCTCAGCAAAGATGACTTGCTTTCTGACTTTGATTAAGAATTTCTTTTCTTTGATGTTCTTCATGACTTGATGCTCATTGTTCAAATGAATCAAATAACTACGAATTTCATTGAAAGATTCTGATTGAATCAGCTGACTATTTCAAGCTGCATGAAGATGATAAACTATCTTGTCTTGTAAATCAATGATCAATTGCTTTTCATGACATTCTAAATAGAAGAACAGACGTTGAAACATTGAATAAAAACCACTAAATTTGCTCTTTTCTTGAATGAGATTAGCATATTTTCTTCGAAAGTTTGTCTCTTTGTCGAAATCATTGTATAACTGAGCAAGTTCATTTAACAAATCATTGATCATTTTATAAAGATTCAATGAATCATGTTGACATTAAGCTAAAGTAACTTTGACTGCGTTTTCATTGATTCTGAAGTGAATATAAATCAGTATGATTCTATCAGTATCAAAATGATCAACGTTGATTTCTAGCTTGTCACGAATCTTTTCTTGTTAATCATTTCAGAAAGATTCTGTTTCATCAGTAAATAGAGATGAATTTGAAAGCTTTTGAAATCGCTTGAATGAATTGAACATGATGAAAGAAGTAGAAGTATCTTCTTTAATCAATTGCAGTCAATGTTGTAGTCTCATCATCTGATCTTGAAGCTTTTTAAGATTTAGATTCAATCATTTTTTTACTCAATTAATTTCTGTCAGAATCGTGTCTAGATGATACAATCAATGAAGATCAAAGTTGATAATGCTTGATTTTTAAAGATAGCTATAACTGAATATTAAGAATACAGAAGAAGATTGATACAAAAGCTTCTATTTATGTAATGTTCAGAGACTGCGCTAGACTTGAAAGAAATGTGTTTATGACATGAAAAGAAGATGATGTAAATGAACAAGATGTTGATGAAAGAAAAGAGTGTTGAGAAAGAAAAAGAATGTTGAAAAAGAAAAAGAGTGTTGAGTCAAATCTGAGTCAGATCTAGATCAGATTTCAACTAGATTGTTGACTAGCTCTAATCATTACACAGAGTACTCGCTAGCGTGCATTGCGAATTAATTAAAACTTCAGTCTTGTTCAGTCTTATTAATCTTGATACACTTGTAATATTACTCTTTTCTTTGAAAATTCATGTTCATATGAATGTAGTTTCTTTGCTTGCTTTTGTTGATAGTTATTCCGATATTTAGCGCGGTTTGCTTGAATATAGCTTATGAAATTCGTTCAAAACTTTCTCTGAATCATCGAATTTCTCTTTATCGACATAGTATCATTCGTTGTCTCTATCTAGATCTTTTCATTTGACTTTATACTGTATTCAATCTCAATAGCGTCTGAAGTTCAATATATTATCTATCTTTTAATGTTCATCATCTTTAATAGTGATTAATCTGAGTGATTCTGAATGTTGTTTTGATAGAGAATCTTCTGAATACAATCGTAGTAGCTTCGAGCTGAACATTGAGTGCATATGCTTCATGCTTGTAGATAGACGAAGATGATAGAAAGTCTCAACTTTGACAATGATTGAGTAGAGATTTAGCTGTTTATCTTTCAAATTCTTGCATGATCTTGTGATTTTGACGTTTCTGAAAGATAGTCAGATCTGATCATCTATTTCGTAGATAATGTTTTGTTTATGTTTATTGATTTGAGCTTTGATGATCAGCTTAGTTTTTTTCAATTGTTGATGATCAAAGTTCAGTAGCTCTTTCATTCAAATGACAATATCATCTGCTTTTCTAGCTTCAATTCGTTCATGAGTGATTTCGTAGTCAGTTGTATCTGAATCAAAACTCATTCGAGAATGAAATTCTTTATTGAAGTAGAAAGAGATCATTGAGATGATTGAGAACGTATTGACATTGTCACTGAACTCAATCATAGATATTCATTTAGCTCAATTATTCTGCATGTAATTACAGTAGATTCTGAGTTTGCGTTCAATGTCTTGATTGACTCACTCTGTTTGATCATCGATCTCAGAATGATAAGCAGTGAATAGACTAGCAATAATTCGTAGTCGCTTACAAAGACTCTTTCACATGATGAATATGAATTGAGAGTTTCTATTCAAAACAATAGAACTGAGTAGATTATGCAGTCAATAAACGTTTCATAGCATAATTCAGACTGTTTCTTCAACTGAGATATCATTGTCTCTTCAATGACAGAAAACATAGTGATGTTCTTTGAAGAGATGACATATGATTGTGCAAATGACGTTATAGTTCTTTGACAAAGATAGCTCAGTTATGAAGTTCATAACTATATCTTTTCATCGTTCTAATGAAATAAATAGAGATTGATGAAGTTCATTAATTGCATTTCTAGAAGCTTTGCTTTGTTGATAGATATGACAGTTTTGAATGTACTGTCTGATAGTAACTTGATGATCTGATTAATAGTAGAAGCGCTGAACTAGATCAATAATTCATTTATTATTGAGATGAAAGATGAAAGATTGATCGTGCACTTCTTGTAGTAGTTTCGTGTGCATGTTCTTGAGAACTTAAAGTAATTTTTTTCTAAATAGAATGTCATCAATAATTTCGCAGTTCTTCATCTTAATGCTATGAAGCTTAAGCTTGTTGTCGTTTTTAGCTTGTCTATATTCGCTGCAGAACTCATTCATTTGATTGACTAATCATACTCTTTGATAGAAATTGACTTCTGATTTCGAATTTGCGTTTGATTTTAAGTCAATAGATAGAATATTGACTTTATCAGAGATAAAAATAGTTTGAAAGCAATTTTCAAATCGTTTAGCTGATTCAGAGACGTTCGCTAAAGACATTTGAATTAACGTATCAACTTTAGTATTCATTTTGCCTGATTTAAAGATGATCTGAAAATTGAACTTTGATAGAATGTTCAAATAGTTGACTTGATGTCGACTCAGCTGTTTGTTTTTCATGAAGATCTTCAGAGCTTGATGATTAATGAATATCTGAATGAGTAATTCAGTACATTTCAGCTCAAGTCATTAATGTTCAAAACAGCGAATAATAATCAGCAATTTCTTGTCATAAATATAATAGTTGATTTCAGCAAAAATCATGCTTTTGCTGTAGAAGATCATCAAGTGAAGTACACTCTCATCATTGTACTGAGACAGTATTTCATCTTTTACATAGTTCAATGCAATGATTTTCAAAATAGTCTGACGTTTGAAATCAAAATGACAAAAAACTGAAGCGAAACTGATCTGTTTCTTCAGATTTCTGAAAGCTTGAATGCAGACTTCATTTCAAACAAAAGACGTGTTTTTTCTACTCAATTGAGTGAATGATTTGACTAGTTTGAAGAAGTTTCTAATGAAATGACGGTAAAAGTTCACAAATCTCACGAAGCTCTGAATTTCTTTCAAATTGATCGAAGTAGTTCAGTTAACTATGATAATCATCTTGCTTGAATTCATGCAAAGATCTTGTTCTAATACAATGACTTCTAGAAAGACTATCTCTTTTACATTGAATTTGCACTTTTGAATATTCATCTGAAGTTCAGCTTCGCGTAGTTGATTCAATACTAGTTTGACGTGATCTCTATGTTTCTTTCTCATTTTGCTATAAATGAGAATGTCATCTAGATAGACTTGGCAAAAGTTGTTCAGAAAGTTTCATAGAACATCATTCATATATTGCTGAAAAGAGATTGATTCATTAATCAGTTTGAATGATAACATCTTGTATTTATATGCTTCTAAAGCAGTGATAAAAGTGATGTAATTCTTATTATCAAGATGCATTCGCAGTTTGTTGAATGCTGATATAATGTTCAATCTAGTCAGATGCTTGCAACTCATTATTTTATCAATGATCTCTTCTATCAGCAATGTTACAATTCTAGCTACGCATCTATGTTGATAGCTATGTTGATGACTATGTTGATGACTATGTTGATGACTATGTTGATGACTATGTTTCTGACTATCGTCAATCGCTCGTCACTAGACTATCGAGTTGTTTCAAAGTCAACTTTATTCAGAGTTAGCTTATGTTCTTCTGAATCATATAGATAGTCGATTCTTCTCTTCTAGATACTTTTCTTTCTTAGCATTTATATACTTGTTACATTACACTCATATGACTCGCTCTATGCTGATCTTTAACATTATATCAATGTTTCTTCGTTACAGACGAAGTGAAATAATCTGCATTGATTTCTTCAAGTGCTTCTGCTAGTAGTTCTTCAACTCTCTATTGACTTTGATCTAGTGACTTGCGTTCATGCAGCAACACTCATCTTTCTCTTCTCATGAGCTGATTCAGCAAGAATAAACAAAAGATTCAAACTCGTGCGCTGATCAGCAAGTATAAACAAACGATTGAAATCATTCGACTAGGTCAAAGATCAGCGAATTAATCGTTCATTCAGATTCGCAAGAAATTCTTCGAATTTGTTGAACAATCAAACGAGATCAGTCATAAAACTGCGTGAAGTCTCTATCTCGAGAAGCAAACTCTCAGAGAGTCTGCTTCAATGACATCATCAATGCAATGATCTTCTCATCGCTTTATCTATCAGTGAATCGATTCGTCTATCAGTTCACGTGCAACTAGTGAGTCTGCTTCAAAGACATTGTCAATGCGATGATTTTCTCATCGTTCTACTCATCAGTGAATCGATTCGCCTATCAGTTCACATGCAACTAGTGAGTCTGCTTCAATGACATCTATTCTCAATGCAATGATCTTCTCATCGCTCTATCTATCAGCGAATTGATCTACCTCATGTTTCTGTGTCAACTAGTGAGTCTGCTACAATGACATGATAATGTGTTCAACAACAAGCAAATCTTTGAGCTTGTTTCTATATTGAAATCTCAGTGAGTCTGCTTCAACGACATTCTCAATGCAATGATCTACTCACTCTCATCACTCTATCTATCAGTGAATCTGACTTGTCATCGAGTTCACATGCAACTAGTGAGTCTGCTTCAATGACATCTTTCGTCAATGCAATGACTCAGCTACTCACATCACTTTATCTATCAGTGAATCGATCTATCGACTCATTCGCATGCAACTAGTGAGTCTGCTACAAAGGCGCGTTCGATATTGATCTCGTCATCAAGTCAGTCACTCGATAGTTAGTTTGCTTGAACGATATTCAAAGTGAGTCTGCTACAAAGATGAACAATGATTGATCTCTTGATTGAGTCGATCAACAAACGAAACAAGCTCTACTATGTAGTAGGTCTGAATCAGCAGTGAGTCTGCTTCAATGACATGATTACAATCAATCTCTTCAATGAGCTAGTCGATTTTCTTCTAGTGAGTCTACTTCAATGACATCAGTCAATAGTCGATCTCTTTGCTGAGCAAGTTGATTTCTCTCTACATAGCTAGTCTGCTACAATAGACATTTCGATTCTACACAAGACTAAGAAAATACATTCATGTGAACATGAATCGTTGAAGAGAAGAAATACTGTTACGATTCTAGCTACGCATCTATGTTGATAGCTATGTTGATGACTATGTTGATGACTATGTTTCTGACTATCGTCGATCGCTCATCACTAGACTATCGAGTTGTTTCGAAGTCAACTTTATTCAGAGTTAGCTTATGTTCTTCTGAGTCATATAGATAGTCAATTCTTTTCTTCTAGATACTTTTCTTTCTTAGCATTTATATACTCGTTACATTACACTCATATGACTCGCTCTATGCTGATCTCTAACAAGCAATAAAGAATATTTATTTCTTTTGAAAATAACATTTAGCTTTTGATAGTTCACGCAGAATCAAAGATCTTCATTTGCTTTGAGAATGAATAGAACAGAGAAGAAATAGAGAGTCTGACTGAAAGTGATGAATTTCTTCGACAGATTCTCGTTTAAGTACTTCTTTACTTTTAGAAGTTTGACAGAGAACATTCAATAAACTTGACAGTGAGAGAGTGTTGAATCACTGATGAACTCAATTTTATGATCATAAAAGCGATGAAAAGATAGTTTATTCAATTGAGCTTGATCAAAAACATTTAGAAAATCATGATATTCTGAAGACAGCTTAACTTTAATAGCTTTCAAATTCTGAGTAGTTTTCTTAACGAAAGAGACGTTCAGAGCATTCAAATTGCACTGAGTGTTGTACGTGATTTTTCTATCGATATTCTTCATGAATAGAGCGAATACTTCAGTCTGATTCTTCTTTGAGTGATTCAACAATGTTTTAAACAAAGCAATGTTTATGCTTTGAATTGAGAAGAATTCTTTCTGAATCGTAGTTGAAACAGATTGTTTGAGCATTCTAGAAATCTTTGACTAAAAGATAAAAGTAAACAAAGTTAATCGCGATCAACTTAAGTGCTTTGAATTAAAAGAAATTGAAAAAACCGAAATGAAAGTATTTAATTGATTCAAAAAAATGATGATGTTGATTTGCATATTCAGTAATATTTCATTTTTGTTCATTCATGATTTTTCTAATATGACTTCGTGATGATTAATGTCAGCTATTAACATAGAAACAGTCAATTTCTTATGACTTTCAATGATGAAATTCGATAGAATTTTATGAGTGATAGTTTTCTTAAATATTTTTTCATCATATTCTTTTATTAACTTTTCTTTTGTCAGTGATATAAATTGAATTTTCAGCTCTTTACATACTTTATCAACTAGATTGATATGTATGATCATATAGATGACTGAATCACTGTTTATCAAAGAGCGAAGACTGAATAATTCATTCTACAAGATGAGAAGAGCATCAACTAGAAACAACTTATCAAAGTAATTCTCTTTCGATAGAATTTCGTCTAGATTGCACAAAGATATAATCTTCACTTCAATGATTGTTGATGTTACGATTCTAGTCTTTATTTATTCTTCATCTAGTCTTCATTTGATTTTATTCTAATTGAGTCTAGCAAGAATCTGATCTAGAAATGATATCATTGAAATTCTGCATCATATGTGTAAGACATCAACTCAATCAAGTCTAGCACAGAGCTGAGAAACATACATATAAGAATTGAGTTCTTTTCTGTAGATACTTTTCTTTCTTAGCATTTATCTATTAGTTAAATGACACTTTTATGACTCGCTTAACAGTAGATAAATGCTAATCAACTACTCTGCTATCGACGTGTAAATGATACGAAATAATCTACTTCTATTCAGAAAATTCGCAAGAAATTCTTTGAATTACTTTTATCAAAACACACATTCAAATTTACTCAAATTTATCAAATCAATCACTCAATCAAATTTATCTATTTATCTTTCTCACAATGACACGCGACTTCGAATCAGTCAAGTCATGAACAGCTCATCTGCTTAGAAGCACTGTTAGCAGACGCATTTTCATTATTTCTTTCAATGTTTCAGCTGAATCTCAGAATGTCACTATCTCATGAAACATCAACATGAGTCAACAACTTTGTCAATGAGCTATTGATCAGTCAAATGAGATCATTAAGATGCTGATTGAGCTAAGAGATCAACGAGACATAACTTTGAAACTGAATGAGCAGTGAATTGTTGTTCAAGTTGAACATGACAAGAGATTGAATTAATTAGAGATCAAACAGATGATCATAAACATTCTAGAAGAGATAAACAAACACTATCAAGAGAAGATATTGAATCTTAAGAATAAACTCAAAGAAGTATTGCATTCAGCAAATTAGTCTCAATCTCGTCAGTCTACTGAATCTTGAGTTTCTACAAAATCTTTATCTCATCAATTTATCAAGAACTATACTTGATGAAAGTCATCTACTTTATTCAATAATGATCTTCACAAGTTTTTCAAGTTTTTGAACTCATCTGTATTCATTGATGAAGATGAATCAACATGAGATAGTTGAAGAATCAAGATGAATGACAAGCTTCAGACAAATGTCAATCACTTTGATAATGAGAATATCTGTATTGTTTATGTGATATTTAGACTAGAAGATGATATTGCTGAACATATCTTCACTTGACATCATCATGATGCTTTGCATTCTTACATCTCAATCTACAAGCTATTTGAGCATCTGAAAGAAATATATGATGAACTGAATAGAAATCAAAAGTGTTGTTGCAAGTACAACGCTCTGAGATAAACAGACAAGTCTTTCAATGTCTTTTACTTCAACTTTATGAAGCTATTCAGCTATCTTAAATACGATGATTGCACTCTGATGAACAATCTTCAGAATAAAATCAATAATTGATTGCAGAATGCTTTATCAATCTGTTCAAAGAACTTTACTTCGCTCACTCGCTTAAAAATCTTTCTTCAGAATGTGAATAATAAACAGTGAGTCAACTATCAGCTACGCAGTCAGCTTCGCACTGTCATCATCAAAGTCACTGTCGTATCTGATAAATGCGCTGCTACTTTATTGTCAGCAATGATGACTTCAATAATTAAATATATTAAGTCAACTATCTTTTCTATCTTTGAATCAGTCAAATCATCTATCGTTTGCTATATTTGCAAAATCTCAAATCACTTATTCAAGAACTGCTTTCAGAACAAGATCAACATCTTGACATTTCATGCATTCATTCTTCATCTACATAAAATCATCATTTCAAAAAATAAAGGGAATAAGAAAATGTCTTTCAAGAACAGCAAGGCAAAAAACTAGAAACTTTCATCAAAGATGCAATGAAAAATGTGTTAATTTCTTCAATGATGAGCATGTTAAATGACTCTTTTGCTTCTGAATCTTTGACTACTGAATATATACTTTCTAGCAATGAAATTAGTTACTCATTGAAGTCATTGATTAACATCAAAGCTGCTGACTATTCATTCATTGATGAAGTGATCGCGCAGATTGTTTATGATCAGTTGCAAATCAAGTCTTTGACTTTAATCGAAGCGAAGTCAATTCGAGAATTTGACAATCATTATGCTAAGAAACTCATTATTCGTGTCATTTATTTGAATTTGACTGTTCAAGATCATATGATTGACATTGCTTCTATGTTAATCACTTGATTAGATCAACATCAAATGATTCTTGAAAAAACATGAATGAATAAAATCAATCTAGTAATTGATATGCGAATCAATTTTCTTCGATTTTCGAATTTCAATTCTACTAGTCAAAAATTGATTGCTTTATTCTTAAGCAATAAATCAATCATGAAACGAAAAAGCTTGACTTCTACTCATATATTGAAGAGATCTTTCACTTTCGTTACATCTCAACTCAGTCAGAAATCATCTTCTTTCAATCAGTTCAATGAGAAGTCAGTTAAACTAATTGAACAGTCAAAATCGCATGACGCAGTTTCGTCTAGCGTCAATTCTAAATCAACGTTCAGTCTGAAATCAGCTTTCAGTTCAATCAACATATTTATGATAGAGACAGCAACATATAGAATGTTAGTCAAATGATCAGACGTCAAGATTTTTGCTGTTATTATTTCGAAAATCGATTGACTCATAACTACAGCTGAGAATAAGCTCAAAGAAGTGAATCTACATGAGCTTTCACACGTCAAGACTCTCGAGCAAGTCAAGATTAAGCTTCTCACTAAATATCATGACTATCTAGACATCTTCGATCAAGCAATGATCAATCAGCTATCATCTCATCATATTTATGATCATAAGATTAAGTTGATTAACGAGAAAATACTTTCGCGAAGCAGATTATATCAGATGTTCAATCACAAGCTTCAGAAGATAAAGAAGTATCTGATCAAACATCTGAACAAAGAGTTCATTTTCTTCAGCTTTGCATCATACGTCTCGCTCATCTTGTTCGCTGAAAAGAAAGATGAAAGTCTGCGTTTCTGTATTGATTACAGAAAGCTCAATGCTTTGATTAAATGAAATCACTATTCTTTGTTCTTGATAGACGAGACTTTCGCTCGTATACAAGAAAGCAAATATCTGTCTCAATTGAATATCATTGTCACGTTCAATAAACTACAAATGCATTCAGATAGCGAAGATCTGACTATCTTTATCATCTTTTTCAACTCATACAAATATCATGTAATGCTCTTCAAATTAATCAATGAATCAATGTTCTATCAACACTATATGAACGACGTACTGTTCAAATATCTTCATCAGTTTTGTCAGATTTATCTAAATGACATTATCATTTACAGCAAGATCTTGAAGAAACACAAGCAACATATATGATTAATCTTGAATAGACTACGAGAAGCTGATCTACAGATAAACATCAATAAATGCAAGTTTCATGTTTAGAAAATCATCTTTTTAAAACTTTTGATGTCAATCGAGAGACTTAAGATGAATTCACGAAAGATACAAGCAGTAGTGAATTGATCTACTCTCAATAATCTCACTCAAATTCAGTCATTCATTGACTTCTGCAACTTCTATCAATGCTTCATCAAGAACTTTTCGAAGATTGTTCATTCAATGATTCAACTCATTCAAAAGAAGATCATATTTGAATGAAATGAGATCTGTCAGATCATCTTCAATCATATGAAGAGATGTATGACTGAGACTTTTATACTATGTCACTTTGATCAAACGTGTGAGACTATTCTTGAAATCAACTCATTCAACTACGTCAATAATGAAGTTCTTTCTCAATATAATGACGAAAAAGTACTACATTTGATTGTCTTCTATAGTAAGAACATGTCTTCTGCTGAATGCAACTACGAAATATATGATAAAAAACTTCTGATCATCATTTGAGCATTTGAACACTGACGATTCAAACTGAAGCTAACTCACATTTCTATCAAGATGTTCATCAATCATCAAGCACTCATCTCATTGATAAAAGATAAAGAGCTGAGCAGATATCAGATGCGCTGAGTTCAGAAGTTAGCTGACTTCAACTTCAAGATAATGTATTGATCTGACAAACAGAACATTAAGATCAATGCATTAACTCATTGAGCTGACTTCGTGCCTAGAGATCTTGACGATGAACGTGTTCAATATCAAAGAACTACTATTCTGACATCAAATTGAATGAAGATCGCTGATCTAGAGAAGAATAATGATCAATCAATTTATAAACAAGTTTTTGACGTGAATGAAATTGACAACAATTGTACACTACTTCGCGAAGCAATAGCAAGAGACGAAGCACAATATGAAGATATCAAATTAAAGAATTGTTGAACTCAGAATGAAATCTTGTTTCATGATAGTCAGCTATGAGTCTTGTTCAATGAACTTCTACAAATGAATCTGATTCATGAAGTACATGATCAGTCGTTGATTGATCATTCTGAAATTCTTAGAACAGTGAAGATCATAAAGCGAAATTACTATTGATCTTCTATGCGAAAAACGATAGATAGATATATTTGAAACTGCTACGTATGTCAACATTCAAAGACATCAAGAAATAAATCAAATGACTTGCTTCAATCTCTATTTATATCTGAACAGTGATGACAGAACATAGTCATGAACTTCATTATTGATTTATCTGATTCATACAACTACAACGTTATTCTGACTGTCATCTGCAAATTGTTGAAAGAAAGACATTATATTTCTTGCATCACTGATGATGAAGATATCACAGTCAAAAAGACAGCTGAAATGTTGCTTCAATGAGTATATTAAACTCACGATTTATCAAGCTTCATTGTATTTGATTGAGATTCTCAGTTCATCTTCATTCTTTGAAAGTCTCTTTGTAAACGACTGAGCATTTCTCTTTGATTGTTCATCATCTATCACTCTCAAACTGATGATCAAAGCGAACAAGTTAATCAGAATGTTGAGTGATATTTTCGTTTCTTCTGTTCATACATGCAGAATGACTGATTCAAGTGACTACTCATGATTGAGTTTGTTGACAATAACATCTTGTCTTCAGTCATTTTTTGATTCTCTTCTTCATGAACAAGAGCTTTCATTCTTGTATAAGCTTTGACTCTGACATCATTGAGTATGAAAGCACTCGCGAACGTCTGCAGATTGCTTGAGTCAAAGATATATTCAATCACATGAATAAGACACTGATCTTCGCTCGCAAAGCTCTGATCAAAGCATGAGAACAAATGATGAATCAAGCTAATAAGTATAGAAAGAAAGTCAATTACAAGATTGAATTAAAGATGTTTCTGAATGAATAAAACATCATTACAGCGAGATCTTTCAAAAAATTGAATGACAAGATGCTCAACTCATTTCAGATTATTGAGTCTGTTGACTCATTTTATAAGTTGAAACTATCAGAGACTATGCATATACATGATGTATTTCATTCAGAGCTTCTTCGTTCTGTTGTCAATGATTTTCTGTCTGATCAAAAGAATGAATCTTCAAAGTCAATAGTGATAAACGATGAAGATGAATGAGAAATTGATGATATATTGAACTTTTGATGATATCGAAGATGACTTCAATATCAAGTCAAATGAAAGAACTATGATAATAATTTCAACTGATATAATGCTGACGATGATGAGTTTATGAACGCTCAAAAGATGATTGATGAATTTCATATCAGATATTCAAGAAAAGCGCACTAAGAAACAATATTCATGCAAACATGAATAGTCAAGAAAGAGAAGTAATGTTACGATTCTAGTCTTTGTCTATTCTTCATCTAGTCTTCATCTGATTTCATTCTAATTGAGTTTAGCGAAAATCTGATCTAAAGATGATATCATTGAAACTCTGCATCATATGTGTAAGATGTCAATTCAATCGAGTTTAGCACAGAGCTGAGAAACACACATATAAGAATCAAGTTCTTTTCTGTAGATACTTTTCTTTCTTAGCATTTATTTATTAGTTAAATGACATCTTTATAACTCACTTTAAATCGATCTTTAACAGTTGAAAAGATGACTAGTTTTTTGACTTGAACTTTGATTCAGTATTGAGTTCAAAATGATTGTAGTTCTCATCAACTGCATTAACTTTGATAGATTGATTCAAGCATTCTTTGAAACTATGATTTGATTTGTAACATATGAAACAGATTTCAACTAGAATGTCTGCATTCTTGACGTTAATCAAAACTGCGCTGCGTGACTTTAATCAGTCAGACTTTAAAGTTGAAGACTGAACAGCAATAGTTGCTTTAGAAATGATGATTTTTGAATCATCATGTTTGAGTAGTTTGTTCTTGATTTCTCAAACTGCTTTATGTTCATTGTTTAAACGAATCAGATAGTTTTGAATATCTGATAGCTTGATGAGCGACTTCATCTGAGCTGTTCAAAAGATTCAAAGACGAAAATTTATTTTATTCTTTAAATCAATGACTAGTACATTCTTCTGATACTTTAAATAAATGTATAGTCGTTGAAACTGATTAAAGAAATCGCTGAATTTCTTTGATTCTTGAATCAGATTAATATATTTCCTACGATAGTTGTCTTTCTTATCAGAATCATGAAATGATTGAACTAGTTTCTTTAGAAGTTTATTGATAGTCAGATAGAGATTATCACAGTTGAGATTGCATTTGACTTGAATGACTTTGATGACATCATCTGCTAATTGAAAGTTAATGTAGCTCAGCTTGTAAAGTTCATTTGAAAAGATGTCAACATTCATTGCTAGCTTCTTTTGTATGTCAAGAGATCAATTCTCTCAAGTAGAGTTCTTTTCATCAGTGAACATTGAAGAGTCAAGTATTTTGTAATATTTAAATCATTCAAAGTAGATGACAATCAAGAAAGCAGTAATGATTACATTGACTGTGATAGCAGTGAAAGCTTGTAGTTGTGCTTTCAACTGTTGAATTTTACTCTTGTCTCGTTGTTTCATCTTGATGAGACAATTTATTTCTTTATTAAGATCATAAATACATTTCTTTCATACTTTTATATCATTGAGTATGATGATTTCAGCGTTTGATTTGTTAAAAGCAATGAATGAAGAAGCATGTTGTGAGTCAATGATAAAAGAGAAAGCTTGTGAACATGTTTGTTGCAAGAGATCAATGAAAGCTTTATCTTTATCAGATGTATTTTTAAATGTCATAGTGAAGAAGATGAGAATTGATTTAAACTGAATGAAGAACAAAGCTCAGTAGTTTTATGAAGAAAGATGAATGTTTGTTCAATGAAGAAGATGTTTGTGAGAATGATTGATCTTGAAGCAATTCACGAAAATTCTTTATTGTAATTCTCTTGATCGATTTGATTCTCTAGCAATTCACGAAGATTCTTTATCATAGATTCTATTAATCGATTTTGAATGAATGCATACTGAATGAGCGATAGATCTTCTAGCAATTTAATGATCATATGTTTTCGTTGATTCTATGAATTCTCTGATGTTATTCTTGTCTTTCAAGATTGAATCATCAGATAAACAAATTTCTTTAGACTTAATTCGTCTGTATGAGTTGATTGAATGAGTAATGAGATCAGTATCATGTGATTAACGAATTCTTAATATAATGTCAGAATCGTGTCTAAATGATACAATCAATGAAGATCAGAATTGATAGTGCTTGATCTTTAAAGATAACTATAACTGAATATTAAGAATACAGAAGAAGATTGATACATCTGTAATTTGTAAAGAGTGACAGTGACAGATTTTAGCGCTTTTAGCGATCAATATCTTGAATATTCATTTAATCTCATGTTTCAGATTTGCGTCACTTTTAGCTGAGACATATTCATAAAAGCGTCAATATTCTCAATATTCTTAACATTTTTAGCATTCTTATGAGCGCAGTATGCGTCTTTATCATTTAATTCAATAAACATAACTATTTTAACATTTGTAGCATTGATAAGTAGTTGCAACATTGAATAATTAATGATTGATTTGACTATCTAAATAATAGCTATTTAATATATGCGTCGAGAAAGTTAATGAGAAAGTCAATGAGAAAGTCAATGAAAAAGTCAATGAGAAAGTTAATGAAAAAGTTAATGAGTAAACTAGAGAGATAGAGAGTCATGTAGAATGATTGATAGAGTCGTGTTTGAAGCTTGATAGAGAACAAATTTGATTCTTGATTGCGAAGTAATTCGAAGCTTGGTGAGAAGTCATGTAGAAAGTCATGAAGAGAGTCATGTAGAAAGTCATGTAGAGAGTCATTTAGTAAAAAGGTCAGTAGATGATTCAATCAAAAGATCAGTAGAAAGCTTACTAGTAAAAAGATCAATAGAAAGATCGATCGAAAGATCAGTAGAAAGCTCACTAGATGACTTGATCGAAAGATCAGTAGAAAGATCAGCGAGAATGCTTGATAGAGAAACATGAAGAATGCTTGATAGAGAGTCATGTAGAAAGTCATGTAGAAAGCATTGTTTGATTCGTGTTATGCGCTCGATCGACGCGTATTTTGAAGCATGTAGAATGTTTGGTAGAGCGTTTGATAGAAAGCTCAGTCGATAGCTCAATAGATAGCTCAGTAGGAAGATCGGTAGAAAGGTTGATAGAAAGGTTGGTAGAAAGGTCGATTGAAAGGTCAGTAGAAAGCTCACTAGATGACTCGATCGAAAGGTCAGTAGAAAGCTCACTAGATGACTCGGTCGGAAGGTCAGTAGAAAGATCAATGAAAAGCTCAGTAGAAAGCATTGTTTGAAGCACTGTTTGACGTGTTTTGTGCGCTTGATCGACGCATTTGATAGAGCGTTTGGTAGAGCATTTGATAGAGAGTTCGGTAGGAAGTAGGGTGGCGAGTAGGTGAGCGAGTAGGTAGGCGAGTAGGGTGGAGAGTAGGTGGGCGAGTAGGGTGGCGAGTAGGTGGGCGAGTAGGGTGGCGAGTAGGTGGGCGAGTAGCTAGGCGAGTAGGGTGGCGAGTAGGTGGGCGAGTAGGTGGGCGAGTAGCTAGGCGAGTAGGGTGGAGAGTAGGTGGGCGAGTAGGGTGGCGAGTAGGTGGGCGAGTAGCTAGGCGAGTAGGGTGGAGAGTAGATGGGCGAGTAGGGTGAAAAGTAGGTGGGCGAGTAGGGTGGCGAGTAGGTGGGCAAGTAGGTGAGCGAGTAGGATGAAGAGTAGGTGGGCGAGTAGCTAGGCGAGTAGGGTGGAGGGTAGATGAGCGAGTAGGGTGGCGAGTAGATGGGCGAGTAGGTGAGCGAGTAGGATGGAGAGTAGGTGGGCGAGTAGGTAGGCGAGTAGGTGAGCGAGTAGATGAGCGAGTAGATGAGCGAGTAGGTAGACGAGTAGTAGGCTGAATGCGACGAAAGAAACGAAAGCGATGAAAGCGATGAAAGCGACGAAAGCGACGAAAGCGATGAAAGCGACGAAAGCGATGAAAGCGACGAAAGCGCGATTCAGTTCAATGACATATGAACAAACGCAGATTCAGTTCAACGACATATGAAATGATCGCAGATTTTATTCATAAAATCTGATCACATTCAGATGAG
>JAABUS010002718.1_pt1 | contig 32056 bp, 30 predicted proteins | sample 5560161 | NCBI WGS metagenome assembly JAABUS01 (sample SAMN10711885, study PRJNA513376) | rock metagenome | isolation source: Antarctica rocks | place: Antarctica: Victoria Land, Trio Nunatak nord | collected 2016-01-04 | reverse complement strand
AATTGCATCTGAGTGAGATTATTGAGTGTAGATCAATCAACGACTGCTTGCATCTTTCGTGAGTTCATCTTCAATTCTTTGATTGATATCAAGAGTTCTAGAAAGATAGTTTTCTGAACATGAAACTTGCACTTGTTGATGTTTATCTGTAGATCAGCTTCTCGTAGTTTATTCAAGATCAATCATACATGTTGCTTATATTTCTTCAAGATCTTGCTGTAAATGATAATGTCATTTAAATAAATCTGGCAAAACTGATGTAGATACTTGAACAACATGTCGTTCATATAGTGTTGATAGAACGCAGATTTGTTGATTAATTCAAAGAGTATTACATGATATTTGTATAAGTTGAAGAAGATAATAAAGATAGTTAAATCTTTGTTATCTGAATGCATGCATAGTTTGTTAAACATAACAATGATGTTCAATTGAGTCAGATACTTGCTTTCTTGTATACAAGTGAAAGTCTCGTCTATCAATGACAAAGAACAATGATTTCGTTTGATCAAAGCATTAAGCTTTCTGTAATCAACGCAGAAACGCAGACTATCATCTTTCTTTTTGATGAACAAGATGAGTGAGATGTATAATGCAAAGCTGAAGAAAATAAATTCTTTGTTTAAATGATTAATCAGATACTTCTTTATCTTCTGAAGCTTGTGATTGAACATCTGATATAGTCTGCTTCAAGAGAGTGTTTCTTCATCAATCAACTCAATTTTGTGATCATAGAAATGATGCAATGATAGTTGATCAATCATTACTTGATTGAAGACATTTAGATAGTTGTGATATTCAGAGAAAAGCTTAATCTTGACTTGCTTGAAAGCTTCAACGTGAAAAAGCTCATGCAGATTCACTTCTTCAGACTTGTTTTCAGCTGTAGTTATGAGTCAATCAATTTTCAAGACAATAACAGCAAAGATCTTGATGTCTGAACGTTTAACTAACATTTTATATATTGCTGTCTTTATCATTGCTATGTTCATTGAACTGAAAGAGAATGATTTCAGACTGAACGTTGATTTAGAATTGATGTTAATGTTATGAGTCTGCATAGAGCGAATCATATGAGTGTATTCTAACTAGAAGTTCAAAGCTGAAGTAGAAAGAAGATGCAACACGACGTAAGTTTTACTCACGAAGGCACGCTAGGTCGCTAGCGTGTCAACAACAGCTCTACTCACAGCTTTATACTAGTCTATGTTAAACTAATCAGACTAATCAGAGGTATCAGAAATGCATGCTCGCAACATTATTTCTTTTCTTCATTTAGCAATGTTCTCATTGTTGCAATTTGATCAATTGATTCATGTTGAGTCGATTTCTAACTTGATTTGTTTAAATACTTCTGATGAAAGTCATTTACAATCTTCAAGCAGTCTTTGAACTCATTTTCATCAACATTGTATCAATGTAGATCAACGTCATAATTCTTTCAATTGACACAATATTGCAGTCATCTTCTGTAGTGTCTGAAGTTCAGTATGTTCTTCACTTTTCATTCGTCTTCATCATCTATCACTATAGAATCAGACGACTCATTTCATTGTTCTTTTAGAAAATCTTCTGAATTCAGTCGTAGCAGATTCAAGACAAACTCTGAATGAATCTTCATTGTCAATGACAGTTTCAATCAATATGCATGTTCAATCTCAGCTAAAATCTTGAAAGATTCTAGCATTTTATCGTTCAGCTTCTTTAATGATCTTGCAATCATAATGTTTCTAGAATTCAGAAACATCATGTCATTTATCTTATAAATTATTTTCTTTTGATGCTTGTCAATCTGTTTCTTCATTGTGACTCTGACTCTTGCTAATGTCTGCTTGATCAACGTCAATGATTATTTCATGTGTTTAAATATATTCTCTGCTTTGTCTGCTTAAATTCTAGCTTGAGTGATTTCATATTCAGTTGAATTCGAATTGAAGCTCATATGAGAGTGAAAGTTCTTATTCAGAAAGAACGCTGATTGTTCAATTGACGGCAAAATAGCATTGTTATCGATGAATTTAGTCATAGATAGTCAGATGAATCAGTCATCTTGCATGTATAAGCAACAGCTTCATAGATATCATTCTACATTCTGATTCGCTCTTTTCGTTTAATCATTAATTTGTGAGTGATAGTCAATAAATAGTTTCATCTTAATGTTGAGTCTCAGACATAAAGACTTTCAGACAATTGATATGAATTGCAAACTTCTATCAAACACTATTGATCTTGATAGTTCATGAGTTCTGAAGACTCATATCAGCAGCAGCTTGACTGTTTATTCAGCGAAAGTTTCTTCATCATTTGATTAACAGAGTATATAGTGACGTTCTTTAGACAATCGATTTATCACTGTCAGAATCGCGTTGCTTTTATTACTTTTCAATAAATCAATAATGAAATTCAATGATATATCTTGTCATCGTTGTTCAGATATAAACAATGATTTCAATAGTTCATTAATTTAATCTCTTGATTCTTTTGATCTATGATAAATATAATAGTTTTGAATGTAACGTTTAATTATCATTCTCATCTTTGATCAGCAATATGATTGTCTTAACAAGTCTAACGTTTGATTCATATCAGAGTGATCACTGATTGAAAGATCATGAGCTTCTTTTATCAATTGAATAATCATTGACTGAGAAACTCACAGTTTATTATTCTTTCAGAGTACTTCGTTCAGTACTTTGCAATTGTCTAGACTCATATCTTGACAAGTTCTTCTGTTCTGTTCTATGATTGTTTAAATATCAATACATTGTTGATTCATTTGATTTTCAACTATAATTCGATTCTGAATAGAAATCATCTCTTCGATTGAATCTTCATTAGCTTTCGATTTCTGTCTCGAATCTAAGTCAAATATGAGCAAGATCTGAGTCAAATCTTGATTATCTTTTATTGATTGCAGTTCAAATGTGCTTGCTGACAATAGCATCTGATGCTGATATAGCTTTTGATCATTATTTGATTCAACTGACTTGACATTTGACATTCTGATCAGTGCATCTGCTTTCAGATTATGCTTTTCTGACTGATATATGATCTTGAAGTTATATTTGAATAACTTCTCAACTCATTTAGCCTGCCGTCTGATTAGTTTCTTGATGATCATGAAGTACTTCAAATTCAGATAATCGATGAAGATCTTGATTGAAATATCAGTACATTTCAATTCGAAGCATCAGTGCTTCAAGCATCAAATAATAGTCAAAAGCTCTTTGTCGTAGATCTCGTAGTTGCATTCTGCAGAAATCATGTTCTTGCTATAGAAGATCATTGAATGTAGAATGTCTTTATCGTCATACTGAGATAATACTTCGTCATTGACATAGTTCAAGAAGTTCGTTTTCAGAATAGCTTCTCTGATTGAATTGAAATGCTTCAGAACGAAAGCTGTTGTCATCTGTTGCTTCAGTTTCTTAAAAATCATCTGACAAATCTCTGTTCATTCAAATGAATGATTTTTTTGAATCAGCTTTATCATAGATTGAGCAATCTTCAAGAAGTTCTTTATAAATCGTTGATAGAAATTGCAGAAGTCAATGAAGATTTATACAGAAGTTAATGATTGAGACACTTTTCAGCTTCGAATCACATTTACTTTTTGAAAGTTCATTCATAAATCATTGATAAATCTCAGTAGTTTTAGAAATGAAATCTTCTGAATCTTGAATTTGCACTTGTCAATGTCTATCTGCAGATCGACTTCACGAAGCTTGTTTAGCATCTCTTTCACATGAGTTTTATGTTTCTTCAAGATCTTACTGTAGATAAGAATGTCATTCAGATAAATCTGACAGAATTTATGCAGACAGTTGAACAACACATCATTGATATAGTGCTGAAAGAATGTTGATTCATTGATTAATTCAAAGAGCATTACTTTATATTTGTAGATATTGAAGAAAGTGACGAATGTGATTAAATTCTCACTTTCAATGCTTATGCAAAGCTTATTGAACGTGACAATAATGTTAAATCAAGTCAGATATTTACTGTCTTGAATTCAAGCGAGTACTTCGTCTATCAAGAGTATTGAATAACAATTTCTTTTGATCAGAGCATTCAGTTTTCGATATTTCACGCAAAAGCAAAGACTATCATCTTTCTTTTCAATGAATAGTATTGACGAAGTGAATGAAGCTTTGCTGAGTGTAATAAACTTCTTCTTCAAGTTCTCTTCTAGATACTTCTTGATCTTCTGCAACTTGTGACTCAACATGAAATACAATTGACTTCTAGAAGATTGACTCTCATCTTTTAATTCAATCTTATGATCATATGATTGATGCAGAGGCAACTGAGTTGTCTTTTCTCTGTCAAAAACGTTCAGAAAGTCATGATAAACTATCAAAAGCTTCTTCTTTTGTTTCTTTAATGACATGACAAAGATCATTTTATTCAGTTTCGCTGAATCTTTGATCGAGCTAAGCATCTTGTTGATTTCACTAATGATCAATGTAAAGATCTTGACATTTTTCTTCTTGACTAAAGTTTGATAAGCAGCAACTTTGATCATGACAATATTAATGAGCTCTTTCTTCTTTGATGACTGAATGAGTTCATGTTGATTGAGATTGACTTAAGTGCTTTGCTTTTGTATGAGAACTAATTCAATGAATCGATTCACTGATTTTGAATTTGTAGTTCGCTTTAAGATGATCATTGACATAGACTTCAAGTTCTTTCGTTTCATTTCGCAGATCTCGCTTGATTCAAGTCAATGAAATGCTGATTGACTGCTTGCTTTCAAAACAATAAGTTTTAAGATTTGAATATTTGATAAAGATATCAATTGATTATTTGCAGAATTTATCAAAATTTGATTTCTTTTCAATCAAAGATTGTCAATGATTATCTTGTGCTGATCTAGATGAGTTATTAATAGAAACATCATTTCATTCTTATGTTCTTGTATAGTGATTGAGATATACAAAGCATATGTAATAGATCTTCGATCGAGAATTTCGTCATATGAATAAATCAACTTCAATTTGAACAGTGAAATTGACTGAATATCAAAGCGTTCACATAACTCTGAAATCAATGAATCATTTATGAACGTCATGTCAGTGACTTTGATGTTTATCAGAACGAGAAATCGAAATATCTTTTCTAGACTATTCAAGATGATGTTCACAATAAACGACTTGAAATTAAATGAGTCATCAAGCATACTGATGAAGCAAAATATAAGCATGTCGTTCTCAATCATTACTTTGACGAGAACAGATTGTTTTTCAAATTCGTTGCAATTTCGTGTATCTGAACTGATTCAAGACAGTCACATGCTTTATGTTCTGACTTCTTGCATTTAAAGCAGAGTTCTTTTTTAAACAACTTCTCTTTAGCAGAATCAACGTTCGATATTCTGAGTTTCTTTCATGCAAAGAATGAAACTGAGATCGAAGTTGTGATCATCATTGAAATGCTAGCAATAGAGCGAGTGACTTGAATCATTGATGTCTTGAGAACTGATCGAGCATTCAGTTTCGTCAATCGAACGTCAGCTCGCATGCAGATGTCGATGAATTCATTCAAATCAATGATTCATTCATTGAGCATTGCTCGTTGAAGATCTGAACTGATTTTATGCTGCAGATCATTTAGTAAAGTTTCATTATTGTATTCTAATTCTGCACTGAATCGTTGAAATTTCATTCAAAAGTCATGAAAGAAGATCTTATTTTAATACAGCTTTAAGAACTGTCATTGAGTCGTGTGATGTTAATTGAAATCGTTGTACATCTTGTTTATGATTGACAACATCTCTTCTGCTTCTAAAAATGAGTTCGCGATTACGTTTCTCATTTAAGATGCTATGTGTTTGATCATTGTTTCATCAACTCAACTTTTCACATATGCAATCTTCAATTCTTCAATAGAAAAATGATTCTTGTTCATCTTCAGCTTGTTTTGCATTCAAGACAATCAATTATTCACATTCTGTTTCAAATCTTCAAACAAAGACGAGTCAGATAACTTAATCAACTTCAAGAATCAATCTTTCAAAATCAAAGTGCTTTGTTGACTCAATGCAGACTTTAAATGATGTATAATCACATTCTTGTCTTTCATCTTTTTCTGCAGACGCGTTCTTATAATATTCAACGTTGTCTGAATAGTCTTCAATTTAATGTTTATCTTGTTGACATCTTTCAACATCTGAATCATGTCATTGTAAGTTTCGATTTTGATGTCATGCTGATGAGTCATGTACTTGATAAAGATAATGATGTCATCTGTTCTTTTATCAATTATTCAAGCATTCAGCTCTTCATTGATGCTGATCTTGATCATTTCATGATTGAAAAGTAATGCATTCATGTTCTCTTCTTCTGTATTCAATGATGCATTCATGTCTTCTTCTTTTGATGCTGTTCGATTCTGTGATAGAAGTGATTCTCTTCTAGCATTTTGAAGTTTGTAATGAGCAATGCTCACTGATTCTGATTCTGTGCTTCTAATCATTGTGTGAGTAGAAAATTGCTGATTGAGATTCAACTGAAATTTCTGATTTCAGTTCTAGAACAACATGTTCATGTTATTCTGTTCTTCTGTTTTAATGATGAGTTCAGTAAAGAGTTAATCTAGAGCAACGCGTTCATGTTCTTCTGTTCTGTTCTAGAAATTTCTTGATTTCTAACAAGTTTTCTGAACTCAATTTTTAAGTTTTGATTCTGATTCAAGTTTATGATGTAGCTTGTTTTTATATCGTCTACACGTTGATAGCAAGATTGATGAGCTTTGAACTAATGTTATGAGTTTGCATAAAGCGAATCATATGAGTGTATTTTAACTAGAAGTTCAAAGCTGAAGTAGAAAGAAAATACAACACGACGTGAGTTTTACTTACGAAGGCACGCTAGATCGCTAGCGTGTCAACAACAGCTCTACTCACAGCTTTATACTAGTTTATGTTAGGCTAATCAGACTAATCAGAAGTATCAGAGATGCATGCTTGCAACAGCTAGTCAAAGTCGCGCTGCGCGATTTTAACTGTTCATTTAGTTTAACTAACTTCTCATTGAACTGATGAAAAGAGAGTGATTTCAGACTGAATTGAGATGTAGTGAAAGATTTCTTCAGTATATGAGTAGAAGTCAAACTCTTCTGTTTCGTGATTATTTTGTTGCTTGAGAGTAGAACAATCGATTTCTGACTAGAGATGAAATTCAAAAATCAAAGAAAATTGATTTGTATATTTATCACTAGATTGATTTTGTTCATTCATGTTTTTTCAAAAATTATTTGATATTAATTTAATTAAGTGATCAACATAAAAGCTGTGTCAATCATATAATCTTAAACAGTCAGATTTGAATAAATGACATGAATAATGAGTTTCTTAACATAATGATTGTTGAATTCTTGAATTGACTTCGCTTTGATCAAAGTCAGAAGCTGAATTTGCAACTGATCATAAACAATCTGCGTAATCACTTCATTAATGAATGAATAGTCAGCAGCTTCAATGTCAATCAATGACTTCAATGAGTAACTAATTTTATTGCTAGAAAGTACACATTCAATAGTCAAAGATTCAGAAGCAAAAGAATCATCTGACATGCTTGTTATTGAAGAAATTAACACATCTTTCATTGCGTCTTTGATGAAAGTCTCTAGTTTTTTGCCTTGCTATTCTCAAAAGACATTTTCTCATTCTCTTTATTCTTTGAAATGATGATTTCATGTAAACGAAAAGTGAATGCACAAAATGCAGAAGTGTTGATCTTGTTCTGAGAGCAATTCTTTGACAAGTGACTTGAAATCTTGCAAGTATAGCAAATGATAAATGATCTTACTGACTCAGAGATAAAAGAGATGATAGACTTAACATAATTAATTACTGAAGTCGTTACTGACAATGAAGTAGCAGCACATTTATCAGATACGACAGTGACTTTGATGATGACAGTGCAACGTTCGCTGCGTAGCTGATAGTTGACTCACTGTTTATTATTCACATCTTGAAGAAAGATTCTTAAGCGAGTGAGTGAAGTAAAGTTCTTTGAACAGATTAATAAAGCGTTCTGCAAGCAATTATTGATTTTATTCTGAAGATCATTCATCAGAATGCAATCATTGTAGTTTAGATAACTGAATAACTTCATAAAGTTAAAGTAGAAGATGTTGAAGAACTTGTCTGCTTGTTTCAGAATATTGTATTCATGATGATACTTTCAATTTTTATTCTGATTCTTGTAAATCTCTTCAAGATGCTCAAGTAGCTTGTAGATTGAGATGTAAGAATGCAAAGCATCATGATGATGTTAAGCAAAGATATGCTCAGCAGCATCATCTTCTAGTCTAGATATCAAATACACAATGCAAATAGTCTCATTGACAAAGTGATCAATATTTGTCTGAAGTTTGTCGTTTATCTTGATTCTTCAGCTATTTCATGTTGATTCATCTTCATCAATGAATACAGATGAGTTCAAAAACTTGAAAGACTTGTGATGATCATTATTGAATAAAGTAAACAACTTACGTCAAGTATGATTCTCAATAAATTGACGAGATAGAAATTTTATAGAAACTTGAGATTCAGTAAATTGATGAGATCGAGACTGATTCATTGAATGTGATACTTCTTTGAGTTTATTCTTGAGATTCAACATCTTCTTTTAATAGCATTTATTTATCTCTTTTAGAATTTTTATGATCATCTGTTTGATCTCTAGTTGATTCAATCTCTTGTCATGTTCAACTTGAACAACAATTCACTGCTAATTGAGTTTCAGAGTCATGTTTTGTTGAGATCTAAGCTCGTTCAACATCTTGATGATCTCGTTTGACTGATCATGAGCTCATTGACGAAGCTGTTACGAGCGTATCAAGATTGATTAAAGCTAGTCAATGTCTCTAGTCAAGATCTGACTCAGATCTGACTCAGATCTGACTCAGTCTCTATTTTCTTTCTTCAACATCTCTTTGTTCAACATTATCTTTCTTTCTACATCACATTCTACTTGTGTCACAAACACATTTTCTTCAAGCTTAGCGCAGTCTCTGAATATTACTTAAATAGAAGCTTTTGTACTCATCTTTTTCTGTATTCTTAATATTCAGTTATAGCTATTTCTAAAGATCAAGCACTATTCAACTCTGAGTTTCGCTGATTGACTTATTTAGACACGATTCTGACATTATATTAAGAATTCGTTAATCACATGATACTGATCTCATTACTCATTCAATATACTCGTCTAGACAGAATGAGTTTAAAGAAATTCATTTAGCTGATGATTGATGATAATTGAAAGATAGAACAACACTAGAGAGTTTAATAAAATCAACGACGAGATTGTTTGAATCGCTAGACAACTTATTGCTCACTAAGTATGTAAAGTTCACTTGATCAAAAGAATCAACTCATTCTCATGAAGCAGACGAGTGAAAATAAGCTGTTCAACTTGATTAAGAGAATCATGATAAAGAATCTTCGTGAATTGCTCAAGAATCAAATCGATCAATAGATTCAATGATAAAGAATCTTCGTTGTTTGCTAGAAAATCAATCAAATCAATCAACAAACAAATTTCATCTTCTTTATTCAAGATTAAACATCATTTTATACATCTTTCTTCTTCATTCATCAAGCATTATCATCTGTTCAATTTCTTTCTTTCAAACAAATCTCATCATGTTTAGTCATTCATTTACTGAAGAGTGTTTCAAAGAATTTCAAAATCGTTTCTCTCAATTCTCTGATACTGATTCATCGAAATCACGAACGAAATCATCAAGTGCTGCATTATTCATTCATGAAGATGATGAATCATTCGCTGAAACAATAGTATCTCTCGTGTTTTACGAAATCTGAAAGGCTTAAAGTTTAGCTCTTGATGAGAAAACAGATCAACTCTACGAGTTAAATAAACAACAAGAAGACGAAATCAAAGAGTTGAAAACTAGACTTTAAGCTAAAGAAAACACTTCTTCTGATTTCATCTACTCTGAGCGTTCTAAATCTCAAAAAATACTCGATTCTTCGCTGTTTACTGATGAAAAGAACTTTATTTGAAAGAACTGATACGAAAAAATTCAGAATAAACTAGAGATCAACGTCGACCTCTTTTCTAATGAACGAGTCAAACTGAGTTATGTACATTTCAAATTATTCAATGACGCAGCTGAAGTCATTCAATCTAGACGCGAACGTGACTGTGTCAATTTCTATAAGATCATCGATGATCTTTTGAAAGAACTAGCTGAGTTGTTCAATGATTCAGATAAGAAAGTCAACTTTCGTAGAGAATACTACAACTTGATTCAAGAATTCAAGAAATTCAATGAATTTTATACTCAGTTTCAACGTTTATCTTTCTATCTAGACTATTATGAGAAGCAACTGATCGCTGATCTGAAAGATAAAATACATTCTCATCTTTAATTTGTTTGAGTAAATCAACTAGTTCAATCTGATTTTCTAAAAGAAATTCATTTCTATCTGATTCATTTGAATAATGATCAGCGAGTCATTCAAGAGATCAAGAACAAGATCAAACATATTGATAATTTTTCTAAGACTATGTTTCATAAAGCGACTATTATCACTTCGTCAGTTGATCACTTGAAGTTTAATCAGCTAAAGTCGCGCGACGCGATTTTAACTAACGTCAAGAAAGCAGACGTTCTAGTTGAAATCTGTTTTATATATCATAAATCAGATCATAGCTCTAAAGAGTGTCTTGATCGATCTACTAAAATCAATGCAGTGAACGATGAATATGATCACTTCGATTTCAATTTCAATTTCGATTCAAAAAACTAGTCATCTCTTTAAAAGTCATCAAAGAGATAAAGATTATATCTTTGTGCAAACTAGACGAAATTTTATTGAGAGAAAATTACTTTGAAAAGTCGTTTCTAATTAATGCTCATCTCATCTCTCAGAATTGATCTTTCAGTCTTTGTTCTCTAATAGACAGTGATTCAATCGTCTACACGATCATACATTCTAACCTAGTTGATAAAGTATGCAAGAAACTGAAAATTCAATCTATATCACTGACAAAAGAGAAGCTAATAAGAAATTATGATGAAAAGATATTTAAGAAAATCATCACTCATAAAATTCTATTCAATCTTATCATTGAAAGTCATAAGAAATTGACTGTATCAATGTTGATAGCTGATATTGATCATCATGAAGTCATATTGAGTAAGCTCTGAATGAATAAAAACGAAATATTACTGAATATGCAAAACGACGTCATTGTTTTTTCGAATCAATTAAATACTTCTATTTCAATTTTTTCAATTTTTCTCAATTCAAAGCACTCAAGTTAATCATGATCAACTTCGTCTTCTTCAATCACTCAGACTAAGACTTCTATGATGCTCAAATGATTTATTTCAATCACTGCTCAGAAAGAGTCATTCTCGATTCAAAGTATAAACGCAGCTTCATTTAAAACATTGTTGAATTGTTCAAAGAAGAATCAGATTAAAGTCTTTGCTCTATTCATGACAGACATCAATAAAGAAATCGCATACAATACTCAGTGCAATTTGAACGCTCTAAATGTCTTTTTAATTGATGAAATGACTCAGAATTTGAAAGATATTAAAGCGAAACTGTCATCAAAATATCATGAGTTTCTAGATGTTTTTGATCGAGCTCAATTGAATAAACTATCTTCTCATCACTTCTATGATCATAAAAATAAACTCATCAATGATTCAATATCTTCTCACTGTTGAGTCTATTGAATGTTCTTTGTCAAACTTCTGAAGGTAAAAAAGTACTTAAATGAGAATCTGTCAAAGAAATTCATCACTTTTAGTCAGACTCTCTATTTCTTTCTCGTTCTATTCATTCTTAAAGCAAATGAAGATCTTTGATTCTGCGTGAACTATTGAAAGTTAAATGTCATTTTCAAAAGAAATAGATATTCTCTATCGTTGATAGACGAGATCATTGATAAAATAGTGAGTTGCAAGCATCTGACTAGATTGAACATCATATCAGCGTTCAACAAACTGCAAATACATCTCAATAGCGAGAATTACATTACTTTTATCACTGCTTTAGAAGCATATAAATACAAGATGCTATCATTTGAACTGACTAATGAATCGATCTTCTTTCAACAATATATGAATGATGTTTTATGAAACTTTCTGAACGACTTTTGTCAAGTCTATTTAGATGACATTCTCATCTATAGCAAAATGAGAAAGAAACATAAAGATCACATCAAACTAGTATTGAGTCGACTACGCGAAGCTGAACTGCAGATGAATATTCAAAAGTGCAAATTCAATGTAGAAGAGACTGTCTTTCTAGAATTCATTGTATCAGAACTAAATTCTCGTATAAATCTCAGCAAAGTAACAGTCATAGTCAGCTGAATCACTTCGATCAATCTAAAAGAAATTTAGAGCTTCGTGAGATTTGTTAACTTCTATCGTTGTTTCATTAAGAACTTCTCGAAGCTAGTCAAATCATTGATTCAGCTGACTAGAAAGAATACATCTTTTGTTTGAAACAATGTCTGTGTTCAAGTCTTTGACAATCTAAAGAAACATGTCAGCTTGATCTTAGTACTTCGTCACTTTGATCTTAAATGACAAGCTATTCTGAAGATTGATGCTTCAAACTATGTAAAAGATGAAATACTATCTCAGTACAATGACAAGAAAGTTCTTCATTCAATGATCTTCTACAGCAAAAGCATGATTCTCGCTGAAATCAATTATCACATTTATGACAAGAAATTGCTAGTCATTATTTGATGTTTCAAACATTGACGATTTGAGCTAAAATGCATTGAACTACTCATTCAGATATTCATCAATCATCAAGCTTTGAAGATCTTCATGAAAAATAAACAGTTGAGTCGATGACAAGTCAACTATCTGAACATTCTGTCAAAGTTCAACTTTCAGATCATCTTTAGATCAGGCAAAATGAATACTAAAGTTGATGCTTTAACTCAAATGTCTCTAGCAAACGTCTCTGAATCAGCTCAACAACTTGAAGATCATTTTCAGACTATTCTGACTCTTGATAGAGTTGATGTTCTACTCATTGAATCGAAAGCAAATCTCTATCAGCAAGTATGTATGATCAATCAAATGAATGAGTTCTACGACGAATATAAACAAGCTATGAATGAGAACAAGCTCAAATTTCATATCATTAAATTGAAGAACTGCGAAATCATTGACAGCGTTCTCTTTAGAAAAGACTTACTGTGAGTTCTCGAGAATATGCATATGAAACTGCTACAGAAAATTCATGATCAGCTCTCAATCTTTCATCTCAACAATAAACGAACTATTGATCTAATTCAACAATTCTACTATTGATCAGATCATTGAGACACAGTCAGACAGTACATTTGAAACTGTCATGTCTGTCAGCGAAGCAAAGTCTCTAGAAATAGCATCAATGAACTTCATCATTTTCTACTCATTTCACAAGAACGCTGAAAAGATATAGCTATGAACTTCATTACTGAGCTACTTTTATCAGAAGACTATAACATCATTTGCACAATCATATGTTATCTCATCAAAGAATGTCACTATGTTTTCTGTCATTGAAAAGACAATGACATTTCAGTCGAAGAAACGATTTGAATCATGCTATGAAACGTTTATCGACTGCATGATCTACTCAGTTCTATTGTTTCGAACAGAGACTTTCAATTCATATCAACTATGTGAAAGAGTCTTTGCAGATGACTGAGAATCACAGTTAGTTTATTCACAGTCTATCATTCTGAGATCAATGATCAATTGAAATGAGTCAATCAAGATGTTGAATGCAAACTTAGAATTTACTGCAATTACATGCAGAACGACTGAGTCAAATGAATATCTATGATGAAATTCAGCGACAATTTCAATATTTTCTCAATCATCTCAATGATCTCTTTCTACTTCAATAAAGATTTTCACTCTCGAATGAATTTCAATTCAGATACGACTGACTATGAAATCATTCATAAACGACTGAAAGTTAGAAAAGCAGATGATATTGTCATTCAAATGAAAGAGTTACTGAGCTTTGATCATTAACAATTGAAAAAGACGAAGCTGATCATTGAAGCACAGATCAATAAACATAGACGAGATGTCATTTATGAGATAAATGACTGAGTTTGAATATTCTTCAGAAACGTCAAAATCACGAGATCATGCAAAAATTTGAAAGACAAACAACTAGAATCATATCAGATCACTGTCAAAGTGAAAGTCTTTTATCACTTTCGTCTATCAGTTAGCATGAAGCATTTGCATTCGATGTTTAGCTCAAAGCTACTACAATCGTATTCAGAAGACTCTCTATCAGAACAGCATGCAAAATCTCTCAGACTCATCATTATTGATGATGATGATGATGAATATTAAAAGATAAATGACATTCTGAACTTCAGACGCTATCAAGATCAAATACAGTACAAGATTAAATGAAAAGATCTAAATAGAAACAATGAATGATACTATGTCAATAAAGATGAATTCAATGACTTTGAGAAAGTTTTGAATGAATTTCATGTGCTATACTCAAGAAAGTCACGCTAGTACCGAAATAACTCAATAAGAAAGCAAGCAAACAAGCTACATTCATGCAAACATGAATTTTCAAAGAAAGAAGTAATATTACGAGCGTATCAAGATTGATTAAAGCTAGTCAATGTCTTTAGTCAAGATCTGACTCAGATCTGACTCAGATCTGACTCAGTCTTTATTTTCTTTCTTTAACATCTCTTTGTTCAACATTATCTTTCTTTCTACATCACATTCTACTCGTGACATAAACACATTTTCTTCAAGCTTAGCACAGTCTCTGAATATTACTTAAATAGAAGCTTTTGTACTCATCTTCTTCTGTATTCTTAATATTCAGTTATAGTTATCTTTAAAGATCAAGCACTATTCAACTCTGACTTTCGCTGATTGACTCATTTAAACATGATTCTGACAGAAGCTGTTCTTCTGTCTTGATGTTTCATGAAATATCAGCGTTCTTGATGTTGACTGAAGCATCAAAAGAAATAAGAAAAACTTGTTTACTAGCAATGCTTCTAAGCAAATGAGCTGTTCGTGACTTGACTGATTTGAAGTCGCGCATCATTGTGAGAAAGATAAGATAGATTTGATTGAGTGATTGATTTGATAAAAGTAATTCAAAGAATTTCTTGTGAATTTTCTGAATAAACGAAGTAGATTATTTCGTATCATCTACACGTCAATAGCAGAGTAGTTGATTAGCATTTATCTACTGTTAGAAGTCAGCATAGAGCGAGTCATATGAATGTCATTTAACTAATAGATAAATGCTAAGAAAGAAAAGTATCTACAGAAAAGAACTTAATTCTTATATGTATGTTTCTCAGCTCTGTGCTAGACTCGATTGAATTGACATCTTACACATATGATGCAGAGTTTCAATGACATCATTTCTAGCTTGAATGCTCACTAAACTCAATTAGAATGAAATCAAGATGAAGACTAGAAAGAATAAATGAAGACTAGAATCATAACATTAGAGATTAATCTAAAGCGAGTCATAAAAGTGTCATTTAACTAATAAATAAATGCTAAGAAAGAAAAGTATTTACAGAATAGAACTTGCAGCTTATATGTGTGTTTCTGATCTCTGTGCTAGACTCGAAAGAATTGACATCTTACACAGATAATGCAGAGACTCAATGACATCAACTTTAGCTTGAATGCTCACTAGACTCAATTAAAGATAATCAAGATAAAGAATAAAGTCGAGAATAAATTAAGAATAAATTGAGAATAGAATTGAAAATAAGTCAAGAATAGAATCGAGAATAAAGTAAGATCATAATACTTTTCATCATCACTTCATGAATAACTTTGTAGATCATGAATTGTGTGCTATGTTGTTACGTTTGCACAAATTCTCAACGCTGAATATAGTTGATCACTTATCTTTCACTTCTCATGCTCTTTCTCTTTTTCTTTCATTTTCTCTGCTCAGTCATCTTATCAGACATCTTTGTCTGATCACTCTTCTCATCATTCTTTCTCTTTCTTTAGATGATTTCACTTTTTCTTCATCAGCATATATGAAGAAGAATCATTCAAAGCTTGCAGTGTCACGATTCTAGCCTTGTCAGACTCAGTCTTCTAGTCTTGTCAAATTTATTCTCGCTTCGTTATCTTGACTAGTTTCTATTGAGTTTAGCGTTGACTGAGAAACACACATATGTAGTCAGCTTCTTTTCTGTAGCTATCTTTCTTTCTTAGCATTTATCTATTAGTTAAATGACACTTATATGACTCGCTTTATGCTGGTTTCTAACATTAGATAAATGCTCATCAACTACTTTGCTATTGACGTGTAGACGATACGAAATAACCTACTTTGTTTATTCGGAAAATTCGCAAGAGATTCTTTGAATTTGCATCATCATTTTAGATTGCAAGAAATTCTTTGATTCTACATTCATTTTCATCATTTTATTCATAAGAAATTCTTCGAATATTGCAATCAACTATTATCAGAAAATTCATAAAAGCTTCTTTGAATTTGCATCAAATCAAAACATCAATCTTTCATCTATCTTTATCTCAACAACTTCTACCTACTATCATCATGATATGCAACGTCAAGTCAGTTGAGCTTTGAACAGCTCATCTGCTTAGAAGCACTGTCAATAAAAGAGTCTCACTTCTACTCATTAATGTCTCAATTGAGACTGAAGAAGCTACAACATCATGAAACATAAAGAACAAGAAACAATTGTGTCAATGAATCGCAAATCAGCTCGATTAAATTATCGATATGCTGAACAAGCTTTGAAGTCAGTGAGATCTGACTCTACAGCTCAACGAGCACTGAATTCTCGTACAAGATGATCACAAAAAGAGAGCGAAACAACTAGAAATCGCTTTTGAAAAGAACGATGAGCTAGAAGAAAAGATCAATCAGCTACAAAGCAAGCGATTGAACTTCAAAGCAAAACAACGTCAAGCTGATTGATTTATGTCTCGTCAAGAAACTCAGTCAGTCGAGCATTGAGTCAATCAGAAAGAGACTTCATTGATCTCTGAAGTTGATCAACGCTCTTGAAGCTCACGAAAGTCATTCACTCTATTCAATAACAAGAATGATCATCACAAGTTAATCAAATTTTTGAATTCATCTATCTTCATCGACACAGATGAATCTACTTGAGAGAGCTGAATCATCAAGATATCTGACAAGCTTGACGTCAACGCGAATCATTACTCTATCGAAAAGCTTCGTATCATCTATGTGACATTCAGACTAGATGACGATGCTGACGAGCAGATTTATGCAAAGTGTTGTATCGATGCTTTCTCACTTTATCTATCACTGACAAAATTGCTGAAACATTTGAATGAAATATATTATGATCAGAATAGAAATCGAAAGTGTCATCGTGAATACAATGCATTGAAGCAGAGCAATAAGTCGTTTAGCTTCTTCTACTTTGAATTCACAAAAATATTCAGCTTTCTTGATTATGATGATTGAACTCTGATGAATGATTTACAGAATAAAATCAACAATCATCTGCAGAACGCTTTGTCAGTTTGTCTCATAGAGTTTAGCTCGCTTGATTGACTCAAGACTTTTCTTCAGAGAGTGAATAATAAACAATGAGTCAATTATCAGCTACGTGACGAGCAATGAACAGTCAAATCAATAGCAGCTTCAAAAGAACGTTTTGTTTCTTCGTTAACATCAGCATCAGTCTTGATTACTAGTTATGTTCAACTCGCTACTTTTTTCACTCTTGAATCTGAATGATCAAGAATGTCAATCATCTGCTTCAACTGCAAAGTATCGAGTCATATTTCAAAGAACTGCTCTCAGCTGAAGACTTCGACATCTTGTGCATTCATCTTTTGTCTTAATGAGATCATCATGTTGAAAGAAGAGAAGAAATTATTTACAGAGAAATTGAAGAATGAGACAAAAAACTAGTGACTTTCATCAAAGACGTGATGAAAGATGTGTTAATTTCTTCAACAACAAGTTCATCAGATAATCTCTTTGTTTTGAAATCTTTGACTACTGAATGTATACTATTTAGCGATGAAATTAGTTACTCATTAAAGTCATTGATTGACATTGAAGCAGCTGACTATTCGTTCATTGATGAATTAATCGCGCAGAATGTTTGTGATCATTTGCAAATTGAATCATTATCTTTAATCAAGCTCAAGTCAATAAAAGAATTCAATGATCATTATGCAAAAAAGCTCATTACTCATGCGATTTATTTGAATCTGACTGTTCAAGATCATATGAAACGTTTCATCTTTATGCTGATTACTCGATTAAGTCAGCATCAGATGATTCTTGAAAAAACATGAATGAACAAGATCAAGATGACTATTGATATGAAAGACAATCGCCTTCAATTTTCTAGTTTCAAAGCTCATATCAAAGCTTTTATCAAAGCTCATTCAACTGTTCTTTCAAGCAATAAAATCGCGATAGAACAGAAAAGTTCAATCTTTATTCAAATACTAAAGAGATTTATCTCTTCTGTTGTCACTCAACTCAGCAAGAAGTCATCTTCATTCAGTAAAATCATGAAATCATTTAATTCAGTCAACTTCGCTTCGTCTTTTGATTCAATGAACATAGCAATGATAGAGACTGCAGCATATAAATCACTAGTCAAATGATTGAATGTGACTACTTTCGCGATCATTGTCACGAAAATCGATCGACTTCTAAAAACAGCTAGAAATAAACTCGAAGATGTAAATCTACAAGAGCTTTCACATGAAGAAATCTTGAAAGAAGTTAAAGCTAAGCTTTCTTTAAAATATCATAACTATCTAGACGTGTTTGATCGAGCAATGATTGATCAACTATTTTCTCATCGTTTCTATGATCATAAAATTGAGTTGATTGACGAGAAAACGTCTTCTTGAAGTCGTCTCTATCATATGTTTGATTACAAGCTTCAAAAGATAAAGAATTATCTGATTGAATATATGAATAAGAACTTTATATCTTCTAGCTCAATTTCATACGCTTCGTTCATACTATTCATCGAAAAGAAAGACGATAGTCTGCGTTTCTGCATTAATTATAGAAAGCTCAATGCTTTGATTAAACGAGATCGCTATCTTCTACTCTTAATAGACGAAACTCTCGCTCGTATTCAAGATAGCAAGTATCTGACTCGATTGAATATAATAATCATCTTCAACAAACTACACATGCATTCAAAAAGTGAAGATTTGACTATCTTTATTATCTTTTTTAATTTCTACAAATATCACGTGATTTCTTTTGAATTAATCAACGACTTGACTTTTTATTAACATTATATGAACGACGTGCTGTTTGATTATCTACATCAGTTTTGTCAAATTTATCTAGATGACATTATCATTTACAGCAAAACACTGAAGAAACATAAGAAACATGTACGACTAGTTTTACATAGACTACAAAAGATCAATCTACAGATGAATATAAACAAATGCAAGTTTCACGTTCAAGAGATCAGCTTTTTAAAACTATTACTATTCATTGAGAAACTGAAGATGAATTTTCGAAAGATACAAGCAGTTGTCAAATGATCTACTTCTACAAATCTCACTCAGATGCAGTTCTTTATTGACTTTTGCAATTTCTATCGTCGCTTTATAAAGAACTTCTCGAAGATTGTTCAATCAATGATTCAACTCACTCAAAAAAAGATGATATTATTGACGATGAATTCAATTTCAGAAAGTCACTTAGCTCAGTCATTCTGCATGTAGTTGACGAAGACTTGAAGATAATGCTTCATGACAGCATTAATTCTCTCGATTTGATCATCAATCTCAAAGTGATACATCATTGATAACTTAACATCTATCTTCAGCATTTTACACATATGCTTTCAGACATTGAAGATGAATTGTGTATCTCAATCAGACATAAATAACTCAAGTAAATCATGATGTTTTCAAACATGAGCATAAAAGCAATTGATAGCTTCTTCAACTTTCATAAAAGTGATAAAAACTAAATGTTTCATTTTGATAAGATGATCAATGAAGACTAGAACATATTTATATGTGATACTCATGAAGATACTGAGCGATAAAGAATTTACATAGTTCATGAAAACATCATGTCAACGACGTTCAAAAACTGAAAAAAAACATAATCATTCTTGAGTTTATTGTTTAGAGAACTTGAAGCATGTGCATACATGACAGTTTCGTACGAAGCGTTGAACATATTTATAAATGTTTGATCATCAGTAGACTCAACTGATCAGTTCATAGTTTTTTACTCTTTCTGAGTAATCATTGACAACACTATCATGAGCGAGCTGAATAATACGAAGACGTAGTTTATCTGAGTTGAGCACGTACTTTCTTTCTTGAAAGTACAGATGATTCTCGTGTTTTTTATACTCAACTAAAGAGATCTTGTTGTGATGTTGTGCTTCATTGCAAAGTGCTTCAATTATCTGAACTGCGAATTTGTCATTGATTTCAACTTGCTTTTACAATGTCTGAGTGAGAATGTCAGCAAAATCTTCATCAAGATTCAGAGTGTCTTGATCTAACTGAGATTTGACATCTTCAACGTCGAATTCTTCGATTTCTAGATTCATGAAAGCTAGAATTTGCAAGAATGCTGAGATAATTGAGAACAGATGTAACTGAATTGAATTTAGAGTAATGATTTGTGACTGAAGCTTCATGACTTTGATGTTGAAGATGTCAAAGATGAGATTCTTAACAATATTAAGATCTAAAACATGAATTTTCAGAATTGTCTGATGTTGATATTAATGTCAAGAATTGAATGTATTTCTCTCTTTAAAGAAATCTTCTGAGCGACGTGTCAGAGCATTCAACTTATTATCAATCTTGTTAAAATAATAAACAATGTGATAGTTGAATTTAGACAGAAACTCACTTCAACAAGCTTAATGACAACTCAACTGCTTAATTGACATGAAATACTCAAGATTTTTGTAATTCATGATCATCTCGACAGAATAAATAGAGTCTTCAAGCTTCAATCATCATTTCTTGAAAGCGCAAACAATGATCATGAGTTCTTTATCGTAGATCTCGTAGTTACACTTGACTGAATTATGCTTCTTCGAAAAGTAAGCGACTGAATGAAGAATCTCGTTCTCATTAGACTGAGAAAGAATGTCTTTGAACACATAGTTCAAAGCATCAATTTCTATCACAATCTTGTGATCTGAATTATAGTGATAAAGAATAATTTTAAAAGTGAAGACTTTCTTAAGAATGTTGAATGCAATCTGACATTTCTGAAATCAGACAAAGAGTACATCTTTTCTGATGAGACGAGTAAGCGAAGTAGCTATTCTACTATAGTCATAGATGAATCTTTTATAAAAGTTCGCGAAATTTAGAAAACTTTGAACGTCTTTAACGTTGATCAGAATGAATCAGTTGACAATGATGTTTATCTTAGAAGAATTCATCTTGATTTCTTCAATGATGATTATCAATTCTAGATACAAGACTTAAGTGATGTGAAACTTGCATTTGATTATATTCATCTGAAGATCTGCTTCTTGCAACTTTCGCAGAATGAGCTTGACATGAATTTCATGCTTAAGTTCATTGTTGAAATAAATCAAGATGTCATTCAGATAAGCTGTACAGAACTTATTTAAATGTTCATGAAAAGTATTGTTGATGTACTTCTGAAACAAGACAGACTCATTACATAGATTAAAGAACATGACTAAATACTTGAATAATTCAAATCGAGTGCAAAAGATGATGAGAGCTTCATCTTCTTCTTTGATTCAAAGTCAATTGAATGCAGAGATGATATTCAGCTTGATAAAGATTTTAGCTCGACTTAGACGATTCAGCGTTTCTGAGATCAAAAGCAGAGAATATTAATTCTTGACTGTGATAGTGTTCAGATCTCAATAGTTCATACAGAAACAAAGTTCTTCTTTGAATTTCTTGATGAAGAGAACAGAAATGATCATCTGAAAGTGACTGACTTGAATGAAATCTTTGCTTAGATTTTCATTCAGATAACAACGAAGTTCTAGAATTTTGTCACGACTCATGTTGTACAAAGCGAAGACTGAGAGTTGAGCATCTTTTTTAAAATGTATGACATAATTATGAGTTTAATGCAAAGACAAGATATTAATGTTCTTCTTGAAGAAGACATCTAGAAACTTAAAATATCTGAACGATAAAATTGTGATTGAATCAACATTCTTACTTTGTCAATAAACTTCAAGATCTTCTTATGTCGTGAATGCAGTCAAATGAAATTTCTTTTTCATTTAATGAAGATTTAAACGATGATTCTTATCATACATACTGTCTTGAAGATGAGATGAGAACTGAACAAGAGTTGAACTGTTCTTTGAATGAACAGTCAAAGTTGCATGACGCAATTTTGACTCGTCAGAGTCTAGATTAAAAAATGAGATTGACTCAAGATTCAAGAAAACATCGATTTTTCTTAGAATGACGCTAAACACTTCAATGTCTTTGACATGAGCAGCATGATCAAAACTTCGAACTCTCAACTCAACTATATCAAGTTGTATAGAAGATTGATTGAATTGATCTGCTCAAAAGACAACAGAAGTTCTAAAAAGAAAAGAATTTCAACACTTAATTTTTGATGAGTATTTTTTTTGAATGACTTAAAGAATACAACTAGAAGCTTTTAATTTCAAATGAGAAACAAGATTGAACGAGATTTGTTTCTTGTGAACGAGCTGAGTATTAATTGACTTCTCATGAGCAAATGAAGAGTTAAATTGCTTCTTGTGAGCAGATGAAAAACTGAGTTGCTTCTTGCAAGTGAATTGAGAACTGAATTGCTTCTTATGAGCGAACTGAAAACTGAGTTACTTCTTTCAAGTGAATGAAAGACTGAGTTGCTTCTTGCAAGCAAACTGAATGCTGAATTGCTTCTTGTGAATGATTCATGAACTGAGTTGCTTCTTGTGAGTGAATTGAGAGCGAGACTGAGAGAAAGCTACTTTGTTAACTTTGAACGAGAAATTTTCTTCTTGTTGATTAAGATCATAAATCTTAACGAGAAATGAGCAACAATGATTAAGACAAAAGAAGAAAAACAAGATAAGAATATTGTGCTCAAAATTGACATCAATGACGTGATGATGAAGTCATGACAGACTCATGATGATGAAGTATTGATTTAATTCAGTGATATAAAAGAATAGTCTTTCAATGTGTTCATTGAGAATCATTGTGATTTTGACAACATGAGTAATGTCATCAATTAAAGCGACTTGATCATCAAATTCTCAAAGTCTGCAAGAGTAAATTAATTGATGCAAGAGAAAATGATGTTGTTGCGTGAAGAATTTATTCATAAAGACATAAGCGAAGACTTCACTATCAATCAGAGCGAGAGCAAGAACTCTAGATTGAGCTTAACATAAAATACAAAATACTATCATGTAACTATCTTTAAATGTTGAATTGAATTCAAAGAGTTTCAAGACAAATTTAGCAGAAAACTTTCTATATGATTGAAGTGAGAATGAGAAGATTGAGACTAGTAAACAAGATGATATATATACAGATCTCTGAGCGCAACTTAGCTCAGAGACTAAATTTTTCTTGCAAACAGCGAGATTTCTTCATTTATATTAACGATGTCACTGTCGTAAACGTTCATGATACGCAAAGTGAAAAGCTTCTTATTTGAGCATTCTTTAGTGATTTTGCTTGAATGTTGCAACTTGCAGTAGTAGCATAACTTTCACTTGTTGCAAATTTTCTTGACTTCAGAAACGATCAGAATCTTATCTTGAACGATAATAATAATGAAACTTAGATTCATTAACTTATTGAGAGACAAGAGAGAAAGAGACAAAGATATTGTTGAAACAACAGTCACAGAAGTGATGATCTTTGAACTCAAAAAATTACTAGTCGATGCAGAGAGACTCTTGACTTTGATGAATAAAACAATGATGAAAATGAAGCAAGATTAATGATTCTTAAGCTGCTGAAGCTCTTCATCAATGTCAGAGAATGCTTGAACTCATTGATGAAAGATGAATGATTGAGTTTCATCAAAGTTTTGTTAGAAGAAAACGATGACTTGAGTGAAATAATTGACATTGTGCTTCAAACAGTCAATCAACAAGAAATCTTTCATCAAAGAACATTCTTTCTTTTGATAAAAGAGATTGTAATAGTCAACAAAGCTATTCATGTCTTGCTTTAAAGTTTTGCAAAGATATAAATGAGCATCTTCTGTCTTGAAAGAATTATTGCAGCAATGATGCAACTTGTGTCATCAATCTGCAAAAATGAAAATGATACAAAGATCATTGACTCAATATTGACTCATTAAATTGTGAATCTTCTTATTTATGATGAGTCGTGACTCGACATAAACAATCTTAGCTTGATGAGAGAAATAATGATCGTCGTTCATGTTTATGCATTGTATCAGACTCTGCTTTCAGACATTTAAATGATCTTTGTTCTTCTCATACTCAGATATGTCAAGAAGCTTTTCAAATCTAATGAAGATCAAAACAGCAACAAAATTCACAAAGACTTGAACATTAAAGAAAGATTAATTGCACAGAGTTTGTGCAACAATCTGAGCTATCGCTGCAAGAAACTGAGAATTCAATTCTTGATAGACTGAAGAATTAAAAGTGATGAATGAGAATGAGATGATAACATCATGTTGTTGAACTTGATTTTAAAGCTTACGCATTGCGCGAAAGACTTCAACTGAGTTTTTAATCATACTTTGAGCAAACTGTTCAACAGCATGCTCATTGTTGATTAAGAAGCGATGAGATTGCTTCATTTGAGCAAGAAGATAACTAGATGAGATTTTAATATATGAAAACATTGCAAGAAGTGTAAATCTTTTGTAATGTCAAAGACTAGACTAAACTAGAGATTCTATCAATATAGAGAATTGATTATTATATTACTTGAACTAGATACAGAACAATAAATCAGATAATGTACAAGACGAAAGACAAGAAACGAAAGAAAAGAATGAGAATTCAACTTCTATATACATAAATTGAGTAATGTCAGAACTGAGCAGCAGTTTTATGACTTAAGATTGCAAAGACACGAAACAGATTTTGATGTGACTAGACTAAGATAACAATGACTAGATTAATGACTTAGTTCAATGAATCAAGACTTTTCAAGATATTGATGATACTAAATCAAGTTGACAACATATTTTATGCTCTGAGCTGAGATGATGATCTGACATCATGACACATATAAACAAGATCTTGATGTTTGCTCGCGAATCTCTAGTCAAAACAAGAGAACAAATGATTCAACAAGCTAATAAGCATAGAAAAGAAGTTGATTATGAGATTGAATCAAAGATGTTTCTGAATGAACAAAACATCATTACAGCGAAATCTTTCAAGAAGCTAGACGATAAAATGCTCAATCTCTTCATCAATCTAGATCTTGTCAACTCGTCATATAAGTTGAAATTATCAGAGACTATGCATGTTCATGATGTATTTCACTCTGATCTGCTTCATCTCACCGTCAATGATTTCTTGCCTGATCAAAAGAACGAGTCTCTTAAGTCAATAGTGATAAACGATGAAGATAAATGAAAAATCGACAATATATTGAATTTTCGTCGATATCGAAGACAACTTCAGTATAGAGTCAAATGAAATGACTATGACAATGATCTCAATTGATACAACGCTGATGATGATGAATTTATAAACACTCAGAAAATAGTTGATGATTTTCATATTCAATATTTGAACAAATCGCGCTAGAAGTGCTTTCGACTATTCAGTCAATCAGAATTTAATGAGTCTGAGTCTGTAAAATTATGATTGAGCAATCAATCAAATCGAGCAGAAAATACATTCATGCAAACATGAATCATCGAAGAAGAGAGATAATGTCATGATTCTAGTCTTGTCAGATTTATTCTCGCTTCGTCATCTTAACTAGTTTCTATTGAGTCTAGCATCAACTGAGAAATACATATATGTAGTCAGCTTCTTTTCTGTAGCTATCTTTCTTTCTTAGCATTTATCTATTAGTTAAATGACATTCATATGACTCGCTCTATGCTGACTTCTAACATGCAGAATCATTCAAATTAATTACATGCTTCTTTGAAACATCATCATCATACATGAACTTCTTCATCTTTTTATGCATTCTTCTCTGATGAGATTGTTGTAACTGAATCACGTCATCATCATCACTATTTAATCATGACTTCAGAATCAATCTTTCAAGACTTGAGTTTTAATAAAACAGTCAACAGTACATTGACTAGATATAACTATAGAAGTATTCTTGACTCGATGCACGTTTCTATTTCGTGCACATTCTAAACTCGATTAGCAATTTTTACTTTTTTTATTATTATTCAACCATCATTCATAGAATCAAATTGCAATTAATATAAAGAGTTGTCGATATCTATATGAAGCTTTCAAGCTATAAGAATCAATCATCAAATCGCTTAGAAGCTTTGAATTGTCTTTCAGCTTGCGTAGACCTGATTTGACTTGACTCTCTTTTCATCTTCTCAATAGCAACAAAATCAGTGAATTGCTGTACTTTCATCTCTTTAGACTTCTTCTTTTGCTCTTTCTGAAGCTCTTTAGCCTTCAGCTTTTGCTTCTGAATTAAACGTCGTTGCTTCAATTTCTTCGTTCGTAGCTTCTTTTTTCGCTTCGCTTTCTTCTTTCGCTTCGTCTTCTTTTTTTCTCGTTTCATCTTTCTTTCAGCTATTAAACGCTGTTTCTCTAGCTTTCTAAGCTCTCTTTGTTTCTTTTCTTTCGTCTTTTGAATAGCAGCTTGCTGTTTCTCTTCGATTCTTTGAATTTAATGATCACGAGTCATCTGAATCTTATTAAAACTAAAAAACATTCTCTTTGCCTCATCATTAATCTCTAAATCGTCAAATAAAGACTTTTCATGTCGTCTGCAACTTCTCTCAATACGTACTGTTCATTGAAGATCTTCATTTTCTGCTTTCAGAAGAGCAACATCTGTAGTAAGCTTTTCAATCGTATTGTTCAACTTACGAGCTTGCAAATCAATTGCTTCTTCTACAACTGACTTCATTAATCGTTGAATCTTTCTTCAATCAGCTTCTGACAATGCTGAAGAAGAAGAATGACTTGAAACAAATCTAGTGTTTGATTTAATCTGCTTTATGATCTGTGATGAATTGAAAGACAGCAATTCTGTCTTTTTTCATTCACTTTTGATGTTGACAGACGTGAAAGCAGCTTGATATGCAGATCAAAATAGATCAAAGAAGTCTCTTTTTGATATTCAAGAAAGTTCTTGACTTTTAAAGATTCAGTCGTTCAGATTTTGCAAGTAGTAATTGATCAAAGAATTGAATAAGCTGACATTCAGAGATTGAAGATGATGCGTAGAATGAGAAGAATATAAAGTCATGAGCATCTTGTTCTGCTCACATTAGTCAAGAAACTTCATGTTGATATGACTGTCATGCTCGTCAACGAATAGAAGATGATAATCGCGTGAATTTCTGACTTTTGACCTCGTTTTTCGATCAAATACGATAGTGAGTCAAGAGTAAATCAATTCATCGTTAGTTTAGTCAGTAGCGAAGAAAGCAAAGAAGCAGAATTGCTCTTTGAGATCATATTCAGTAAGTCAGCTGTTCTGAATATATCGCCTGATAAATGATTGAAGAGAGTATATAAGTCATATTCATGCAAATGATTGCAATCAAGATAATTCATTCTCTATTGTCATCTTGATCAGCACTCAGCAATTTGTCACTGTCAAGATGCTTTAAACTAAAGACTCTTCAAGTCTTTTGAAGAAGTTCAAGTAGAAAGTTCTTTTCGTTCATATTGTATGTGTTTGAAGAAAGAATCTCATATTCTTCGATTTTTTGCTTTACCTACCCTTATATTAGTATGAAACTAAACGTAATGAAGGCACTTACAAGGTCAAAATAAAGCTGATATTGATATGCATTATCGACTTTCTTTCGCTCTAGATCAGCGCCTTGTAGAAACTTTGACTGCAGTATATCTGAATGACGTCGAACGAACTCATAAGATCAGTTTTTGCCTGACTGTTTTCCAGATATATTATACGCAAAAACGCGAATCATGACATTGAAAGAAGATATATCACGCTCGATAAGCTTGTTGATATAGCGAATAAGCTCTTTTTCTTGTTGGTTCGAAAGAATTGACGTCGTTTGCTTGCTTTTCTTCACGAAGGCCGTTTTGCCCCTATGTCGTCACGACAGCGTGCTTCGATTGATATTGAATTTCTTTGCAGTTGCAGTGTAGTTAAATGAGTCTTGCAAAGCTAGATCTGCAAGCGCTGTCTCAATTGAAGTCATATTGAATTTGTAATTGATTTTTGAAGAAAGATGAAAGTAGTAAAGTGAGATGTGCATGAGATCAAAACGTGCATCGAGTCGAGAATACTTCTATGTCTGAATGAACAAAGACAAGAAATCACGAAAGAAGTTCTCATATCTCAGATTCATCAGATACAAATTCAAAAGCTTTCATCTACGTTGTTTCAAACATTTCAACGTGTTTAGTTCTACGTAGAGTCGTTCAATGATGAGTCGCGAATCATGAGATCAAATGATTTTCTCAATATGAAGATGATCAACATCAACAACAGAGTCAACAATATGAGAAACAATATCATATTTGAAGTGAGTTCGCGAAGTCGTGAATAGTTTCAAGTCTTATATTTAATCAGAGACGTTTCAATGATCTTGAACATCTGTTTACTATCGTTGATAACTTGGTTTCTCGCTCTAAAACAGTCTCAAAACACGGCTGAGAGTGTTCATTAAGATACTTAGTAAGTTCTGAGTCAGCAATAGAAGTATTCTTGACTCGATGCATGTTTCGATCTCGTGCACACCTCACTTTACTACTTTCATCTTTCTTCAAAAATCAATTACAAATTCAATATGACTTCAATTGAGACAGCGCTTACAGATCTAGCTTTGCAAGACTTATTTAACTACACTGCAACTGCAAAGAAATTCAATATCAATCAAAGCACGCTGTCACGACGACATAGAAGCAAAACGATCTTCGTGAAGAAAAGCAAGCAAATGACGTCAATTCTTTCGAATCAACAAGAAAAAGAGCTTATTCGCTATATCAACAAGCTTATCGAGCGTGATATATCTTCTTTCAATGTCATGATTCGCGTTTTTGCGTATAATATATCTGAAAAACAGTCAGGCAAAAACTGATCTTATGAGTTCGTTCAACGTCATTCAGATATACTGTAGTCAAAGTTTCTACAAGACGCTGATCTAGAGCGAAAGAAAGTCAATAATGCATATCAATATCAGCTTTATTTTGACCTTGTAAGTGCCTTCATTACGTTTAGTTTCATACTAATATAAGGGTAGGTAAAGCAAAAAATCGAAGAATATGAGATTCTTTCTTCAAACACATACAATATGAACGAAAAGAACTTTCTACTTGAACTTCTTCAAAAGACTTGAAGAGTCTTTAGTTTAAAGCATCTTGACAGTGACAAATTGCTGAGTGCTGATCAAGATGACAATAGAGAATGAATTATCTTGATTGCAATCATTTGCATGAATATGACTCATATACTCTCTTCAATCATTTATCAGACGATATATTCAGAACAGCTGACTTACTGAATATGATCTCAAAGAGCAATTCTGCTTCTTTGCTTTCTTCGCTACTGACTGAACTAACGATGAATTGATTTACTCTTGACTCACTATCGTATTTGATCGAAATACGAGATCAAAAGTCAGAAATTCACGCGATTATCATCTTTTATTCGTTGATGAGCATGACAGTCATATCAACATGAAGTTTCTTGACTGATGTGAGCAGAACAAGATGCTCATGACTTTATATTCTTCTCATTCTACGCATCGTCTTCAATCTCTGAATGTCAGCTTATTCAATTCTTTGATCAATTACTACTTGCAAAATCTGAACGACTGAATCTTTAAGAGTCAAGAACTTTCTTGAATATCAAAAAGAGACTTCTTTGATCTATTTTGACCTGCATATCAAGCTGCTTTCACGTCTGTCAACATCAAAAGTGAATGAAAAAAGACAGAATTGCTGTCTTTCAATTCATCACAGATCATAAAGCAGATTAAATCGAACGCTAAATCTGTTTCAAGTCATTCTTCTTCTTCAGCATTGTTCAAAGCTGATTGAAGAAAGATTCAACGATTAATGAAGTCAGTTGTAGAAGAAGCAATTAATTCGCAAGCTCGTAAGTTGAACAATATGATTGAAAAGCTTACTACAGATGTTGCTCTTCTGAAAGCAGAAAATGAAGATCTTCGATGAATAGTATGTATTGAGAGAAGTCACAGACGACGTGAAAAGTCTTTATTTGACGATTTAGAGATTAATGATGAGACAAAGAAGATGTTTTTTAGTTCTAATAAGATTCAAGCGACTCGTGATCGTTAAATTCAAAGAATCGAAGAGAAACAGCAAGCTGCTATTCAAAAGACGAAAGAAAAGAAACAAAGAAAGCTTAGAAAGCTAGAGAAACAGCGTTTAATAGCTGAAAGAAAGGTGAAACGAGAAAAAAAGAAAACGAAGCGAAAGAAGAAAGTGAAGCGAAAAAAGAAGCTACGAGCGAAGAAATTGAAGCAACGACGTCTAATTCAGAAGCAAAAGCTGAAGGCTAAAGAGTTTCAGAAAGGGCAAAAGAAGAAGTCTAAAGAGGTGAAAGTACAGCAATTCACTGATTTTGTTGCTATTGAGAAGGTGAAAAGAAGGTCAAGTCAAATCAGGTCTACGCGAGCTGAAAGACAATTCAAAGCTTCTAAGCGATTTGATGATTGATTCTTATAGCTTGAAAGCTTCATATAAATATCGACAACTCTCTATATTAATTGCAATTTGATTCTATGAATGATGGTTGAATAATAATAAAAAAAGTATGGGTTGCTAATCGGGTTTAGGGTGTGCACGGGATCGAAACGTGCATCGAGCCGGGAATACTCCTAGTCGAAAACTGCGTTGCTTTTCATTGGTAACAGACTTGCTCGAGCAGTCAACGAACCTAGTTGGCTGGAGTATCACGTGAGTACCTACTTACAAAATGTTTCGTGCAAGGCCAGAGTAATTTCAAAAGCACGAAGTTGGTTCCAAATCCTAATTCAAATCCAAATTCAAAACCTATGAAAGCTAGGGAGCCCTTGCTGGGGAAATGGCGTTACATATTTAGGCAGCTGCTGGCCGCTGATGCTAACAATAATATCGGAATGAAACCAAGTAGAACATAGTTACGTTGAAGGCCACGCGTTTGATGGCTCCGCTGAAGATGTTCTATAAGGGCGTCTAATCCTTCTGCGCTCCAAAGGAAACGCTACAGAACCTTTCATGAACAATTGTCGAGACTAAAAGAATGTCAAAGTCGTGCGTTATCATCGGAGGTGAAGTCGCTGGGCCTGCGATAGCCTTGGCTTTGTCGAAGATTGGGATTTCCTGCTCTATTCATGAATTGAGAGATGAGCCGTCCAGTGTGGGTGGGGCGATCAATTTGACACCAAGTGCTTTACGAGTCCTGAAAGATCTTGGTGTTGCGGTCTTCGGGTGCACCGTCACATCCATCGAGTTCTGGTCACTCCACACCGCCGGAAAACTGGGAGAAATGCCCTTTCGAGGAACAGACGGACAGGCATTGCGTATGCTCAGGAAAGATCTTCAAAACTCACTCTTGGCCGCCGTCGAGAATGCTGGCATTACAACCAATTACGGTTCGAAGCTGGCCTCACTCCGGGACGATGTTACGAAAGATAAGATCACCGCCGAATTTGAAAATGGGGATTCAGTCCAAGCAGATTTTATCGTCGGATGTGATGGGATACATTCTGCTGTACGTTCGAAATACGTGGAACCTGCCAGAAAACCTATTTACACCGATACCGCGGGAACATATTCGGTTGTAAACTTGGAGTCCATCAAATCCGCTGTACATTTCCAGGATACGGCCTTGAATATGAGCCGCTACGGGTCTATTCTGACGAGTTTCATTGATCCTG
>JAABUS010002714.1_pt1 | contig 32085 bp, 19 predicted proteins | sample 5560161 | NCBI WGS metagenome assembly JAABUS01 (sample SAMN10711885, study PRJNA513376) | rock metagenome | isolation source: Antarctica rocks | place: Antarctica: Victoria Land, Trio Nunatak nord | collected 2016-01-04 | reverse complement strand
CTTTCTACTGAGCTATCGATCGAGCTTTCTACTGATCTTTCTACTGATCTTTCTACTGAGCTATTGATCGAGCTTTCTACTGATCTTTTTACTAAGCTATCAATCGAGCTTTCTACTGATCTTTCTACTGATCTTTCTACTGATCTTTCTACTAAGCTATCGATTGAGCTTTCTACTGATCTTTCTACTGAGCTATTGACTGAGCTTTTTACTGATCTTTCTACTGATCTTTCTACTGAGCTATCGATCGAGCTTTCTAGTGACATTTCTACTGACCTTTCTACTAAGCTATTGATTGAGCTTTCTACTGATCTTTCTACTGATCTTTCTACTGATCTTTCTACTGAGCTATCGACTGATCTTTCTACTGAGCTTTTTATCAAAAGCTCTATCAAACATTCTACATGCTTCAAAATACGCGTCGATCGAGCGCATAACATGAGTCAAACAATGCTTTCTACATGACTTTCTACATGACTCTCTATCAAGCGCTCTTCATGTTTCTCTATCAAGCATTCTTCATGTTTTTCTATCAAGCGCTCTTCATGTTTCTCTATCAAGCATTCTATCAAGCATTCTTCATGTTTTTCTACCAAGCGTTCTTCATGTTTCTCTATTAAGCGCTCTTCATGTTTTCCTACCAAGCATTCTACCAAGCACTCTTCATGTTTCTCTATCAAGCGCTCTTCATGTTTTTCTACCAAGCATTCTATCAAGCGCTCTTCATGTTTCTCTATCAAGCGCCCTTTATGTTTTTCTATCAAGCGCTCTTCGTGTTTTTCTACCAAGCACTCTTCATGTTTTTCTATCAAGCACTCTTCATGTTTTTCTATCAAGCACTCTTCATGACTCTCTACATGGTTTTCTACCAAGCATTCTTCATGTTTAAATAGATGGTTAAATAGCTACTTAAATAATCAATTCATCAAATGACTTATTTGATTACATACAAATCTTGAATGTAGAAACGTACGAAAAGTGAACATGTATTGCGCATTATATCTTTTGAGCAATTGATGTCTTTTGAGCAAATGACTGTCATCAAAAGATACAAGCGCTTGTAGCTAGCTATTAATTGTTGATGAGTGACTATTAAAGCTTGTGAGCTAGAAGCTCAACTAAACAGATATTTTTGACTGATGCTAGCTTGATAAGCTTGTAGCCAGTTTTAGCTGATTTCATCAAATGATCGATGAAGCAAAATTACTAAAGAATGTTCAAATAAGAAGCTCTTCATTCTGCATATCATGAACGTTTATGACAGTGACATCATCAGTATAAATGAAGAAATCTCGCTGTCTGCAAGAAAAGTTTAGTTTCTGAGCTAAATTGCGCTCAGAAATCTGTATACATATCATCTTGTCTACTAGTCTCAATCTTCTCACTCTCACTTCAATCATATAGAAAGTTTTCTGCTAAATCTGTCTTGAAACTCTTTGAATTCAATTTGACATTCAAAGATAATCACATGATAGTATTTTGTATTCTACGTTAAGCTCAATTTAAAGTTTTCGTTCTCGCTCTGATTGATAGTAAAGTCTTTACTTATGTCTTTATGAATAAATTCTTTGTGCAACAACATCATTTCTTCTTGCATTAATTAATTCACTCTTGCAGACTTCAAGAATTTGATAATCAAGTCACTTTAATCAATGACATTACTTATGTTGTTGAAATCACAATGATTCTTGATGAATACATCGAAAGACTATTCTTTTATGTCATTGAATTAAGTCAATATCTCATCATCATGAGTTTGTCATGACTTCATTATCACGTCATTGATATCAATTTTGAGCACAATATTCTCACATCTGCAATTTGTAAAGAGTGACAGAGACAGATTTTAGCGCTTTTAGCGATCAATATTTCAAATATTTGTTTAATCTTATGTCTCAGATTTGCGTCACTTTTAGCTGATGCATATTCATAAAAGCGTCAATATTCTCAACATTTCTAGCATTTCTAGCATTTTCATGAGCGCAGTATACGTCTTTATCATTTAATTTAATAAACACAACTATTTTGACATTTGTAACATTGATACATAGTTGCAACGTTGAATAATTAATGATTGATTTGACTATCTAAATAATAGTTATTTAATATATGCGTCAAGAAAGTCAATGAGAAAGTCAATGAAGAAGTTAATGAGAAAGTTAATGAGTAAACTAGAGAGGTAGAAAGTCATGTAGAATGATTGATAAAGTCGTGTTTGAAGCTTAATAGAAAACAAATTTGATTCTTGATTGCGAAGCAATTTGAAGCTTGATGAGAAGTCATGTAGAAAGTCATGAAGAAAGTCATGTAGAAAGTCATGTAGAAAGTCATGTAGTAAAAAGATCAGTAGATGACTTGATCAAAAGATCAGTAGAAAGCTTACTAGTAAAAAGATCAATAGAAAGATTGATTGAAAAATCAGTAGAAAGATCAGCGAGAATGCTTGATAGAAAAACATGAAGAATGCTTGGTAGAAAGTCATGAAGAATACTTAATAGAAAGTCATGTAGAAAGTCATGTAGAAAGCATTGTTTAATTCATGTTATGCGCTCAATCAACGCGTATTTTGAAGCATGTAGAATGTTTGATAGAGTGTTTGATAGAAAGCTCAGTCAATAGCTCAATAAATAACTCAGTAAAAAGATTGATAGAAAGATTGATAGAAAGATTGATAGAAAGATTGATAGAAAGATTAATAGAAAGATTGATAGAAAGATTGATAGAAAGCTCATTAAATAACTTGATCAAAAGATCAGTAGAAAGCTCACTAGTAGAAAGATCAATAGAAAGATCGATTGAAAGATCAGTAGAAAGATCAGTGAAAAGCTCAGTAGAAAGCATTGTTTGAAACACTATTTAACTCATATTATGCGCTTAATCAACGCGTCTTTTGAAGCATGTTTTGAAGCGATAGACTGACTACTAAATGAACAAGTAGATAACTGAGTTGATAGTTAAGTTGATAGCTGAGTTGATAGCTGAACATGTTGATATTTTGATTGTTGTTGTTCTAGAAAGTAGAAACTACAAAGAGAAAAAGAAGATGAAAACTTCGAACTCTCTAGCGTCAATTCTATAAAGCTTGAAGCGAAGATTATCAAGTAGATAAGTTAGATAGCTGAGCATTTGAGATGATGAGTACTATAAATAGAAAGTCATGTAGAAAGCATTGTTTGAAGCATTGTTTAACGTGTTTTATGAGCTCGATCAACGCGTTTAATAAAGTATTTGATAGAACTTTTGATAGAAAGTTTGATAGAGTATTTGATAGAGTATTTGATAGAGCTTTTGATAAAGCATTTGATAGAAAGTTTGATAGAGTATTTGATAAAGCGTTTGATAGAGTATTTGATAGAGCGTTTGATAGAAAATTTAATAGAAAATTCGATAGAGCGAGAAGATGAGCGAGTAAGTGAGCGAGTAGATGAGCGAGTAGAATGCTGAGCATGTAGATGAGCGAGTAGATGAGCGAGTAAATGAGCGAGTAGATGAGCAAGCATGTAGAGTGATGAGTAGATGAGCGAGCATGTAGAATGATGAGTAGATGAGCGAGTAAATGAGTGATTGTCGACATATGCAACATATGCATGAAAGCGAAATTCAGCTTAGCACATATGAACAAACGCAAATTTTATCGACAAAAGCGAAATACAGTTCAAAGACATATGAATAAACACAGATTTTGTCAACAAAAGCAGATCGCAGTCTAACAAAATCAGCTTAAATTCGAATTTTATTTCGCTTTAAGTGATAAATGTCACTTTAGCTAAACTCTAAAATTTTGTTCACTTTACAAACTGTCAATGCATCTTGTCTTTCTTTTTCTGTTTTAATCATTGTTGCTCATTTCTCATCAAGATTTATGATCTTAATCAACAAGAAGAAAATTTCTCGTTTGAAGTTAACAAAGTAGTTTCTTCTCAGTCTCGCTCTCAATTCACTCACAAGAAGCAACTCAGTTCATGAATCACTCACAAGAAGTAATTCAGTCTACAAATCACTCACAAGAAGCAATTCAGCACTCAGTTTACTTGCAAGAAGCAATTTAGTTCTTCATTCACTCAAAAGAAGTAATTCAGTTTTCAGTTCACTTGCAAGAAGTAACTCAATCTTTTATTCACTTGAAAGAAGCAACTCAGTTTTCAGTTCGCTCACAAGAAGCAATTCAGTTCTCAATTCACTTGCAAGAAGCAACTCAGTTTCTCATCTGCTCACAAGAAGCAATCTAACTTCTCATTTGCTTATGAGAAGTCAACTAATACTCAGTTCATTCACAAGAAACAAATCTCATTCAATCTTGTTTTTTGTTTAAAACAAGAAGCTTTTAGTTGTATTCTTCAAGTCATTCAAAAAGAATACTCATTAAAAATCAAGTTTCAAAATTCTTTTCTTTCTAAAACTTTTGTTGTTCTTTAAGCAAATCAATTCAATCGATCTTTTATACAACTTAATATAGTTGAGTTAAGAGTTCAAAGCTTTAATCATGCTGCTCATGTCAAAGACATTGAAGTGTTTAGCATTATTTTAAGAAAAATCGATATCTTCTTGAATCTTGAATCAATCTTGTCTTTTAGTCTAGACTCTGATGAGTCAAAATTACATCATGCAACTTTGACTGTTCATTCAAAGAACAGTTCAACTCTTGCTCAGTTTTTGTCTCATCTTCAAAACAATATGTATGATAAGAATCATCATTTGAATCTTCATCAAATGAAAAAGAAATTTCATTTGACTGCATTCATGACATAAGAAGATCTTGAAGTTTATTGATAAAGTAAGAACGTCAATTCAGTCACAATTCTATCATTCAAATATTTTAAGTTTCTAAATGTCTTTTTTAAGAAAAACGTTGATATCTTGTCTTTGCATTGAGCTTATAATCATGTCATACATCTTAAAGAAGATGCTCAACTCTCAGTCTTTACTTTGTATAACATGAGTTGTGACAAAATTCTAGAACTTCGTCGTTATCTGAATGAGAATTTGAGCAAAGATTTTATTCAAGTCAATCACTTTCAGATGATCATCTTTGTTCTCTTCATCAAGAAACTTAAAGAAGAACTTTGCTTCTGTGTGAACTATTGAGATTTGAATGCTATCACAGTCAAGAATTGATATTCTCTGTCTCTGATCTCAAAAACGCTGAATCATTTAAATTGAATTAAAATCTTTATCAAGCTGAATATCATCTCTGCGTTCAATCGACTTCGAATCAAAGAAGAAGATGAAGCTCTCATCATTTTTTGCACTTAATTTGAATTATTCAAGTATCTAGTCATGCTCTTCAATTTATATAATGAGTCTGTCTCATTTCAGAAGTACATCAACAATACTTTTTGCAAACATTTAAATAAGTTTTATACAGTTTATCTGAATGACATCTTGATTTATTTTGACAATGAACTCGAGCACAAAATTCATGTCAAGCTCATTCTGTGAAAGTTGCAAGAAGCAGATTTTTAGATGAATATAATTAAATTCAAGTTTCACGTTACTCAAGTTTCATATCTAGAATTGATAATCATCATTAAAGAAATTAAGATGAATTCTTCTAAGATAAACATCATTGTTAACTGATTCATTCTGATCAACGTTAAAGACGTTCAAAGTTTTTTAAATTTTGCGAACTTTTATAGAAGATTCATCTATGACTATAGAAAAATAGCTATTTCGCTCACTCATCTCATCAAAAAAGATGTACTCTTTGTCTGATTTCAGAAATGTCAGATTGCATTTGTTATAAGTGTATCAAGACTGAAAAAGACTGAAGCTTTAATCAATTTGCAGAGTATGCTAGCGAGTATTCTGCGTATTGATTAGAACTAGTCAGTGTCTCTAGCTCAGATCTGACTCAGTCTCTATTTTCTTTTCTCAACATTTCTTTGTTCAACATCATCTTTCTTTCTACATCATATTCTACTCATGTCACAAACACATTTTCTTCAAGCTTAGCACAGTCTTTGAATATTACTTAAATAGAAACTTTTATACTTATCTTCTTCTGTATTCTTAATATTCAGTTATAACTATTTTTAAAGATCAAGCACTATTTAATTCTGAGTTCTGACTTTTGCTGATTGACTCATCTAGACACGATTCTGACATTATATTAAGAATTCATTAATCACATGATACTAATCTTATTATTCATTCAACATACTTATACAGACAGAACAAGTTTAAAGAAATTTGTTTATCTGATGATCGACGTAATTGAAAGACTGAACAACACTAGAGAGTTTAATAGAATCAACGACAAGACTGTTTGAATCGCTAGACAATTTATCACTCACTAAGTATACAAAGTTCATTCAATCAAGAGAATTAACTCATTCTCATGAAACAGACGAGTGAAAATAAGCTGTTTAACTCAATTAAGAGAATCAACGATAAAGAATCTTCGTGAATTGCTTGAGAATCACTCAAAAACTCACAAATCAAAAATATTCTTCTAATCAACAACATTCTTTTCTGAAGATTAAACACTTGATCATACATCTTCATTAATACTGTCGAGCATCATCATTCGCTTAATCTCATTCTTTCTTCAAATTTCATCATGTCAAAACATTCATCTATCAAAGAATGTTTCAAAGAATTTCAAAATTACTTTTCTCAAACTTCTGAGACTGATTCATGAGTTACTTTCTAGTGCTGAATCATTCATCAATGAAGATAATGAGTCATTCACTGAAACAGTAATATCTTTTATTTCTATTGAAAACTGAAAGACTTGATGCATAATTCTCGACAGAGAAACAGATTAATTCAACGAGCTGAGTAATCAACGAGATGATAAAATCAAAAAGTTGAAGACTAAACTTCAAACTAAAGAAATCACTTCTTCTGATTTCATTTACTCTGAGCGTTCTAGATCTCAGAAAATACCTGATTCTTTCTGATTTACTGATGAAAAGAATTCTACTTGAAAAAACTAATACAACAAAATTCAGAATAAACTAAAGATCAACGTCAATCTCTTTTCAAATAAACAAGTCAAACTGAGCTATGTACATTTCAGATTATTTAATGACACAGTTGATGTCACTCAATTTAGACGCAAACGTGACTGTGTTAATTTTTATAAAATCATCGATGATCTTTTGAAAGAACTAGCTGAGTTGTTTAATGATTCAAATAAGAAAGTTAACTTTCATAGAAAATACTATAACTTGATTCAAGAATCAAAGAAGTTCAGCGAGTTTTACACTCAGTTTCAACGATTATCTTTCTATCTGAAGTATCATGAAAAGCAACTGATCATTGATCTGAAAGATAAAATAAACTCTCGTCTTCAATTTATTTGAATAGATCAATTAGTTCAATCTGATTCTCTTAAAAAGATTCGTTTCTATCTGATTCATTTAAATAATGATTAGCGAGTCATTTGAAAAATCAAGAACAAAGTCAATCTCATTAAACACATCAATGATCTATCAAAGATCATCTTTCATAAAGTTGTTATTACTCAGTCAGTTGATCATTCAAAATTTAATTATCTAAAGTCGCGTAACGCGATTTTAACTAGCGTCAAAGAAGTAAATGTTCTAGTTGAAACTCGTTTTATATGTCATAAATCAGATCATAGCTTTAAAGAGTGCTTTGATCAATCTACTAGAATTAATGCAGTGAACAATGAATATGATCATTTTGAATTCAATTTCGATTCAAATTTCAATTCAAAAAACTAGTCATTTCTTTAAAAGTCATTAAAGAAATAAAGATTATATCTTTGTGCAAACTAGATGAAATTCTATCAGAAGAGAATTACTTTGAAAAGTCATTTTTAATTGATGTCTTTCTCAACTTTCAGAATTGATCTTTTAATCTTTGTTCTCTGATAGACAGTGATTCAGTCACTTATACACTCATACACGTTAATTTAGTCAATAGAGTATGCAAGAAACTAGAAATTCAATCTATATCATTGATAAAAGAGAAGTTAATAAAAGACTATGATTAAATCTGTCGTTGAATTTAAGTTGTTCAACTTAATTCAGATTGAGTTTCAGTGTTGAGTTGAGTTGAGAAAAATCAATTCAACTCAATCGAGTTGAGTCAGACTCTCGATTCAACTCAGTCAACTTAATGAGTTGACTTGAACTTAATTGCAGATCTACTTTCTATCAAATTTTCTATCAAATTCTCTATCAAAGTGATCAAACTTTTTATCAAACTTTTTATCAAACTTTCTATCATATTTTCTATCATATTTTTCATCATATATCTCACTATATTTCTCATCATATTTTCTATCATGTTTTCTATCATATTTTCCATCATATTTTTCACTATATTTCTCATCATATTTCCTATCATGTTCTTATCATATTTCTCACTATATTTCTCACTATATTTTCTATCATATTTTCATCATATTCTTCACTATGTTTCTCATTATATTTTCTATCATATTCTCTATCATATTTTTCATCATATTTTCTATCATATTTTCATTATATTTCTTACTATGTTTCTCATTATATTTTCTATCATATTCTTTACTACACTTTCTATCATATTTTTCATCATATTTTCATCATATTTCTTACTATATTTTCTATCATATTTCTCACTATATTTTCTATCATATTTCTCACCAATCTCTCTATCAAATTCTCTATCAAATTGATTGCAAAATTGATTGCAAAAAAAAAATTGAAAAAAAAGAGAAAAAGTATACTATTTTTAGTACATAGTATACTATATTTAGTAACAAAAATTGAATTCAAGCAACTCAACTCAATTCTGAGTTGAGCTTGAGTTGAGAAGAATCAACTCAATCTCAACTTGAACTCAGACTTGAGTTGAGTTGATCTTTCTCAATTCAACTCAACTCTAACTCGACGACAGATTTAACTATGATGAAAAGATATTTAAGAAGATCATCACTCATAAAATTCTATTCAATCTCATCATTGAAAGTCATAAGAAATTGACTGTATCAATGCTGATAGCTGATATTGATCATCATGAAGTCATATTGAGTAAGTTTTAAATGAATAAAAACGAAATATTATTGAATATGTAAAATGATGTCATTGTTTTTTCAAATCAATTAAATACTTCTATTTCAATTTTTTTGATTCTTCTCAATTCAAAGCACTCAAGTTGATCACGATCAACTTCGCTCTCTTTTATCATTCAAACTAAGATCTCTATTATGCTCAAATGATTTGTTTCAACTATGACTAAGAAAGAATCATTCTCAATTCAAAGCATAAATGCAGCTTTGTTTAAAACTTTACTGAATCAATCAAAGAAGAATCAGACTGAAGTCTTTATTCTATTCATGACTGATATTGATAGAGAAATCACGTACAATACTCAGTGCAATTTGAACATTCTAAACGTCTCTTTAATCAATAAAACAACTTAGAATTTGAAAGATATTAAAGTCAAGCTGTCATCAAAATATCATGAGTTTCTAAATGTTTTTGATCGAGTTCAATTGAATAAACTATTCTTTCATTGCTTTTACAATCATAAAATCAAGCTCATCAATGATTTAACATTCTTTTGCTGTCAAGTTTATTGAATGTCTTCTGTTAAACTTCTGAAAGTAAAGAAGTACTTAAACAAAAATCTGTTGAAGAAATTCATCACTTCTAGTCAAATTCTTTATTTCTTCTTCGTTCTATTCACTCTTAAAGCAAATAAAGATCTTCGATTTTGCATGAACTATTGAAAGCTAAATGTCATTTTCAAAAGAAATAAATATTCTTTATCGCTGATAGATGAGATCATTGATAAAATAGTGAGTTGCAAGCATCTGACTAAATTGAACATCATATCAGCATTCAACAAACTTCAAATGCATTTTAATAGCAAGAATTACATCACTTTTATCACTGCTTTAGAAGCATATAAATACAAGATGCTATCATTTAAACTAACTAATGAATCGATCTTCTTTCAGCAATATATGAATGATGTTTTATGAAACTTTCTGAACGACTTTTGTCAAGTTTATCTAGATAACATTCTCATTTATAGCAAAATGAGAAAGAAACATAAAGATCACGTCAAACTAGTATTGAATCAACTACGCGAAGCTGAACTGCAGATGAATATTTGAAAGTGCAAATTCAATATAGAAGAGACTGTCTTTCTAAAAGTCATTGTATCAGAACTAAATTTTCGTATGAATTTTAGCAAAGTGACAGTCATAGTCAGCTGAATCACTTCGATCAATCTAAAAGAAATTCAGAGCTTCGTGAGATTTTTTAACTTCTATCGTCGTTTTATTAAGAACTTCTCGAAGCTAGTCAAATCATTCACTCAGCTGACTAGAAAGAATACATTTTTGTTTGAAATGAGATTTGTGTTCAAGTCTTTGACAATTTAAAGAAACAAGTCAGCTCGATCTCAGTACTTCGTCACTTCAATCTCAAACGACAAGCTATTCTGAAAATCAATGCTTTGAACTATGTAAAAGATGAAATACTATCTCAGTATGATGACGAGAAAGTTCTTCATTCAATGATCTTCTACAGTAAAAGCATAATTCTCACTGAAATCAATTATCACATCTATGACAAGAAATTGCTAATCATTATTCAATGCTTCAAACACTGATGATTCAAGCTGAAGTGCATTGAACTACTCATTCAGATATTCATTGATCATCAAGCTTTGAAAATCTTCATGAAAAATAAACAGTTGAGTCGATAACAAGTCAACTATTTAAACATTCTGTCAAAGTTCAACTTTCAGATCATCTTTAAATCAGACAAAATGAATATTAAAGTCAATGCTTTAACTTGAATGTCTTTAGCAAATGTCTCTGAATCAGCTCAATGACTTGAAGATCATTTTTAGACTATTCTGATCTTCAATAAAGTCAATGTTCTACTCGTTGAATTGAAAGCAAATCTCTATCAGCGAATGTATATGATCAATCAAATGAATGAGCTTTGCGATGAATATAAATAAGTTATGAATGAGAACAAGCTCAAATTTCATATCATTAAATTGAAGAACTGCGAAATCATTAACAACGTTCTCTTTAGAAAAGACTTACTGTGAGTCTTTGAGAATATGCATACGAAACTGCTACAGAAAGTTCATGATCAGTTCTCAATCTCTCATCTCAACAATAAATAAACTATTGATTTAATTCAACAATTCTACTATTGATCAGATCATCAAGTCACAGTCAGACAGTACATTCAAAACTGTCATGTCTGTCAGCGAAGCAAAGTCTCTAGAAATAGCATCAATGAACTTCATCATTTTCTACTCATTTCACAAGAACGCTGAAAAGATATAGCTATGAACTTCATTACTGAGCTATTTCTATCAGAAGACTATAACGTCATTTGCACAATCATATGTCGTCTCATCAAAGAACATCACTATGTTTTCTGTCATTGAAAAGACGATGACATCTCAGTTGAAGAAATGATTTGAATCATGCTATGAAACATTTATTGACTGCATGATCTACTCAGTTTTATTGTTTCAAACAGAGACTCTCAATTCATATTGACTATGTGAAAGAGTTTTTGCAAGCGACTGAGAATAACAGCTAGTTTATTCACAGTCTATCATTCAAAGATCAACGATCAGACGAAACGAGTCAATCAAAACGTTGAATGCAAACTTAGAATCTACTGCAAATACATGCAGAACAACTGAATTAAATAAATATCTATGATGAAATTCAACGACAATTTCAATATTTTCTTGATCATCTCAATGATTTCTTTCTACTTCAATAAAGATTTTCACTCTTGAATGAGTTTCAATTCAAATACAATTAACTATGAAATCACTTGTGAATAATTGAAAGCTAGAAAAGCAGATAATATTGTCATTTGAATAAAAGAGTTACTGAGCTTCAATCATCAACAATTGAAAAAGACAAAGCTGATCATTGAAGCACAGATCAATAAACATAAATGAGACGTCATTTATGAAGTAAAGAACTGAGTTTAACTATTCTTCAGAAACATCAAAATCACAAGATCATGCAAAGATTTGAAAGATAAACAACTAGAATTGTATCAAATCATTGTCAAAGCGAAAGTCTTTTATCATCTTTATTTATCAATCAGCATGAAGCATCTGCATTCAATGTTCAACTTGAAGTTACTGTGATTGTATTCAAAAGACTTTTTATCAGAACAGCATGCAGAATCTTTCAGACTCATCATTATTGATGAAGATAATGATGAATATTGAAAGATAGATGATATTCTGAACTTCAGACACTATTAAGGTTGAATACAGTACAAGATCAAATGAAAAGATCTAGATAAAGATGATGAATGATACTATGTTGATAAAGATGAATTCAATGATTTCAAGAAAGTTTTGAATGAATTTCATGTGCTATACTCAAGAAAGTCACGCTAGTATCAAAATAACTCAATAAGAAAGCAAGCAAATGAGCTATATTTATGCAAACATAAATTTTCAAAGAGAAAGATAATGTTACAAGCGTATCAAGACTGAAAAAGACTGAAGCTTTAATCAATTTGCAAAGTATGTTAACAAGTATTTTGTGTATTGATTAGAACTAGTCAATGTCTCTAGCTCAGATCTGACTCAGTCTCTATTTTCTTTTCTCAATATTTTTTTGTTCAACATCATTTTTCTTTCTACATCACATTTTATCTGTGTCACAAACACATTTTCTTCAAGCTTAGTGCAGTCTTTGAATATTACTTAAATAAAAGCTTTTGTACTCATTTTCTTCTGTATTCTTAATATTCAGTTATAGTTATCTTTAAAGATCAAGCACTATTCAACTTTGACTTTCGCTGATTGATTCATTTAGACATGATTCTGACAGCATTCAACATTTTTAAGAAAGTCTTCATTTTCAAGATTATTCTTTGTCACTATAATTCAGATCACAAGATTATGATAGAAATCAATGCTTCAAACTATGTGTTCAAAGACATTCTTTTTCAGTATGATGAGAATAAGATTCTTTATTTAGTTGCTTACTTTTCAAAGAAGCATAACTTAGTTGAGTGTAACTACAAGATTTATGATAAAGAATTCATGATCATTGTTTGCACTTTCAAAAAATGATGATCAAAGCTTGAAGACTTTATCTACTCTGTCAAGATGATCACGAATCATAAAAATCTTGAGTATTTCATGTTAATTAAGCAGTTGAGTCATCATTAAGCTCATTGAAGCAAGTTTCTGTTTAAATTCAACTATTGCATTGCTTATCATTTTGACAAGATTGATGATAAGTTGAATGCTTTGACACGTTGCTCAGAAGATCTCTTTAAAGAAAGAAATACATTCAATTCTCAACATCAATATCAACATTAAACAATTTTGAAAACTTATGTTTTAGATCTTGATATTATTAAAAATCTCGCTCTTGATGTCTTTGACATTAAAATCATGAAGCTTCAGTCACAAATCATCATTCTAGATTCAGTTCAATTACATTTGTTCTCAGTTATTTCAACATCTTTGCAAATTCTAGTTCTCATGAATCTAGAAATTGAAAAATTCAATGTTAAAGATGTTAAGTCTCAGCTAGATCAAGACACTCTGAATCTTGATAAAGATTCTGCTAACATTTTCACTCAGACATTATGAAAGTAAGTTGAAATCAATGACAAATTCACAGCTCAGATAATTGAAGCACTTTGCAATGAAGCACAACATCACAACAAGATTTCTCTAGTTGAATGTAAAGAACATGAGAATCATCTATACTTTCAAGAAAGAAAGTACATGCTCAACTCAAATAAATCACATTTTCGTATCATTCAGCTCACTCAAGATAATGTCATCGATGATCACTCAGAAAGAGCAAAAAGCTATGAACTGATCAATTAAGTTTACTGATAATCAAACATTTATAAATATGTTCAACACTTCGTACAAAACTGTCATGTATGCACATGTTTTAAGCTCTTTAAACAATAAACTTAAGAATGATTGCATTCTCTTTCAATTTTCAAACGTTGTTGATGTGATGTCTTCATGAACTATGTAGATTCTTTATTGCTCAATATTTTCATGAATATCACATATAGATATATTCTAGTCTTTGTTGATCATTTTATCAAAATGAGACATTTAATTCTCATTACTTCTATGAAAGTTGAAGAAGTTATCAATTGCTTTTATGCTCATGTTTGAAAACATCATGATTTACTTGAGTTCTTTATGTCTGATTGAAACACACAATTCATCTTCAATGTTTGAAAGCATATATGTAAAATGCTGAAGATAAATATTAAGTTATTAATGATGTATCACTCTGAGATCGATGATCAAATTGAAAGAATCAATGCTATCATGAAGCATTATCTTTAAATCTTCATCAACTACATGCAGAATGACTGAACTAAGTGACTTTCTGAACTTGAATTCATCATTAATAACACATCATCATTAATCACTTTAACATCATTCTTCTTCATCAATTTAAATCAGAACTCATGTTTAAACTTTAAGTTTTTTGAATCTCTGCTCAAGAATTTTATGTTTTAAACTTGAGACAAGTTAATCAATGTTGAAGAATTCATTAAGAAGATGAAGAAACTAACTGAGCATCTACATGATGAGATGTTTATAGCTCAGATCATTTACAAATTCAATGTCAATCTCTCTCATTGTTCTTGTTTTAAATACTTCGTTGAAGATAAAGTTTAACTGAATGCTTGTAATCTTAACATCATTCATCTTATTATTAAGTTAAATGATTGTAATGTTGACTTCTTTAAGATTAAGTGTATCTTTGAGAACAATTTTCTGATCATTGAGTTAAATCTTTCAGCATTCATGAAAATTTATTCAATCTTTCATGTCATTCTTTTGAATCATATTGCAAGTGATTTTCTTTCAAGTTAACGTCAAAAATCTTAAGAACTTATTATCATCAAGAATGATAAAAGATTCTGATATGTAAACAGCATATTAAACTTTAAGCGTGATAGATGCTATAGCTCATCTTTGCTCAAGTATTACATCAATTGAAAAGATCACTTTTCTACTTGAAAGTCTTTTCATCTTCTGAATAATTGTGAGCAAGCACTTGATGAATATCATCTCATCAATTCTGTCGTTGAAGAATCACATGTACTGTTATGTGTGATGTCTTAATGTCAATGTCAAGAACTTTAAGTTTAATCTTTATCATTTCAACTCAGCTCAAATCTGACTCAGATTTTGTCTAGATTTGACTCAGATCTGACTCAGATGTATTTTAATCTCATTTGTGCATCATTACATTAAACTGCATTTCATCTTTCTTTTGCTTAAGTCTGACTCAGATCTTGTTTAAATCTGACTTAAAATTTCGTTTAAATTTGATTCAGATGTAATTCAAATGTGTTTTAATTTCTGTGCATCATCATGTTAAAATGCATTTTATCTCATTTCACTCTTCAGACATCTTGCTCAAATCTAACTCAGAAATGACTCAGATTTATTCTAGTTTCGTCTGTACTTTATCATATTAAAATGCGTTCACATTAACTTTTATCTCATTTCAGTCTTTGTTTTTAATTCTTTTTCATTTCATCTTGTTTCTTTTTATCATTTTGCAGAAGCTCAGTCTTGAAGAGAGAAGTTACTGTTATGATGTCAAATCATCAATTCAATTTAAAACATAAATCATTGATATTTTAAATAATCTTGATTCATTGAATCAAGTCATTAATTTAATCATCATCATCTTAATTTAGTTTCAACAATTCTGTTTCAATTATTTCAGTTATTTTGCAATTTTAAGTCAATAAAACTACTGTCTAGTCTTGATTCTGCTCAATTCATGTATATAAAAGTTGAACTTTCGTTCTTTTCTTTTGCTCTTTGTCTTTCGTCTTGTACATTATCTGATGTATTGTTCTGTATTTAGTTCAAGTAATATAATAATCAATTCTTTATATTAATAGAATCTCTAGTCTAGTCTAGTTTCTGACATTTGTTGATTACTACAATTTCTTTTATCAAAAGAAATAATGTTTTTTGATGAAAGATTTCTCATTGATTGACTGTCTGAAGTGCAATGTTAATTATTTCACTCAAGTCATCACTTTTTTCTAACGAAATTTCAATGAAATTCAATCATTCATTTTTCATCAATGAATTTAAGCATTCTTTGACATCAATGAAGAGCTTCAACAGCTTAAGCATCATTAATCTCACTTCATCTTCATTATTATCTCATTTATCAAAGTCAAGAATATCTCTGCATTGACTAGTAACTTTTTGAGTTCAAAGATCATCATTTCTGTAACTGTTATTTCAACAGTATCTTTATTTTTTTCTTTCTCATCTTTTAATGAATCAATGAATCTAAGCTTTGTTATTATCATCATTCAAGATAAGACTCTGATCATTTTTAAAATCAAGAAAATCTGCAACAAGTAAAAGTTGTACTACTACTGCAAATTGCAGCATTCAAGCAAAATCATTAAAGAATGCTCAAATAAGAAGTTCTTTACTCTGCATATCATGAACATTTATGACAGTGACATCATCAGTATAAATGAAGAAGTCTTGCTGTTTGCAAGAAAAGTTTAATTTCTGAGTTAAATTATGCTCAGAAATTTGTATATATATCATCTTGTTTACTAATCTTAATCTTCTCACTTTCACTTCAATCATATAAAAAGTTTTTTGCTAAATCTGTCTTGAAACTCTTTGAATTCAATTTGACATTTAAAGATAATCACATGATAGTTTATATAGTACTGAAGTAAGAGTGTATTCTGATCGTTGATTGTCAAGAGTTTCATCACGTGACTCAACATCAAAACTTTTTCAACTTCGTACTATGTTTTTTCGCTGCGTTGACTCATGCAAGTCGTTTTTTCCCGTTTAAACTATCATCATTTCTTTTTCTTTTGCTTCAACTATTATTCTGATTTTTACAGTTCATTGAAGTCATTGTACGTACATCAGATGATCGAAAATTATCTGATCAACGATTGAAATTTTCTTATCTGTTTACTCATATATATCTGTGTACTTTCATTATTTATCTGCATCTGTCATTATTCTCATTGTACGCGTATATATCAATCTTTATCTCTTTTTACAATCGTTTTTCATGTTTCAATGCATTTGTACTCGCTGTGCTCATAATCATTTCATTCGTGACTTCTTTGATTCTAATTCAACGTATGTTTTGAATCTTTGTTCATCTTCGTTTATCGATTTATCTGTTTATTTATACACATTGTATGCTTCGTACATGCTAATTAGCTCGATAGAAAGCACTCTTCATGACTCAATATCAAACTTTCTATCAAATTCTCTATCAAATTTCCTATCAAACGCTTTATCAAACTCTCTACCAAATTCTTTATTGAACTCTTTATCAAACTTTCTATCAAACTCTTTATTAAACTTTCTATTGAACTTTCTATCAAACTCTTTATCAAACTTTCTATCAAACTTTCTATCAAACTTTCTATCAAACTTTTTATTGAGCTTATCTGTACATACTGTATGCTTCGTACATGCTAATTAGCTCAATAGAAAGCACTCTTCATGACTTGATATCAAACTTTCTACCAAACTCTCTATCAAACTTTCTATCAAACGCTCTATTGAATTGTTATGAAGAAGAGCTTGAAATAATGATAATGAATTCTTTACATCTCATTGACTTTCTCATTGACTTTCTCATTGACTTTCAATAAATCACATATGAAGCATTGAATACATCACATATGAAGCACTGAGTAGATCACATATGAAGCACTGAATATACTACATATGAAGCACTGAATATATTACATATAAAGCATTGAATACGTCACATATGAAGCACTAAGTAGATAACATATAAAGCATTGAATAGAGCACATATGAAGCACTGAATATATCACATATGAAGCATTGAATACATCATATATGAAGCATTAAATATACTACATATGAAGCATTGAAAAAGCAGTAGAATTGATTTTACAAATTTGTTTCTTATTTTGCACTTTTAGAAGATTCGTGACTAAATTTGATGAGACTCTCGACAAATTCTAAAAAATGACACAGATTTTGCAATCAATCATATCTAATTAAAAAGACGTAGTGCAAAGCAGTTTTCATCAAAAATGATGATCTTCTTGTATTCTGTATTCTACATCAAGCTCAATCTAAAGTTCTTACTCTTACTCTGATTGATAATGAAATCTTTGCTTATGTCTTTATGAATAAATTTTTCGCGCAAAAACATCATTTTTTCTTGCATCAATTAATTCATTCTTGCAAACTTTAAGAATTTGATGATCAAGTCACTTTAATGTCAGAATCATGTCTAGATGAGTCAATCAGCGAAAGTCAGACTTGAATAGTGCTTGATCTTTAAAGATAGCTATAATTGAATAATAAGAATACAGAAGAAGATGAGTACAAAAGCTTCTATTTAAGTAATATTTAGAGACTGCGTTAAGCTTGAAGAGAATGTGTTTATGACATGAGTAGAATGTAATGTAGAAAGAAAGATGATGTTGAACAAAGAAATGTTGAGAAAAGAAAATAGAGACTGAGTCAGATCTGAGCTAGAGACATTGACTAGCTTTAATTAATACGCAAAGTACTTGCTAGCGTACTCTGCGAATTAATTAAAGCTTCAGTCTTTTTCAGTCTTGATACGCTTGTAACATTATTTCTTTCTTTGAAAATTCATGTTTGCATGAATGTAACTCATTTGCTTGCTTTCTTATTGAGTTATTTCAATACTAGCGTGACTTTCTTAAGTATAGCACATGAAATTCATTTAAAACTTTCTTGAAGTCATTGAATTCATCTTTATCAACATAGTATCATTCATCATCTTTATTTAGATCTTTTCATTTGATCTTGTACTGTATTCAACCTTGATAGTGTCTGAAGTTCAGAATATCATCTATTTTTCAATATTCATCATCATTTTCATCAATAATGATGAGTCTGAAAGAATCTGCATGCTGTTCTGATAGAAAGTCTTTTGAATATGATTGCAGTAACTTCAAATTAAACATCAAATGCAAATGCTTCATGCTGATTGATAAACGAAGATGATAGAAAATTCTCGCTTTGACAGTGATCTGATACAATTCTAGTTGTTTATCTTTCAAATCTTTGCATGATCTTGTGATTTTGACGTTTTTGAAGAATAATCAAATTCAGTTCTCTACTTCATAAATGACGTCTCATTTATGTTTATTGATCTGTGCTTCAATGATCAGCTTTGTCTTTTTCAATTGTTGACGATTGAAGCTCAGTAACTCTTTTATTCAAATGACAATATTATCTGCTTTTCTAGCTTTCAATTATTCACAAGTGATTTCATAGTTAATTGTATTTGAATTGAAACTCATTCAAGAGTGAAAATCTTTATTGAAGTAGAAAGAAATCATTGAGATGATCAAGAAAATATTGAAATTGTCGTTGAATTTCATCATAGATATTTATTTAATTCAGTTGTTCTGCATGTATTTGCAGTAGATTCTAAGTTTGCATTCAACGTTTTGATTGACTCGTTTCGTCTGATCGTTGATCTTTGAATGATAGACTGTGAATAAACTAGCTGTTATTCTCAGTCGCTTGCAAAAACTCTTTCACATAGTCAATATGAATTGAGAGTCTCTGTTTGAAACAATAAAACTGAGTAGATCATGCAGTCAATAAATGTTTCATAGCATGATTCAAATCATTTCTTCAACTGAGATGTCATCATTTTCTCAATGACAGAAAACATAGTGATGTTCTTTGATGAAATGATATATGATTATGCAAATAACGTTATAGTTTTCTGATAGAAATAGCTCAGTAATGAAGTTCATAACTATATCTTTTCAGCGTTCTTATAAAATGAATAGACAATGATGAAGTTCATTGATGCTATCTTTAAAGACTTTGCTTCGCTGACAGACATGACAGTTTTGAATGTACTGTCTGACTGTGACTTGATGATCTGATCAATAGTAGAATCGTTGAATTAAATCAATAGTTCATCGATTGTTGAGATGAAAGATTAAAAGCTGATCATGAATTTTCTGTAGCAGTTTCGTATGCATATTCTTGAGAATTCACAGTAAGTCTTTTCTAAAGAGAACGCTGTCAATGATTTTGCAGTTCTTCAATTTAGTGATATGAAATTTGAGCTTGTTCTCGTTCATAGCTTGTTTATATTTATTGCAGAGCTTATTTGTTTAATTAATCATACATACTCGCTGATAGAGATTTGCTTTCAATTTAACGAGTAAAACATTGACTCTATCAAGAATCAGAATAGTCTGAAAATAATTTTCAAGTTGTTGAGTTGATTTAGAGATGTTCATTAAAGACATTCAAGTTAAAGCATTGACTTTAGTATTCATTTTGCCTGATTTAAAGATGATCTAAAAGTTGAACTTTGACAGAATGTTCAGATAGTTGACTTGTCATCGACTCAACTGTTTATTTTTCATGAAGATCTTCAAAGCTTGATGATTAATGAATATCTGAATGAGTAGTTCAATGCACTTCAGCTCAAGTCATCAGTGTTCAAAGCATTGAATAATGACTAGCAATTTCTTGTCATAGATGTGATAATTGATTTCAGCGAAAATCATGCTTTTACTGTAGAAGATCATTAAATGAAGAACTTTCTCATCATTGTACTGAGATAGTATTTCATCTTTTACATAGTTTGAAGCATCAATCTTCAGAATAGCTTGTCATTTAAGATTGAAGTGACGAAGTACTGAAGTCAAGCTAACTTATTTCTTTAGATTGTCAAAAACTTGAACACAGATTTTATTTCAAACAAAAAATGTGTTTTTTCTAGTTAAATGAGTGAATGATTTGACTAGTTTCAAGAAGTTCTTAATGAAATGATGATAGAAGTTAATAAATCTCACGAAGCTTTGAATTTCTTTTAGATTAATCAAAGTGATTCAGCTGACTATGACTGTCACTTTACTGAAATTCATACAAAGATTTAGTTTTGATACAATGACTTCTAGAAAAACAGTTTCTTCTACATTGAATTTGCACTTTTGAATATTTATCTGCAGTTCAACTTTACGTAGTTGACTCAATACTAGTTTGACGTGATTTTTATGTTTCTTTCTCATTTTGCTATAAATGAGAATGTCATCTAAATAGACTTAACAAAAGTCGTTCAGAAAGTTTCATAAAACATCATTCATATATTGCTGAAAGAAGATTGATTCATTAGTCAGTTTAAATGATAGCATCTTGTATTTATATGCTTCTAAAGCAGTGATAAAAGTGATATAATTCTCACTATCAAGATGCATTTGAAGTTTGTTGAATGCTGATATGATGTTCAATCTAGTCAGATGCTTGCAACTCACTATTTTATCAATAATCTCATTTATCAATGATAGAGAATATTTATTTCTTTTGAAAATGACATTTAGCTTTTGATAGTTTACGCAGAATCAAAGATCTTCATTTGCTTTGAGAGCAAATAGAATGAGAAAGAAATAGAGAATCTGACTAAAAGTGATGAATCTCTTTAATAGATTTTCATTTAAGTACTTCTTTACTTTCAGAAGTTTGACAGAAGACATTTGATAAACTTGACAGCAAGAAAGCGTTGAATCATTGATGAGTTCAATTTTATGATTGTAGAAGCGATGAGAAAGTAGTTTATTCAATTGAGCTTGATCAAAAACATTTAAAAACTTATGATATTCTAATGACAGCTTAACTTTAATATCTTTCAAATTCTGAGTCATTTTATTGATTGAAAATACATTTAAAACGTTTAAATCACACTGAGTATTGTACGCAATTTCTCTATCAATATCAATTATAAATAGAGCAAAAATTTCAGTCTGATTCTTCTTTGATTAATTCAGTAAAGTTTTGAATGAAGCTGCATTTATGCTTTAAATCGAGAATGATTCTTTCTTAGTTATAGTTGAAACAAATCATTTGAGCATAATAAAGATCTTAGTCTGAATGATAAAAGAGAGCGAAGTTGATTGCAATCAACTTGAGTGCTTTGAATTGAGAAGAATTGAAAAAATCGAAATAGAAGTATTTAATTGATTCAAAAAAACAATGATGTCATTTTGCATATTCAATAATATTTCGTTTTTATTCATTCAAAGCTTACTCAATATGACTTCATAATGATTGATATCAACTATCAGCATTGATACAGTCAATTTCTTATGACTTTTGACAATGAGATTGAATAGAATTTTATGAGTGATGATTTTTTTAAATATCTTCTCATTATAATCTTTTATTAACTTCTCTTTTGTCAGTGATATAGATTAAATTTTTAGTTTCTTGCATACTTTATTGACTAGATTAATGTGTATGAGCATATGAGTGACTGAATCACTGTTTATCAGAGAACAAAGACTAAAAGATCAATTCTGAGAGTTGAGAAAAACATTAATTAAAAACAACTTTTCAAAGTAATTCTCTTCTGATAGAATTTCATCTAGTTTGCACAAAGATATAATCTTTACTTCTTTGATGACTTTTGAAGAGATGATTAGTTTTTTAAATTGAAATTTGAATTGAAATTGAACTCAAAATGATTGTATTCATTGTTCACTGCATTGATTCTAGTAGATTGATCAGAGCACTCTTTAAAACTATGATCTGATTTATGACATATAAAACAGATTTCAACTAAAACATCTGCTTCTTTGACGTTAGTTAAAATTGCATCACATGACTTTAAATGATCAGATTTTGAATGATTGACTGACTGAGTAACAACAGCTTTATGAAAGATGATCTTTAACAGATCATTGATGCATTTGATGAGATTAACTTTGTTCTTGATTTCTCGAATGACTCGCTGATCATTATTCAAATGAATCAGATAGAAATAAATCTTTTTGAGAAAATCAGATTGAACTAATTGATTTATTCAAATGAATCAAAGACGAGAATTTATTTTATCTTTCAGATCAATGATCAGTTGCTTTTTATGATACTTCAGATAGAAAGATAATTGTTGAAACTGAGTGTAAAACTTGCTGAACTTCTTTGATTCTTGAATCAATTTGTAGTATTTTCTACGAAAGTTGACTTTCTTATCTGAATCATTGAACAACTCAGCTAATTCTTTCAAAAAATCATCGATGATTTTATAAAAATTGACACAATCATGTTTGCATTTAGATTGAGCAACATCAACTGCGTCATTGAATAATCTGAAATGTACATAGCTAAGTTTGACTCATTCATTTGAAAAAAGATTGACGTTGATCTCTAGTTTATTCTGAATTTTGTCGTATCAGTTTTTCCAAGTAGAATTCTTTTTGTCAGTAAATCAGAAAGAATCAGGTATTTTCTGAGATTTAAAATGCTCAGAGTAGATGAAATCAGAAGAAGTGATTTCTTTAGTTTGAAGTTTAGTCTTCAACTTTTTGATTTTATCATCTCGTTGATTACTCAGCTCGTTGAATTAATCTGTTTCTCTGTCGAGAATTATGCATCAAGTCTTTCAGTTTTCAATAGAAATAAAAAATATTACTGTTTCAGTGAATGACTCATTATCTTCATTGATGAATGATTCAGCACTAAAGAATTTCAATAAATCAGTCTCAGAAATTTGAGAAAAGTGACTTTGAAATTCTTCAAAACATTCTTCGATAAATGAATGTTTTGACATGATGAAATTTAAAGAAAGAATGAGATTGAGTGAATGATAATGCTCAACAGTATTAATGAAGATGTATGATCAAGTATTTAATCTTCAGAAAAGAATGTTGTTGATTAAAGAAGTATTTTTGATTTGTGAGTTTTTGAGTAATTCTCAAGCAATTTACGAAGATTCTTTATCGTTGATTCTCTTAATTGAGTTGAACAGCTTATTTTCACTTATTTATTTCACAAGAATGAATTGATTCTCTTGATCAAATGAACTTTGCGTACTTAGTGAGCAATAAGTTATTTAGTAATTTAAACAGTCTTGTCATTGATTTTATCAAACTTTCTAATGTTGTTCAGTCTTTCAATTGCATTGATCATCAGATAAACAAATTTCTTTAGACTCGTTCTATCTGTATGAGTATGTTGAATAAATAATGAGATTAGTATCATGTGATTAACAAATTCTTAATATAATGTCAGAATCATGTCTAAGTGAGTCAATCAACGAAAGTCAGAGTTGAATAGTGCTTGATCTTTAAAGATAACTATAACTGAATATAAAAAATATAGAAGAAAATAAGTACAAAAGCTTCTATTTAAGTAATATTCAGAGACTGCGCTAAGCTTGAAGAGAATATGTTTGTGACATGAGTAGAATGTGATGTAGAAAGAAAGATGATGTTGAACAAAAAGATGTTGAGAAAAGAAAATAGAGACTGAGTCAGATCTGAGCTAAAGACATTGACTAGCTCTAATCAATACACAAAGTACTTGCTAGCGTACTTTGCAAATTAATTAAAGCTTCAGCCTTTTTCAGTCTTGATACGCTCATAACATTTAATTGATAACATTATTCATATCATTGAAATCACAATGATTCTCAATGAACACATTGAAAGACTATTCTTTTATGTCATTGAATTAAGTTAATATCTCATCATCATGAATTTATTATAACTTCATCATCACGTCATTAATGTTAATTTTAAGCATAATATTCTCATCTTGTTTTTCTTCTTTTATCTTAATTATTATTGCTCATTCTTTGTCAAAATCTATGATTTTAATCAATAAGAAGAAAATTTCTCGTTCAAAGTTAACAAAGTAGCTTTCTCTTAATCTCGCTCTCAATTCACTCGTAAGAAGCAATCTAGTTTTTCATTCACTTGAAAAAAGTAACTCAGTTTTCAGTTTGCTTGCAAGAAGCAACTCAGTTTCTCATTCACTCAAAAGAAGCAACTCAGTTTCTTGTTTATTCACAAGAAGCAATATAACTTTTCGTTCACTTATGAAAAGTCAACTAATACTCAGCTCATTCATAAGAAACAAATCTCATTCAGTCTTGTCTTTCATTTGAAACAAGAAGCTTTTAGTCATATTCTTCAAGTCATTCAAAAAGAATATTCATTAAAAATCAAGTGTTGAAATTTTTCTTTTTCTAAAACTTCTGTTGTTCTTCAAGCAAATCAATTCAATTGATCTTTTATACAATTTAACATAGTTGAGTTGAGAGTTCAAAGCTTTGATCATGCTGCTTATGTCAAAGACATTGAAGTGTTTAACGTTATTCTAAAGAAAATCTATATCTTCTTGAATCTTGAATCAATCTCATCTTCTAATCTAAATTCTGATGAGTCAAAATCGCATCATGCAACTTTAACTGTTTGTTCAAAGAACAGTTTAACTCTTGCTCAGTTCTCATCTTGCTCTCAAGACAGTACATATGATAAGAATCATCATCTGAATCTTTGTCAAATGAAAAAGAAATTTCATGTGACTGCATTCATAATACAAAAAGATCTTGAAGTCTATTAACAAAGTAAAAACATTGATTCAGTCATAATTTTATCATTCAAATATTTTGAATTTCTAAACATCTTTTTCAAGAAAAACGTTGATATCTTGTCTTTGCATCAAGCTCATGATCATGTCATACATTTTAAAGAAGATGCTCAATTCTCAGTCTTCGCTTTGTACAACATAAGTCATGATGAAATTCTAGAACTTCGTCGTTATTTAAATGAAAATCTGAGCAAAGATTTCATTCAAGTCAATCACTCTCAAACAATTATTTTTGTTCTTTTCATCAAGAAATCTGAAGAAGAACTTTACTTCTGCATGAACTATTAAGATCTGAATGCTATCACAATCAAGAATCAATATTCTCTGTCTTTGATCTCAGAAACGCTGAATCATTTAAGTCGAGCTAAAATTTTTATCAAGCTGAATATCATTTTTGTGTTCAATCAACTTTGAATCAAAGAAGAAAATGAAGCTTTCATCATCTTTTGCACTCGATTTGAATTATTTAAGTATCTAGTCATGCTCTTTAATCTATGTAATGAGTCTGTCTCATTTCAGAAGTACATCAACAATACTCTTCATGAACATTTAAATAAGTTTTATACAGCTTATCTGAATGACATCTTGATTTATTTCAACAATGAACTCAAGCATGAGATTCATGTCAAGCTCATTCTGCAAAAGCTGCAAGAAGCAGATTTTCAAATAAATATAATCAAATGCAAGTTTTACATCACTTAAGTTTCATATCTAGAATTGATAATCATTATTGAAGAGATCAAGATGAATTCTTTTAAGATAAACATCATTGTCAATTGACTCATTCTGATTAATGTTAAAGACATTCAAAGTTTTTTAAATTTCACAAACTTCTATAGAAGATTCATCTATGACTATAGTAGAATAACTATCTCACTTACTTATTTCATCAGAAAAGATGTATTCTTTGTCTAATCTCAGAAATGTCAAATTGCATTCAACATTCTTAAGAAAGTCTTCACTTTCAAGATTATTCTTTGTCAATATAATTCAAATCACAAGATTGTGATAGAAATCAATGCTTCAAATTATGTGTTCAAAGACATTCTTTCTCAATATGATAAGAATAAGATTCTTCATTCAGTCACTTACTTTTTGAAGAAGCATAACTCAGTTGAGTGTAACTACAAAATCTATGATAAAAAACTTATGATCATTGTTTGCGCTTTCAAAAAATGATGATCAAAGCTCAAAGACTTTATTTACTTTGTTAAAATGATTACAAATCACAAAAATCTTAAGTATTTCATGTCAATTAAGCAGTTGAGTCATCATCAAGCTTGTTGAAGTGAATTTCTGTCTAGATTCAACTATTACATTGCTTATCATTTTGACAAGATTGATGATAAGTTAAATGCTTTGACATGTCACTCAGAAGATCTTTTTAAAAAGAGAGATACATTCAATTCTTGATATCAATATCAACATCAGACAATTTTGAAAACTTATGTTTTAGATCTTAATATTGTTAAAAATCTCATTTTTGACATCTTTAACATTAAAGTCATAAAGCTTCAATCACAAATTATCACTTTAAATTCAGTTCAATTACATTTATCTTTAATTATCTCAGCATTCTTGCAAATTCTAGTTTTCATGAATCTAGAAATTAAAGAATTTGACATTGAAAACATTAAGTTTCAGCTAAATCAAAACATTCTGAATCTTAATGAAGATTCTGCTGACATTCTCACTTAAACATTATGAAAGCAAGTTGAAATCAATGACAAATTCGCAGCTTAAATAATTAAAGCATTTTGCAATGAAGCACAACATCACAACAAGATTTCTCTAGTTAAGTGTAAAAAACACAAGAATCATTTTTACTTTCAAGAAACAAAGTATATGCTCAACTTAAATAAACTACGTCTTCGTATGATTTAGCTCGCTCATGACAATATCATCAATGATTACTCAGAAAGAGCAAAAAGTTATGAACTGATCAGTTAAGTTTACTGATGATCAAATATTTATAAATATGTTCAACACTTCATACAAAACTATCATATATACATATGCTTTAAACTTTTTAAACAATGAACTCAAGAATAATTGTGTTTTCTTTCAATTCTTGAATGTTGTTGATGTGATATCTTCATAAACTATGTAAATTCTTTATCGCTCAATATCTTCATGAGTATCACATATAAATATGTTTTAATCTTCATTAATCATTTTATTAAAATAAAACATTTAATTCTTATCACTTTTATGAAAGTTAAAGAAGTTATCAATTGCTTCTATGCTTATGTTTAAAAACATCATAATTTACTTGAGTTTTTCATATTTGATTGAGATACACAATTCATTTTCAATGTTTAAAAGCATATATGTAAAATGTTGAAGATAAATGTTAAGTTATCAACAACATATCACTTTGAAATCAATGATCAAATCAAAAGAATCAATACTGTCATAAAGCATTATTTTTGAGTCTTTATCAACTACATGCAGAATGATTGAGCTAAGTAACTTTCTGAAGTTGAATTCATCATCAATAATGCATTATCATTAATCACTTTAACATCATTTTTCTTAATTAATTCAAGTCAGAATTCATGTTTAAACTTTAAGTCTTTTGAATCTTTGCTTGAAAATCTTATGTTTCAAGCTCAAAACAAGTTAATCAATGTTGAAGAATTCATCAAGAAAATGAAGAAATTAACTGAACATTTATGTAATGAGATGCTTATAACTCAGATCATTTACAAATTTAATGTTAATTTCTTTCATCATTCTTGTTTTAAATACTTCATTGAAGATAAAGTCTGATTGAATGTTTGTAATCTCAGCATCATTTATCTTGTTGTCAAGTTAAATGATCACAACATAGATTTTTTCAAAATCAAACATGTTTTCAAGAACAATTTTCTGATCATCAAGTTAAATCTTTCAACATTCATGAAAATTCATTTCATCTTTCATGTCATTCTTCTGAATCATATTGTAAGTGACTTTCTTTCAAGTCAACGTCAGAAATTTCAAGAACTTGTTATCATTGAGAATGATGAAAGATTCTGATATGTAAACAGCATATTAAACTTCAAGCATGATAAACATTATAATTCATCTTTGCTCAAGTATTATATCAATTGAGAAAATCACTTCTTTACTTGAAAGTCTTTTTATCTTCTGAATAATTGTGAGTAAATGCTTAATGAATATTATCTCGTCAATTCTGTCATCAAAGAATTACATGTACTGTCATGTGTAATGTTTTAATATCAATGTCAAGAACTTTAAGTTCAATCTTTATTATTTCAACTCAGCTCAGATCTGACTCAGATCTTGCTTAGATTTGACTCAAACATCTTATTTAAATTTGATTCAGATGTAACTTAATTATATTTCAATTTCTGTGCATCATCATATTAAACTGCATTTCATCTCTTTCTTACTTAAATCTGACTCAGATCTTGTCTAAATCTGATTCAAACATTTCATTTAAATCTGATTCAGATGTAATTTAAATATGTTTCAATTTTTATACATCATCATGTTAAAATGCATCTTGTTTCATTTTACTTACATTTGACTCAAATGTGACTCAGATTTATTTCAGTCTCATCTGTGCTTCATTACATTAAAATGCGTTTACATCAATTCTTGTTTCATTTTAATCTTTATCTTCAATTCTTTCTTATCTTATTTTATTTCTTCTCATCATTTTGCAAAAGCTCAATCTTGAAGAGAAAAGTTACTGTCATGATGTCAGATCATCAATTCAATTTAAAATATAAATCATTGATGTTTTAAATAATTTTAATTCAAAAAACAATCACAACACATGCATCACAAATTTTGAAAAAGAGCATTACAAACAAGACAGAGTGAATCTAGAAGATGATTGAACGACAATGAATTGCATGAATTGCAGCAGTGCTGATTCGAAGACGATTGCGAGCGACGTTGATTCGTCGCAAGAAAACAGAGATGCAGAGTCAAAACACTCACGCGACAATGAAGAGAATGTTGCTAACATTATTAATCTACTAATAAAAATATCAACGTTAGAGAAAGAGAAGAGCAAAGATCATTCGTGAAAAGAGATAGCATTAAAGCTGATTCAACGTCTTCAACTCGACTCAGAAGAAAAACATCACGCGAATCAGAACGCGTTCATCGCGAAGAATGTACAGAAATTGAAGACATCAGTTCAATTGCTTAATAAGCAGTTGCATACACAGAAAAACACGCGTCTTTCAACGAAAATCACGTCATGAGCGAACGTGACAAGAGAAGAAATAGCGACGAAAGAGCAACGTCTCAGAGACGACTCGTTGTCGCTTCATAAGAAATGAGAAGTCATGATTAAAATAATGAACAGAAGAGAAATAAAAGAGATACAGAAGAAGTTGATTGAACAGATTCTACAGAGAATTGCAGACGTGTCGACAGGTCAAAGAAATCTAATCGTGTCACTTCGCAAGCTGAGCAGCGATGACATTTCCCTTCATGCAGTTAGCTCAGATGCTCAAGCAAATCTGAAAAAGACTCAGACGTGAGCAAAAGAAATCGCAAGTTCGACACGCGTAGCACGCTGAATCTTCGCAGTGCTGACACATGAAGTACGCACTACAATAAACATGAGCAATCAATAAAAAATCATTGAAAGACTGATAAAAGATAACGCGAGACTTCATGAAGATCTGAAAGTTCTAAGAATAGTCTGACTCAAGAAGATAGCAGATAGCGAAAAGACTCATTCATCGCTCATCGTAAAGATCGCGATCGAAGCAATGACAAATCAACTAATGAACGTGAGCATGCTAAACTTGTATCAAGAATGTGCATGCAGACTATTTGAAAAGAACTGTTGTATCACACAGTGCTTCAGATGTTACGAATTTGATCACATGACTAAGATCTGCAGAAAGAATCAGCGCTGCGAAAAATGCGCAGACAAGCATCACATAGAGAAGTGTGTGATGTCTTCGAATAAAAGACGTTGCGTCAACTGCAACGAAAATCACGAACTTTGAAGATGCATCTGTCTTAAGTGACAACAGCAGATGAAACAAGCGTTCGAAATCTATAGAAATAGATTGTTCAGATACTCTGAGACGTCTAAATACAATTGCACATTCTTCTTGCTGTCTCTGAACTCTTTAAATTCAACGAACTCTTCAGATTCAATGAATTCTTTCGATTCAACGAATCTCTCAAGCTCAGCAACAGTCATGCTGAAAACACGCAGTTGAATCGCTGATGAATCAGCTTGACAGATAGTAGAAGTCAAGAAGAGACGAGTCAATCTTTTCTCTTGCGTGAGTAGTGACTCAGACAAGACAACATCTGAGCAGATTCAGAAACGTTCAATCAGAAAGTGAGAAAGATCATCGATGATTAAAAGCATACAAAGAGTCTTCTCATTGCAGAGTCAACAACAGCTACAAATAACTTTATGATGAAACAGTTTTTTCTACGAATTCTACAGTACAACATCAGAAAATCATTAAGAATTCAAGAATTATTTCTAATTAACAGAGAAGTTCGCGAATTCAACATAGTAGCTATACAGAAGCAAGATTGCAACAACAACGACTTGCAGTCATTTAGCGCAGCACACAACTTCTTTCACCTAGTGAAAAACTCGTCATCTCAATCAAGAACATGCATATACGTTAACAAACATTTAAGACTCGATTAATGAATAGTAGAAACAGCTGAGTCAGACATTTGCTCAATCAGAATATTAACTCGCAACACAGACAACAAAACGCAGACGTTAAGACTTCTAAACGTCTACAACTCATGCTTACTGTCTACTACATTCACAGAGAAATCTTCAATCATTTCTCGTTTGAACGAACTACTCAAGAATGACTGCAAATAACTGATCGTAGAAGATTTCAATCTACATCATTCTCACTGAGAGAAGCGAAGATGCTTCACTCATCATACGATGACTGATATTCTACTAAACATCATTACAAACGCAAGACTGAAATTATTACTGAAATCAGACACTATTACTTGCGAAGCTCACAATCAATTTACGACGATTAATCTAGTCTTTAGCAGCAAGAAAATACAGTTCATGACACGCAAGTGCAAGATACGAATCGATTTGCATCAGAGATTGAATCATCTTTCAATCATCACAGAGTTATGTCTACAAACAATCTCAGTGCAACTCTCGATTCAACAACTTTGAAAGAAAATGAATACAGAAGCATTGAGTGCTTATCTGCAAATACATCTATCTTTGAAACGCTCTCTAGACGACAAGACTATGATGAATGACAGAGTGTGTGAGATTATCAGAGTGCTACAAAAGATCATTGAGAAATTTATTTTCTTGACAAAGTCATCAAATCAAGCAAGAGACTTTTGAAATCAAAGCTGCTTCGAAGTAGTAATGAAATCAAGACAACTGCGAATCATATGAAAAACGCAAGGCACATTAGAAGCGTGAAATAAATATCTGAAGCACAACGATCATAAAAACAAGATCATTCAACAAACGAAATGCACACACTTCAGAACACAAATGCACGAGCTGAGCGAAGCACTCAAATCAATATGACGCTTTGCAAAATGAGCTAGAATCGAAAGTCAGCTATCTAAAAAGCTTTCTCAGTTTTCGTCACTGAAGCGAAGCGACATCGATCATATGACAACGACGTTCGAGGAAAAAATCGAGATACTGCGAGAAAAGTTCTTTCTCTCATCTTCTCAAGCGAATGT
>JAABUS010002712.1_pt1 | contig 32097 bp, 47 predicted proteins | sample 5560161 | NCBI WGS metagenome assembly JAABUS01 (sample SAMN10711885, study PRJNA513376) | rock metagenome | isolation source: Antarctica rocks | place: Antarctica: Victoria Land, Trio Nunatak nord | collected 2016-01-04 | reverse complement strand
CCTGATCAATTCCGGTCGGCGATCAGCTCAGCTATGAGTGGCGTGGGCCGCCCACCTACCGCCGGACGCATTGTCGGACAGGGGCCGCGGGGTGTAATAGTTGGCGTACGATCGAGGACGCGAACGGGCAGCCGTGACGGTCTCGCCATGAGCGAGAATCAGGCGTGCATATGGGGATATCGTGGGCATGACCGGGACAGACCGAGAGCAGGAAGCGCACGGAATCGCGATCAATCCGTGCGGCATCCGTGAACGCCAAACGCCCCGGCTTTCACCGAGGCGCCTAGCGTAGATCACCGGCCCGATCGCCCTTACCGCAGACGCGCCCGAAGGATGGGGCTCGAATCGAAACGAGGACGTGAGCGCCGGAGCAGGACTGCCCGGAATCGTTGCGGACAGGATCGAAAGCTAGGGAGTTGGGGATGGTGCTGGAAAGAGGTTCGCGCCCTCTTCTACCGCCTGCACGGGCTTCTTCCAGAGCCGGTAGTAGGCGCTTGCCAGCGTCGCCACGACGAGCAACGAACTGACGAAGCGATCGCGACCGAGCTCAAGCCCGCCCTGCAGATAGGTCGTCACCCCAGCGGCGATCGCGCAGACGATGGCAAAGACGATGAACTTGGCGGTCGGCGACCACTCGGAGCGATTCAAAAACGCGGCCACAAACGGCACGATCATCGCGACGAGGGCGCTCCACTTGGCGAGATCGGATGTGATGTTGTCCACGAGGATGCTCCTATCGCTCGTAGGGCACGGCGTGCCCCTCTGCCATGAGGACGGCGCCGACGTCATCGACATCGACGGTGTGAATGACCGCTAAGTAGCGGCCAAAGCTATCGGGGTCGGGCTTCGTGTCGAGCATGACCGGCGTCCCGGGTGGCACGAGTTCCTGAAGCCGAACCTTCGCGGCGAGTCCGGCCTCCCGGCTCTCGGCACGGTTCGTCTCCGGCGCGTTGATGCCCAGAAAACGGATGGTGATGAAGGGATACAGGTTCAGGCCGACATCGACGACGAAGTCCGCGGTGTCCCCGTCGACGACGTGACGGCAAATGGCCCGGAATGGGCCGAATCCAGGATGGAGCGATTCGGGGAAGTCCACGAACTCGATAGGTTTACGCTTACTCATAGCAGACCTCCCGGCATTGCGACGTTCTCGACGGCGCGCACGGTCCCGAACGCGAAGCCATGCTCCGCGACGTAGCTGACAGGGAGGAAGCACCGACCGCGCTTCCCCCAGGCCGTTGTCCACTGGTTGTCCGTGGCCAAGCAGCCGCCCCACCAGGGACGCCACCCGCGGATCGTGACCTCGTGATAGCCACGGATGCTGCCCTTCGGCCCAGGGACCAGACCCTTCTCATCGGTCCCGAAGTTCTCAAAGAGCGGCAGCCCGACCATGACGGGCCAGCCGTCCATGAGCGATGCCTGCACCGCGGCGACGTCACCGTCCGGGATCATCCAGGTTGAGAGGGCCTGATGCAGCTCGGCGTCGACATAGGCCGCATCGCTGGGTTTGACCACCACCTTGCGTCGGTCGAATGGCCAATCGGTCGCCGGCGCGATGCCGTACTTGCGCGCGCTTTCGAGGCAGAGACTTGGCGCCGACCCGGTGTCGTGCAGCTCCGCCTCGTGCCCGTAGAGCGCCCGGGCGTTGTAATAGGTGAAGAGGTGCGACGGCTCCACGTAGGGCAAGCCCTGTCGCTTGCGGGCATGGCAGACGAGGCGATCGGTGGCGTAGGCCGCACAGGCACCGACCCCGTCCTGATCCCAGATCGGCGGCAGGTCGCGGGCCTTTACGCCGAACGACCGCGAGAGGTCAGGCGCACTGACGATCTCGTGCCGGAGCGTCTCTGGCAGGATGGCGTCAGGGCTGGATGCGACCAGATAATCGCGGGGATCGGGAGGGTTCGGAATGAGCCCCATGCCGTGCTGACCGTCGAACAGTTCTCGCGCGGCACTGTGCGCCTCTTCTTGAGATGGCTTCGTGATTGGCATTTAGGCAGCCCTCCGGGCGATGCGAACGCCCTTGCTATCGGAGATGACGAGGAGACCGTCGGCGAAGTCAAACGTCCGCACCGGACCGGGCGGGTCGACGTGTTCGAGCTTGGCGAAGCGACCCGTGCGTGATCCCTCTTCCGCCCAGATCACAGTCACTTCCCCGTTCGGATCGAAGAGAGGGCCGAACCGAGCCGCGAGCATGGCCGGAGTCACGCCCTCCGGCAGCTTCACCGCGTCGAGCTTCGATGGCTGGGGTTTTGGCGCCGGCTGCGGGGCGACGTTCAGGAAGGCCGCGACCTGGCGGAGCATCGGATCCCACAGCCCGCGCTCATGGATGCGATGCGGACAGTCCTTTCGCATCCACTTGCTATGCGGTGCGATCTTCGCCTGGGAGAATCGCTTGCCGGTCCCGCCCTGAAACCGCGACGGATTGCGGATCAGCTCCGAGATGAGCCAACACAGGTTCTTGAACGCCTTGTCCCAGCCCGGCCCGTCCTTGTTGACGCAGGTTTCAATCGCCACTGAGCGAAAGCAGCCATCGTCGGCGGCTGGCTCGTCGCACCCGTCTCCCGCGTGCCAGCCCAGCTCATTGAGCGGGAGCAGCTGGATCACCTCGAAGTCGTCGACGACGAAGTGAAAGGAGACCGTCTCCGGCCCGCCACCACTCCAGACGAAGCCGCGGTGCATCTCGGCGGTCGCGGTCGGCGCGGTGTTCGCCGTCTCGTGGACCGTGATCCACAGATCGTTCGAGAGGAGTGGATCCCCGGGTCGGTTGTGGTTGGCTTTCGGGATGATGGCGGTGCGCATTGGCACCGTGTAACTCGGTTCAGGCACCGGCGTTCCTCCTCCGGCTCCATAGCTGTTGAGCCGCTCGACGGTCTGCGACTGGTAGAGCGCGCGATCTTCCGGCGTGTTTCCGCGCGGATAGACGTGTGGTCCGTCCGGGAACCATCCGAGCAGGTAGAGATCGATGTACTCGCCGAGCGTGTGAACCTCGGTGTAGGGCGAGGCGTCAAGCCGCGCGGAGAACTCCGCGGCCGCGGCTGCCCACGAGCCGAACTTCTGAAGGTGGTAGCCATCCTTCGTCACGATGTAGGGAGCCGTCGATCCAGGCCGGACCATCAGGCCAAGCGGGTTGAACGTCTGCTTCGCGGTCTCGTCTCTCCCGGCGGTCGTCTCCTTGACCGACTGAGTCAAGCCAAGAGCGCCGTGGGGAGATGAGGCCTTCACGATGTCCGCAAGGGTGGGCAGCATCGGCGATGAGAGCGGCGACAGCACCCGCTGCCAGACGCCGATTGGGAGGTCTCCAATCGTGCGGTAGGGCGTGGCGAGGGAGATCGTCATGGCTCCCACTCCTGGGTCGTCGCATCGCCACCGATGCTCGGGATGGTGGCGGTCGCCGTCGGCTGTGGCTGACTGACCCGGCTGGCGACCGGCCACGCGATCACCAGCACGAGGATCATGAGGACGAGCAAAACGGCGAAGAGTCGTGCCGGGGTCATGGGGTTGTCCCTCCCTCGTGATGGCGTTCGGCTTCGACGACGGCTTCGTGGGCCTCGGTCTCGGTGAGGTGTGCCTGCTTTGCGGTCTCCGCGGCGGACTTCGCGAGCGCCTTCGCCTGTTGAACGCTGGGCTGGCTGGCCGTTACCCCCCGAATGCGCCGCTCAGTGGTGGCCGAGCGGCGGAGCGCAAACGCCATCACCATCAATGCGAACAGGAGCGCTGTCGTCAGTGACGCGGCCCCGACAAATCCGCCCACCGCAAGGGTCACCGCGGAGATGGCGGAGGTCGTGGCGATCGTCGCGAAGATGCCGACGACCAGGAGGTCGGTGCGCCATCGTCCATTCGTCCCCACGCGCCGCACCCAGGGTCGCCACTCCCCGATGTCTAGAAAGTCAGATCGCCAGTCCTGCCAGCCCCGCCAGGCCATCTCTCCGAAGACGAGCGCCAGGCCGGCCATGATGACGGCGCGAATACCCTCGTGCGGTGTCATGCCCCGTGGTCCTCCCGTGGTCGATCGGCAATCACATTGCCGATGATCGATCGCGACTGACGTGGCGCCGTGCTGTCCAGCCGACGCTCAATGGCGTCGAGTCGCTCGACTGGCACCGAGCCGACTGTTTTGACGTACCGGGCGACGTCTCGTACGTCGCGAGCAATCTGGAGTGATTCGTCGATCTCCGGCGTCTCGAGCGATGTCGGGCTGCACCGGAGGAAGGGGAACACGCAGCACATCCATTCTCGGATCATGACGGCCTGCCGATCTGTCGCATCGCGACAATCGCCTCTTTCGCCAGCTCGCGGATTTCGACGTTGGCGATGTCGAGCTTCGCCTGAAGATCGTCCCCACGTTTGCGCTCCACCTTGCGCTCGGTGTTGAGCCACGCCACCGCGAAGACGAGGCAGACCAGCGCCCCCACTGGACCATAGATCAGCGCCGGGTCCATGGCTCATCGCCCTGCCTTCCGGAATCGTGTCGTCATCTCCAGTCCACCGCTCATCGCCTCGTCACGCGGTCCGCACCGCGACGACAACGAGCATGCTGTTCTCGGCAAAGGCTGTCCCACCACCCGACGTGTGGTAGCGCCCCTTGACCGTCCGCGCTCCGGTGAGACCGAGCACGCCCAGACTGCTCATCAGCGTGACGCGATCGTTTGCCGTATCGGTGGTATTCGTCGTCGCACCTGAGAGCGTCCCGCCCACGTCGATCAGTTGCGTCGCACCGTTGGCGGCGACACTGTTGCGATAGGTTCCCCAACAGAAGCAGTACAACCGCCAAGTGCCGGTCGGCAGCGTGAAACTGACGGTAATGGCGTCAACGTAGGCGGTGATGTTGGCCGTTGAGGCGGTGATCCCGGCGTTCAGATTCCCGTAGTAGAACTTGACGCCGGGATCAGCGATCAGTTGGGAGGCATTGAGCAGGCCGGCGATCGTCAGGCCGCCGGACATGCTATCGCCACTCTCGTTGACGTAGGCGGCGTCGTGGTTGTGCGTGGCGAGCGAGACCCCCACCCCGCCCTGTTGCAGCGTCCCGGCATTGACGGTCCCGCCAGAGGCTGCGATACCCGCTGTGCCTGAGAAGGTGAGGGTGCCAGTCATGGTGTCCCCGGCTTTGTTGACGGGGGTGTAGCCAAGTGACCCAGTCGCTACCCAGACATAGGCATCCGCCGCGTTCTTTTGGCAGGCATAGAGCGTGTCGGCGACTCCTGGTCCGCCACGAATCAGCACCCACCGCCGATACCAGGTCGGTCCTGCCTCGGGCAGCGTATCGAGTGCGGCCACGAGTCCAACGGGACTCGACGTATCGACCGCGAATCGCTCGGCGGCTTGAGCGCGGCGACGCTCGTCGTGGATCGTGACTAGGCCCGCCTGCCGGGAGACGTAGGTCGCGGCCCGATCGATGGGGTCGATCAGTCGGTTCTGCCGCTCGCTCATACCGCCTCCGCGCTGCCGGAGATCGTCAGCGTCCCCGCGACGGTATCGAGGGCGCGGCTCGTCACACGCAGGCTGTCGCGCACGCCGGCGCTGCCGAGTTCGACCGAGACGGTGTCGCCCTCGCGAAACCAGGCAAAGCAGTGGTCGGTATCGACCAGGGTCAACTCCATCGCCGGCGTCGGTGCACTCGTCTGCAGCAGATCGCGGCGAACGCGAGTCTCGATCGTCGTCTTGTCCGAGAGCGTCGGGTACTGGCGCTCGCCTTCGATGCGGCCATAGGTCCGAACGCTCGCCACATCCTCGGCCTGGAAATAGGTCGCTCGGTCATAGGTCGAGCCACCGCCCACGCCGACGATACTGTTGCGAACCGACCAGAGATCGACCGCATAGCGCGAGTTGACAATGTGTCGTGGCTCGGCCAGAAGGACCCATGGCCGCCGATCCTCACCGAGTCGCGCCACGAACCGGGCAACACGGTCTGCCGTCACGTCCCAGGCGTATCCCACTTCGCCCGCGAGGCCCGGAATAACGCTCTCGTACAGATCCGCCCCCCGCCACTCCACGCGCACGAGCGGTCCATCCTCGTCAACGTCGCCGATCGTCACCCAGAGCGGATCGGCCCGTCCGGCATCGGAGAGGGCGCGGATGAAGAGTGCGCCAGCTGAGGCCATGGCCGTACGCTGGCGGCGCGCCGAGAGACGGCCACGTAGGAGGACGTGATAGCTCTCGGCGACAATCTCGGTCACGCCATCGGTGGTGTCGGTCGCGGTGATCACGCCGCCCCACCGTCCAGCGCTGGGATGGGTGTAGTTGACCCAGGAGCTCACAAACGGGACTGGCGCACCGGCGCGGATCAGGTCACGGGCCGGCAGGGCACAGGTCAACGAACCGGCTCGTGAGTCTTCCCACGATGCGCGCACGTCCGCGACCGCAACGGCGACGCCGCCGGCACCCCCGCGCTCGCTGATCATGATGACCGCATCCGTCCCTGCGATTCGCGACATCGCTAGCCGATAACCTCGCCATCGCCCATCGTCGCGACGAGGCGCATCACCGCCCGCGCCGTCACCTCATCGGAGACCTGGGCTCCAAGCGCACCACGGATCGACGGAAACGCCGCCAACCAGGACGCCTCGTCTGCCCCTTGCCCTGCCGGGGAGACGAGCCACTGGGTCATCCCGACGAGATCGTCGCGGATGGCCTCCAGCAGATCACGCGCGCGTACCGGACCGATCCCCGGCTCGACAATAGCGTCGGCCAAGGCTTGACGGCTAAACGTCCTCACAGCACACCCTCCGTCCAAACCGCCGTCACCTGCACCGTCCCCGGCGCGGGGTCTTCGACGATCAACTCGTTCTCGTCCCAGCTCACACTGTCAAAGCGCACGGTGCCAGTCCCGCCCGCCGCCTCCCCATAGACGATCATCACGACCTGGGCTGTTGCCGCCTCTGCCGGGGCAATTGCTTGAAAGACGCGGCGATACCAGATATCGGGCGTCGGACCCCACGAGGACTCCATCGCGCCGGTGAGAAAGGTGCCATTCGCGCGATACCAATTGATCCCGAGCCGAGGCCGGACGCCGGTGGCATTGGTGCGAACCGCCGCCGCCACATGGTGGGCATCGCCCGGCCCCACCGGCAGCTTGGTCCCACTGAGGATGCTCGTCGCGATCCCGATCGGCGCCGTGCTCGTTGAGATGATCGCCCGCGCCGCGCCCGGCCCCACCTCGTAGGTCACGGTATCGACCGACCAGCTCACGCCCACGCCAGCGGCCGTATTGACGACCGACCACCCAGTCAGGTCCGTCCCAAAGTCGGGATTTGTGATCAGTTGGAGCGACGTCGGCTTCAGTGGCAGCCAGTCGCGCGGCACATACGCCACCGTCCCGCCGTCCACTGGGTCAACCTGGAACGCCGCGATCGATGAAATCGGCGCGTCCTCGACCTTGGCGGTCAGGCCCGAGTCCCAGACCTGCAAGCTGCGACGCGCACAATCCAGCACGAGGACTTGGTTGAGTTCGGTCGCGAGCCGCCGATCGCTGGCGCCGCCGACATAGAGCCGGTGATACGGCGCGGTGGCGGGACTGCCAAGGGTGAGGATTGTGCCGACTTCGTAGATGGCTGTCTCGGCTCCCAGGCCGCTCAAGACCAGTTTCGAGCTATCAAGATTGACGGTCAGCGCCGTCCACCACGAGGCATAGATGCGCTTCCAGTCCGGGGTTTCGGGTGGAATCTCGGTATCCCCATACGGCCAGACGGCAAACGCGATCTGCTTGGCGTAGGGGTACGCGGTGGCATAGGTCGCGGCAGCGATCGTGACTTCCGGCACCTGCACCGACGTGTTCTCGTAGAGCTTTTGCCACGTCTCGGCGCCACTCTCACGCGCCAGAATAACGACCTTGCCGATCCCCGGATCGGTTGTCGTGCCGGTTGGCCCGCTGTTGTTATAGAGGCGCAGATCGGCGTAGACGCTGATGATGCCGAGCGGGTTGGAGAGCATCACGCCGTCCGCGAGGCCCTCGTCGCTGAGGTTGGCCGCGTCGGCACGCAGCCGACGCGCCATGAAGCGGCCGTGATAGTAGGTCGAGCCGGTGACCGTAAAGGTGTTCCAGCGCTCCTGGTTGAGGTCGTCGCGATTGTCAGGGTTATCGAGCGTGAGCACGCGTTGCCAGCCGCCGGGTGAATCGAAGCTGACGCGAGCCGGCCAGCGATCGGTGCTGCTCAGATACCACCCACCGATCCCCCGATTACCGCCTCCTGGTGCGAGCGTCTCAATGACGTTGTAGGCCCATTGCGCATTCGTGGAGTTGTCGAGATCGAAGATCGGATTGTCAGCCGTCCCGGCGGGGTTGGGGCTAGGATCGGCGTTGGCGTTGCCGTAGACGATGGCGATCGTCGCCGTTTTGCCAGTGGCCAGCCGGGGAATCGTGACCCACAACCAGGTCGATGCCGTGTTCCAGTTGATTAGACGGCGGCCGATGTCTTGGCCGTTGTACCAGACGCGCAGATCATACCCATCGCTGCGCGCCTTGCCGGCCGTGACGAGCGTGGCGGTGTTCCCGATGTTGATCCGCACCGGATAGCGGTTGAGGCCGCCGGTGGCGTTGTTGGTGATCGTCAGGCGCCGGCGGTATTTCCAGCCAGTCGCCGAGGTTGAGCCGGTTCGCTGTCCCGTCGGCTGGATGCGAATGATCGGCGCGACGGCCACATCACCGCCGACCGAAACGGCGAGTGAGTGATCGTCGTTGCGCGAGAACGACTTGGTGGCCGAGCGCGCCACCTGACGCGACCAGACGAGGTCGGCGGCGGAGAACGTGACCTGGAGCTGGTTGGTGTTGAGTTTGGCCCAGGGGCCGACCCGCGCCATGATCTCCACGAGGGAGCCATCCCCACGCTGGGCAACCATCCGGCGCGGGGATGGGTCGAGCGGCGCCAGGGATCGACGCAGCGCGGAGAACGTGGTTTCGATCGACCCGCTTTTGACCGTGAAGACGACGGGGATGGGACGAGCGCCCAGCCGGTTGTCGGCCATCGCCGGCGGCGCACCGGGCCGGGCAAGCTCTTGTGTCTGCACATCCCAACCGGGGAAGTCACTCGGGATACCAGCGCCGACCCCGAGCGCGGCAAAGTCAACATCGGCGTAGCTGAGGATCTTCATCAGACCCGGCCCATCCCGGTCAGCTGCTGCTGGATGGCGCGGGCCACGTTGGCGTTCGGGACCACAAACTGCACCGAGCCGTAGTTGTTGAAGACCATCCCGCCTGCGTCACCGCCGCCACGCGAGAGCATGGCTTCGCTTGCCGTGTGGGGGATGACCTGACTGCCGCCTGGGAGTTTGACGAGCTCGCGGCCCGCTTCCCCGACCATGACCATTCGCCCGTGCTGCGCCGCCGGGATGCGTGCAATGCCGTCATCGTCGGAGACGACCCCACCGTGCTGATACCCAGGCGTATATCCCGACCGACCGCCCGCCGCGACATAGCTCGTGCGATAGACCGTGTCGATGTAGGTCGTGGCCGTGCGGCCGTCCATGTCGTAGAGCTGGCCCGAGACGCTGGCGATCGTGCCGCTGGCGTTGTCGATGGCATCGATCCCCGGTGTGGCGGTGATACCGCTGGTCACCGCCAGGCTGCCGAGGACACCGGAATTGACCCCGTCGAAGGGCGCTGGGTTACCATCGAAGGTCGGCACCGCCACCACGCCGGACGTGATCGCCAGGTTGCCCAGCACCGCCGCGTTCTTGCCATCGAACGGCGCCGGGTTGCCATCGATGGTGGGCACCGCCGTGGTGCCACTTGTCACCGCGAGCGCGGAGAGAACGCCGGCGTTCTTGGCGTGGAACTCCTGGTCGTCCATACCGACGTGCGCCGGCGGAATGCCGCCCAGCGTCGTGATCAGGGCGTCGATCGACTCGGTGAGGATGGTGATCTCGCTGTGGGCCTGACTGGCCTGACCGTAGTCGATCGAGATCGTGCCGTCCGCGCCCTCATTGATCAGCCCCATATCAAGGAGCGTTGCCTTGAGGAACGGATCGGCTGCCGTGGAGCTGGCGATCATCTGCTCGGCGGCGCGCTTCCCGTTCGCGCCGAGCTCGCCCATGTTGGCCGACGCGGCGAGGGCGAAGGCGGACTGAATCTTGGCCTGCTCGCCGGTGTCCATGTACGCCAGGGCGAGGCGCTGTTGCGCCGGCGTCAGCTCCCCGAGCTGGGCGACTTGGGCCGCATAGGCAGCCTCTTGCTGCGCCAGATAGGGGAGCTGCTGGGCCATCACCCCACCGAGCGCCTGCTGCACGGCGACGTTGTCGTTCTGGATGGCATAGCCCGCGGCGACGGCGCTGTTGTACGTCCCCATCGACACGGCGCCGGCGGCGAGGAGATCGTCGATCTGTGCCCACTCGCCGAACGCCCCCACCAGATCGGTCGCGGTCTTTGCCAGACCCTCGCTCCGCTGCCCAATGGCATCGAGACCGCCGACGATCACCCCGACGCTGAGGTCCATCTGCACTGCCGCGTTGGTCAGGCCGAGGGCCAGCTCCGCCACGCCGCTGGTATCGACGTTGAACTTGGTGCCACCGCCGCTGCTGGCCCGCTCCAACGCGACGATCGACTGCAGCATGGTTGTCTGCACGCCGAGCTGATCGCGGTAGGTGTTGGTCAGCTCAACCGCCAGCCGTTGCGCCTCACGCTGGCGCTCTCGCTGCGCCGTCGCGGCCTCTTCCATCGCGCCCGCGTTTTCCATCGCGGCAAGCGCCTGGAGGCGGTAGCTGCCCGAGATCGTGACCGAAGATCGAGCGGTTTCGAGGGCGGTCTGCCTGGCCACGGTGCTCATCGTGTTGCCGAGGTCGAGCATCGCCTGTTGATCGACCTTGATCTTCGCCTGTTCTTCGTTCCACGCCTTTGCCCGGCTGGCGATGCCGCTCTCGATGGCAACCGAAGAGCGCGCCGTTTCCAGCGCCGTTTGATTCGCGCTTCCAAGTTGTGTGTTGTGGAGGGCGATGGCTGCGCTCGCAGTGCTTGCCGCCGTCGCGATCTGGACCATGCCGCGAGCGGTTTCAAGTGAGGTCTGTGCCGCGTTGGCGTTCGCCTCGCTGAAGGTAAAGATCGCCGCCGTCACCGCCGATACCTGCTCGGCGGTCGGGTTCGCCGTATCGATCAGGTGACTCAGTGACGCGGTCTGCTCATCGGTCAGGTTGATCGACTTCTCGAAGGCGTCGGCCAGGAAAACAGCCTGTCCACCGACGACGGTCCCAACGTCCACCCCGCGATAGGTACGGATGAAGTCGAGAATCTGATCACCCGTGGTCTGGAACGCCTCGCCCATCTGCGCAACACGCGCATCGACTTCGGCGGTCTGTGCGTCGGACGTTGCCGCAGCCTCGCCTGCCTGGTGCATCGCCAGCGCGACGGCGATCACGGCGGGGGCAGCCACGATCGCCGCTGCCCCGAGGCCAGTTACCGCCGTCCCAAGGGCTCCCACGCCTCCGGAGCTAGCAGCCATCGCTACCAGCCCCTTACCAGCCGCGGCGGCAGGCGTCGCGATCTTGCCGAGGCCGGCCCCGATCACCGGCAGGGCGATCGCTACCGGGGCAAGCTCAGCGGCAACCTGGCCCACTGGTCCGAGGAAGCCACCGACGCCGGTCGCCGCATCCTGGAAGGCGTTTTCGATCTGGCGGACCTTCCCGGACGTGGTTGCCGCCGCCTCACCCGCCGCCCCGGTCGCGAAGGCGCTTTGCTCCATGAGCGCCTTAAGGCGGAAGGCGGCGGCCTCCTGGTTACTCATCGTGAGGGTCAACCCCTCATGGTCGATGGCCGCCTGGTTCATCGTGAGGCCAAGGGCCTCGGCGGACTCGGCCTCTCCCCGGATAGCCGCGGATGTGCGCTGCACGGCGTCGTCGAGGTTGATACCGGTCACCGCGGCGAGGTCGGCCGAGGCGGTGATGAGCCCCTGAATCTGCTCCGTCGTCAGCCCGTAGTTTCGGGCCAGCGTCGAGGCGGTGATCTCCGCCTGCCGCGCCTGCTCATCGCTGAATGTCGTGGTCTCTTGGATGTGCTTGGCGAAGTCCTGCATCGACTGCGAGCCGTCGCCGTAGGCTTTGTCGAGCGCGCGGATCTGCTGGGCCTGCTGAACGGACGCCTGTCCCGCTTTCGCAGCCACAGATGTCAGGAGCCCGAGCGCCGCACCGAAGGCGGTGGCACCGGCTTTGGCTTTGTCTAACGACGACCCCGTTTTCGACGCTTCGGCTTCGAGCCGCCCCAGATCGGCATCCGTCGCCTTGGCCGATGTGCCGAGATCGCGCAACCCCGCCGACGCGGTCTTACTTGACCGTGAGAGTTGGTCGCCCATCTTCGTCCCGCTCGCCCCGGCCTTTGCCAGGACCGGCGAGAGGTTGTCTTTGGCGGTGATCAGGACCTCAACGCGATCCGACATGCCCTATCCCTCGTTGCCCTTGAGATACTGCGCGGTCAATGCCCGTTGCTCGGCGCTCGCGTTCGCTTCGGATTCGACGTCCTGCTGACCCCGGAGAAACGCTGCCTTCGCGTCGATGAGTTCCTGCCAGAGGTCAAGATCGAGCTGATAGAGCCACACGTGAAGCGGTGGCGGGCTGAGGTCCACCGAGAGCGCGATCGAGAGCATCAGCGGCACGGTCGCGGTGGCATCGGTCAGGCGACGACGATCACTCCCTCGTCCTCGTCTTCGGCCTGCTTCGCGTCCAACGGCGTAGCAGGCGTCGGTGAGTTTTTTCGTTCCGGTCCTCCGAAACGGGCGATGCGAATCTGTAACCAGACCCACTCAAGGAGGCTGATGTCGATCGCAAGGAGCGCCTCCGGCCCGGCCTCTGCCGGCGGTGGCGTCTCGAAGTTCCACGCCCGGACCATCGGCGCCATCAGCTCCGCCGCTTCCCGCCAGGGCATCACCGGCTTGCCGACCTCGATGATCTGGTCGCCTGTGAGTGAGACCAGAATCTCCGCCCGGAACGGCGTACCGCTCTCGTCGATCAGGTCGGGGTCCTCACACGTGACCCACCGGTAGCGCGGTGTCGGACGAAACATCACCAGGTCCATCGGGTTCATCGCCGCCCCGTTCATCGCCTTCATCCGTTCCTCCTTCGATCCTGCCGCCGACACCGTCACCGGCGGCCCATCACGCGGTCAGCCAGCGCCTACGGCAGGGTGAGCAGTCCCGTGACGCTTTCGATGGTGATCGGCGCGACTCCTGCACTTGGTTTAGCTACGTAGCCAAACGACTGGGTAATGTTCTCGCCGGCGGTGCCCTCGGTTGGGGCGTTCCAGTAGGCGTTACCGAGGTCGATCCGCGCCCGCTTCGGCGTGGCGCCGACGCCGTTGATGATGCTGCCGAGAGATTCGAGGCGAATCCGCCGGGCGGTGGCGAGCCGCTGCTTGGCGTACTCAACGTCGTCCACCTGCTCCAGCACGATCTCGCCGGTCACGACCTGCTGACCGCGTCCGAAGTCGGGAGCGACGAAGATGTCCGACTCGCCGAACCGCTTGAAGTCGATGCCGTTGTCGATCGTCACCGAGAACGATCGGTACTTGCCGATCACCTGTGTCGTGCCGACGGTGCCAGCGGGCTCATCGATGTAGAGCTTGGCGCCACGGGCGAGAATCGCTTCACGGGTCCGGCTAGGGATCGCCGCCGTGAAGGCGCCGATCGCCGCCAGGTCACGGGCGAACAGATCGGCGGTGATCTTCCAATAGACGGCGTCGCCTCGGTTGGACATGATCGTCATGTTTCGGACCCCGACCATCGTCGAGCGATAGACGGTCGTGCCCCAGCCGTACTCCCAGGTGGCGGTCTTGAGATCGTCGACGGTGCCGGACGGCGTGTACGTCCGGGTGTAGGGCAGCGGAGTTCCGGTGCCGGCGACGGCGACGACGCCGCCCTTCAGCCCCAGCTCCAGCCACCACGGTAGGTCCTCATGCGTGCAGACGGCCTCGATCGTGAAGCCAACCTCGGCCTCGCCCGAGACGATGACATCGCCGCCCCAGAAGTCGCCGGACTCGTCGGGCACCTCGATGATGTCCTGCGAGTGCTTGAGCATCGCGGCGCCATAGACGCGACGGGTGACGGAGCCTGCCGTCCCTCGTGTCGTCTCCAACCCGGCCTGTACGCGCTTCAGCCGGGTGACATTGGCATATCCAGGCACGGTCTACTCCTGCTCTCCGGCGGCGCCGGTCTGATCGCTCGGCGCCGCCTCGGGCGCATCAGGGGGAACGGGATCCGGCTCGACTGGCGCCGCTGACGTTGGCTTCGTAGGAGTGGGCCGCGTGCTCGCCGCCTTCTTGGGAGAGGACGCCGTCTTCTTGGGCGGCGCCTCACTCTTTGCAGCGGGTTTGGTCACCTGGTAGAGCGGACCGGAATAGCCCGGCGAGGTCGCCATCGCATCGGCCATCTGCTCATCAGTGAGCGCCTCGATGTCGTCGGCCTCAAGGTCGCGCATTGGTACGCCAGGGAAATACTCCCCATGGGGGCGGCTGATCCCGGCCATGTAGTGCAACTTTGTTGGGCGCGACTTGGTCATGGTGAGATCACCTCCTAGGGCAGTAGATCGACAGCGAACTTCTCTTCGACGCTGAGCGTCAGCGTCGCTCCGGTGTACTCAGCCAGGCCGTAGGTCAGGCGCCCCACGGCGTAGCGTGTCGGTGTGCAGACGGCGACGATCCCGCCGAGCGTGAGCTGCGAACGAAACTGCGCGGTCACAGCGCCCAGCAGATCGACCGCCTGCCCGTACATCTCCTTGCGGTAGCCCTCGCAGGCGAAGATCGAGAGCTTGACCGTGTGCGTCCAGACCTCGATCTCTCCCTCCGTGGCGCCCTGGTCGATCTGTCCCTCACCCGCCTCGACGATGACGCACGGCATGCCCGCAATCGTGGTCGGTGGCGGATAGAAGGCCGATCCATCGATGCCAGCTGTGGGCGCGACCGCATCACGGACCGCCGTGAGGACAGTCGAGAGACCCATCAGCGGCTCCGCAGCTTGGCAAGCACCCGGGCAGCGACCTGCTCGAACTCGCGGTGAATGGCCGGTCGTTTCTCGGCCAGCGCCCGCCGCATGAACGGCTTGGCGGGGTAGCCCGACCGCCCGATCTTGCGGCGAATGACGAACTCCAACGACTCGTCGATGCCATGGCGCCGCATCCATCCAAGGAGGACGCCCTGTGGCGGCATCTTCCCGGCCGGGTGCCCAAACTCCTGACTGCGCGCGTAGGGCGAGTTGGTCCCGACCAACCCCTGAACGGCACCGGCCATCGCCCGGACCTCCGAGGTGATCGATCGCTGGAGGTTGTGGGTATCGACGGCGACGTAACTCTTGGCCCCCGCCTCGACCGCGAGCGTGCTCCGGTCCATGGCGACGCCAAGCTCGGTCTTGACGATGCTTGAAGCGCCCTGGTAGCGACGGCCGAACGCCTGCAGCTGACTGGCGTCGATGTCGATCTCCACGGCTAGACCCCGATCCGGGACGGCTCGAGCCGGTACTTGCGGATGGCGCCCCGGACGATCTCGTAGTTCCAGGGGTTGCGCGGTCGCGCCGGTAGCCCGTCCGGTCCGGTGGCCAGCGTCGGTCCCGCTTCCGCCGCCCGGTATTGCTCGACGGTCAGGAAGGTCAGTGCCTCTTTGACCTCGGGTGGAATCGCCGTCCCGAGCGCGGCGTCAGCCCAGATGCCGGTGATTGCCACCTGACCGCCCCAGCCGTTGCCATCCAGCCGGGCCAGGGCGAGGGCGACCCCATCCGGTCGCACATACCAGAGCATGTAGCTACTCGCCGCGACCGCCACGCCGTCGATCGACACGGCCGAGACCGACCGAATCCCGGGCGGAGGAAGCAGCAGCGCCGCCGAGAGGCCGTTGGACCAGATGGTGCGCGTCTGTGCGACGGCAGCCACGCCGAAGACGCGCCCCACGCGATCGTCGAAGATGCCCGCCAGCGCGGCCTCCATCGCCTCAGCGCGGGCGATCTTGGTCGCGTCGGCGGGGGAGACGAGCTCTAGTTGGGCCAGGACCGCTGGCAAGTCGGCGTAGCGCATGACCATGACGGTCGATTACTCCGTGGGCTCAGTGGCGCGGCGACGGCTGGCGGTTCGGTTCTCCGGCGACGGCTCCATCCGGTTCTCGGGCGCGCTCGGCAGACCGCGTCGCGCCAGCTCCGTCGGCGCCAGGTCCGGCACCTCACCCTCCGGTCGCGCCGAAACCGCGACGACGATCAGCCCGCCGTCGACCTGCTTCGCGAGATCGGGGAAGCGGCTTGCTTCCGCCGGCGAGAGCTTGTGGCCGGCCGGAAAGAAGAAGGGGTCGCCCGCGTCATTGACGTAGGTGGCGTCCTCCGTGATGTCGATGTAGCCCTCATGGGTGTCCACGATGCTGACTCCTGTGTCTGGCTGCCCCACGCGCATCCCAATTGGATGAATCACGCGCGGCAGACCCGCTTGCGGTTGATCGATCGCCTCCAACAGGGACGGGACCCGTGCCGGGTTATTGACCAGTGGCCCCGTCCCCATGGGTTCAAGCTCCTTAGACGGTCCCGACCAGGTCGACCTTGGCGACCGTCTCCGGTCGGATCACGGCCAGGGCCAGGCGGGACTCGCAGAGGATGGTGATGATGTTGCGCTCGAACAGGTCACGGTTGGAGTCCGTGACGTAGACCTGCGCATCCATCCGGTCGAACACGACACTGAACCGGCCATCGAGGACGAACGCGGTATCGACCGCCAGGTCTTCGTTCTCGACAACGGTCATGCCCCAGAGCCGCGAGACCATACCGGCGCCGAACGGGCCGCCCCCAGCCAGGGCGTACTCGTTGTTGCCGGCCGTCGCGTTCGTCTTGAGAAGCTCGAACTCCTCCAGGTTGCTGGGATTGAGCATCACCGCCGACGCGGCGCCCCGACCGGCGATGCGGATCCGCGTCTTGGCGCGCCGCAGCCGGTCGAGCTTGTTTGGCATGCCAGTCAGGTAGTAGGCGCCGTTGAGGTTGAGGATGCCCGGCGTGGCATTCAGGCCCCGCAGGTTCGGCGCGACCCCGTCGCCGAGCAGCAGCTGCCGATCTTCCCGCTCAGCGACGAAGCGGCGCAGGAGCTGGTCGATGTAGGTCTGCATCTGATCGGCATCGTCGAGCGCGGCGCGGGTGATGTAGATCAGGGTGGCGATCGTCCGCACCGGCGTCGAGTCGATGCCGAGCGTGAAGCCCGACTCTGGCTTCAGACCGGTGACGAGGCTCGTCGCCTCCGCAACCTCGGCCGCACCGTTCGTGCGACCCGTCTCCTTGACCCACTCGATGGCGTTGCTCGCGGTCCGTCCGTTGGTCAGGACGTCCCGGACCCGTAACTCCCGCAGCTCCGGCGCGTAGATGCCGGTGAGGCGGTCATTGATGATCGTGTTCGCCACGACCGGCGTGGTGATCAGTGCCCGCTCCTCGTCGGGACCGGGCCCCAGGCGCCGCTCCACCTCATCGGCGTGTCCGCGATAGAGCGAGCCAACGTTGACCGGCGCACTTGAGGCGCCTGGCCGGGGATTGGCCCGGTAGCGGGCGAACTCCTCCGAGGTGACGAAGCGCTCGCCGATGCTGGCGCCCGGTCGGACACCCTCACCGCGCGACTCGCGGCCATCCTCCTGCCCGACGGCGCCACTGACGCGGCGACCGGCCGGCTCATTGAGGTAGCGATGCTCGTCGAGCATCCGCTGCGCGGCCTCGCGGTCACGCTTGGTATCAGCCTCCGACCGCTCCGCGTCGATCTTCTCGGCGTGGAGTGTTTCGAGCTCGGTGCTGTTGGCGCGGAACTGGGTGAGTTCGTCGCTCTCTAGGCCGCCCTTGAGGTACTTCTGAGCGAGTGGGGCGTTGCGCTTGTGCGCGACGACCAGCTCCTCGGTGATCTGCTTCAGGCTGCGCATAACATCTCCTGCACGGTCATGCCGCAGGACGCGGCCATGGCGGCCAGGACGGACTCCCGGTCGCGTCGTGCCTGTTCGTCGGAGGTGCGTGGTGCGCTTGTGGAAGCGTCCGGCGCGGCGTCCTGCCAGGCGGTTACGAGGTGTGAGACGAGGGCGCGGCCAGCGGCGTCAAGCCGTCCGGTGCGCAGGTCCTCCAGGGTTTGGGCAAGCGCCTGGGCGCCGGTCTCGGCGCGGACGCTCTCAATGACGGCGGCGTCATTCGCGGGGAAGGTGACGAGGGAGATCTCGTAGAGCTTGACCTCTTCGATCACATAGACGTCGGTGGGGTTGCGCTTGTAGTACTCCGGCGTGGTGTCCCCGGATTCGACCGGATCATCCTCGGTGGCGGGTCGCTCGCGCACCGTGCGAAAGCCGAAGCTCTGTCCGAACGGAACGCCGAAGCGCAGCCGCTTGAGGGCGACGGTCCCCTCGGCGCCGTCATCGACGACCGAGGAGTCGTGGCGGAGCCCGACCTCATCCTGCTCGATCTGGTCGATCTTGCCGATGGCCCAGTCAGGGTTGTGCTGATAGAGGACGTGGAGCTTGTCGCGGCGCTCGGCGAGCGTCTTGGTGAAAGCGCCGGGAGCGATGACGGATCCGTATGAGTCGATTCTCCAATAGGTTGACGCATAGCCCGAGAACCCGCCGGCTGCCGCGTCAACGCGGCCCTCAAAGGCACGGAACTCGATCTGGCGTGTCTTGCCGTTGTGGCCGCGAACGTCAACGAGACGGTCGCTCTTGGGACGGGGGCCAAAGGTCTGTTCGCGGTCCATCAGGCTCGCCCTCCAGCCCGAGTAACCGCAGAGATTCTGGTAAAATAGAGAGTGCCGGGCAGCGCGCGAACGCTCCCGGCGTGGCACATCAGCCTGTTTAGGAGGCCAACATGCTCCCCCAGTTTACCAATCCCACGTACTCGGTTGAAGATCGCGGATATCTGACGCCCTGCTGGATATGGCAGGGGGCCAGTGACGGCGGCGGTTATGGCTCCATGAGGGATGGCAAGCGAACTCGAAAAGCGCACATTGTCTTTTACGAGCGCAAACGTGGTCCGGTGCCGAAGGGGTTGACGCTCGATCACCTGTGCGATCAAAAGCCATGCGTGAACCCAGACCACACAGAGGCTGTGACCCATACCGAGAACATCCGACGATGCAAGCACACGATCGATCGCATCGACAACGATGGCCCATACCACCCGGACAATTGCCGGTGGGCGACCCCGTCGGAGCAGAGGCGTAACCAGCGAAAAGTTCACCCAACCACCGCCTAGCACGAAAAAAGCGCCGGATGCTGGCCCCTGCTCGGAGCCGGTCATCACGGCGCTTGTGTGCGCTCAGCATGTCGGGCGGGTGATGTTCGCCCTGATTCGGTTGTCTGCCGCTAGTCTAGCAGATCGCCTCAGATGCCACGTTCAGTGGCTTCCGTCGGTTGGGCTGAATGCCATTCCGACGAAGAATGACTCCGAGCGCTCCCAATGGCACGCCAACCCCATCGCAGAGAGATCGCACCTTCTCGCCAGACAGATAGCGAGTGCAGATGGCCTGCTCTTGATCGCGAGTCCATTTCCGCTTGCAACCATCACGAGGTCGACGATGTTTCGTTTCTCGGTCTATGGCATTGGCATACGCCGTCCCGACGAAAAGGTGATTTGGATTACAGCACGGCGGATTGTCACAGCTGTGGAGAACCTGCAATCCGTCGGGGACATCCCCGACACAGAGGAGGAACGCCACTCGGTGTGCGTATTCAACATCCCAACTGGGGCGATCTGTGCGGCGAACTCGAATCTTCCCGTAATGCCCGAATGGTCCGTTGCTGCCTGGTCGTTCCGGAAGTCGTGATGCCATCCACGGCCAGCACGCGTCTAGGCCACCAGAGGTGTCAACCTTTGGCCAGAACCGAGCCGCAGTCTGGATGTCAATGACGATTGAAGTACTCTTTGGCATAGCCCTTTGCCTCCTATAGCGGCAGAGTGGTTAGGGGGGAGGCGAGGCGTACTAGCGCCGGACCTCTCCCCGTATTTTACCATTGTCGAGTCGCCGCTTTGTCTGCACCACCCAGTGGTCAAGGGCATCGTCAAGCTCAATGGCAAGTTGGGCAACGTTGGCATCAGGCGCTACGTCGGGGAAGTTCTCCCGAACGAACGCGACCAGCCAGTCGGTATAGGCGCGGTCGATCCCCCGATGGAACTTCACCCGATCGAGGTATTCATACACGAGGTCGTTCGCGGTCTTGTCGGTCACGCCACATCCTCCGCTCGCAGCACGCTCACGGCAAAGCACCGCGGGCAGGTCGCCTCCTGATCGTTGCGCACGGTGATCGCCAGCGCAAGGGCGTGACCTGCCTTGACGATGAGTCGATCGCCGACGATCTCACCGAGCTTCTGGCCGCAGCCAGGGCAGGAGACCCAGCGGCGCCCATCCGCGCGAGCAATGCGGGCCAGGAGCATCGTGATGCTCACGTGTCCCCCCACACGAGCACCTCGAACAGGTCCTTCCAGGTCGCGCCGCTGGCCACGACTGAGGCCCGGACACGGTAGATCCCGATCGTCGCGGGAAGTGTCATCTCGGCGGACCAGTCGTCGTCTGTCGCGATACCCGTTGCCGAGCTGAGGACCGCTCCAGTGCTGTCAATGATCGCCAGCGTAACGGTCGCCCCACTTGTCACGGGTGAACTCACACCCGCGACCGTCGTGCGGAGCAGATCGCGCACACTCACCCGGACCGTTTCTCCAACGCGCCAAGACTTGCTCATTGTGCTACCTCGATGTGACCGAATAACGACGACTCACCGCGCAACGTGCCGGTCAGCGAGGCCGTCACGTGCGTGGTCGCGGCCAAGGACGATGATATCGCGAGCGTCCCACGCAACGATGACGACACCCGGAGCGCCCCGAACAGGGACGGATCGACGACGAGACGGGCGCTGAGAAAGACTGACGAAACGACCGGTGCCCCCGACTCCACTGACGCGACCTCGATCGCCGCCAGCAACGCCGTATCACTCGCCGAGACCAGCGCCAGGATCGCTGCGACCCCGGATGCGCCAAGCGTCGCCGCATCCGTCGCGGCCACTGAAGCCGCCAGCGCCGTACTCTCCGTACTGGTCAGCGGTGCCGTGTCACTGGCGCTGACAGTCGCGCTCCCTGACGCCACCTCAGCACTCGCTAGCGGCGCTGTGTCCTGCGCATTGACGGTGGCCGCAATCGCCGCGATCCCCGTCGCCGCGATCGTCGCGGTGTCGCTGGCGTTGACGACTTGTGCTGACTGGACGCTCGCCGTCTCGCTACTGGCAATCGTCGCGGTGTCGCTCGCCGTCAGCGTCGTAACCGCCTGCACGCTGCCGCTCTCGGTACTGCTCACCGTCGCGGTGTCCGTCGCGTCGATGGTGACGACAAGGGAGGCGGACTCGCTGCTCGCGATGGCAATCGTGTCGCTCGCGGCAACAGCTACGTTGGAGACACCATAGACCGACACGCCATAGATGGCGGTGCCGTAGGTCGCCATTACAGGGTTCGGTCATCAATGTCTTGACGGAAGTGCCACGTTCCCGCCGCACCAGTGTTCGCATAGGGGACGTTCGTGCGAACCGTGGGGGTACCTGTGTTCGGGTTGAATTCCGCCATGTTGAGCACGCCGGTCGTCCAGTTGTTGACCCGGATCACCACCGCCGCCCGATGCTCGGTCGCGGAGAAGGCGTAGTGAATGAGGCTGCCAACGGCGTACTCGGACCAGTCTCGACCATCCATTACAGTTCCTCCACGATGAGTTCAGTCATGGTAATGGTGTTCGCGGTGGCTGCCGTCCCCCACTGGATCTGCACCGCCAACTGCCGGGCGATGGTCGTGTCCAGCGTCGTGACCGCCGTATTGACCAGATCGGTGATCTGGGCGGCAGTTGTGCTCGTGTTCTTTCGACACACCCCTTGCGACATCACCGTTCCGGTTGCGCCAAGCGACCGAACCACCGACTCTAACCGAATCTCCCAGCCTCGATTGGCGAGTGAAACAACGGACGCAATCAACCCTGTGTTTCCGAGATAGACATTGCCCAGCGCGACCGCCAGGAGGAGCGTTGGGGCGGTCGCCGCTGTCGAGTAGAACCCTCTCGCGGTGACACGAATGACCTTGCCAACCGTGAGACTGTTGGCGGTGAACACGTAGCTTGACCCAAACACGCTGAGCGCCGTGGTGTTTGCGATAGTGTCGGCCGACTCGATCACCTTGGCGTAGAGGACCTGTTCGTAGGGGTGCGTGTGCGCCGGAAGATCAGTCCCGACTGCCACCGACTGGACGCCATTCGTCTCTTTGATGACCCCCGTCAGGGCGGATCGCGTGAGGAGCTTTCCCGTTGCCCCCGAAAAGAGCACGGCTTCCCCATCGACCGAGGCGGCTGGCCCCGCCGCCTTGGCATCGAGGGCCGTCTGCTGCGCGGTCGAGATAGGTTTCGCTGCATCGCTGGTGTTATCGACGCTGCCCAGCCCGACTTGGGCCTTCGTCACACTATGCGGGTTGGTCGTGTTGCCCGTATGCGCCGTCAGTGCCGAGGCGTTGGCCTTCGTCGTCTCGTGCTCCTCGATCCCGACCTGGAGCTCGTTGATATGCGCGGCCGCGACCGTCTCACTGCCGTCCGCGTGCCGCGTGTAGGGACCGGCCATGGCCTAACTCAGCGTAATCGTGGCGGTCAGCTGGCTCGACATGGCGCTGGTCTTGGTCCCCAGCGCCTGCACCCAGCGGACCAACATCGTGCCAGCGGTGCTCGCGTTAAAGAACCCCACTTCATTCCAGGCGAAATTGGCATCAGTTGTGGCAAAGGTCGAGCGCGCGGTGATGACGCCGGAGGCTGCCGTTGGGTACGTCGCATCCATCGCCTTGCGAGCCTTACTGGCGCCCACAAGGTCGGTCTGCGACGTGGCGAAGGCCGTCACGCCGTCACCGACGCCGAGATAGGCGTTTGCCGCGTTAAATGCCGTGACGGCGGCTCCGATAATCGCTGATGCAATGTGGTCGCGCGCTCCTGTCGTGAGAGGCATCGCTCGTTATCCTTTCTCGCGGAGAATCTTCCGCATATCCGACGTCAACCGGTCGTCGTCATGGGTCAATCCCGCATCGCGCATCGCCTGCCGCTTCAGCGCCCGGTGCTCGGGATCGTCGAGGTGCGGCCCCTCCTCGAACGCCGGTTCGGGGTTCACGCCGCCGTCCTTTGCTGCCAGCAGCGCGTCGTACTCCTCACGCGAGATGGTCACGACCTCCGCCGCCTCGTTCGTTCCCACCGGCGCGGTATCAGCTGCCTTCGTCATGCTGTGCGCTCCTTGCGGCCACCGCCGCCTCTAACTCCGCAATCCGCACCCGGTCCGTAATCGTCGTGCCGTCCGCATCGAACCACTGTTCGCACTCGATGGTCTGCATGGGCGGCCCTGATTGGTCGTCTCCGGGCCAGTCCTGCCGCTTGAGCGTGATCTTGTAGGGTTTATTCAGGATGCGATCCATCTACTCCTCTCCCAACGGTTTCGCCAAAATAGGCGCGATCGACAGCGAACAGTTCGGGTGGGTGCCGTTGGCGTGGACGGACACCTGGTCAAGCGCGACAACCATGCCATCTCTCTGTTGACATGTGAGTCCATCCTCATCGCCGTCGTAATCGCCGTGGTCGGGATTGTCGTACAGGAGAACCTCTGCCACTTGACCGGTCTCTTTGTACCCGGCTGCGCTGGCCAAGTTAAAGGCAATCTGGCTCTCGGAACGCGCGACGGTCAACGCCCGCCCGTGATAGCTCTCCTCAAACAGACCCGTCAGCCGATCGGCCAGCTCGTCGAGCGTCACGCCCTCGTCGAGCGATTCGCCGACAATGCGCTGCACGTCCGTCCGGGTCGTGGCGTCGATAGCCTTGATCTGGCCGGCCAGCTGATTAAGCACCGACCGGACGTTGGGGTTGGCGAGCGACCAGTCCAGCTCAATGCCGAGCTGTGCAGAAGCTGCCTGCCACGCGGCCGCCCCAACGCCACTGTGCAGTTTAACGAGGGTCTCGCTCAGCAGGCGTAGCTCATCCTCCCAGTCGATGTCTTCCATGGCGCGCGACTCGGCATGCGTTGGGGCATTCCCAAAACCAACAACGAACGGCCGGCCATCGGCATTGCGATGAATGATCGACTCCCGGGCACTCCGTTTCGCCGCCTCAACAATGCGCTGACCTTGGCTCTTCCAGAACGCTCGCAGCGGTGGCGCGTAGCGATTGCCCAGGCGGACGATCGTGGCCTTGTTGCTGGCACCGATGGCCGCGCGCGTCTGCTCGGGTCCGGCTGTTCGTGACGCGATCGCCCGCACCCCCGACCGACCCTCCTCACTCGGCAGCGCCCCACCCGTGGCCAGCGTCGGTACCACGCTGAACGGCAGGAAGAGACTGTTGCCGAGGTCGCCCCCGATCGCGTCCTCGCCGATGCGGCGCCGGAAGTCGTTGAGGGTCATACCACCCGCGGTGAAGTCGGCCCGCGCCCGGTTGTGGACGGCGTCGGCGTTCTCCTGGAGCGCCTCCACGCGGCTCGTGTCGAACTCCAGCGAGACGTTCGGGCGCGGATCGATCTCCGGCAGCAGCGAGCGGGAGAGGGCGCCGTCGATCCGATCGCGCAACGGCTCCGCGGTGTAGAGCTGGAGTGCCCGCATGCTCTGCTCGAACGCCAGCCCGTAGCTCGTCTCGATCCCGGCCAGCACCTGGACGAGGATTGGCGGCACCCGGAAGGCAGAGCAGACCGAGAGGTCGATCACATCCCGCAAGTCCTTATGTGCCAGCTCGTTGAGATCGAGACCGACCCGCTCGATGCGAGCCCCTTCGAGCACCGCGGGCCCGGTCCAATTCTGGTAGCCCCCGTAGCGCTGTCGCATCTGCTCTCGGATGTACTCCACCTCTTCCGGCGAGAGTGCTGCCCTCGGCTGCGAGATCCCGTTATCACTGGTCGGTGTCGGCGTGTCCACCACCAGAACGAAGGGCGGGATGCCACCGCGCTCTAAGAGGAGCTTGATGAAGTCGGTGAGGCTATGGAGGATGCCCGCCTCGCGGAGGATGGCCCGCAGTGGTGTATCTCCCGTGATCGAGAGGTCGACGTCGTCCATGTAGGTGAAGAGGGCGACATCCTCAGCGGGAATCGTGAACGGGCTCTGGGGATGACCGGGCACCGTGTACTGCCAGGACGGCGGTGCTTGGTCGTGGAGGACCGGTTTTATTCGATCGGATCGCAGATGCCAGAGCTCGACGACGCGACCGGCCTGGGAGCGCACCTTCTCCACAGCACAGAAGCCGGAGATGGCGGCGAGGCGGACCATCAACGACAGGAACTCGCCCTCGCTTTTGGTCGGGTTGGGGCGCTGCATCAGGGCGCGGACCGGATGATCGAGGAGCTCGTCGCGCTTCCCTTCACCCTGGTCCTGGTAGACCCGCAACGTCGCCTTCGTCTCGGCAACGGCGGCGGCGATGATGTTAATACAGGCGAACGCGGTGACGCACTTCCGATAGCCCTGAGTTGTCAGCACCGGAATCGAATCAACCGGCCACGTTGGCTTTCCACTCCACCCCGGAGCAACCGTATCGCCGAGTGACCGGACGTGCCGGGCGCTGGAGTCGATCCGGGTGTCGAGGTCCTGCCTGGTATCACGAAAGCCCAGGGTTTCGAGGAGTTTCATTACCACACCCTCGCTTTCGCCACGCCGACCCCTGCCAGGTCCACGAACGACCAGTAAGCAGCGTCGACCACATCGAAGGGCTTCGTGCGCGGGAAGCGCCGCAGCGCCCGCTCAAGCGTCTCGTGGGTGCCGATGACGTGGACGAAGCCACCCCGCTCGTAGACAGCCAGCATCTTGCCCGCCCGGTGCGCCTTTGGCCCATGGCCGCTGCCCGCTTTGGCGCTTCGGAATGCCGGCGCCGCGGTGATGCGCCCCGCCTCGATCAGCGGCCGCGCCGCCTCGCGGTAGGTCGACTCCCAGGTATCGCCGCCCTGGTCCGTCTCGACGCCGACCGCCTCCGCGCCGATCTCGACCGCCTTGAGGATGGCGCGTTGCAGGCTGTCCATGGGGGTTGTGCGGTGTTCCCAGGACCAGAGACGGTAGATCGTGCCATCCGGCGCCAGACCGTCCGCCTGGATCCCGTGGCTGTCGCTCTGATCGGTGTCGGTGACGGCGGGATCGACCCAAACGACGGTGCGGACCAAATCGGGCAGCTCGGACCAGGTGCAATGCCGAAACTCCAGGTGATCGAACATCCCGCCGGCGGGTGCCTCGACATCGTGCTGGCACTCGGCTCGAAAGGCGGTGATTCCCATCTCGTCGATCTTGGCCTGGCAGACATCGAGCCCCATCGCCGCCCAGGTTGGCTCGCCGCCGGTCAGGACCGTCCGGCCTTCACGTTGCTCATGCGTCAATCCGGTAATGGCAGGGTGCGGACCGGACACGGTGCGGTCTGCCAGGAACTCCGCGCGTCCGTCCGCGAGCCGGGCGAAGATGCCATCAGGCAGCACGAGGTTCTGGACGGCGAGGACGGCGGGAGCATCGGACCCTGCCGGGATCAGGGTGTGGGTGAGCGTCGTGATCTTCCGCTCGGTCGTCGCCGGGCTATCCATCTTCCCGTCGAGGTCGTCGAAGATCATCAGGTCCGGCCGCGCCGCGTCCATCTTGACGCCACGGGCGGCGGTGTCGAGTCCGATCGCGTCGAGGGTGAAGCCGCTCGCCGTCGTCAACCGGTTGCGGCGCCATCCACGGGCGTTGCCGTGCTTGCCGAGTCGGCGCTCAGCCACTGTCGGCGCCAGAGCCGCGAGGGTGTCGGACTCCAGCATGGCCGCGACGTTGCTCACATGGTCGTCCGCCTGCTCCTGCGTCTCCGAGACGAAGAGAACATAGCGGCGGGTGCCGCGTGCCGCGACGGCCGCACAGGCCAGCTCAGCGCTCGTGCTCTTGCCCCAGCCACGCGGCCAGATGGCGACGAAGGGCCGGGACCGCGTGTCCGCCTCAATCGCCCAGACCCAATCCCAGAACTCGGCGTGGAAGGGCGCGAAGCCATCGGCGACATGCTCGGGGTAAACCGCGTTCAGCCAGGCAAACCAGGTCCGGGCACGGCGTGCCGCCTCGGCGTCGAGCTCAACGAGTGAGTAGTCGTCGAGGACGGTCTGCGCCACCATCAGCGGGCGCCACGCGCCGCAAGCTGTTTGCGCTTGAGGGAGCGAAGGGAGGCCAGCTCATCATCGTCGAAGACGCTGAGATCGCGGTACTCGTGTTGAATCGGTCCGCCATCCGCACCCGTGAGCTCCCTCCGGACCGTCTCGCGGTACTTGTCCGGGCGACGCGCCTTGAGCAGGAAGATCGCCGCGGTGGTGTCGTTTTTGGCGGCGCGAACGAAGAGTTGATCCTCTAGTCGATCGGTCCCGGCCTCGATGGCGGCATCAGCACGGGCGGCGAAGTCAGGATCCTCTGTGCGCCAGTCGTAGTAGGTGCGACGACCAATGCGTTCCGCCCGACAGGCAGCCGACACGCTCTTGCCGAGCTCAAACTGGCGAATGAGCCGATCCCCTTTTTCTGGTGTGCGGATTGTGCGATTGGCCAAGATCGGCGCCCTTCAGAATCGGACGGAATGTCGACAAATCGGACACTTGAAACAGTCTTCGTGGCAACGAAAACGACCCCAACCGATGCGCTACTCGCGCGTCGACGGGGGCCGTGCCCTCTACACCTTGATTCTTGCTCTATCTTACATCATGCCGCAGCCCGCACCTGAACCAAACCCAGCCACTCCACCCACCGATCGCACGCTGGACAAACGAGCACCGTCTTGCGAAAGCGCGGAACGAACCGCACCTCGACGCCGGAGCGCGGATGCAGCGTGCCCCGGTCGTCGATGTCGCCGAGGATGGTGCGGTGGGTGTCGGTGCCGCAGGTGGGATGGCAGGGGAGCGGGGTCACTCGGGTATCGCCTCGTTTGTCTCATCCTGGCCCTTCAGCGCGGCGAGGGCAGCAGAGACACCGTTCACGTATCCCATCGGGGCGACCGTCATGTATTCGTTGTTCGCCAGTCGCTCCACCCGCCCCACCAACTCCCGCTCGACCTCGGCCCGGACGGCGGCGGCTCCAGCCACATACTCAGCGCGAATATCGCCGTCAATGTCCTCCCACTTCACGTAGTCCGGGTCATGCTCAACGTCCCGATACTTACGAAACATTTGATCCCGGAGCACTTTCCCCAGGTCCGTTTCTGTCGTCGCGGTGTCGGTGCTCACGACCCTACCTCCATCAGTCGCCGCTCCACGTCAATCAGTGCCGCGTCCCATCGCTGCCAGCACGTATCCAGCCGATCCTCAAGCGCAATGACGAAGTCATCGTCATCGTCGCTGTCGTCATTGCGCTGCCTGTGCATGTGCTGGTCTCGGGTGAGGACCAGTGATTCGAAGGCTGCCCGCACTTCAGCAAGCGGTCCGGTATAGAGTGTCGCGGTGTCGGTCATGTCGTCTCCTTCAACGCCCGGTCAATCCGGTCACTGATCGCAGCACAGACCGCTGCCAGCTTGACCGCCGCGTCTCGTGTGCCTTCCAGTGAGTCAAACGATGCCCCCTGAATGCGATAGTTCTTCGGGTAGTGCTCCAGCGTCTCTGCCAACCTCCCGGCATAGCGCAGGACGATCAGCCCCCAGTCCGCCGATGTGTGCGTGTCGTCGTGGCCGTCACCCCATTGCCTTTGCTGGTGGGCTCTCTCCGATTCGACCCGGCGCATAAACGTCGTGTCCGTCGTCGCCGTGTCGGTCATGGCGTTTCCCCTTTCATCGCAGACTCCAACTGATCGGCCCGCGCTGTGAGCCGATCCGCCCGGCCTTCTGTGTAGATGAGGTTGGCTCTCACTTCATCGATTGCATGAGGCACAACCATGTCTCGCAGTAGCAGGGCCAGCAAACTTGCGCTCCGGCGAGACATCGCCGCCCGGTCGCGGAGGGACGTGAGCTCTCGTTTGTCATCGTCGGTCATGTCGGTCATGTCGTCTCCCCCTCCAGTTCCACCACGAGATACCCGACGCCTGCCGGGTCTTTACCGAAACGCACCGGCTGATGTTTCAACTGGCGATCATTCGCTACGATGCCCGCTTGCTGGAGCTGGTCAAGCCCAAATTTTGCGGTGCTCAGAAGATTGTCCCCGTCCCACTCCTTCCCCCTCTTGGGGCGGTAGTAGGTGAGCTGACAACGCACCGGGCCATCGGGCATCAACGGAGATTCCGTCGTTGCATACGTTTCTCCGTCCCATGCGGCGGCGAGTGCGCTGAAGTACCACGACTTGGCCATCTCGTCCTTGAGCCGATTCTTCATCCCCTTTGGCACATTCCAACTCGCGTTGGGCGAGAGTTCCCGTGGCACCGGGCCAGGAATAGTTATGGTCAATCGCGTCGCCATCACAGCCATGACTCACGCACCTTTCGCCTCGCCTCAGCCTGAGCGGCATCATCTACCTCATCTCCAAGTCCTGACTGTTGCAGCGACGCAATGCACGCCGGGCAGAAGTAGGTCCCCATGAACACGGCGAGGTTCTTCGGGTGTCCGCATCCGGTGCAGACGATAGATGGTCCCGTCGTGGTCGTCTCTACTTCCTGCTCACTCGCCATCATTCGCCCCCATTCGTCGTCGTCTCCGCCTGGTCCGCTGACGCGGTGATCGCGTCGAGGGCCCCGCGAAGTCCATTCATCTCATGATCTGGAACACAAAAGATGCGCCCCTGAGCACCCGTAAAACCTCGGCCGACCACACGTTGCGCGGAATCAATCAGCACCCGCACCCGTTCTCGCTCAGCCTCGACGGCGGCAAGAGCAACGGCGGTACCGATGCGCCGGTCAGCCTCCTGACCCCAGTCACTGATGCCTTCCCACGGCATGAGATGGGAGGGCTTCGTGTCGCCGGTTGCTCGACAGTAGACAACCCATTCCGCACGAACCATTTGGCCCCAACGCTCACGTTCTTCCAGGGTCATGGTGTTCCTCATCGCTCAACACCGCCTGCTGACCGCGCCAGGGGATGCAGCCGCTTCGGAAGCTTCATCAACCGCGACGCCGGGAGCCACACCCGCGCATCGTAATCATTGATCGTGGCCCGACCGGCTGGAAAGCAGACGAGGTAGCGATCCGCGTCCAGTGGCTCATCAGTCGAGACCATCATCACGTCACCACGGCAGACGGCCCCGGTATCGTCAACGGTCTTCACAAAATCTCCGAGTTTGATCGTCATCACTCTCCCTCCACAACAGGCAACCACCGTGCCGCCTTGCCGGTGCCTTCGCGGCACCATGTCAACTGTTTCGCCGTGCCCACGATGATCCGCTGAGATGACTCTGGCGATCTCTGAGACACGATCAGCACCACCCGCCGCCCCTTGTCGTGTCGCAGGACCGCCTGGCAGACCCAGGTATCGTTGACGGGTTCGTAGTAGGTGACAAACTCCAGGAGCTTTCGCCAGTCGGGCCGGTTCGTGGTCATCATTCGTCCTCATCACCATCATCGTCAGGGTCAACGTTGGGGTCGGCGCATCCGCTCCACCACGATCGCTCGCCCAGGTCAGTGACGGATGACCACACGAGCGACCCGTCACGACGGTCAATCACTTCGATGTCACACCGTCCGTCATAGATGCGCCGCGCGTGACTTCGAGCATGGTCCGGCCGACGGAATGCGTCGAGAAGGTCGCCATCGGCAAGGACCTCATAGGGCCCTCGGCTCGCCATCAGCCACCCCCTTTCGTCGCTTCAGCCACAACCGATACCGCAACGTGCCGGCTGGCGGTGGTGGGTCCAGCAGTAGCGCCAGGTCCCGTAACGCTTCCTCGGGGGTCCGTTTGTCCGGTGGTCGCCGCTTCGGTTTCTGCGGCATCAGGTCGCCGCTCTTGGGGTTGAATGTCATCACGCGGCCTCCCCATGCTCCGGCGTTTCTTCCACCCGCGCCCCCATTGCCACCCGTAGTACCGCCTCTCGGGCCAGGGCCAGCAGCGCCGCATCGAAGACCTCGCCGCGGGCCGTTGCCGCTTCTTCCTCGACGGTCAGCAGGTCAACGACATGCGACAAGTTGGCGTTGAACCCGTCCTGATAGCGATAGTTGAATGCTTGTTCGATGTGCTCGGCGAGTCGAGTGAAGGCGTCTTTCGCTTGCATCACCACACACTCATCCCCTCTTTCCCTCGCGGCATGCTGGGCGTAATCAAGCACGTCAAAGATTCCACCGAGCGGGTGGTCATAGAGGTCCATGACCTTCTCGACCAGCCACTCTGGATTGACCAATCCCTCGATGTCGAGAAACTTCGACGAACGGGCCATGTCAAGAACTCCCCACACGAAACTCTCGGTAGCGACTCGTCACCGTGTCGAAATACAGATGGGCCTCCCCAATCTTCCCGATCTCACGGAATCGGATTTTCTGCACATGAATCGAGACGGGCTTGTCCTCGTCGAGTTTGTCTCGCCAAACCGAGAGAATGGCGTCCGCTTTCGAGAACCAGTGGGCGCTACCGCTGATGTCATATGGACTGACCACTGGGTATTGCTTCGATTCCACCTCTTTGACGAGCTTCGTCGGGTGGGCAACCACCCAGACGTGAACGCCTCGTTCGCGGGCAAAGGTCCGTATCCTCGTGAGGACGAGTGAGATGTACTCCGTCTCAGTCAGGCCAGCCGGTCGGCTATACGCGAGTTCATTCCACGGGTCGATCACGATGCCGCGGACACCGTGGCGAAAAACTTCGATCGCCGCCAGTTCGAGCACCCGGTCGATGGTCGGATCGGCTGGATTGAGTTGGATGTAGTGGTCAGTCAGGAACCCAAAGGCCGCGTCTGTGTCTGCGAGAGACATGCGTGGTGTTGGCCCATCGAGAAACGGCGCGCCGATGTAGGTCGTCGCCAGTCGACCGTAGTGGTCATGCGGTGGATAGTTCTCTGGGCTGTAGACGGCGAATGACCATCCCTGCCGCTGTGCCAGATTGATGATCATCGCATCGAGGAACGTCGATTTCCCGGAACCCGGAATGCCCGTCACAATCGTCATCTGGCCCTCTTTGACGGTGTAGAGCACGTCGAGGTTTGACCAACCGGTCGAGGCACCAGGCTGGCGTCCTACGGCGTAGTGGTTGTCATACGCCACCCGGAGTTCTTGCGGGTCCACAATGCCCTCGATGGGGTAAGGCAGGGCGGAGGCAACACAGGACTTGAGCGCGTCGGCACCATGCGCTAGGAGGACATCG
>JAABUS010002711.1_pt1 | contig 32100 bp, 21 predicted proteins | sample 5560161 | NCBI WGS metagenome assembly JAABUS01 (sample SAMN10711885, study PRJNA513376) | rock metagenome | isolation source: Antarctica rocks | place: Antarctica: Victoria Land, Trio Nunatak nord | collected 2016-01-04 | reverse complement strand
GAGCTGCACCCCGAGGTCGCCCCGAGCGACCATCAGGCCGTCGGCGGCGAAGGCGATGTCCTCGACGTTGTTCAGCGCCTCCTCCCGCTCGATCTTGGCGATCATCCCCGGGACGGCGCCGTGCTGGGCGGCCGTCTCCCGGGCGTGCCTGATGTCGCTGGCGTCGTTGACGAACGAGAGGCCGAGGAAGTCGACGCCGTGCCGGACGGCGAAGGCGATGTCCGCCCGGTCCTGTTCCGTGACCGCCCCACCCCGGATCGGGGCGCCGGGCAGCGTCACACCCTGGCGGCCGTTGAGCATCCCGCCGCGGCTGACGATGCAGTGGGCGTGGTCGGCGTGGACCTCCTCGACCAGCAGCTCGATCAGGCCGTCGGAGATTAGCAGGCGGCTGCCGGGCTCGACGACACTGAGCAGGTTCGGGTAGCCGATCCCGATCTCCTCGGTCGTCGTCTCCACCGGTCGCGGGACGATCCGGACGGTCGCGCCACGAGCCATCCCGACCGGCTCCCCGGTGGCCAGGGCGCCGGTTCGGATCTTCAGTCCCTGGAGGTCGAACAGGATCGGCACCCGGCGCCCGAGCTCCGCGGCCGCGGCCCGGACATCGCGGATCTGCTCAGCCCAGGAGGCCTCGGTGCCGTGGGAGGCGTTGATCCGCACGACGTCCGCTCCGGCCTCCAGCAGTTGCCGAAGCCGGTCCTGCCCACTGACCGACGGGCCGAGGGTCGTGACGATCTTGACGCGGCGATCTGGATAAGCCCACACCTGTGCAGTTCTCCCTGATTGCTGGCTGATCGGGCCGCTCGGCGACACCGACGCCCCAGCTCGGGCGGGCGTGGTCTGAACGGCGTATGGGGACGGTTCGGTCCCGCGAGAAGCACCCGTCGGACACGATCCAATTGTCTCTGGTTGACGTGCGCATGGTACCCCGCCGGGTCGTGGGTGGGAGCGACAGACGGGTTAGCGACCGCGGGGCCGCCTGCTCGATCAGGCAACCCCGTTTGGCATCCGGGATTGGCGCGAACCTCCGCGTCAGCCTATGGGCGTGGCCAGCGGAGTAGCTGCCGGAGTCGCCGCCTGGAGCTCGTCCGGAGACATGTCCAACGACAGCTGACTGGCGCAGGCCGTGTCCAGTTCCGCGGTCGGAGCGGCAAGGAAGGCCGAGAGCAATTGCACGCCACACGGACCGGACGATGTGATCGGATCGTGGCCGACGGCGTTGATCGTCACTTCCTGCCCATTCGGCAGGGCGCCGATGATCTCGTCGGCATTCCCGGGCGGGGTGATCGGATCGAATTCGCCGCTGGCGAGGAGCGTCGGAATCTGACTCTCGACGGCGTCGGCGTCGGGGGCCGCGACCGGCAGGGCGAGCGTATCGCAGACCTGGTTCTGCGAGGTCCAGCTGCTGGTAAACCCTTCGATGAGGACCGGACGCACGCCGGTTCCCGCCAGTGTCGCGTCGAGATCGATGTCGCTGGCGAAGTCCTGACAATAGACCGACGCCAGAAGCCCCGAAGCGATGCCGGTCGGCGTCACGAGCAGGGCCGCGATCGACGTGATGAGCGTATCGTCACCCATCGCGACGGACGTGATCATCGGTGGGATCAGGTACGACGCCGAGGCGAACGCCGCCAGATAGAGCAGCGTCAGGTACGTCGAGCCGTCCATGACGACCGGAAACGTCTGACCGGAAGCCGGGTCCGTTACGTTGAGCGTCGCGGGTGCCGAGGCCAGCCGCTGATAGGCCGTCTCGATATCCCCCTCGAGATTCAGGTTGTTGGCCGCGCACTCCGGATCGGCGGCACACAGGCCGAAGACGTCGCCCAGCACCTGATTGAATCCTTCGATCTGGCTGACGAAGATGTCCGTATCGGGCGCGACCACCGAGGCCAGCACGGCGCTCCTGATCATCGCCGGGTAGCGGCTGATGACGCGCTCGCCAAGGAACGACCCGTAGGAGATGCCATACAGATCCGCCTGTGGAACTCCGAGTGCGGTGATCAGGGCCGCGATGTCGGCGGCATTGTTCTCGGTGTTGAAAGCCGACAGGTCGATCCCCGCGCCCTGGTATGCCCGCAGGCAGGAGACGAGGAACTGGGCGGTCTGATCGGCTGTTGGGGGAATGATCGGCGCCGGCGTCGCCCCGATGGGTGTCGCTATCGGCGTGGCGGCGGCCGGCGTCGCGCCACCGGCCGGCGGCGGCGGGAGGAGACCGGGCGACACGTCGCCCGGACACGACAGCGCGGGTTCAGAGGCGCCGGTCCCGCGCTGGTCGATCAGGATGACGTCCTGCCGGCTCAGCAGGGATGCGTAGGAGATGGGTTGATCCTGAGTGGCCGGAACGAACAGCGGCAGCAACGACCCGGCTCCCTGTCCGGGGCCGCCCGTCAACACGATCAGCGGCTCGGCGGCCGGGGTCGTGGTGGCAGCGTGGAGGCGCATGACGTGGAGCCGCATGACGGGGGATCCTGTCTCACCAGGGAAGGCCGGGACGGAGAGGTAGGAACAGTCGAGATTCTGGCCGTCGATGAACGGTTCGAGACGCTGATAGCGCGTAGAGCACGGGATCGGCTCAAGCGTCGAGGCGATACCTGATGCTCCGGGCGGCTCCGCTGGGGTGCCGGTTTGCGCCAGGGTCATACTGGCGGAACTGACGATGAGGGCGAGGGCAAGCGCGAGCGATCCGACGAACGAGAGATGGCTCCGCTGGTATCGAATCCGTGACATCGGTCCCCTCCAACACCGCGGGCCGCACCCGCCGATCCGGCGGGAACCCAGCCGCGGCGCGATGTGAGCTCGCCGCCCCGAGCGACGACGGCAATGCCGGGCCGCGCATGTTTGCGGCCACCCGGCATTGCCGTGAAGGTCCGTGAGAAGCGGGTGCTGATCAGCCGCTATTCGTACCGCAGCGCCTCGGCCGGCCGGATGCTGGCGGCCTGGCGGCTCGGGACCCAGGTCATCAGCAGGGCGAAGCCGAACGTAACCGCGAGGACCACGACGACCAGCAGCCACGGGATCACGATCGAGGTCGCGCCGGTCCCGCCGGTGAAGGCCGGGTCCTGGAACAGCTGCCAGGCCGTGATCAGCGCCAGGACCGTCCCGGAGATCACGCCCAGACCCACGACGAAGACGGTCTCGACCATGAAGCTGAGCGAGACCATCGACTTCGCGTAGCCGATCGCCCGGAGGACGCCGATCTGCTGGCGCCGCTCGATCACGGAGCGGAAGGCGATCACGCCGACCGCGGCGATACCGACGATCAGACCGAGTCCCATGAAGCCCTGGATCAGCGACAGGAAGCCGGTGAAGGTCCCCTGGCTCTCAGCGAGGATGTCGTCATACGAATCGGCGACGGCACCGTTGACGAGCAGGGACGAGCCGATCTCCCGGGCCCGCTCCGTCGCCTGCCCGGAATCGGACAGTTGAACGGTGTAGGTGATCTCCTGCGGCTCGGGCGCGAGTTGGGCGCCGGTCCCCTCACCGACGTAGACGCCGATCAGCGTGCTGATGTCCTGGTTCAGGACTCCGATCACCGACACGACATGATCGTTGCCGGTATTCGGGTCGATCACGTTGACCCGGACCGGCTGGAAGCCCTGATTGTTCGGGCCGAGCCCCTGGAGCAGGAAGACGTCGTCGCCACCGAAGCCCCCACCATTCGCCTGGAGGGTCGTCGAGTCGACGACGGCGACATCCGGCTGGGTCTCGAGCGCGTCGATGATGGCGGCATCGTCGGCGTAGCCGGCGGCGTGGGCCGAGAACTCCAGTTCGGCGCTGCCGAGGTAGCCGTTGCTCAGGGCGCTGACGGCGACCGTCCGGATACCGGCCGGCAGCGTGGTCCCAGGCTGGGCGTCGAGCTGCTGCGCGCCGGCCTGGGAGCTGATCGTGCTGATCATGCCGACGCCGATGATGTCGGCCGTGTCGGCTCCGGCCGTGCCGAGGGCGGCGACGAGATCATCGTCCGGGAGCTGGTTGGCCTGTGGGACGACGACCTGGACGTCCCAACCGGCGCCGGCCTTGTCGCTGATGAAGATCCGGCTGAAGTTCTCGCTGATCGTCGCGAAGGCGACCAGCGAGAAGACGATCAGGCTGAACATCGCGATCGTCAGGCCGGTCCGGCTCGGAGTGGCGCCGGGGTAGGCCACGGCCAGGCGGAACGCCGGCAGTCGGGAGCCGAAGATCGAGCCGATCCGGCTGAACGCCCGGAGCAGGATGTTCATGTTCTGCGTGATCAGCATCGTCGTCGCGGCGACTGAGAAGACGCCGATCAGGAAGAACATCTCGAAGTCGCCGCCGGAGACGACGTCCCCGAAGATCGCCTTCGCCTGCTTCGCCGGCAGGAACCAGAGGGCGAGGAGGTAGAGCCCCACGATGGAATAGACCAGCCGGGCCGGTGCGCCGAAGTAGCGGGCGAGGTTGCCGACGCCGAACGGGATCAGGCTCATGCCGAAGTAGAACAGGAACGTCCGGGCCGAATCGCCTGTGTACCCGGCGAAGACCATCAGGGCGCCGAGCGCGATTAGCAGGGCGCTGGTGACGAGCGTCCGGCGCTTGCGGCTGACCTCGGCGACGTCCGGCAGATCGCGGATCGCGGCGACCACGTTGAGCTGGCTGGCCCGGAACGACGCCACGACGATCGCCAGGAACGTCATGATGACGCCGAGGCAGTAGCCGACGATGATGCTGCGCCACGAGACGTAGGCGCTGATGTCGAAGAAGTCGCCGACGGCGCCCTGGAGCAGGTTCGCGAGCAGGTAGATGACGCCCGACCCGGCCGCTGCCCCGACGAGCCCCGAGAGGAGCGCGTAGCCGGACCCCTCGGCGATGAACTGCTGAATCAGATGCGACCGCTGCTGGCCGATGGCGCGGGCCATGCCCATCTCGGCCCGGCGCTCGGCCGCCAGCATCGAGAAGATCAGGATGATTAGGAGGACGCCGACCGCGATCGAGAACAGACCGAGGACGAGGAACAGACCGGTCAGCCCCGAGGAGATCGACTTGGACTGGTCGGCCAGGTCCTGCTTGGTCGGATCGATCGCGACGGATTGCTGGGCCAGGGCCGGTGTCAGGGCCGCGATGACGTCGTCGGTCCGGGAGATACCGGTGTCGACGCCGCCGGTATTTGAGATGGCGATGAAGGACAGGATGCCCTCGTTGCCGGTCATGGCCTGGAGCCGGTCGAGCGGCATCGCCAGGCCGAAGTCGTTGTTTGTGTCTAGGACGCCGGACAGCGGGCTGTTGACGGCGATCCCGGCGACGGTCAGCTGCATCGGCTGGTTGCCGAAGTAGATCGTGAGCGGGTCGCCCTCCTCGGCCTGAATCTCCTTCGCCAGCCCCTCGCTGATGACGACGCCACCCTCCGGCAGTGCACCGATGTCGATCGTGCCACCGCTGACGGCCTGGAGGCCGCCGAACTGGTCGGCCCGGCTTGGGTCGAAGCCGACGATGTTGCTCCGCGGCGTCGAGAGCTGGTTCCGGCCATCGATCGTCGGGACCGGGATCAGCAGCGCGGGCATGACGCCGTCGATATCGGCGTTGCCGGCCGCCGCCTGGTCGACCACGGGCAGGACGCTCTGGGGAATGGTCGCCGTGATGCTGTCGTTGGCACGGCCGGTCTCGCCGCTGGCCGGGTAGATCAACTCATCGGCCTGACCGAGCACGCCGTAGACGGTCCGGGTCAGGGATCGGTCGATGGTGTCGCCCATGCCGAGGGCGGCGGTCGAGATCAGGGTCGAGAGCATCAGGCCGATGACGATCAGCGTCGTCTGGGCCTTGCGGCGGGGGATGTTGCGCATCCCCATCTTGAAGACGACCACATGGCGCAGCGCGATCCAGACGGTGTAGGACAGGCAGAGCAGCAGGATGACGATGAACGTCACCATGATGTTGTTCATCGAGATGCCGAAGATCTCACTCACGGTGGGCCGACCCTTCCGGTGAACCAGGGCAGCACTCCGCGATGGGAGCGCTCCCGAGAATCAACGAGTCATGTCTGGTTGAGGTCGAGGCTCGGATTCCGGGCAGGTCAGCCCTGACCGTAGAGCTCGCGGGTGAGCTGGGCCGTCCGGCTCGGCATCTGGACGCTGTCCTCGGTGCCGTGGGTGATTCCGAGTCCATCCAGCCCGAACTCGCCGGTCGGCCGCTCCTCGCCGACGATCTCACCGTCCCGCATCCGGACGATCCGGTCGCAGCCCGCGCCGACGCCGGGGTCGTGGGTGACGAGCACGAGCGTCAGTCCTCTGGTCCGGTTGAGCTCGCGCATCAGGTTGAGGATGTCGGTCGCGTTGGTCGAGTCGAGCGCGCCCGTCGGCTCGTCGCCCCAGACGATCGCCGGGTTGTTGACGAGCGCCCGGGCGATCGTGACGCGCTGGCGTTGGCCGCCGGAGAGCTCGGCGGGCCGGTGCGTGGCCCAGCGCTCCAGACCGACGGTCTGGAGCGCCTCACGGGAGCGGTCCCGCGCCTCCTTCGACTTGACGCCACTGACCAGAAGCGGCAGCTCGACGTTCTCGACCGCGCTCAGAACCGGCAGGAGGTTGTAGACCTGGAAGATGAAGCCCATCCGCCGGGCGCGGGACTCGGTCCGCTGCTTGTCGGAGAGGGTGGCGAGGTCGACGCCTTCCAACCAGACCTGGCCCTCGGTGATGTCATCCAGTCCCGAAAGGCAGTTGAGCAGCGTCGTCTTGCCGCAGCCGGACGGCCCCATCACGGCGACCATCTCGCCCCGCGTCACGGAGAAGTCGACGCCCTTGAGCGCCTGGACGGTGGACGTGCCCGTCCGGTATTCCTTGACGACGCCGGTCGCCCGGATCATCAGCTCGGCCGGGTCGGTCGGGTTCGTCATCTGCGCCCTCCGTGGGTCAGTCGTCGTTCCATTCCACTCGATCACCATCTGGTCCCGCACGCGATCCTCCTCGCCATCACTGACGGCTGAGTCAATCACCGGGCCAGCTGGCCGGTGGTATCCATGGCGCCGATCCTCCGGCGCCCGACCGTTCGTTCGCTGAATGACGTTCTGGTTCGGTCCTGTGCTCCGGGCTACCGGCAGCGGCGTGGCGCTGGCCCTCCGGCCCGGTACAGGAGACCCGCTGACGTCGCGTCAGGGTCAAGCCCCCGTGTACAGTCCGCACGATAGGGTTCGCATGCGAACGGCTTATCGCGAAACCGTGCTGAAGTTGTTACGATCCATTCCAATCACCTATGACGCAGGTCGCATTCGTGCAGGATAGGCGGCATAGCGGTCATCTCGTGACCTGTCTACTTCTCCCATATTGCGACTTGGCAAACTGGACGAGACTCAGCGGCGCAGGGGACACATCGTGGACACCATCCGGGACGTCTGGACCTACATTGCCGACAATCCCGACCGCTTCCGGGAGGCCGTCAGCACGCACATCCAGCTGTCGGGCACGGCCCTGCTGCTGGCGCTGTTGATCTTCCTGCCGATCGGGGTGCTGGTGAACAAGACGCGGTTCGTCGGTCCGGGGGTGCTCGGCGTCGTCTCCGCCGCCCGGGTGGTCCCGAGCCTGGCGATCGTCTTCCTTGGCTATTCGGTCGTGGGGACAGGATATCAGACGGCCCTGCTGGCCCTGGTCGTGCTGGCCGGTCCGCCGCTGGTCATCAACACCGACGCCGGGCTGCGCAGCGTGCCGGCCTCAGTCCGGGAGAACGCGGCCGGGCTTGGGATGACCCCGCTCCAGGCGTTCTTCCGGGTCGAGGTGCCGCTGGCCCTGCCCGTCATCATCGGCGGGGTCCGCTCGGCCGCGATCGAGGTGATCGCCTCGGCCGCCATCGCGGCCTTCATCGGCGTCCGGACGCTGGGCCTGTTCCTGACATCCGGCCTCGCGACCGGCAACAACACCCAGCTCCTCGCTGGGTCGATCCTGATCGCGATCCTGGCGCTGACGACCGAAGTCGTGCTGGCCGGCGTCCAGCGGGGCGTCTCGCCGCCGGCAGCAACCCGGTGATCCGCTCTCGCGCTCGTTGAATGGTTCCGCTCGGGAGCGTCGATCACGTCACGGTCCAGCGGATGTCTCCGATTGGGGAACTGATCTTGCGTAAGGGTCTTCGGCCTGAGGTGGCCCGCCATCTCTCTGATCGGCTCACGCCGGTCGGGATCCAACTTCGGATCGCCATCGCCCACTGGACGAAAGGACCGCGCCACGTGACGCACATCCATATTCTCTCTCGCCGGACGATCCTCAAGGGAGCTGCCGCCGTACCGGTCGCCGGTCTCGGCCTGGCCGCCTTAAGCCGCTCGGCCGGCGCCCAGGACGACCCGGTCAACATTGGATCGAAGGACTTCCCGGAGCAGTTCATCCTGAGCAACATGTTCGGCCAGGTGCTGGAGAACGCGGGCATCTCAGTCAACCTCGACAACCTCAACCTCGGCGGTACCAACATCGCCCACACCGCTCTGACCGAGGGGGACATCGACCTCTACGGCGAATACACCGGCACCTCGTACACGAATGAGAGCATCTTCGCGCAGACCTACCCGATGGCGAGCGGCACGCCCGCCGCCGCCACCCCGGTCGCGGCCGGGACGCCCGATGCCATTGGTGGCGCCTTCACCGCGGCCGATCTGGCGGTCTACGACTACATCAAGACGGCCTACGCCGAGCTCGGCCTGGTTGCGCTCGATGAGTCGCCATTCAACAACAACCAGGCGATCGCGGTCACGCGGACGTTCTCTGAGGAGAACAGCATCACCTCGCTCTCGCAGCTTGCCGAGTGGGGCGCTGACAACGACATCACGATCTCGGCGCCGGTGGACTTCGAGGACCGCCCCGACGGCCTCGTCGGCCTCCGGAACGTCTACGGCGGCGGCTTCGACAATGCCACGGTGACCGGCGTCGACCCGGGGCTCAAGTACGACGCCCTCAACGCCGGTGACGCCAACGTCGTCCTCGCCTTCGGGACCGATGCGGAGATCCTCCAGTTCGATCTCATCGTGCTCCAGGACGATCTTGGGCTGTTCCCGCCGGGCCACGTCGCCCCGATCGTCCGGCAGGACGCCATCGACGCCCACCCGAATCTCCCCGACCTGCTCAACCCGATCATGGCGCTGCTGACGGCCGAGGCGATGATCGCCCTCAACGCGGCGGTCGTCACGGACGGTGGCGAGCCGGCCGACGTCTCCCGGCAGTTCCTGGTCGACTCCGGTATCATCACCGGATAGACCATCGCAGGGCTTCCCGATCGGACAGGGGACGGCGAGCATCGCCGTCCCCTGTCGTATTCGGCGCAGGCTACCTCACGGCAGGACGTGTCCGGAGGACCCCATGACGCCAACACGAGACCGGCCCCGCGCTGTCGACGCGGACAGCAACGGATCATCGGACCCGCGGTCCGGCGGCCAGATCACCTACGAGAACATCGCCAAGAGCTACACGAAGGGCGAGGCCGCCGCTGTCCACGATGTCTCGCTCAGCATCGAACCGGGCGAGCTCGTCGTCATCCTCGGCCCCTCCGGCTGCGGCAAGACGACCCTGCTCAAGCTGACCAACCGGCTCTACGAGCCGACCTCCGGCCGGATCATGCTCGACGGCGAGGACGTCACGTCGCTGCCGACGACCCAGCTTCGCCGCCGCATGGGCTATGTCATCCAGCAGACGGGTCTCTTCCCCCACCTGCGTATCGCGGACAACGTTGCCGTCGTCCCGAAACTACTCGGCTGGGACAAGCGGCGGATCGCCCACCGCGTCGACGAACTGCTCGACCTGGTCGGCCTGCCGCCGGGGATGTACCGGCGCCGCTATCCCGCCCAGCTCTCCGGCGGGCAGCAGCAGCGCGTCGGGCTGGCCCGTGCCCTGGCCGGCGAGCCGCGGACGCTGCTGATGGACGAGCCATTCGGCGCCCTCGACGCCATCACCCGCAACCGCCTCCAGGACGAGCTTCGCCGGATCCACCGCCAGTTCTCCCAGACGATCGTCTTCGTCACCCACGACATCGAGGAAGCGCTGCGGCTGGCCGACCGGATCATCGTCATGCGCGACGGCGCGGTGATCCAGTACGACACGCCGCTCCGGATCGTGACGCAGCCCGCCGACGAGTTCGTCGCCGAGCTGGTCGGCTCCGAGAACGTCATGCGCCGCCTGGAGCTCCAGCCGCTCGAGACGGCGATCCGGCCGCTCGACGGCAGCGTCGCACCGGCCCGGGCCGACGAACCCAGCATCCCGGCCTCGGCTCATGCCCGCGTCGCCCTCAGCCTGCTGCTGGAGACCTCCGGCGAGCGCCTGATCGTCGTCAACGATGACGGCCATCCGGTCGGCTGGGTCGACCTCGACGCGATCCATGAGATTAGCCGCCCGCCCGTCACCGTGGCCCGGTTGCAGGCCGAGCCGGAGCCGACCGGAGCGCTCCGGTGAACGTTTCCTGGCTCGACTACCTGCGCGACAACCCGCATTATGTGCTGGAACTGACGTGGGACCACCTCCAGTTGAGTCTGGTGGCGATCCTGCTCGGCCTCGTCGTCGCGATCCCGCTCGGCGTCGCCGGCGCCCGCTTCCCGGTCCTCGGGCTGCCGATCCTGAGCGTGCTCGGCGCGATCTACACCATCCCCAGCATCGCCTTCCTCGGCTTCCTGATCCCGACGCTCGGTCTGGGCCGGAACAATGCTCTCGTGGTCCTTGCCGCCTACTCGCTCTCGTTCCTGGTCCGCAACATCATCACCGGCCTGCGCGGCGTCGACGCCAGCGTGCTCGAGTCGGCGCGCGGGATGGGTCTGTCGGCGGCGCAGGTCTTCACCCGGGTCACGTTCCCGCTGGCCCTGCCCGTCATGGTGGCCGGGCTCCGGACCGCCGTCGTCGTGACGATCAGCACCGCGACGGTCGCGGGCTGGATCGGGGCCGGCGGACTCGGCCGGCTGCTGTTCGACGGCGTCCGGCTCCGGCGGCCGGGGATGATCCTGGCCGGGGCGATCGCGATCACGGCCCTCGCGATCCTGGTCGATCTGCTGATTCGATGGTTGTCTCGCTACCTCGCTGCCAACAAGGCGGCCCGCGCGGCGACGCAGTCCCGCTGACCAGACGGCCGAGCAGTCCGACGTCGTCATGGTGGAGGATCGCGACGCGGTGTCACTGGATGGGATCGACGGTCTATCCTGTACCGGGATGCCGGGATGTCTGTTGTGTGAGAGGCCGGTGCCGACGACGACGGGATCTGGCGACATCGACCGAGGCGACATTCTGGTCGAGCTGACCAGCACCGGGATGGCGAACGGTTCGGGCGACCGCCGGGCACTCGTTTCCCATGGACCATAGCCCAGCCATGCATGTGCTCTGTTCAGCCCGGACGACGTTCGATCGATCCCGGCCTCGCCTCGTCCGGGTCGCGGTCCTGCTCGTGATGCTGGTCGCCCTCCTCGCGCCACTCGATTCGACCACGAGCGCCGCGGCCGAGGGCGGGCCAGCGCCGATCGCCAGCCAGACCGATGATTCGATGGCGGCGCAGCCGGCGACCGATCCGGCGCAACTCCTGACCCTCGCCCAGCTCGGGTATGGCAACCAGACGATCACGGCCAGCCGCGCCGAGATCCCGGTCGAGTTGCCGCTCCGGCCCGGGCAGGCGATCCTGACCAACAGCACCTTCATAATCCGGTACACCGTCTCGCCGGCCGTCGATCTTGCGACCTCCTCGATCACCGTTCAGGTGAACGGGGAGTCCCGGACCACGGCGCAACTCTCCGCGACCAACGCCGGGGTCGCCGGGATCGTCGTTCCGCTGACGCCAACCGATCGCCTGCCGGAGAGCGCAAGCATCCGGTTGACGCTCCAGATCGTCCTCAACGAGCCTGGCATCGCCTGCCCGCCGGCGATCGACCCGCGGCGCTGGCTGACGATCCGCTCCGACTCGGTCGCCGTGCTCGGCCTGACCAACGCTGACCAGAGTGCCGGTCTGAGCGACCTTGCCAGCCTCTTCAGCCCGATCGCGCCGGACCCGATCGGCCGGACGAGCGCGCCGGTCGCCCTGCCGGTCACGATCGTCGTCGGTCAGGGCGCCGCCGCCGAGGAGTTCAAGGCGGCGGGCTACGTCGCGACCGCGCTCGGTCGCTGGGCCGCCGCGCGCAACATCGACCCGGTGATCCTGTTCTCGGATCAGATTCCGGCCGATCAGCCAGCGATCGTGGTCGCGGCCGGGATTCGCTTCTCGGGGGGACTGACCTGGGGCGACGTCACCTGGGACGGTGCCAACTATTCCGCACCGACCGGGCAGGTCTATGCGAACCGCGGCCTGCTCGCCCTGCAACGGACCGCCACCCCCCGGCTGCTCGTCTCGAGTGCCACGCCGGCCGGCGTCCTCGACGCGGCCAGCGCCCTGGTGGAGCCCGCACGGACGGCGGCCCTGACCGGATCCTTCGCGATCATGACCGGCCGGGCCGCGGCCGTCCCGGAGATGCGCGGCCCGACCTGGGACGGTGACACCGCCTCGTTCGAGGAGCTCGGGGCCAGCGCCTACAGCCTGACGGGGACGGGATCGCAGGCGGTCGACCTGACCTTCGGCCGTCCCGCCGGCTGGGTGACCGGGTCCGGCGCCCGGCTGTCGCTTCAGGTCGCGGTCACCGGCAACGTCTCCCCCGACGCCGCCCTGACCTTGACGCTCAACGGGATCGGGATCGGCGCCCTGCCCGTCGGGCCGGGCGGCGACGGTCTCCTCGTGACCGGCGAGATCGACACCAATCAGACCGTTAGGACAGCCGATTTCGCGATCCCGCCTGACGTCCTCAATGCTCCGATCGTGGGTCAGTCGTACCGGGAGCTCCGGCTGGGCGTCGTCGCCAACCTCGGGGCCGGAGCGACCTGCTCCGGCGGCGCACCACCTTCGGTAACGATCCTGCCATCTTCGCGCTGGGTCCTTCCGCACACGTCCTCGGCGAATCTGGACCTCGCCCGGTTCCCCGCACCACTGGCCGGCGACCCACGAGCCGATGTTCAGCCGCTGATGGTCGTCATGCCGGACTGGCCCACCACGGGCGAGCAGCAGGCTGCCCTCCGCATGATCGCGGCGGTCGCGCGATGGTCGGCGGGTGATGACCGCCTGCTGCCGATCCTGACCCCGGTCGGCCGGTTGAACCCGACCGATCGCGCTACGGCCAATCTGATCGTAGTCGGCACGACAGTCCGGAACCCGGTCGCCGGGGAGCTCGTCGGCGGGCAGTCACTGACGTTCAACCTGCCGTCCTCGACCTCGAGCACGTCCAGCTATCCACAGGTCACCGGCGACATCGCCCTGCTCCCGTCACCGTGGAAGTCCGGCGGAGCCGCCCTGCTGATCACCTCCGACTTCGACGCCGGCGTCCCGCTCGCCGCGTCGACCTTTGCGGCGTCCAGTGGGCTCGACCTCCTGACTGGCGGCGTCGCGACCGTCGGCAACGAGTCCGGACCACAGACGCTGGCCAACGGTGAAACGATCGTCACCAGGCAGTCGGGGCTGGTCGACCGCTTCGGCTGGAACCGCTGGTGGACATTCCTTGCGATCGTCGCCCTTACCGGCCTGCTCATGGTCGTGACGCCGGCCCGGACCGGACGAATCGATCCGGCCGTCCGGCGGTCACGTCGTCGGAGCTCGACGAGGCCACCTCCAAACCATTCCTGAACGGCGGATGACGCACACGGTTCGTCTGGTGGGCGGTGAACTCAATCCCGGTCTGGCTCCGCCTTGATCTGCTCCGCCTGCCGGCGGGAGATCATCGGTTTCAATTGGCGGCGTGGGTAACGTGGCTGAATGTCCCCAGCGATGTCGGCCGCCTCCGGTGGCGTCCGCTGGCGATCACGCCGGTACAGGACGGTGACGACGAGGGCCAGCACCGCGAACGGCAACGAGAAGCAGAAGGTAAGCAGCAGCAGATCGACCAGACTCACGCCGAAGACCGTCATCGCTCGACTCCGCTCCGGCTGATCGCCGCCTCGCCCTCATCACGTCAGGTGCTTCACTCAAGGTAGCCCATCGGACCACCGCTGACCGCGTGGTCGCCGGCGACTCCGCACTGGCGGACGGCGCCCCGAACGGATCAGGGACGCGGCGCGTTCCCGGTCGGTCGGGAGTCCGACCGCCGCGGCTGGGCCGGCGACGGGATGCCCCGGTCCGCCCGTCCCGACGGCCCCAACGGCTGGGTGGGACGGCGCTGAGGGTCTCGCGAACGTGGACGCAGCGCCTCCGACCGGTCGTGCGGCGGCGCGGTCGGGTGCTGCTCCGTCGGCCCGTCGCGCCGATTGGGAGAGCTGGCTGGTCGACGAGGCGGACGGACGAGGTCCTCATTCGGGTCGGATTCGCGACGGGCGGTTCCGGTTTCACGTTGGCTGTCGCGGCGCGGCTGATGCTCGTCCCAGTCGAATTCCCGGCGTCGCTGGCGCTCGTGTGGCCGGACTGGACGACCGTCCGGCCGGGTATCCGGCCTGTCGTTGCGTACATGGCTCTGCCGCGAGTTCGCCGATCGACCGGCCGGTCCGAGCCGCGACGCGAGCAGCCGCATCTGGCGGCGCTGGATCGCGCCACTGGATTCCTGATACCGGTACCAGAGCACCCAGCCCGCACAGGCCACCAGGCCCAGGAGGGTCAATCCAAGGACGGCGGCCAGCGCCACCCCGTCCGACGAATCGAGGCCGACCAGGAGAACGGTCGCAAGGAGCACCACCGCGCCCGCGATCGTCGCCAGACGGCCGCCGACCAGCGCCGACCGAACCGTCCGGCGCCGGTCGCGGACATTTACCCATGGCATATCATCGCCAGCGATGCGGAGACGCCGTGGGACGAGGTCGCGCAGCGCCGTCCCCGCGACCATCATGACCGCCCCGAGTACGCCCCCCAGGACGATGAAGTCCACCTGTTCGCTCCCTCGGACACCGGTTCGCCGGCCCCCATGCCTGTCCTTCGACCGTTCGCTCGACCCGTCTGACCGGCAAGTGTACCGATAGACGCGCCGCCGGGCGACACCGTTCCCCTTCTGCGACGTGCCGCGACCATCGCCGGGGCTTGGACCGACGAGCGGAATCCGGTCTGGCCCGATCGTCGACGGGCATCGCGGCCCGGTCGCCCGGCGGGTATGCTGCCGGGAACGAGCCGCATTCCGGCCGGCGCCAACCGGCAGCCCGCCGGTGTCGGCGTTCGAGAAGATGGACTCAGACCGAGAGGACGTTCCGACGCGCATGGTGACAGCACGATCGATCTCCGACGACATCTTCCTTCTGGGCGATCTTCTTGGCGACGCGATCCGGGCGCAGGCCGGCGAGCCCGCCTACGATCTGGAGGAGGTGATCAGAGGGCTGGCCAAGTCGGCCAGAAGCGGCGATGTCTCGGCCCGGCGGGAGATGGAGGACGCGCTCCGCGAGGCGAGCAGCGATGACCTTCGCGTCCTGATCCGCGCCTTCACATCCTACTTCCAGCTCGTCAACCTCGCCGAGGACAACGAGCGCATCCGCCGGCTTCGCCGCCGCGACTTCGACTCCGACCCCACTCCGCGCCGGGGCTCCCTCCGGGCGGTGATCGCCGCGCTCGCCGCCGGGCGGGACGACAGGCCGGGACTGACGGCCAGAGAGATGCAGGCCCTGCTCGATCGCGCCGAGGTCCGGCTGGTGCTGACGGCCCACCCGACCGAGTCGCGCCGCCGGACGATCATCGACAAGCTGGCCCGGATCTTCGCCTTCCTCAGGGCGATCGACGAGCGGTCTCCGGTGCCGCAGGAGATAATGCGGACCCGGGAGCGGATCGCCGCCACAGTCGCCGAGCTCTGGAGCTCGGACGAGATCCGGGCGGTGTCCCCGACGGTGCTCGACGAGGTCCGGGCCGGCCTCGTCTACTTCGGCAGCACCCTGGTCAGCGTCGTCCCGCAGATCTACCGCGACCTCGAGTCGGCCCTGGCGGACTCCTACCCGGACGACCCGATCCGGGTGCCACCGTTCATCGCGTTCGGCTCCTGGATGGGCGGCGACCGCGATGGCAACCCGAACGTCACACCGGCGATGACCAGCGAGGCGCTGTCGCTGATGCGCGACACCGCCCTCCGCTTCCTGGAGGACCGCCTGACGGAGCTCGCTGGCCGCCTGTCGATCTCGGAGTGGATCGCCGGATCGGCCCCCGGGCTGGATCAGAACCTGGCGACCTACCGGAACTGGTTCCCGGACATGGGGGCCGAGCTGGAATCGCTCAACCGTGGCGAGCCCTACCGCCAGCTCCTGACGCTGATGCGTGAGCGGCTCCGCTTCACCCGGGCCCAGGGCATCCGCCATTCGGACAGCCACGAGATCCTGCCCGGCGACCCACGGGGCGACCGGATCCCGATCCCCACCAGCACCCATCTCGCCACCCCGTACAGTGCCCCGAGCGACCTGCTGGCCGACCTCGCGGTGATCCGGGAATCGCTCCTCGACCAGGGCGAGCGAATCGTGGCCGACGGCGACCTGCGGGACGTGATCCGCCAGGTCGAGGTCTTCGGCTTCCACTTCGCGACGCTGGACATCCGTGACCACTCCCGCCGCCACGAGACCGCCCTGGCCGAGGTCTTCGCGCTGACCGGCGTCGAGGCCCACTACGGCGACCTCGACGAGGCGGCGCGCTTCCGCCTGCTTGCCGGTGAGATTGGCTCGGCGCGGCCGATCGTCCCCCATGACATCTCGGTGCTTTCAGACACCGCCCGTGAGGTGGTCCAGCAGTTCCGGGTGATCCGCGCGGCGCTGAGCGGCCAGGACGCTGGCGCGATCCGGACCTACATCATCTCCAACACCGAGGCCCCGAGCGACATCCTCGAAGTCCTGCTCCTGATGAAGGAGACCGGTCTGGCCCGTCCCGGCGGCCATGACGCCGCGCTCCGGGTCGCGCCCCTCTTCGAGGCTGGCGAGACGCTCCGGGCGGCGCCGGAGACCATGCGGACCCTGCTCGCGGAGCCGGTCTACCGGGCGGCGCTGGCGAGTGCCGGCAACACGCAGGAGATCATGGTCGGCTACTCCGACTCCAACAAGGACGTCGGCTACCTCGGGTCGACCTGGGGGCTCTACGTCGCCCAGGGCCGCCTCGCCGAGACGATTCAGCGTCACGGCGTCGACCTCGTCTTCTTCCACGGCCGCGGCGGCTCGATCGGCCGGGGCGGCGGGCCGACCAACGCGGCGATCCTCGCCCTCCCGCCGAACACGATCAGCGGCGGGATCAAGCTGACCGAGCAGGGCGAGGTCATCTCGGCCCGCTACTCCACCGCCGAGATCGCCCACCGGGAACTGGAACTGACCGGCGGGGCCGTCCTGCTCCAGACGATCGGGCTGCCCGACGAGCCGGGGGCGGACCAGCTCGCCCGCTTCGGCGAGATCATGGACGTGATGTCCAGGGCCTCGGCGGCGACCTATCGCGACCTCGTCTACGGCGACGACGCCCTCGTCGACTTCTTCACCGCCGTCACCCCGATCGACGAGATCACCCAGCTCCAGCTCGGGTCGCGTCCGGCCCGGCGGGTCGACACCGGGCGGATCGAAGATCTCCGGGCGATCCCATGGGTGTTCGCCTGGACGCAGGCCCGCATCCTCCTTCCCGGCTGGTACGGCCTCGGGAGTGGCCTCGCCGCGGCCCGTGAGCGGTTCGGCGTCGAGATCCTCCGCGAGATGGACGGCGGCTGGCTGTTCTTCCGGAACACGCTCCGCAACGCCGAGATGGCCCTGGCCAAGGCCGACCGGTCGATCGCCGAGCGCTACGTCGCGGCGGCCGAACGGACCGCGTCGCGGGACGCCGTCTGGGCGCGTATCCAGGCGGAGTGGGACCTGACCGAGGCGCTGTTGCTCGACATCACCGGGCAGACGCGGCTGCTGGACCAGGACCTCGTCCTCCAGAGGTCGATCGAGCGGCGGAATCCCTATGTCGACCCGCTCAGCTTCCTCCAGCTCGAGCTGCGCCGTCGCCTGCGGGAAGGACCAGGGTCGCTCGACGGCCAGGACGAGGCGCTGACCAAGGCGATGCTCCTCACGATCAACGGGATCGCGAGCGGGCTGAAGAACACCGGCTGATGCGGATCCGACCGCGGAGAACCGGACTGTTCCGTCTGACATCGTCCGCCGCTGGAGGCCACTGCACGGATGCACTGGTCAGCCCGGAAAAGTGGGCAAACATCCACACTTTCGCGGCATGGATCACGTATCCTAGCCGAAGTTTGCAAGTCATTCGCACCAGGCCGATGTCCCGGCCGCCGTACGAGAGCGCACGACCCGGCCGAAGACGCCGCGCCCGAGGAGAGCCACGCTGAACGAGCAGGGAGAACGGGCGACCTCAGCGCATCTCGTCGTCGTTCGGTCCGACTTCCATCGCGCCACGCTCGATATCCGGGAGCGACTGGCCTTCCCGGCTGAGCGTCTGGGGGCCGGCCTCGAGGCGCTGGCAGGCATCTGCACGGAGGGCCTGATCCTTTCGACCTGCAACCGGGTCGAGGTCTACGCCATCATCGACGCACCGACCCCGCGGGAGGCCGCCGAACGGATCGGCTGGTTCCTGACGACATCCACCGGGGTATCTGCCGCAGACGTCGGGGCAGCGTCGGTCACGCTGACCGGTTCCGCCGCCGTCCGGCACCTGTTCCGGGTGGCGGCCGGGCTCGAATCGATGGTCCTCGGCGAACCCCAGATCCTCGGCCAGATCCGCGACGCGTTCCAGGCCGCCCGAGCGGCCGGCGCGACCGGTCCGATCCTCTCACGCCTGTTCACCGAGTCGCTCCGGATCGGCAAGCTGGCCCGGACCCAGACCGACATCGCGCGGAACAAGACCTCGATCGCCCACGCCGCCGTGGCGCTGGCCGCCCGGGAGTTCGCCGCCGGCTGCCCGATCCTCGTCGCACTCGACCGGATGGATCTCGCCCGGCTCCCGTGCCCCTCTCCGATCGCCCACACCTATGCGCTCCGCGGCCGGACGGCGGTCGTCGTCGGAGCCGGGCCGATGGGCATTCTCGCCGCCAAGCTCCTGCGAGCGGGTGAGATCGGTCGGCTGGTCATCGTAAACCGGACCCAGTCGCGGGCGGAGGTCCTTGCCGCGAAGACTGGTGGCGAGGCTTGGACGATCGACCGCCTGCCAGAAGCCCTTGAGCGGGCCGACCTCGCCATCGTCGCGACCGGGGGGACCGAGGCCAGCATCACCAGAGAATCGCTGCCGACCGTCGCCCGGACGGGTAGCCGACCGATCGTGATGATCGATGTCGGCGTACCGCGGTGCGTCACGCCCGAGGTCGGCGATGACCCGAGGGTACTGCTTCGTGATATGGACGACCTGCAGCAGATCTCGGCATCGTTCCGGTCCGGCCAGGCCGCCCAGGTCATTCACGTCGAGCACCTCGTCGCCGACGGCACCCGCTCCTTCCAGCACTGGCTGGACGCCCGCCGGGTGACTCCGACGATCTCGGCTCTCCGGGCGAAGGCCGACGCGGTCCGCGAGCAGGAACTCACGCGTGCCCTGTCCCGATTGTCGCACCTCTCCGAGCGGGATCAGCAGGTGATCGCGGCGCTGGCGAGCGGAATCACGAACAAGCTGCTCCACGCGCCGACGACGCTGCTGACCCGCTCCGACAATGAGCAGCGGCTCACCGACGCCGCGATCGTCGAGCGCCTGTTTGGCCTGGCGCCGCCCACCCGGGCGGAGGCGACTTCCACCCGGGCGGAGGCGACTTCCACCAGCGCGTCGAGCGAACAGACCGCGGCCGCCGAGGGTCACTGCCCGGTCCTGACGAAGCCAACCCGGCGGATGGTCACGTAGTGGTCTTTCGGGGGTCGTAGGCTGACCTGGACGAGTCCCCACCACCAGCCCCTCCCCGGCTCCTCGTCGCGCTCCGATCGGCTGAAGCCGATCGTCGGCTGCGACGAGTCCCAGGGAGGGGAACACTGGCTGGTCGTGGACAACCGAGTTTTCGTGTTTGATGTTGGCCGACACCCCACTCGTCCCAGCTTTAGTCCAGCCCTTCGATGCTCACGTCCCGCTGTTCTCCCCGCCACGAGAGGCCGCCCCTGATGACCGCCACGACACCACAGGCCGAGACGATTCGGGCCCTGCCGCGTTCCGCCGCGGCCTTCGAGCGGGCCCGGGAACTGATCCCCGGGGGGGTGAATAGCCCGGTTCGGGCGTTCCGTGGCGTCGGCGGCACGCCGGTCTTCTTCGACCACGCGACCGGGGCGCGGTTCACCGACCTCGACGGCAACGAGTACCTGGACTACGTCTTGTCGTGGGGGCCGATGATCCTCGGCCACGCCCACCCGGAGATCACCGAGGCCGTTATCGAGGCGGCCCGGAACGGGACCAGCTTCGGTGCCCCGACGGTCGGCGAGACGGCCCTGGCGCAGCGGATCGTGGCGCTGGTTCCCGGCGTCGAGCAGGTCCGGCTCGTCTCCTCCGGGACCGAGGCGACGATGAGCGCCCTGCGACTGGCCCGGGCAACGACCAGCCGGGACCGGATCGTCAAGTTCGCTGGCTGCTACCACGGCCACGCCGACCTGCTCCTCGTCCAGGCCGGCAGCGGCGTCGCGACGTTCGGTCTGCCTGACAGCCCGGGCGTCCCGCCAGGCGCGACCGCCGACACGCTCGTCGCCCCGTTCAACGACCTGGGGGCCGTCGAGGCGCTGCTAAACAGCTACCCGGAGCAGATCGCCGCCGTCATCGTCGAGCCGGTCGCCGGCAACATGGGGATGGTCCTGCCGGAGGACGGCTTCCTCGCCGGGTTGCGCTCGCTGACCAGCCAGCACGGAGCGCTGCTGATCTTCGACGAAGTCATGACCGGCTTCCGGGTCGCTCCCGGTGGCGCGAGCGCGTGGTCCGGCGTCACCGCCGACCTCGTCACGCTCGGCAAGGTCGTCGGTGGCGGGTTCCCACTCGCGGCATATGCGGGACCGGAGTCGATCATGCGCCACGTCGCGCCGGTCGGGGCGATGTACCAGGGCGGGACGCTCTCCGGCAACCCGGTCGCGACGGCGGCGGGCCGGGCGACACTCGATGTGCTGAGCCGCCCCGGCGTCTTCGAGCGGATCGTCCGGCAGACCGACCGGCTGATCGACGGGATCGACGCGGCGGCCCGCGTCGCCGGGGTTCCGGTCCAGACCGCCCGGGCCGGCGCGATGGGCGGCTTCTTCCTGAACGACGCCCCGGTCCGGAACTACGATGACGCCCGGCGCAGCGACACGGCCGCCTACGCGCGTGTCTTCCACGCTCTGCTCAACCAGGGGATCTACATCGCGCCTTCGCAATTCGAGCTCCTGTTCCTCTCCGCGGCCCACACCGACGCCGACATCGACGAGACCGTCTCGGCCTTCGAGCAGGCGTTCGCCGATCTGGCCAGCGCCTGAACATTCCTTCCATGAGTCGATGACATAGACGTTCCATTGGTTCCGGGCAATCGTGCCTCGCATTGCGCCGGGTCGGCGCCGACCCGTATAGTCCACCGGTACTCCGTCTCAGACATCGCCAGCGTCCGACAAGCGGGAGAACGTCCCTTGGTGCAGATCAAGCCGAGCACGGCCGTGGCAGTGGGGACGGGCCAGCAGCGTGCGAGTGCCAACGGGGCGGCGACAGCCAATGGCCGTTCCACCCCGTCCGATCAGGCGGCGCGGTCGAGCCCCGGCGCTACCCTGCCCGGCGATCAGCCGCAGCCCATCGACTCGATCACCGTCGTCGTGCCCTGCTACAACGAGGAAGGCAATCTGCCATCGCTCCATGCGCGGCTGACGGCCGTACTGGTTGCGCAGGGCCTGCCCTGGGAGCTCATCATCGTCGACGACGGGTCGACTGACGACACCTGGGCGACGATCACGGGGCTCAACAGCCGGGACCCGCGGGTGATCGGGCTCCGCCACCGGCGGAACTTCGGCAAGGCCGAGGCGCTGGCCAACGGCTTCGCGGTCGCCCGGGGGGATGTCATCGTCACGATGGACGGCGACCTCCAGGACGACCCGGACGAGCTGCCCCACTTCCTCGACAAGCTGGATGAGGGTTTCGACCTCGTCTCCGGCTGGAAGCAGCGCCGGCAGGACCCGCTCGGCAAGACGTTCCCGAGCAGGATCTTCAACTGGACCGTCCGCCGCGCCTCGGGCGTCCAGCTCCACGACTTCAACTGCGGCTTCAAGGCCTACCGTCGCGAGGCGGCGAAGAACCTTCGGCTTTACGGCGAGCTGCACCGGTTCACGCCAGTGCTGGCCTCGGCCGAGGGTTTCCGGGTCGGCGAACTGCCAGTCAGGCACCACCCCCGCACCTGGGGGCAGTCCAAGTACGGCTGGTCCCGCCTCGTCAAGGGCTTCCTCGACCTCGGGACGGTCACCTTCCTGACCCGCTACCGGCAGCGGCCGATGCACCTGTTCGGGCTGCCCGGCCTGCTCGGGATCGCGATCGGCGTCCTGCTGGCGCTCTGGCTGTCGGCCGACAAGATCCTGACCGGCTCGTCGATCGGCAACCGGCCCGCCCTCCTGCTGGCGGTCCTGCTGATCGTGGTCGGGGCCCAGTTCTTCGGGCTCGGCCTGCTCGGCGAGTTCCTCACGCACGGCTCCAACGCCCCCCGTTCGCAGCTCCATCACCAGGTCCGGGCCTCGATCGGGCTGGGCGACGCCGAGGTCGTGATCGCGAACCGCTCCGCTACGTCGAGCAACCCGATGATGCTGGATCCGGTCGCCAGACAGACGTAGAGGGCGAACCGAGATGGTCTCCAGTCCCGACACCGAACCAGCCGGTGAGTCTGGCTCCGGTCTGGTGATCCCACCAGCCGTCCAGCGACTCGTCGGTCCGCTGCTCCGGTTTCGTCGGATTGCCGGCCGCGTGCCCGCTCCGCTCATCTTCCTCGGTGCCATCCTGATCGCCCTGCTCGTGCTCTGGTCACACGGCTCGCTGGGAGAGGTCAGCGACACGCTCCGGCAGGCCGACGCCCACCAGATCGTCGCGGCGGCGCTGCTCTTCCTGGCCGGACTGGCGCTGCTCTGCACCCGCTGGCACATCCTCGTCATCCTGATCGTCGGCCAGTCCAGCCTCCCCCGTGCCGCCGAGGCGTTCCTGACGTCGGTCGCCCTGAATTATGTCAGCCCGGTCAGCGTCGCCATCCCGGCCCGGGCGGCCCTGACCAAGCGCGCCCTGGGGCTGTCGCTCGGGCAGACGAGCACCGTCGCTGCCTGGGAGCTCCTCGCCGACGTGATCGTGCTGGCGCTTGGGGCGACGGTCTGGTTGCTGATCACCCCGGCAAGCTGGTCAGTGCTTGGCTCGGTCCCGACGTCGCTCCTGCTGGCGCTGGTGCTGGTCGTCGCGGTGGGCGTGCTGCTCGTCCTCGTCGTCGCGATCCGCAGCCGGGGGCTCCGCAGCCGAATGGGCCGGCTGGGCGGTGACATGCTGATGGCGCCGCGCCGCCGTCCCCGCGTCTTCGTGCTGGCGATGGCGACGACGGTCGTCTACTGGACGATCCAGGCGACCGTGCTCTGGGTGCTGCTGGACGCGCTGGATGCCGGTCACCACGTCCGGATGGTCCTCGGCATGGCGACGCTGCCCTGGCTGGTCGGGATGACGAGCATGGTGCCGGGCGGGACCGGTGTCCGGGAGGCATTGATGGTCGCCGTCGCCGGGGTCGAGGGGGCCGCCGCGACCCCGGCTCTGATCGCCGCCGTGACCTACCGGATCTGCCTGTTCGCCGCGATCCCGGTCCTCTGGATCATCCTTCGGCTCTGGCTCCGTCAGACCGGCCAGCAGGCGCCACCGGCCGCATCCGAGACGACGACCGTCGTGGACGCCTCCTGACATTCCCCACGGCAGCGAACATCGTCATAGGGACACGGCTTTCGCTTTGCTGGCTCTGTCCGCGCCGCTGGCGCCAGGGTCTCGGCACTCGGTATGTTTCATGGGAATCGGGCCGGTGGTGGAGGTCATCGCCCTGCGAGGCCATGGCCGCTGCAGCGGCCTGGCTCGTAAACATCGCCCCTACGAATCGGTCATCGCGACTTGATGAAATGAGGGACCCCGACCACGTCGATGTGGTCGGGGTCCCTGATAGCCATTCCAGTTCGATCGACGTCAGGCGGCTGGCGTGATCAACGAAGGGCAGACCACATTCGGGTCCTCACCACGTCCAGTCAAGCAGATAGGCGCTTCGCTGGCATTCGCTGGCTTGGTGAAGAACGCCTCGCCCTGCTGCTGATTGATAATTACCGGATTCGGTACGACCTGATAGGTACCATTCAAAAGTGGGATTCCCAAGGAATAGTCCCTTGGTGAAGCGTCATCGACGAGGTTTCTGATCTGGAGATTATAGATGACACTATTGTCCGCCTGCACCTGCGCTTGTGGGAAGCCGCAAGCGCTGGCGATCGATGTAGACGTGATCAGTGCCAGATCGCCACTGGCGCACTCGGTCGGACCACTCCTGAGGAGTTCGACCAATTGCGGGTTGCTTGTGTCGTTCGACGGCATGATCTGGGGAACGACGAAGAAGGCGATCAGCCCGAAGGTCAGGAGGACCGGCAGGGAAATCCCGGCGATCTGGCCCAGGGTACGGCGGGAGCGGCGCGGCTTGAGGACGCTAACCGGCACCCCGGCCCCAGAGACCGCGAGCGACTCCAGCCACGTCCCGGAGGCCGGAAGGGTGGTCGCGGTGCGCGGCGCGACCGGCCGGGCCCACGCGAACTCGTCGGCCTGATCGGCGGTCACGGCGGCATTGCTCTGGGAGATCCGGGCGAACAGGGCGGCCCTGACGACCGTCGGCGCGGCGGCCGGCGCCGCGACGAACGGCAGCATGGCCGCGGTCCGACGGGTCTCGGCCAGCAGTCGGGCGCAGGAAGGACAGTACTCCACGTGACGATCGACGGCGAGCTTCTCGTCCGTTTCGAGGGCACCAAGCGCGAAGCCCGCGATCAGATCCTCGACGTGCTGGCCGGACTCCGAGTCGTCCGGGGCGGCGATGACCGGGAACGGCTCGGTGATCGGCGCGTTCAGCCGTCGAATGGGGCGCGGGGTTATGGGCCGATCGTTGGCCACCCGATGTCCTCCAGTGTCGTCACGGGAATGGAACTGCCGCAGGTTCTGGCCGATCAGATCGCTCATAACAGATCCACCTCACTGCTATCGAGTTGATCCCGCAGCTTCTGCATGCCCAGCCGCATCCTCGTCTTGATCGTCCCAAGTGGTTCGTCGAGCGTGTCGGCGATCTCCCGGTGCGTCATCCCTTTGAAGTAGGCCAGCTCGATCGCCTCCCGCTGTGCCACGGGGAGCGTGTCGAGTGCCCGTCCGATCCGCTCCCGCAGCACCCGCAACCAGACCTCATCCTCGACGCTTGGCCCGGCGTCCGGGACCGCCGCGAGCACGAGATCGGGGTCATCGCTGTCCGATCGTTGAGGTCGCCGTTTGCGCTTGCGCACCTCGTCGATCGCCATGTTGTGGGTGATGCTCAGGAGCCAGGTGAGGAAGGTCCCCTTGCTGGCCCGGAACGACCCACCCTGCTGCCACGCCCGGAAGAAGACTTCCTGGAGCAGCTCCTCGGCGATCAGCGAGTCGTTGACGATCCGGAGCGCGAACGAGAAGACGACCCGCGAGTACCGGTCGTAGAGGACCTCGAGCGCACGCGCATCGCCCCGCGACGCCTGATCGATCAGGTCGACATCGCTGAGCTGCTGGCCGCTGTCGTGGTCGCCGGTCGCCGCCTTCACTACCATCACCGCTCGTCTGGACTCCTGTTGCCCCGACGACCGGAGCACCCGCACTGTGGTGTCATGGTGTTCTACGCCACAACTCATGATTCGGTTTCATGAATAAGGGTCGCATCGCATCCAGATCAAGGGCTCACGTCATGGACGGCACCGGCACATCATTCCCGCTGGCCAGTCAGTCCAAGCGCCACCCGAGCCTCGGCGACGACCAGGAACGATCCGGTGACGACGATTTGACGGACAGCGGAATGGCGTTCGATCAGCCAACGGAGCCCATCGCCAACCGCGGCCGGTCCATCGAGGACGACGATCCCAAGGCCCATGGCGATCCGGGCGATCCGTTCACCCTGAACGGCCCGTGGAGAGGCAGCGGTCACGGGAAGGATCTTACTCGGGCGCAGAGCGACGAGAAACGCCCGGGCGTCCTTGTCGGCAGCGAAGCCGCAGACAATCACTTCTCCGGGATTACGCCCAGAAGTCGCGCAGCCGGTCAGCGTCGCTCGGAGGGCCGCGGCCGCGCGGGGCGTGTGGGCGCCGTCCAGCACGATCCGCGGCGCCTGCCGATCAGCATCGCCGCCCAACGCCAGCCGAACGAAAGCTGGTTGAACGACCTCGAACCGGCCCGGTAGCCACGCCCGCCGTTCACCGAGCCGACGCTGATCCGGTGCGACCGTGATCAGAGGATCGATCGCGGTGAGCGCATCGAGGGCGGCCAGCGCAAGGGCGGCGTTGAGCCGCTGGTGCTCGCCCTGCAAACCCGGTACACCGACGAAGTAATCATCGGAAGGCACGTCGAGCTGGGTCAGATGGCTGCCCAGCGCCTCAGCTCGCTCCCGAATGACCGCCAGCGCCTCCTCCGGCTGCGGGGCGACGATGACCGGCGCGCCGGGCTTGATGATGCCGGCCTTCTCGGCCGCGATCCCGGCGAGCGTGTCGCCCAGGATGGCGGTGTGCTCGAGGTCGAGCGTCGTGATGATGCTGACCGCCGGGTCGACGATGTTCGTCGTGTCCAGCCGGCCGCCAATCCCGACCTCGATCACCGCGACCCGGCAGCGGGCCTCCCGGAAGGCGAGCAACGCAATCACGAACAGGATCTCCAGCGCGTTGGCGCGGCCGAGGTCCGGCCGGTCAGATTCGATCCCTTCCGCTGCGGCGATGACCCGGTCGGTCAGGTCCGCGAACGTCGCGTCGTCGAGATCGACCTCGTCGATCGTGATCCGCTCGGTCAGCTTCGCCAGGTGCGGCGAGGTATAGCGCCCGGTCCGGTGACCCCCGGCGACGAGCATCGCGGAGAGGAAGGCGACCGTCGATCCCTTGCCCTTGGTCCCGGCGACATGGACGATCGTCAGCCCGTCCTGCGGGCGACCGAGCGCCTCGGCCAGCACCGCGACCCGCCGCAGACCAAGGGCCGCGGCCTCATCGCCCGCCAGCTGGTCCGCGATCGCGCCCTGCTGGATGGCCGATCGCGCCATGATGCTGCTTGCGGCCCCGGCGTAGCGGTCGCCGTTCGATCCGGTCACCGGTTGCCTCTCATTCATAGTCAGCACCCCTCGACCGGACGCCAGGCACCCTCGCGCCAGTATCGCCCGGATCACCTACCATGCGACGATGCGACCGCACGGGTGGGACGCGTCTCCCGGACAGACGTGCCCCGCCATAGCTGAAACACAAGGAGCGCCGACGTGACGTCCTCCCCCGCCCCCGCTGCCCCAGCGATTCCCCCGATCCCCGAGTCGCCACGGGTTGACGTCACCGAGACGCTCCACGGGGTCGAGATCACCGACCGCTACCGGTGGCTGGAGGATGGCGACGCGCCAGCGGTCCAGACCTGGAGTACTGCCCAGCAGCGCCGGACCGCGGCTGTCCTCGACGCCGTCCCCGGCCGCGCCGGGCTCGCCGACCGCCTCGACGCGCTCTCCCGCATCGCCACGGCCTCGGAGCCCGATCTTCGCGGCGACCGCCTGTTCTTCAAGCGCCGGACCGGTGCGATGGACCAGCCGGCGCTCTACGTCCGCGACGGGCTCGACGGCGACGATCGCCCGCTGATCTACCTCAACACCGGCACCGATGGACTGACGACGCTCGACTGGTGGTACCCATCGCCGGACGGCGGCATGGTCGTCTTCGGCACGTCGCGCGGCGGCGACGAGTGGAGCACGCTCGAGGTCATCGACGTCGCGACCGGTAACCGCCACGCCGACCAGATCTCCCGGACGCGCTACAGCAGCGTCGCCTGGTCGCCCGATGGCTCCGGTTTCTACTACACACGCTACCCGGAGCCGGGCACCGTCCCGGCCGGCGACGAGAACTACTTCTCCCGCGTCTACTACCACCGCCTCGGCGACGACGCGGCCAGCGACCCGCTCGTGTTTGGCGACGGGTTCGCCCGCGAGATCACCTTCGGCGTCCACCTGTCCGAGGACGGCCGCTGGCTGGCGGTCACGGCGCGGGAGGGGTGGGTCAGGTCATCGGTCTACGTTCGGGATCGGCAACTGATCGATGGACCGTGGGTTCGGGTGACGCCTGACAGGGACGCCCTCTACGGCGACGTCGACATCCACGGCGGCCGGCTGTATCTCCGGACCAACGACGAGGTGCCCAACTACCACATCCTCGGCGGCGACCTGACCGAACTCTCGGCCAGCGAAGGCGCCGCCGGCTGGTCTGTCGTCCTGGCCGAGCGACCGGACCGCGTCATCGCCGAGTACGCCATCGCCGGTGAGTGGGTCGTGACGCACGAGACCAACCGGGCGACCTCGCAGCTCCGGCGGGACCTGATCGGCGGGGGTGACGAGACAGTCGTCGAGCTGCCGGGTGTCGGGACCGTCGCCTCGCTGCGGGGCGGCAGAGATGGGACTCGGGCCGTCTTCGTCTACACCTCCTACTCCACGCCGCCGGGCGCCTGGGTGCTCGAGACCGCCTCGGGGACGATCCGGCCGCTGACGGAGGAGGCCCTGCCAGCTGGGATCGACCTATCCGGGATCGTGGTCGAGCAGGTCTCCTACGCCTCGAAGGACGGGACCGAAATCACGATGTTCCTGGCGGGGCACCGCGACGTCCTCGCCGCCCGGGACGGCGACACGCCGACGATCCTGGCTGGCTACGGCGGCTTCAACATCGCCAAGACGAGCAGCTTCAACGCCTCGTCGGTCGCCTGGCTGGAGCAGGGCGGGCTGCTCGCCGTCGCCAACCTGCGCGGCGGGAGTGAGTACGGCGAGGCTTGGCACCGGGCCGGGATGCTCGGGAACAAGCAGAACGTCTTCGATGACTTCATCGCCGCGGCCCAGTGGCTGATCGACCAGCGCTACACCCGGCCCGAGCGGTTGGCCGTCCGCGGTCGCAGCAACGGCGGTCTGCTGACCGGCGCCTTCCTGACCCAGGCGCCCGACCTCTGCGCGGCGGTCAGCTGCGGGGTGCCGCTGCTGGACATGGTCCGCTACCACCGGTTCAGCATCGCCCGGCTCTGGATCCCGGAGTACGGCTCGGCGGACGACGCCGACGCCTTCGGCTGGCTCCACGCGTTCTCACCGTACCACCACGTCGAGCCCAGCCGGCGCTACCCATCGGTCCTGTTCGCGACGGCCGACCATGACACCCGTGTCGACCCGCTCCACGCCCGGAAGATGACGGCGCTGATGCAGGCCGAAGCCGCCAACGGTCAGGATCTCGACGCCCCGATCGTGCTCCGGGTCGAGTCGAACGCCGGCCACGGGATCGGCAAGCCGCGGGGGAAGGTGATCGACGAGGCCGTCGACGAGGGCTGCTACATCGCCCGCCAGCTCGGCGTCGATCTAACGCGGCCCTACCGATCCGGTCAGGTCTGACCCGACCGGCCGAGCGTCTCGTGCAGCCAGGCCCCGCAGAGCTCCGGCCAGGCCGAGGCAAGCGGCTCGTCGGCGGCGAGGTTCAACCCGTGCTGGCCGGTCGGGAAGACATGCAGGGCGAACGGGACGCGGTGCGCGGTGAGCGCCCCGGCGAAGAGCAGGCTGTTCTCGACCGGGACGGCCGCGTCCTCGACGGTGTGCCAGAGGAACGTCGGCGGAGTATCGGCGGTGACGCGACGCTCCAGCGACCACTCCCGCCGCTGAGCGTCGCTGACGGACTCACCGAACAGGTTCCGCGCCGATCCCTCGTGAGCGACGGGTGCCGTCATCGTTACGACGGGATAGCAGAGCACGAGCGCGTTGGGCCGGGTCAGCACGTCGAGAAGATCGTCGTCGTCCATCAGCGCCACGTCTTCGCCGAGTGTCGCCAGCGACCCCGCCAGATGCCCACCGGCCGAGAATCCCATCACCGCCAGCCGGTCGGGCTGGACACCCCACTCCTCGGCGTGGGTCCGGGTCAGGCGGACCGCCCGGATGGCATCCCGCAGCGCCGCCGGGTACTCGTGCGGCGCGACCCGGTACGTCACGACGACCGCCGTGAAGCCGGCACCGTTCAACCAGCGGGCGATCGGCTCGCCCTCGTGCGGCGAGACCATCCCGTAGCCCCCGCCGGGAAAGACGAGCACGGTCGGCGCTGGACCGTCCCCGAGAGGGTAGACCCGAAGACTCGGCCGGAGCCCTTCTGCGATCTCGATCATATCGGCCGAATCGTCTGGCCAGATCCTGAACTCACGAACCTCTTTCAACGTTCATCGACTCCTGTCTCGTATCGGCGGATCCGCCGCTTCGCAGTGTCGCATCCACTTGCCTGCGGTGAGATCCGTTGGGTTGGGCGATCGCTGACACGCAGCACATCGACGCCGCACGGGGAGTGACGCGTAAACGGGCTTGCGATAGGCTCTTCCCGGAAATGGCTTGGCGGATGGCGCAGGCCGATGGCGTCGTGAATTGTTGAGGGTCGAGGCTATGTCTTACAAACGCGTCCAGGTCGTCATCACATCGGACCGCTTCTACGACACCGGCACCGAGGTCGAGGACGCCGTCGCCGCCCGCTTCCCTGATCTGTCCGTCGACGTGGTGACCGAACTGGCGCCGGACGACGAGACCATGATCGCCGTCGCCCGCGGCGCCGACGCGATCGTGACGGCGTCGATCGACGCCGTCCCCCGCGCCGTGATCGAGGCACTGCCCAATCTGCGGGTGATCGGACGGTATGCCGTCGGCTACGACAACATCGACCTCGAGGCCGCTCATGAGCGCGGGATCGTGGTCACCCATTACCCCGGCTACTGCACGGACGAAGTCGCGGACCACGCCTTGTCTCTGATCCTCGCGCTCAACCGGCGACTGTTCCCCTCGGACCGGCGACTCCGCGAGGGCCGCTGGGTCGGGCACAGCCTCGACACCGCCTACGTCGCCGGCGGCGAGATCCAGCCGATGAGCGCCATGACGGTCGGGATCGTCGGCTTCGGCCGGATCGGCCGGGCCGTCGTCGCCCGGCTCAACCCGTTCGGCTGCCGCGTCCTCGTCTCGGACCCGTACGTCGATCCCGCGACGATCGATGCGCATGGGGTCGAACTGATCTCGTTCGAGCAGCTTCTGACCGAGTCCGACGTCGTCACCATCCACTGCCCTCTCACGTCTGGCACACGCCACCTCATCGGCCCGGATCAGCTCACGGCGATGCGGCCTGGATCGATGCTTGTCAACACCGCCCGCGGCCCGATCGTCGATGGCGAGGCGATCACCGCCGCGCTCGAATCCGGTCACCTTTCGGCGGCGGCGCTCGACGTGATGGAGCATGAGCCGGTCGCTCCCGACGATCCACTCCTTCGGGCGCCGAACCTGATCGTGACCCCGCACTCGGCCTACTACTCGGAACGCTCGATGGAGGTACTGCGGCGCGAGACGTACGTCGACGTGTTGTCCGTGCTCAACGGCGGTTCGGCCCGTACCGTTATCATCCCGTCCGCGAATCAGTAATGAATCCCAGGGGTCCAGCGTTGTCGATCCCGCTTTCGGGAGAGGCGACCGGTCAGAATGCTCGCCGCGTGATCGGATAGCGGCCCCTAACCTTCTACACTGGAGAGGATCGACCGGGCTCGCAACGCCCTTCGAGGGCAGACTTCAGTCCTTGAGCGCAGCTTACCGGGCACATCGAGGAATGACACGATGTCCGCCAAGCTGGATGGGTGATCCCACCGAATCCGTTCCCGCTCCCGAACCGCACCCCGGGGAGGGGCCCCGAGTGCCTATGTCGATGGAGAGGTCAGTCCACGGGAGCGCCGGCAGACCGAGGATCACCTGACGACCTGTGAGAGGTGCCGGAATGAGGTCGCTGACCTGTTCGCTGTGATCGCGCTACTCGGCGGGATCGAGAACGTTGCTCCCTGCGTTCCTTCAGTCTCGGTGGCGAGTTCGACCGATCGGTCAAGCCCGACTCCCCCATCCGTCCCGGCCAGTCGGGATTGCATGGCGACCGCTGATGGTGGCTGAAACGACCAGGGACCGATCCAGCTGACCTGAGCGCGGAACCGAAGAGCGCCGGTACGCGTTATGGCTTCCGAGAACGTGACACGTTCGCCGCGACAGACCCGGGTTGTGACGAG